>Ga0210040_10005945_pt1 | contig 15368 bp, 9 predicted proteins | sample CryGeyCG12114_NA_FD_185462 | JGI IMG/M metagenome (GOLD analysis project Ga0210040, IMG submission 185462) | Groundwater microbial communities from aquifer - Crystal Geyser CG19_WC_8/21/14_NA (SPAdes) (version 2) | ecosystem: Environmental > Aquatic > Deep subsurface > Groundwater | place: USA... | reverse complement strand
GAGACGCCGCTCTGTGAAGATCCAAATGCCATCTTCCTACCGTAATCGCTATCCACAGCCAGGTCCATATATTTCAGGAAAACATATATCCTTCGTCTCGTTCCTCACCGTTCGATTGCTCTGCCACTCCTTCCACATGTCCTGGACCTCCCAAGAACTGGATAGTACATGCCCAACACTATCTGTCAAAATCCTGTCTCACTCAACGCAGTCTAACTGCAAAAGTGGCTCGAACCTTTGGGTTAGGAAGGAACTGTATCGGCTGATTTGATGAAAACGCGGATCGAACCAGAGCTATAGCTGCGGACCATTTTCCCTATGAATTGAACCTCGCCACCTCATGCGACTGCGCGAGAGGTGGTGCTTTCATGCCCAACTCGAATCGACAGCCTGTGAGTGCGCATATCATCACATGGCGACTTCCAACACCTAGCTCAGATGTTTGGCTCTTTCGACCGCAGGCATGCTCTCATGCTAGGGCAAGCTGCCTCAGCGGACACTGTCACAAGCTGTGAATAGTAGAAGCACCGATGACAATGGTGGCTAAGCAATACGAAGCAAAGCAGGTGGATAAGACTTCGAATCGAGTCACGCAGCTGGGTCATCCTCAAGGTTGAGGCTCGCTGTCCTGATCGCGTCAGCGTTAAGCCCCTCATTGATCACAAGCGCTGGCTTCGTGGGTATCTATTCACTGTCTATAAAGTGGTTGTGCGACTTGAGGAAGACTTTGCAGCTGAAGCCCTCACCTCTGGATTTTGAACGGCTTCATCAGTGCCACCCCCGATGTCAGCGACAACAGATCGCGTGTTGACGTTGGTGTGGCCCTTGAAGTGCTGGATAACCGTAGCCACTCACCTGTTGCACAGAGTGCCTTCGATGATTCTGAGCATTCGATAGCGACAGACTGCTGGGAGTGGCGACGCGCAAAACTTGATAGCGTCTTGTGTTGGTGCTGCGGTGATGGAGAGGCAATGGTCCAACTGATAATTTGTTGCTTCGAATTTGAGACTGCGCCTTTCGTACTTTGTTCTGCTTCTGGCGGTTTTAACTGTTTTCCAATGCCTCTCACACCTGTAACTGGCGGACTCATAACAGTCTTTGCAATCATGATGCTCGGGACGCGAGTGCCGAGACAAGCCAAAGTTCCCCTTGAAACAGCTAGAGGGCGTGCGCGAGTTGAAGGTGTCGCAAAGGTACGCGCGAAGTTACACTGGTGTAACGAAGGCCTGCTAGAACTTCGAGCATCTAATAACAAGCTTGATGTGACGGCGGAAGATGGGTGAACCGTGATGCAAGACGGATTGGCTGCCGCTCGACTTTTGTTGACGAAGGGAGCATAGCTGCATATCCACATGCGCACAGAGGAATGGTGAAATATCAAAATGACCCTTGGATCAATTGCGTCCTGTCAACATGCCCATCGTGTCTCCTTTTTTTTGACTTGATCTGTGGTCAACATTGTTGTCGTTGTCGGCCTCAGCTCGAAAAATACCTAGGTATTGTGGCTGCCAAGGCACGCAAAGGTGAGATGGAAGCCCACCTCGGAGGCCAACGTTCCCTTCTCCTCCTCTTCCCCCGACCATGCTCGCCGTGCGCACTCCGACGCTAGGCCCCACCCAGAACACGTCGCAATGGTCTCGGATGTCGATTGACTTCTATGGTCGGCTTGTTCGTGCAGGCTTTCGCACTGCGGGGATCTGCGGGAGTCTATGTGCTGTGCTCAGCAGCTGCGTCCAGCGCGCCAACATTAGAATGGAGTCCTCGTCATTACATTACGCTTACCATTGAAATCAGAATCACAACGTCCAGAAACGGAACTGCCTTGACTCCGTACCCTCCATCCCCGAATACGCAACGAAGTCGTGGCGTCGATGCCTACGAAGGGCAAATACTCTAGGCGTCTTTGGCCGAGACGAGGCAAATCGAACAACGGTGGTCCGGGCTCGCTACAAGGTTCCCCCGGGCACGTAGGTGTGGATGCTACACAGCATCAGCCTAAGTTCGAAAACTGTAGACCATATCCGCAATTGGCTTTCGACGTAGAGCTTGGTACAAACGACCCGAGTCGCGCTGAAGGGAAGGATGACAATGGGTCTTCACACGCTCCGGAAAGGTCTCGAATATATGGACGTCCAGACGTACCATGCACCACACTGGTCAGTCATGGGCAAGAGAATTGCAAAGTGCGTGTAAGAGCATTGACTTACGTGTATAGGCCAAGAAGAAGCACACGTACGTCTGGCAGTGTTGTTATTGTGGGAAATCCCTGATCCCGTACAGAACCGCTGGCTGTCCCAGCTGCGGTTACGGGCGCTGCGGAAACTGTACACTCACCAAAGTCCAACTGAAATGACAATTGTGTCGATCTTCTTTATCATCGAGCTCTCTTATTAAGCGTGAAGTGCCTGACCCCTCAAACCCTGGCCGGTCAAATCGTGCAAAGACATGCCAACGATTGGTCACTTATAGGCAGCGTGGTGGGTTTCGTATCGCAGTATCATTGTTTTCAGATGCTAGTAGGAGACTGATCGCAAGGACTCAGATGGACCATGTTGATGTCACCTCTACGAGGTCAGGTTTCTGTCGTGCACTCGACCATACGGGCATACGAGGCTCTGTCAGCCCACAGTACAGCCCAAGTCCGGTGAGAAGAACAAGGCTTTCTTCCCGAAAATACTACTTAGAGCTGAGTTGCTCGACGTGGCACTCGGCTGCTGGACATACCGCACGATGCGCCTTGTTTGTCTGAGATCTTATGACCAGACCTTAGCATTCGGATTTCGGCTGACTGAGACATAGCTTTGAGATTCTCGTCTACCTCCATGGCAAGGGCCGTAATGCCACACTGTTCATGCTTTCTACAGGCATGTACACGAACCGGACACCCAACGGACATTTGCCCTATGATATTTCGCTTCGAGGTCAGAGCCATTCTCGACCGTGATACTACGCGCTTATGACCGGGTAATTGGATCCTTTCGGCATTGCAGGTGGTGTGGCGGCTACAATGTGCTGGCACTTCGTCCCGCACGCAGCCTGAAGTCAGCCTGCATAAGAGCCCAAGGCTGGTTGGCATTTGCCTGACGAAACACCAACCTACCACTCATCACGATGGATTTGATGAGTGTACTTCCTCACCCAGCAATGGGACTGCACGGCACGTATGCGTAGATGATTGCCTTTAGTCACTCGCTGTTGTCGTAGATGGGGCACTCGATAAGAGATTCAACACAGCCTCCAAGGCCCTCCAATACTGCGCACAGCACAACGCCCTTCTATGTGGTGGTTACTTCTTCCGAATCAACTGAATGGATGCTACGTGTCGCTGTGCAACAGTACCTCTCCGCCTCGCGAATGATCGTAGTCCATTGTCGAAGGCGAGGTGAGGTCTCTTGATTCTTGCAGTGGCTTCGGTGTGACCGGTTGAAGTCTTTCAAGATACAGTCAAGCATGCGAAGTTCTATGTTATACATATCTATAAGGCTGCATGTCGTTCTAGCATTAAACTTCACTTGAACCCATCCCATCCCGATTTGAGGTGCCGTGCATACAGTGCTGTGAAATAGCCCACAAACGTCCTTGGCCATTGCATCCAGTGGAAAATATTGCAGGAGTATGGTTTGCTCGGTCCTTGCAACGACACATATACCAGGACACACGCGATTCGACCTTTGAGCCGGAGCCTCGGAGTTGAGGTTGATATCCTTCATGGCCACTACCAAAGGCAAAAAGCCCAGGAGAGACCGAAATAAAGAGAAGAATATCAAACGTTGGAACCCAATCTTTCTCACCAAACGTCCACTCGAGGATAGCCCGTTCTTCAATGCTCTCACGCGCTTCGAAGGTTTCGAGAGAGAGGGTGGCCCTTTGGATACTTTCCTTGAAGGTGCCGAGAGTTCCGTTCCATCATGGGAGATGGCTGTCATTGCAGACTTCCTACGAACTGGAGACACCCATGTCGGACCTGCACGAACCTCGGCCCGAGCGCGATTGGACGACCGCAATTTCAGCTCGGGTGCACGGCGCCACAACTTGGAGTGGCTTACGCCAGACCAGCTGCGAGTTGCCCTGGCTTTTCCGGTATGCGATTTCACCCTGACCTAACATCAAAGCTAACGCATATAGCAATTTGGATCTCCACCATTGCCAGACGCGGATCGTCGCTTAACGTATGTCAGCACAATCTCGTAGCCTTCGTTTGGTTGTCCCTTGACAGTTCTTCTCCGTTATGAACCGGTCGGCAAGCCGCTCTCCAAGTTTCCATGCTGGTTTCTTCAAGTCTGGATAGCCTTCATGATTTGGACGCTCCACTTGGTGTTATTCCGGCGACCTCGGGTGCTGGGCTTGTTTCAAGCTACCTCATTAATGCTATATACTGAAGTGGCTATAGTTATATTCATCACCCGAGCCCAGATTATGTGCTTGCTCTCATCCAGACAATATATGTCTACCAGATTGACGCCCTGCGTGATGCTCTCTGGAAGCACCTTTCGTTCCAAGCAGCGATACAAGTCACCATTCCAGTACGTTCCAGCACTCATTCTGTAACGTTTCGCTACGAAGCTTATCATATCACAGCTCTGCAACAACTTTGTGCTCGAATTCCACCTTCCGTTCCTAGCATTACGCAACACGGAGACTTCATCAGTCGAGCCCGCTACGGAAGACGGTGGCCTGGCTTCGGAAAATGAGATTGATGTGTCATTCCTCGGTCTTCAGTGTATGCAGCATCGAAAAAGGAGTTGCCTGTGCAAGCACGTGGTTCATGAGTCTCAGATCTCGGTCGTTATTTCAGGATGGGATAATCGCAATTGGGCTGCTTGGGGATTCTTCAATACCTCATCTGACCCGACCAACGACTTCGACGATGACGATGAGCAGCTCCTGAACGAGGACTACTTTGCTGCCGATGGGGAAGACGGGCCAGTCATTGAGGCCGACAGTCCAATCTGGGATCCTCGATATTATTGGCTTCGCATCATCGATATCCGTGTTCGGCTCGTGCTCAAAGAGTGGGTGTGGCTTGTAAAGAAGATCAAAGCTGGTGTAGTCGCGCGCGTGAGTGCAATCGTGTTACATCTCTTACATCTGCTCATGGTACACAGAAAAGGAAGTACCCGTTCCTACGTGCAGGTGGCTCGAGGGGTAGACATCCTGATGACATGAAGATACACTTCGAATGGACCATCCAGGCGATGGAATTACTGGAGAAGCTCCGAGAGCCATTCGATAAGACGACTCAAGCTTGGGCTCGATTCTCTTCAGCCAATGGTGATCACTGCTACTTTTCGGACGTGACCGATAAAGTATCGCTCCTAGCACTCCAGAGTTTGAAGCGTTCGTTCCAAAGACTTGAAGACTTGCAGCAAGACCTGACAGCATTAGGCAGGTCCTGTGAGAAGTGTCACACAATCGTAAGTTCAGTGCATTTCTCAAAAGTGTCACACCTAACACGGAGTCCAGTTAATTCTCTGCTTGCAGCACGACAGTAATCGCGTCAGCTACGACATTCAAGAACTAAGTCGCCAAGCACACAGTCTGAATCTGGAGACGAACATCGTCAGTCGCGACATACATGGCTTGAACAGAAGAGGAACTCAAGCCGCCCTCAAAAACGTACGAGCTGCACAGGACACGAGTCGAGCGACCCGCTCAAACGTTATGGTAAAGCGCCACACATGTCTCTAGATTCCCCAAAGCATTCACTGACGCTCTATTGCAGGTCATATGGATCACGACACCGCTGGTACTGGCTCTACAGTATTTCGGTGCGGAGAAGGATATATTCGCATTCGAACGCAACGCGAAGACTTTTTTCATCGCATTGTTCGTCCTGCTCTTCTTACTCCCGTGCCTTGCTTGCTTCCTCGACTACATGGTCCGTGGTGTAGAAGTTGTATCCCAACGGTTTGGCATAAGACCGACGAAGAAGGATGGTGAAGAGGATCACCTGGGTGAGCCCTCTCTTGGGAGATGAATGCCGTGCTGTGCTAATGCTACCAGATGGCTTCGAGCTCCAGCCGCAGTTTTCGACTGTTGCTGCGGCTTGATATATCTCACAATAGTCCTGTCAACCTTTTCCAATCATCTGGGTTCTTTTGCGTTATCATACATAATGATGTGGACAACGACGTATGACTTCCTGTTTTCCCTATTGTTTGGACATGATTGATGACCAGTTCCATGAATTTTACATTGTCAAAGGTCATTTGGTGGGTAGAGTGCATACCAGGGAATCTCTTTAAGCCTAGCAGCGCCGTCGTTCAATACCATTTATCACACTATTTCTTGATTCGCATGTTGAAACAATAGCTATGTTCTCTTCTCGCTGTATGTATTACAAGGGTCGGAAGGTCAGGTCATAATCCCCCCAATCTTTAGCCGTTTTCCGTGAAAATACTCTCTCAACGCACCCCTGTTCCGACAATGACCTTGCAGACGACACTTGGTAACCTGGGTGCAGGTATAGGAGATGAAATAATGCGGCTACTATTCGAAAATAGACTCCCGATCGCCAGCGTGTTGTCTTCCGAATGCTAAAAGATTATGCATCGTACGGGATACAGCGAATCTTGCGCATGAGGAAAGGCCAAGTTAGAATTACCGATCTTGGGCGAATTCAAAACACCGTCACCTTTCTTGAATCTTGGTTAAACTGCAGTTGCCGCAACGAGCAGCGCTACAGCCAGGGCATGAAGACCTGATTGGTATGGATGCAGTACCGCACTGGCACTATGAACCGTCAGTGTCTTGGATGCATTAAATCATGACTATGATACTCACACACTGCCAAACATATATATGCTTCTTCTTCGCCAGCTTTTGTACCAGAGATCCAGAGTATTCATTGAGTGGTGGAGCGCCGGCTATTATGGGATTGGCGCCGCAGGAAGGTAGCATGCTGATCGCAGAAACGCCAGGATAGGAGCAACCGGAGCGACGCCTCAAGCGGGTATGCATAGCGAATACAACGATGTCCTATCCTTATGCCAATGGCATGCCGCGTCTCGAAGCCTTTTCTCTGTAATTGTTCTCAATCCTCCTAGTTGAGTGTTTTGGAGCTGCTCAAGTACAACGTGCGACGTTAAGACCTGTCAACAGTATGATGTCGAAGGGCGGGTGGTTTTAACGAGCGTACGGATGAAGGGATCGGACTAGGGATGGCTGGCTTTCAAGCAAGAGACTGTGCCCTGATTAGCGAGTTACGCATGAATATCGGGTTGTTACATGAGCTACCGCGAGGTGAACGACACGAAACGATCGTGGTGCTGGTGTGGTGTTCCGACGATTGCTTGATGAGTTGTGAGGTGAAAGGTACCGGGACAGAGGAAGCAATATCGGATGGCCAGGAATGGGATTCGGCTCCTGGCTGCGTCGGGTATCACCCACGATGTATGATGCGACCAAAAACTGTCTGGGGTTGATCGAAAAATGACAAAACTGTGGAGAAGACGTAAAGCGCTGGTTGCCTTGTTCACCCAGTTGGCCATCTCCCACAAGCAAGTATGGGATAAAAAGCCCAGCATCGTATACTTCGCTGCCTCTCGTCGTGAAGAGTGTGCATCCGTGCTGTAGCACGTTACTTTCCAGCGGTGAGCTCCCATAGTTTAGCTGCTTCGTACGTGCATGGTATGGGTGTTTTCTGAAATACCGTACCCACCTAGATTAAGTTAGCGCGGCTCCTTAGCAACATTAAACTTCTATAAAATTAGTATATAATCTAGTATAACTATAGAACCCCTATCTATATAAGCTCTTAAAGCTAGTTATATACGCTAAATTACTTATATATATTATTTTTTTAGTATTAAAGTTATTATAAGCGTTAAAAATATTAGTAAAATATCTATCTAATAGCTAAATAAGCGTGTACTATAAAGCAGCTATTTAAATAAAGCGTTAATTCTTTAGTACTAAGGCGTCTTTCTAAGAAGCCTAAAGTGCTACTAAATAACTCTCTTATTAAGTATTCTATACTTAAAAAAAGTTACTATATAGTAAGCTAAGCTGCTACTAGAGGCTTTATAACGCCTCTAAGTACTATACTATATTATTAAACTTTACTATTATTTAAGCCTAAAGAGCTCTAGTATACCTAATTTATAGCTTTTAAATAAGCTAGTAATATTATTAATAGTAAAAATAATAATATAGAAAAGAGAGAAGTAGATCTACTACTTAAAGATAAAAGTATAGAGCTTAATAGTAGAGCTATAGAAGGTACTATAAGTAATAGTATTAAAGAGACGCTTAAAACTAGTAATAGAGAGCTATCTAAGCTATACTATAAGTATTATACTAAGACGCCTTTACTATTATAATTATTATAAGAGCTAGCTAAAGAAAAGCCTATTATTTCTATTAGATAGAAGGCTTATTTTAGTAATATAGAGAAGAACTTAGTTACTATAATATATAATAGTAAGTGTAATTAGCGCCTATTTAACTTCTATAAAGAGTTCTTATAGCTATAAGTAGATAAAGTTATTACTAATTTAGAGCTATATAGAGTAAAAGTATTATTATTATATACTATTATATACCTACTACGTTAGGTAAAGCGTAATTATATAATTAAATTACTATAGTAAGGTAGAGAGCGTAATTAGAATAGCCTTTATAGGCTAGTTAAAGAGCTTAATCACAACGCTAATAAAGCTATACTTATTAACTTTAACTTTATACTTATAGAGGAGCTAATAGAGGCACTATATACTATTATTTAGAGTACTAGCAGCTATATATAACTAGTTATAGTAATAATAATATAAGAAGATAAAATTATAGTAGCTCTAGTAGCTAAGAGAGTAAGTAGTAGCTATACTATTAGTATAAGAGACTACTAGTACTACAGTAATAGTATATATAATAATTATCTATATTACTACTAGTTAAAGCTAAGCGATTAAGAATACTTTAAGAATTACTACTTTATTAATAGTAATATTATTACTATATAGGTAAAGGATATAAATAATAAGAAAGCTACCTTTAACTAGCTCTTAGATAATATAAAGCTTATAATTATAAAGGCTAGAGATTATATAGCGTATAAGAAAGCGTAGTATAGGGCTTAGGATAGTAGAAATAACAATATAAAGAGCCTACTAAAACTACTTATTATTAAATAGTTAAATTAACTAAATCGCTAGCTACTTAGAGAGCTATAACTATAGTTAGTAGTATTAAATTAAGCTAAAATACTAGCTCTAGCAGCTCTAGTAAAGTAAGTTCTTATATAGTATACTTATTAGATAGAGATAGAGGAATATATAAAGAACTTCTTTACTTAGTTTACTAAATAATAACTCTACGCGTATAAAGGTATAGAGGATATATATTAGAAGGCCTACCTCTATAGCTATATAGATATTAATATACTTATAAGTAGATTAGAGAATAATTTAAAGTTATAAGTAGATTATTTTAACTTACTACTAAGATAGTTCTTTACTATATAGAACTTTACTATTAAGTAGTAGAAAATGTATAATAGACTATTAGAAAAGAGCCTATAATAAGTAGATTATACTTATTAAAGAGAAGAGAAATTATAGATTACTAAAGTAGTAAAGAGGTTAAGTAGTATTATTACTAATAGTAGTAACTAATATAGACGCTAAGTAAATTTTATAATAGTAGCCTATACCCTCTATAGTATTAAGGTTTTTAATATAGTAAAAATAACTTTAGGTACTAGAGCCCCTATCTATAACACTACTATATTAGTAATAATTACTATAGCTATTAGGATAGATTAAAACTATTATATAAAAGTAGCTCTCTAATTTTTAAAATAAAAAGATTGTAATTATAGGTTGCGTATTCCTTATTATCTCTCCCTCTTACTCTTTTAATTATACTAACTTAATAATACTATAATTACTATATAATAGGGCTAAAAAGAAGTAAGATTATAGTATAGTAGTAGAATTAAACTTATACGTAAAAAAAAACGTTAATATAGCCTTAAGGACGTTACTATAGGATATACTTTAGAGGTAAAGCTTTATAGGTAACTAGCTTTACTACTAAAGTATAACCTACGCTATTACTCTAATTTATATTAATAGAGAGCTAATTAATTAATTAATATATATATAGTAACTACTATTACCTAGTATTAAGAGCGCCTATTCCCTTTACTCTTCTCTTTCTAGCGCTTACTCTCTCTATTACTTAGGGTAACTATATATATTAAATATAGTAAGAGCATTAAAATTATAGTAAACGCGCTCTATAGTATACTCTAGAAAGCTTCTAAAATTAGTAAAAGTATTACTTAATACTATATACTTCTTTAACTAGCTCTTTAGTAACTTAAAGCTCTTCTTAATAAAATTATAGTCTAGTAAGTAAGGTAGTAAGTACTCTAACTTTACTCTAGCTACTTTATAAAGCTCTTTTATATACGCTAATTAATAAATAGATATATTATTAAGTATAATTACTAAGTATAGCCTAAAATAGAGATTATAGTATAGTAGTATATAGTACTCTAAGAACTTTTCTATTAGCGCTAATATAATTACTCTCTAAAAGATTATATAACTTATATACTTATTAATTATTAATACTAGTAGTAGTAACTACTTTTTAGAGTACTTAAAACTATATACTAGCTCTACTAGCTTACTTATAGGACTCTAGCTATACTTATAATTACCTATATACTTATTATAAGTGCTCTTATCTAGTATAATAATTTAATTAGCTATATAGTATTACGCTATTCTTATAGCGTAAAAGTAATAAAAAAGCTTACTCTACTTCTTTACGCGCTTTAAAGCTAGCTTACATAACTACTTTATCTTCTCTAGCTCTTAATATATAGTAGAAAGGCCTACTACTACATTAAACTTATTATATAGGAAGTCCTTTATCTCCTCTATATATATATATAGGCTACTTTTAAGATATACTTTAAAGCATATATACTACGCTTCCTATAGAGCTAAAGGTTACCTAAAGCGTACTATTTATAGTAAGTAAAGCGTACTTTAGTACTCTAAGCTTAACCTTATCTTTCTAATAACTTTACATATTACTCTAATTACTTATTTAATCTTAGTATTATTCTTACTAGTAGTAATATACTCTATAAAAGCTTAAAGAAGCGTAAGTTAAAAGTAGTAGCTAGATATTATATACGCACGTTTAAGTAGGTAAAATAACTATAATACTAAGAAATTAGTTAGTATAGGTAATTATAGTAAAATAAAGAGTTTTAATTATATTATAGTTATAAGCTTCTATAGTTATACTAGCTTATATACTAATTTTATAAAAGTTTAATATTACTAAGGAACTACGCTAACTTAATCTAGGTGGGTACGGTATTTCGGAAAGCATAATAGCCGAGGGCGACAGCCTCAAAGCTTCCAAAGTTTGGCGCTCCATCACGACGGCCGGCCCGCGTAAACGTGGATTTGAGGATGATCCGGCAGTTAAGTCTCTTGAATGTTCGTGGTTACATTGGAAATATAAGGTCAACCACACAGGTGATGCGGCTTGATTGCGATAAAGCAAATCTAAGGGCGCGTGAGATGTTCATGCAGGTGATGTTTACGCGCCGCAAATTGATGTCATCCCCACGACCGCTTCTGCAGCCTGCGTGTAACGCGACCCGCCCTGCGTTGGTGTTTGTAGCGAATTGATACGATAAGACAACCTTGGAAATCTGTCCACTCCCAGAAACTGGAAGAGGTGGGGAACTTCACGTTTGGGAGAGCGAAGCCCTAGGTCCAATAGATGCCCCAGGCGGTAGGTATTCAAGCTTACCTGTACATGGTGTTATGCATCCCGCACCAATCCTGAACGTCCACGACCACAAGCTGGCGCCTACCAGCGTGGCAGCCCGATCGGGACGAGGCTGAACATTCATCATGGTTCAGGTGATGAAGCTTCTGTGTAAAGAGAAGATATCTTGAGGGCATTGTTCTCTTCTACTATCCGCTATCCGTTGTTGCACAAGGAGCTCAAGCTAGTCTACGTGAAGTCAGCTCGTTTCTAGGACAGTTTTTGATTCTCTGGACTGGTCACGAGGCTGAATGTAAGCACTGGTATCATGTCTACGCTTGAGCCAGATGGTCTTTCCAATCTGCTGGAGGGACTATCAATCGCCAGTACTACTTTAGACTCCATCGATGCGAGCGGGTTGGCCAATCCTCTTGATATCTGCCGTGCATCATTGGCAGATATCTTGTCGAAGATAATCGATTGCGACCGCGACGATGCTTACAAGGCTGTACAATGGCCCAACAACATCTTCAATGGCGATCTCTCCGTCACACTTCCGAGGCTGCGCCCGGGATGCAAGCCGAACGAGCTGTCGTCTGAACTGGTTGACAAGGTATGAACTGAGTCTGCTTTCACAGTTTATAGTGAGTACGCACACGCTAACTTCGAGCGCAGTTTCCAAAAGAACACGCTCTCTTCGAACCACCATTGCCAGACGGCGTTCATTTGCGCGTCTTTCTCAAGCTTGAAGTCGTGCCTCGCCTCTTACTGCCATACATTCTCGACCGGACACGTACTTATGGCTCCAACATGTCGAAGCCAGGTCCTTCGGACAAGCGGAGAAGGCTCGTCCTCGAGTTCTCCTCTCCGAACATCGCAAGCGAATTCCAGGGTAAGCATCTGAGGAGTACCGTCATCGGAGGCTTCATCGGTAGACTGTACGAGAGCATGGGCTGGGACGTCACACGCATCAACTATCTCGGAGACTGGGGCAAGCCCATTGCGCTGCTGTATGTTGGCTGGACCAAGTTCGGCTCGCAGGAGGCATACGACGCAGACCCGGTTGGACACCTCCTTGAAGTCTATCATCAGATAGAAGAGCTCTTCCAGCCAGAGCAAGCAGCAAGCAGACAGGCTCGCGATGATGCAGCCAAGGAAGGCAAGGACGAAGGCGAAGCGCAAGCGGAGATTGAGAGTAAAGGCATTTTTGCCGAGCGGAACGAAGCCTTCAGAAAGTTGGAAGATGGAGATGAAGAAGTCAAGTCTTTCTGGCACCGCGTCCGAAGTGTCATCGTCGAGGACTACACCCGTTTCTACGAACGACTAGGAGTCCGATTTGACGAATATGCCGGCGAATCGCAAGTCGGTGCGGAAACCATGGCCGAGGTTGAGCAGCTGCTGAAGGAGAAGGAAATCTCTGAAGAGAGTGCAGGAGCCTGGATGGTCGACATGAGGAAATTGAATGCGAAAGCCGGGCATGCTATCATCCGAGATCGTACAGGAAGCAGCACGTATCTTCTTCGCGATCTGGCTGCTGTGCTGGAACGGTCGAGGAAGTATTATTTTGACAAGATGATCTACGTCGTAGCAAGCGACAACAGCATACACTTCAGCCATTTGTTCAAGATAGTGGAGGCAATCGACCCGGATTTGGCCAAGAAGCTACAACACGTCAAATTCAGCGAGGTATCGAAGATGGCTGCTGCTCTCGGAAAGGGATACAAGCCGCAAGCAATCCTTGACAAATGTGAGGAGACAGTCGCGGCGATGTCGGAGGTGGACTCGGAGAAAGCTGCCTTGCTGGGCCATTCGAAGGAGGCAGTGGAAGGCATCGCAGCCTCCGCACTCCTGGTTCAAGAGCTGTCAACTCGCTTCTCTTCCGCCCATGCCCACGATACCGGCGCCATGGCATCTTTCAAACTCGGTTCAGGGCCGGACCTACAGTATTGGCATGCAAAGATCCACGCCCTGCTCGAAGGCCATACTGCGACTGCTGAGCTCTCGGACAGCGATTTTGAGGCCCTGGCAGACGAAGACCAAGCCAACCTCTTGCGCATCCTAGCCCAGTATCCGGAAGTTGTAAATGCGACATACCACTCGCTTGAACCGTCTGGCATCGTCACATTCCTAGCCAGCGTGACGGAGCAGCTGTCGGACTGTCTTGGCGAAGGAGAAGACGAGACTAGCGTTACTCCTGGAGGCGCTGCTCTGCTCGAAGCGACGAGAATCGTTTTGGAGAATGGCATGATGCTGCTAGGGATAGTTCCTCTGGTGCCAGCTTCAGGGGCGTCTTCGGGTGCGGCACCAGTTACCGAGTGATATTTTAGTATTTTGGACTCACGGTGGGTTCTGCCTTCTTCTGGGTCGTGACATTCGGCCTCCCTTTTCTGTATTGCTGTACATTCATTGTTTCTTTAGCGATGATTTCAACCTGGATAATGCGAGGCGTTTGATCTGTTGCGCGAGATGGCCCTGGCGCGTATAACGAACACAATGTAAATGATTAACGACCCAGCTCGATACCCTAAATAGTAAGCACTCCTTGACAACCTCAAAAAACTTGCTCGATGTTCTAGCATCTGATCGTGCGATTGGCCATTATATCTCACTAAACCTCGCTTCAGCGTACCTGCCTCATCAAGCGCCGGTCTGTCTCCGTGCGATTGCGCAGAAGTCCACCATAAGGTGTTTGTTGGTATAGAAGCGAGCGCTGTCCAGAAGCTGTGTTGGTGTTTGACCTGTCATCAAACTCGTCACCGAGCAGGCATCTCGAGTGCGCAACATTTAACCTTTCAAAATGCACCCCACTTCCGCCACCATTACTCGGCTATTGCTGGCGGCGCAACTCATCGCACTCGCAGCATCGGTCTCAGTGCAGGACTCGGAGTGCTGAGTATACTATCGCTGGTGTTCTGGACCCGGTGGCTTCGGCGGCGACACAAAATACGGGCGGCGAACGCGAACGACACAGACGGGTTCTGCGCCTGCAGGGAGTGTCCGGGATGCACGAAGCGGAAGGACGGAGGGAAGAACGGGTCGGCTGCGTGTGTTACGTGCAGGGATGTGTATATAAGATTCCAGTGAGATGTGCTTGATGGAGGTTGTGATAGCGGCATGTAGAGAGTGGGAAGTGACCCCTGAGTTAAGGTACGAGGGCATAAAAATGTCCAAAACTATCCAAGTAATTGCGACACAATGGCCGCCGATAAACATGATGCGCCCAACGATTCTGAATGTGGTGTAGTCTTGTGCGAGTAATGTGGTTCGGGTGCGGGGGCTGCAGAAAAAAACGCGGATTCGGCTAAGTCCAAAGCCGCACTTATCACTCGGCGGCCATTGGTTTGCAAGCCATTATATATTGTTTTACAGCTCGTATCTTCATCAATCGGTCCGTAATGGTCTAGGTATGTCAATCTCCAAGCCCATTAAATCATTCAGTCCTAACACCCAGCAGTGGCTAGGATTTGTCGCTCTCATCAGAGTACACCACTGTAAAGTGCCGACAAGGCCGGGGTTCGATTCCCCGTTACGGAAGACTCCTTTTTTGCGTTGTTTTGGCGTATCTGGGTAGTCCTGGGGGCGCGTGGTGGTCGAGATCGAGCGTGGTGAAGATTTGGGTCAAGCGTGAC
>Ga0210040_10005944_pt1 | contig 15372 bp, 12 predicted proteins | sample CryGeyCG12114_NA_FD_185462 | JGI IMG/M metagenome (GOLD analysis project Ga0210040, IMG submission 185462) | Groundwater microbial communities from aquifer - Crystal Geyser CG19_WC_8/21/14_NA (SPAdes) (version 2) | ecosystem: Environmental > Aquatic > Deep subsurface > Groundwater | place: USA... | reverse complement strand
CCCCGGCCGGGGCATAAAGGCTGTCCGCGCAGTGCGGCGTGCCGACGAACAGGATGGTGCCGCCCGGGGTCAGGATGAACTCGCATTCCGACAGCCGTTCGCGCAGCTCCTCCCGTTTGCCCGGCGTGTCGCAGTTGCCCGCCACCTCCACGTCGTCGCAGACGATCAGCTCGGCGCGCGTCCCCGTCACGTTCCCGCCGATCCCCTGGGCGAGCATGGAAGGCTCGCGGATCGCGCCGGGGCGCCGCACGCTGAAGCGGTCCGCGGCCCAGACCTCCCCACCGCCGAGCAAGTGCCGGCAGAGGGGGTGGCGCTCCACGATGCGCCGCACGCTGGCAACCATGCGCGCGGCCAGGGTGTGGTCCGCCGCCAGCACCAGGATGCGCATCTCCGGCTTCACCGCCAGGCGCCAGGCACACCACAGCCCCACCAGCGTGGACTTGCCGCAACCCCGGAACGCCATCAGCAGCAGGCGCCGCTCCCCCGCCGCCTCGCGCGCCATGAACCAGCGGGCGACGCGACGGTGAACCGCTGGGGTCGGTACCCCCGCCCGCATGTTCCAGGCGTAAAGGAACTCCAGGAAGTCATACCCGGCCGGCGTGCGGCCCGGCGGCTCAGCACTGGTCGTCATCCTCCATGCCTCCCTCGCCCTCCCGGTCCACCTGCTCGTCGACACGGATGGACTGCCTCGCCTGCGCGATCAGCGCTCCGGCCTCGCCGGCCACCGACTCTCCTTCCCCCCCGGGCGCGAGCTTCATCAGGTGCTCGAGATGGGCCAGGGCGGAACGCGCCGCGGCATGGCGGGCGGCGAAGGCCTTTGGGTCCTCCTCGGCGTCCGCAGCCGGCCCACGGGCCACGAAAGCCTCGTAATCCGCGACCACCTTGCGCACCGCACGGCGCAGCTCCTCGGGCGTCAGCGGCGTCACGACTTCACCGCCCGCACGCGGACCGTGCCTGCCGCCAGGTCGATCGCGGCCGCGCTCCGGTTCCAGGCCGTCACCGTGATCACGTCCTGCGCGCCCACCTGCGCCAGGAACACGACGCCCGAGGTGGAAAGGCTGAAGGCCGCCTGCACGAAGTCCCCCGGCCGCGCGCCCGGGCAGGGCACGTTGACCTGCGCCGTGCCGCCGGCCGCGATGGAGGCAGGATCCCAGGCAAGTTCCGCCCTGAGCTCCCGCACGCCGTGCGGCAGCTCCGGCGTGCCGTAGAGAACCGTCGGGCTCTGCGAGGGATCGCAGGCGAGGCGCAGGCTCCGCACTTCGTAATCCACGTCGATGCGCGCCACGCCGATGATCGCGCTCTGCACCTGCGGCGCCAGGCGGATCACCTGCAGGCGCGTCAGGCCAGCGTCGTTGCTGTCGGCGTTGCCCTGCCACCAGCGTGGCCCCGTGGCATAGGTGAGCGACATGCCGGATGCCCGCACCATCGTTCCATCCACGGGTGACAGCAGCGTGCCGCCCGCGCCGAAGCACTGGATGATCATGCGGGGATCGTCGGCGTCCACCGCCAGGGCGAACTCCTTGCAGCGCCGCGCATCCACGACGAAGCCAAGGCCCCGCCCGCCCGTGAGGACCACGCCACGGTCGGTCAGCGTGTAGCTGTCCAGCGCCTGGAAGGCGAAGTGCTGGAGCAGGGTCGGTGTTCCGCCGACATTGGTGGAAAGGCAGGCCAGCTTCTCGAAGCCCGTTTCCGTCGCGTTCCAGCGGATCGCGGCGGCGCGCAGGTTGGGCACCTCCGCCAGGGTGCGCGTGGCGTCGCGATGCGCCACCGCCTGATGGTAGGCCCGCACCACGCTGCCGACGCGCGTCGCCGTGGCGGTGTAGTCGACATCGACACCGTAGCCCTGGCTGGCCCAGGCCACCTCATAGACATGGTCCTGCGCGGCCCCCGTGTGGCGGGCCACGTAAGCGTCGCAGCCCTCCATGCGGATGTTGCGCGCGATCACGGCGCGCGAGTTCACCTCGACCAGGAAGGGAATGCCGTCGATAGGCCGGTCGCGCGACTGCAGCTCGAAGGCCGGGCCGTCGAACACGTGGCGGTTGTGCGCCACATAGGCGCCGGGCGCGGCCGAGAGGCGGATGCCGTAGCGGTCCTTGTCCGGCCATGTCGCGGCCGACATCGCGAAATGCCCGCCATGGTAGCGGACCGAGGTGTTCCAGGCCCCCGCGCTGGCCGTGCGGACGTCGAGGCCGTAGCGGTTGTCCACCATGCGCCCGAGATGCAGCACGCTGTCCTCGAAGCCGCGCTCCACGCCCAGTGTCTGCACGCCGATGGTGAAGCGCTCCACCTGGCGGATTTCAATCAGGCCAGAGTCCTGGTTGCGGATCACGATGCCCACGTCGCGCTCGTCCTCCCAGGAGGACAGCGCATTGCGCAGCACCCGCAGCCCCTCATAGACCTTGGTGCGGTTGCGCACCGCGCCGCCATCGCCCAGCGTCAGCGCCGCCTCGCCGCCCGCGCCGTCATACAGGAGGGCGCCACGCATGGTCAGCCCGGCGGCCGCCCCGGGCAAGGTGAGCGGTATGGTCGTGCGATAGGTCCCCTCCCCGATCTGCAGGTGCTTGCCGGACGCCGCCGCGGCGTTCATGGCCGCCTGCAGCGCCGCCCCGTCATCGGCGATGCCATCGCCCACCGCGCCGAAGTCACGCGCGGACAGCCGTTCGGACAGCTTGTCCTCCACCGTGCGCGGGACGCCGCCCGGGAAGGGCGCCGAAAGCGTCGCCTCGCCGCGGGAGAAGGTCGCGACATCGCCGAGGCTGTCGAATCCCAGCAGCCGGTTTGCGCGCGCCGGCCGCATGGGCAATTCGAGCCGCGCCCCCACCTCGCCCGGCGACTGTCGGAGCGCACCCGCGATGTCCTCGCGCAGCTCCTGCAGGGCCGCCACCTGGCGATCCAGCTCGTCGTTCAACGTGTTGGCGCGCAACACGCCATTGGGCTGGTAGTCGGTGACGCGCTCCATCACCAGCCGGCGCCGCAGCACCACCTTTGCGCCCGCCGCCGGAGGAACGGCAAAGGTGACCAGCCCACCTTCCGAGCTGCCGGCACCGGAAACGGCATAGCCGCCCGCGATGAACAGGCCATCGACATGCACGTCCATGTCGCCCGCCCCGAAAACGGGGAAGGGATAAACGAAGCTGTTCTGCGCACCGTCGGCCACGTACTGCACGCGCGGCGCGATGTCGCCGATGCGGATGTGCTCGGGCATCAGGGATCTCCAGTTCTGCCGCGGGGGCGTGTCTCGGGATCAGTCCAGCAGGCTTCTCGCAACGCGTCCGAGGCCCTGCCCCGCGCGTGCCCAGTTCAGGATCGAGGAGTCCTGGTTCAGCAGCGACCTGCGTCCGGCCGTGAGCCGTGCCGCATAGGTCGCGTCGTCGCTCGCCTGCGCAGCGGCGGCCGTGCTGCGCAGGCCTTCGGTCAGGGCTGCGGCGGAGCCGTCATTGGGGTTCACCCCGCCCGCAGCCAGCCGGGCCCGGGCGGAGGCGATGCCGCGCTCCAGCGCCGCCTGCCGCTCGGCGGTGTCCTGCGCCGCCTGCACGGCCAGCACCTGCCGCTGCGCCGCCTGCTGCGCCGCCGCGTTCTCCTGCTGGGTCCGCGCGTTCTTCTTCTGCCGCTCCGCTTCCTGCGTCTGCGCGTAGATGGAAGCGCCGGTGGCAGCGAGCGTCACGATGGGGGCAAGCTGCGCCATCAGTCGGTCGTCCTCGTCTCTGTGGTGACGGAAAGCAGGGTGAAGGGCAGCGGCACGTCACCCTCGATCCGCCAGAGCGGCGCAAGCGTGTCCCGCCGCCAGCCCAGGCCGCGCAGGGTGACATCGCCGGTGAAGGCGAGTGGCGGCGCGTCCAGCACAGGGGTGTCCAGCCGCCGGAACGGCACGGGCTGAACGCCCCGTCCGAGATCCACCGAGAGCGCGCCCGTCCCGAACAGCCGGAAGCGTGCGGCGACCAGCCGCAGCGGCCCCATCCGTACCCCGGCCGCCGAAGCGCTCTCGGGCGGCATCGGCTCGACCACATGGGCAAAGGAAAGCCCCGCCTGCACGCTGGTGGCCACCGCATCGAGCGTGACCCGTCCGTTCGTCACCGTCGCCGCGCCGCGCGGTGCGCCGTCCGCCAGCACGCCGATGTCGCGCCCTTCCAGATGTCCCAGCCCGGACCATGCCAGGCCCGACGCGTCGCCGCTGGCCATCACCGCGGCGTCCATGCCCATCGCGTCGTCGAAGCGCTCCAGCCGGAAGCTGCCCGCGCGCTCGACAACGGCGTAGAGCGTGCCGTCGATCTCCCCGAGGGAGCGGAAGGCACCGTCGGTTTCCTGGCGTGTCCAGCCCGTCACCTGCTCCGCGCGGTAGATGGTCAGCGTCGCCAGCCCGCCATCCGCCATCGCAATGTGCAGAAGCCGCCTGCGGGAATCGTAGGCCATGGCAACGGGGGTCACGACCAGGTGCCGCGCAACGAGCGCCAGGTCATCCGCCTGATAAGCCTGCTGCAGGTCGGTATAGGAGAACTCGCACACCGCCCGCCCGGACCGCGAGGCGAACACCGTCATCCCGTCCACGTCGATCGGCGGCACGCTGCGCTCGGCGATCGAGCCCACCCGCGTCTGCCGCGTCACCTGGATGGAGGCCGGCGTCAGCGGGTCGCCGGAGACCATCCACTCCGCGCCGGAGGTGAAAACCTGCAGATGCCGCCCCGCGAACACGGCACGGATGGCGTTGAGCTGGTCCGACACGAGCGAGAAGGCGATCGCCTGATCGTCCAGCCCCGTGCCGGGGTCGAAGTTCCCGTAGTCCGCGCTGCGCGAGAACCACAGCCGGTTCGGCGCGTCCCGCCCGCCGCCCAGCACCAGCCTTCCCTGATGGAAGCAGGCGCTGACCGGCCAGCCATGCGCGCCGCTGAACGCGGACTCAGTCCATTCCGTGCTTGCCTCGGTGGACTCCAACGTGTCCACCACCTGCGCCGTGGCCGCCGTCGCGCCCGCCACGTCCGTGATGCGCAGCCGCTTGCCGCGCAGAAGAAGCTGCGCGCCGACATGCCCGGCCGCGAAGACCGCGTCCGTGGCCGTCACCGACACGCTGCCCGTGGTGCCGCTCGGCACCAGCCCGATCCCGGCCGGTGCATGCCGGAAAAAGGGCTCCGCCGCGAAGGCGAAGGGGCTGACCGACCAGTTTCCCTCGTCCGACCTCCGCACCACCTGTGGCGGCATGGAAGGGTGCAGCAGCAGCAGCATCGTCGCGTTCTGGGTGAAGGTGATCTGCGGCAGCATCGCCGCCGTCCATGGCGCTGCCACCTGCGTGACCAGCATGTCGTCGCGCACGACGCGCAGGGCTCCGTCCGTGAGCACGAGCAGAAAGGTCAGTTCGGTGCTCGCTTCATAGGGAACGAGGCGAGCCGTGCCCGGCAGCGTCAGCAGGTGGCGCAGCCCGGGCCGGCGCTGCACGCCGCCGGTCGGCTGGATGAACACATTGCGCAGCCGGGCGGCCCCGTTGCCCCAGGCCGGCACGTCGTCGCGTCCGAACAGCTCCGGCGCCAGTTCCCCGGCCGTGAAGGCGCTCTTCGCGCGCCTGATCGCGGGCATGGCGCTCAACCCCTGACGCTAGCGAGCGGGAAGTTCTCGAAGCCCCGGGTCGTCTGCTGCTGGCTGTCGACCAGCCGCGCCTGGCGCAGCTCGGCCTCGGCGAGGCGGTGCAGCATCTCGGCGCGCGACGTGTTCTCCGTCAGCGGCAGGCAGAACTCCGCCGCCAGCCGCGAAACCAGCGCGGCCGCGAAAAAGGGCGGGAACTCCGCCTCGTCGGCCCGGAAGACATAGGTCAGCGTCACCTCGGCCGCATCCGCGTGCAGCCGGCCCTCATGGATGCGATAGGGCGCGCCGCGCCCCCGCCCGGTTCCGGCCGAGATCACGCGCAGAAGCCCCGCGGGAAGCTGGAAGGCGTTCGCGAGATCCGCCACCGGTACGGCATCCAGCCGGTTGAGGCGCATCTGCCCCGTGCAGAAGGTCCAGGGATGGCAGGACAACAGCGAGTCCCGCGAGCCCGGGTAAAGGTTGGCGGCCACCTCCGCCTCGGCCGTCCCTTCCTCGAGGGAGGCGACCGGCTGCGCGCCGACCTTGAGCAGCGCGCGCGTGCAGAGGGCGAGGGCGGAGAGCGCCATCGTATCGTTGCTCCCTGGATGGGGTTTGGAGGGCAAGCGGATGGAGGCGCGCGGGGCCGACCGCGGATCGGCCGCGAACGCCGCCGGCACGGAGCCGGCGGCAGGCGGCGCCAGCCGGCGGCCAGCCCTGCGCAGGGCGCGCCGCCTGAGCAACGGCGCGCATCCTCCCGGAGAATGGGCGGCGCCGCGCGCGGCGATACCCGTCGCGCGCGGCGCCGTTTCGATGCTCTCTGCGGCTACTCCGCCGCGCGCATCCGCACGACGCCGGCGTTGTCGATCAGCACCGCGCCCTGGCTCATCATGTTGTTGACGAAGTGCGCGGCGCGATCGCCGTGCCAGGTCACGTCCGTCACCACGTCCTGCGCCACGGCATGGCCGATGGCCGTGCGGTGGTAGAAGTAGCAGAAGCGCAGGTTGCCGCTCTTGGTCAGCCCCGAATGCGGCATCCACAGCGCGCCCAGCCAGCGCTTCGCCTGCATGCCCTTCCACGGCAGGTCGCCCTCGCCGATGAACTGCGAGTTGGCGAATTCCGGAATCTGCAGAAGCTGGCTCCACTGCTTCCACCCGACCACCGCATACCGGTTGCCGTCATCGGGCACATCGGCGGCGCCGAGCATCTCGAAGGCCATCAGCACCTTTGCCTTGGTCAGCCCGTCCGTGTCCGCGAGGCCCGACGCGGTGCCCACCGCCTCCTGCATCCCGGTATCGAGCGCGGAGATGATCAACTCGTCCGTTTTCCGGCCCAGCGCGTAGGCGCCGGCATTGGCGACGATCGCGCGCTCATCGACGTTGGTCTTGATGTCGTCGAGCTTGTCCACCCACTCGCCCGCGTAATAGTCCTGGAGAAAGCACTCCACCGCGGAATAGTCGAGGTTCATCACCGGCACGACGCCGTTGCGGGACTTGGCCGCAGCCACGCCCTTGCCGACCCGCGGGAACACGGTGGAGGCGCCCTGCACGCCCGTCTTGGAGCGCACGGTGGGGCGCAGCTTGCTGCCCTGGCGCTGGAAGGCCTCGTGCACCTCGGCCTGGAACTGCTTGACGAAAGCCTGGTCGATCGTGGCGGACACGCGCGTCCTCCTTCGGATGGGGTTTCGGTGCTGGGGGTGCGGCCGGCCGGTTGGCACGGCCGGAAGGGGCGTGGCCGAACGGCGCGCGAAACGGCACGCGCCCGCCGCGGCCATCAGGGGCCAGGGCAGGTTGTTCGCGCCGGAAAAACGGGTTCGAAACGCGAAAAGGCCCCCTCGCCGAGCGAAGGGGCCTTTTTCGGGCCGAAGAAAACGGGGGCGGGCGGCACCAGGGGGAAGTACGGTGCCACCCGCCCCCGCAGCCAGCCCGCACGAGGGGGGATGCGGGGCCGGCAACAACGCGATCACCATGGGGGGAAGTATGCGGTGACCACGTCGCGGAGGTATCGGAAGAACACGCCAGCCGAACCTCGGTTTCAGGAACTTAGCGCAGGAACCTGAAGATTCGGTTGAGCTTCGGAATCACCCTCCCGTGAGGCGTCGAAAACCCTCCGTCACCCTCTTCACGAAGTCCGGCTCGCGGGACCGCCAGTAGCGCGGGTCGCGCATCATCCGTCGGAGCGCAGCCTCGTCCGCCGCCGCCGGGGCCTCGGCCTGGCGCGATAGAACCGGCTCGCCCTTCTCCATCATGCGGGCCAGCGCGATCACGCCATCCGCCGTGGTGGAAAGCGCCGCCAGCACCTCCGGCGGGAGGTTCGCCTTGCCCCAGGCCGAGATCTGGCCGGCGGTGCGGCGATACCGCGCCTCACCGCCGAACTCGGCCCGCAGCCGGTCCCGCTGCCGCTCCGCCTCCAGGTTCGAGGCCGCCTCCGCCACGATCGGCAACAGCCGTTCCGCCGCCAGGTCGTAAACAAGCTGCACCTGGGCCGGGGTGAAACCCGCGCGGTGAAGCACGGCATTCACCTCGGGATCGGGGCCCACCAGCTCGTGCCGGGGCTCCACGGCATATTCCTCCGCCGTGTCCGGCACCCCGATCGCCCGCCGGAAGCGCAGCCGCTCCTCCTCCGGCGCATCCTCCCCCGGGGGGGCGAAGCGGGCCGAGAGCTTGCGCTCCAGCTCGCGGTAGGACTTCAGCAGCGCCTCCGTCCGCAACACGCCGCGCCCGGCATCCCAGAACTTCTCCGGCACGTCCTCGGGCCGCGCGGGAACGGCGTCCTCCGGCACCACCTCCTCCGCGGGCAGCGGCTCGACCTCCAGCAGGTTCTCGCTCATGCGCTCTCTTTCTCCTGATTGGGCGCCAGGATGGCGCTGGGCGCCGAAAGGGTTCGGGCCAGGTGCCGCGCCGCCGCCGGCAGGTCGACCACGCCCGAGGCCGCCGGCCCCATCGCGGCCACGGCCTGCAGGAACAGCATCGTGTTCGCCGCATCCGCCCGCCCCTGCACCCGCGCCAGCGGGGAGCGATAGGCGATCCGCGCCTCCCGCCCGTCCAGCAGGATCGGCGGCACCTCCCCGCGCCGGCGCAGGATCGACAGGCACCGCGCGATCAGCGGCGTCAGCAGCTCGGCCTGCAACCGGCCATAGGTGGCGCCGAGCAGCCGCGCCGTCTCGGCGCTCCGCTCCAGCACCTCCGTTGCCGTCATGTTCGGGCGCCCCGGCACGGTCAGCCGGTCTGCCAGCAGGGCGGCGCGGATCCGCTCCCGCATGTCCGACAACACAAGCTGCGACACGTTGAACGAACCCGGCGCCGCCAGCGGCGTGAGCCCCGAGGACCCCACCGCCTTGGGAATGATCGCCCCCGGCTCCAGCCGCACTGTTGCCGGGTTCAGCACGCCGTCGTCATCGGCCTGCCAGATTCCCGTGGCCGCGATGGAGGCGTTCTTCAGCACCAGCTCCACCACCTTGTTGGCGGTGCGGATATCCGGCAGCGCCTTCATCACGGGGCCGCGGCCATAGGTCTCGCCCGGCGCCTTCATCCAGCGGAAGGCCAGCAACGGGCTTTCCTCGAAGCGTCCCGAACCAAGCAGCGTCGCCTCGCCGTCGCGCTCCAGCACCGCGGCGAAGCAGGTGCCGCCGAGGCCCGGCCACACCGCCTCGATCACCCGGTGGCCGTCACCGCCCTCATCCGCCCCCGGCATGTCCGCCGGCAGCGCCGCCATCGGATAGCGCGCGGCGATCGCTGCCCCGCCCATGCGCACCAGCCGGAACACCGTGTCCAGCCGCCCGGATTCGCCCTCCTCCAGCAACGCCTCGCGCAGCGGCACCGCCGTGAAGCGAAGCGCCGAAGCCTCGCCGGAAGGCGCTTCCTCCACCAGCACCACGCCGGTGCCGGCCACCACCAGGTCCAGGAAGGCCTGCGGCATCTCCAGCGCGAAGTTGGACCGGTCCAGGTGCCCCTGCAGCACCTCCGCTGCCCCCTCCAGCGCGGCGCCGAGAGCCGGGTCCGCGCCATCCTCCACCGGCGCCAGGCCGAACCAGCGGGACCAGGGCGGCGTCAGTTCCGCCAGCAGCGAAGCCGCCAGATTCTCCGCCGCATCGGCCGCCGTACCGTCGAACAGCGCCGGACCGCCGGTGCCGGGGCTGCAGGCCAGCACATGGTCGTAGCAATCGCGCCAAACCGCCTCCCAGGGGCGGCGCCGCTCCAGCGCGCGCTCGGCGCGGGCAACGATCTCGTCGGGCGTCATGCCGCGGCCCCTCCCTCGGGGCGCGGCGGGGAAGGGTTGCTGTCGCCCATGCGCGCCTGCTCCTCTCTGTTGAAATCCCGCTCCGCCTGATCGGCCCGTCCCAAACAGCGCAAACCCGGCGCCGGAAGGGTCCGGGCCGGGTCTGAAAGTTCGGAAGCGATCGGGGCGGTGCGTCGCCAGGCGCAATTCACCCGTTGACAAGGAGGGTTCTACAGGCGCGCCACCCCGCTGTCAAGAAGATTTTCCTTTTCTTGGAAATTCTTCTCCAATTGCCGGAACAAGCCCCATGGCGTCATGGCCACGGGAGCCCCCGTGCCCAGCAAGGCCCGGCAAAGGGACACGCAGGAGAATGGCAGCCCCCATGGCCAGGCGCGCGAGGGCTCGCCGGGAACAAAGGGGCCAAGCACCCGGCACCCCGCCCTCCTCCAGAAGCCCGGCAGGTCGAACCCCGCCCCCACATCCAGGCGCGTCACCAGCAACCGCCCGGACAACGGATCCAGCACCGTCCACCCGGCCTCGTCGCGTAGCGCCGCGAAGCAGTGCCGGAACTCCGGCCGAAGCAGCCGCATCCATCCCTGGTCCGCCCGCCCGCCGAAGGCCAGCCACAGCAGTTGCGGCCGCGACTCCGCCACCCGCCGGTGCCCGGCGCCGCCACGCACGGCAACGCCGCCCCGGTTCCCCGGTGCGGCGTCGAGCAGGTCGGCCGTATTCGCCAAACGCAGCCTTTCCAAAGGGTCAGCTCCCTGCAAAGGGCACCACGCCGCCGGCCTCGGCGCTCGTGGCCGCCCCTCCCACGATGCCCTTCAGCCGCAGCGGCCACTCCATGCGGTCCATCGCCTCGCGCCAAAGCCGGTGGTCGCCACGCTCCCGCGGAGAGGTCGGGTCGGGCGCCGTGCCGCGCTCCCCCCAGATCCGCATGATCCGGGCATGGGCAAGGTCGATCCGACGCTGCCGGTACAGCCGGTCGAGGCACTTCACCACGTCATCGGGCTCGCAGGGCCGGCTGACCAGGCCTCGGCCGGACACGATGCGCGCCCCGTCGCGCCGCGCGACAAGGGCCGACATGGTCCAGAACCAGGCCTCGTCGGCACTGCGGAAAGGCTGCACCTTGTCGAGGCTGGAGAGGGTAGCAACCGCTGCACGAAGAGTGCCGGATGCGGGACGGGTCATCGGGGGCTGATCCTGTCGGTTGTGAACACAACATGAACATCTACCCGCGAACTCGTGAACGTCAAGGCGATTCTACGACGTTATTCCTGTTGCCCCGTGATTCACCGCCTATATGATAGGAAACATGCAACACAGCGACATCTGGCGCGCGCTCGACGCCCTGGCAGCGGAGAACGGCCTCTCCGCCTCGGGCCTCGCCCGCAAATCGGGACTCGATCCCACGGCCTTCAACCCGTCGAAGCGCACGGGCCCTGACGGCCGCGCCCGCTGGCCTTCAACCGAAAGCGTCGCCAAGGTCCTCGCCGCCACCAGCACGGGCATGGACGAATTCGCCAGCCTGATCACCGGCAACCTCCGCACGGCATCCCGCCCCAACCGCCGCATCCCGCTCATCGGCCTCGCCCAGGCCGGCAGCAGCGGATACTTCGACGACGGCGGCTACCCCGTCGGCGGCGGTTGGGACGAGATCAGCCTTCCCGAGGTCGGGGACCCGAACGCCTATGCCCTCGAAATCAGCGGCGACTCGATGGAACCCGTCTTCCGTGACGGCGACGTCATCATCGTCTCCCCCAGCGCCCCCGTGCGGCGCGGAGACCGCGTGGTGGTCCGCACCAGCGGCGGCGAGGTCATGGCCAAGGAACTCCTGCGCCAGTCCGCCCGCCGGATCGAGCTTTCCAGCCTCAACCCCGCCCACCCGAACTACAGCTTCGAGCTGGAGGAACTGACCTGGATGCACCGCATCGTCTGGGCCAGCCAATAGGCAACCGCTCCCTCAGTCCCCGGCCCCGCCGGCCGCAAGCAACCGCAGCACCTTCTGCGGGTCCTGGTCACCCGAGAGCGCCATCGAGCGCCCATCCGGCAAGGTCACGGATGCCATCCCCGCCGCCTCATAGGCCCGCTGCATCCCGTGCCCCACACCGGCGAAAGCCGGCGCCACCCCGGCCGCGTCGCAGAGATCCCGGAACCGCCAGATCGCGCTGATCCGCGCGTCCGGCGCCCCCGCCGGGTCGCCCTCGGCCACCCAGATCCCCTCCAGCCGGCGGAACGCGAAGCCAGCCCGCCCGCCATCGGCGAACACCACCCCGTCCGCATGGGCCGGCACCCGCGCGCCCAGCGCCGCCAGCCTGGCCTGGGCCGATTCGTCGTAGTCCTCCGCCCGGATCCGCGCCGGCCGCAGCAGGCGGAAGGCCGCGAAGAACAGCAGCAGCGCCGTCGCCCCCACCCCGAAGCGCAGCGGCGCCGGCATCCCGGACAGCAGCACCACCTCCCACCAGGCGGCCTCGGAAACCCGCCCGTGATACGCCACGGTCGCCAGTGTCAGCCCGCAGATCACCCCGGCCGAGAGCGAGAACACGCGGGACGCCGTCAGCGGCTCCCCCGTCAGCCGCGCATCGCGGTAGAAGGCGCCCCCCATGGCCGCCAGGAACAGCCCGACCGCGAGGTAGCCGGCGGCCACCCACCAGGGATCGCCCCGCACCAGCAGGATCGCCACCCCGTTCAGCAGCAGGAACAACCCCGCCCACCACGCCAGCCGCAACCGCCGGATCATCCCATAGGACACCACCAGCAGCAGCGACCCCACGATGGAGGCCGCGAACTGGCTCGCCAGCGCCGCCCATTCCCCGCCCCAGTGCGCGATGTCGGACCCCCTGGCCGGAAGGGCGCCCACGAAGATCAGCACCACCCCGCCCAGCCCCGTCAGCCCCGCGAGCACCGGCACCTCCAGCGCTCCCGTCACCCGCGTCTCCACCTGCATCCGCCCCATGGCGGGGCGCCGCTGCCCCAGCTCGAAGGCCGCGAACAGCCCGCCCGCCAGGAACAGCGGCACGATGTAGTAGAACAGCCGGAACAGCAGCACCGCTCCGATCACCTGGGCCGAAGGCAGGTACGGCTCCAGGCTCAGCAGGATGAAGCCGTCGAACACCCCAAGCCCGCCGGGCACGCTCGCCGCGAGCCCGGCGGTATAGGCCGCGATGTAGATGCCCAGGAACTTCCAGAAGGTCAGCCCCGGCGCCTCCGGCAGCAGCGAGTAGAAAATCGCCGCCGTCACCGCCACGTCCACGCTGGCCAGCGCCACCTGCGCCACCGCCATCCGAAACCCCGGCAGGTCGATCTGGTGCCCGAAGGCCTTGAAGTGCGGAAAGCGCCGCGACAGCACCACGTACACTGCGACGATCGCCCACATCGTGACCCCGACCGCCTGCGCCACCCAGGACGGCACCACCTCCCCGGCCGCCTCGCCCACCCAGGGCAGCACCGAAGGCTCCAGCACCAGCACCAGCCCGCCCAGCGCGAAGCCTCCCAGCCCGAAGGTGAGGGAGGTGAAGGCGATCACCTTCGCGATCTCGACCGAGGTCAGCCCCCAGGCCGCATAGAAGCGATAGCGCACGGCAGCACCGGACACCGCCGCGAAGCCCAGGTTATGGGCCAGCGTGTAGGCGCAGAAGGACGCGAGCGAGGTTCGCAGGTACGAGATGGGCTTGCCGGCATAAACCGATCCCAGCCGGTCGTAGATCGTCAGCACCGCATAGGCGATGATCGTCCACCCCCCGGCGATCCACAGCTGCCGCTGCGACGTGGCCTCCAGCGCCCGCCCCACATCCGCCACGGAAAGGCTCCGGAACTCCCGCTGCACGACGTAAAGCGCGCCGACCAGCAGGATCAGCCCGAAAACGGTGGGCCCGTGCTTGCGGATCAGCGCCCAGCTCATGCGGCACCCAGTTCGGGGCCGGGGGCGGCCGCCAACGCCCCCTCGATCAGCGCGACCGTCTCCGGAACGCCGTAGAGCGCGACGAAGCCGCCGAAGCGCGGCCCCTCCTCCTGACCCAGAAGCACCTGATAAATCGCCGCGAACCAGGCCCGCGACACGCCCGGGCGGGAGGGGTCCTTGCCCGGCTGCAGGAACGGCTCCCGGCGCCCCGCATCGTAAACCAGGTCCTGGATGGCCGCCGGCCGCGCCCCCGCCGGAAGCGCCTCGATCCGCCCCTGGTTCTCCCGGAGCAACGCGGCTAGATGCAGCAACGCCTCCCGCTCCGCCTCGGACGCGGCGCGGAACCGCTTGGTCGGCTTCACCACGTCCCGGTAATAGGCCGAGGCCCGCTCCACCAGCACCGCCAGCATCGGCGAGGCCTCCGGCGTCGCCTCCGGCGCGTGCCGCCGCAGGTAGCCCCACAGCATCTCCGGCGTCTCGGCATTGGCAGCCACCGCCAGGTTCAGCAGCAGCGTGAAGGTGATCGGACTCCCGGCCCCGTTCGGCAACGCCCCGCCGTGGATGTGCCAGACCGGGTTCGCCGGATCCGCCGCCGCCCGCAACTTCTCCACATTCGCCAGGTACTCGTCGGTCGCCCGCGGGATGACGTCGAAATGCAGCCGCTTCGCCCGCCCGGGCTGCTGGTACATGAACAGCGAAAGGCTCTCGGGCGGCGCATACCGCAGCCACTCGTCGATCGTCAGCCCGTTGCCCTTGCTCTTGCTGATCTTCTGCCCCTGGGCATCCAGGAACAGCTCGTAGGTGAAGCCAACCGGCGGCTCCCCCCCCAGCACCCGGCAGATGGCCGAGGACAGCTTCACGCTGTCGATCAGGTCCTTGCCCGACATCTCGTAATCCACGCCCAGCGCGAACCAGCGAAGCGCCCAGTCCGCCTTCCACTGCGCCTTCACATGGCCGCCGGTCACGGGCGTCTCGAAGCGCTCTCCGCTTGCGGGATCGCGCCAGACCACCGTCCCCGCCTCCGGCCGCACCTCCTCCATCGGAACCTGCATCACGATGCCGGTCTTCGGATGGATCGGCAGGAAGGGCGAATAGGTCGCCCGCCGGTCCGGCCCGAGCGTCGGCAGGATCACTCCCCGAACCGCCTCGTGCACCGCCAGCATCCGCAAAAGGGCCTGATCGAACCGCCCCGAACCATAGTAGTCGGTCGATGACGCGAACTCGTAATCGAACCCGAACTCGTCCAGGAAGGCCCGCAGCCGCGCGTTGTTATGCGCGCCATAGCTCTCATGGGTGCCGTAGGGGTCCGGAATCCGCGTCAGCGGCTGCCCCAGATGCGCCCGCAGCATCTCCGGCTGCGGGGCGTTGTCCGGCACCTTCCGCAGCGCATCCATGTCGTCCGAAAAGGCCAGCAGCCGCGACGGCAGCCCCGTCAGCCGCTCAAAGGCCTGCCGCACCCAGGTGGTGCGAGCCACCTCCCCGAAGGTGCCGATATGCGGCAACCCCGAAGGCCCATACCCCGTCTCGAACAGCGCCATGCCCTTGGTGCCCACCGAGGCACGGCCGGCGACCTTCGCCGCCTCCTCGAAAGGCCAGGCGCGGACATCACGAAGGGAGGGATCGGCGGGGGGACGTTGCATGGCCGCCCCCAATTGCCCCCGCCACCCCGCCCGGTCAACGCCTGGCCTTTCGAGGAGGCGGCGAAG
>Ga0210040_10005943_pt1 | contig 15372 bp, 15 predicted proteins | sample CryGeyCG12114_NA_FD_185462 | JGI IMG/M metagenome (GOLD analysis project Ga0210040, IMG submission 185462) | Groundwater microbial communities from aquifer - Crystal Geyser CG19_WC_8/21/14_NA (SPAdes) (version 2) | ecosystem: Environmental > Aquatic > Deep subsurface > Groundwater | place: USA... | reverse complement strand
AGTGACGGGCAGCTTGACCCGCAGGGTCGCAAGCCAACTCCCCATGGCTAACCACGGAACCGGGCTAAACAGCCATTGGATAACCGTGGACAGGGTCTATGCCGCCGGCCTTCGAGCGATTGCCTGGACGGACGCATTGCTCGCGCGGCGAGGCTGCCCGCCCTTCCAACTCACCCGTAGAGCGCTGCTTGAATCCGTTCGCACATCGGCTGACCCACTTGAGATGGGGGCAGGTCACAAGGCTCCGAGTAACAGCAGGATCTGCAGGAACAGAACCATGATTACCAAGATCATCGCGTAGAGCACGATGAGCCGCCAAAGCGCAGAGAACCGCCGCAGTGAGTAGGCGCCGCGCAATTGGCGATACATGTGGACAGGCGGGATCAAGACTGCGGCCAAGCCCAGCACATCGCCCGAGACGCCGGCCGCCAGAGCAACGAGATCACGATAAGCAGCAGCGACATGAAGCTGAGTGAGTATGTGACGAAGATCGCGTGGTCGTAGCCGTTGAAGTCGTGCTTCCATGCGAACAGCAGCCATACGAAGGGCAGCGACAGGGGTATCAGCCGCCAGGAGAACTTGTAGCTGTTGAGCCTGCAGCTTGTAGAGCATCAGTTCGGGCTGCTCCCGCCACTTCTTGATCAGCGATTTGTCGATCCAATCGATTCCGGTCGTCGCGCTCGCCACCTCGCCGCTTCCGGTCACGACAGGCCTGATCGCTTGCAAGCCTTGGACGGCCTGCGCTGCCTTGATGACGCGCTCGGAAGCGGCAGCGCGCCCGGGATCGCCAGCGGGCAAGGCCCTGAGGTTCGCTCGCGCATCTTCCAGCTTTTCCTCGCCGGCCTGCGCGGTTTCATCCATGCTGCCCGCCACTTCCGGGTGGACCCGCAAGTCACTCGGCGGAGCGATGCCCAACACCTGGAACACCGCGAACATCAGGAACACCGAGAACAGGAACAGCGCCATCGGCGAGACGAAGCGCGCCCTCGCGCCTTCGATGTAGCGCCGCGTGAGGATGCCCGGGCGCAGCACCAGCATCGCAGCGTGCGCCACATCTTGCCTTCGAAATGCAAGGCGCCGTGCAGCAGATCGTGCAGGAAGGCGCCGATGCTGCGGTGGAGATGCGCCTGCTGCCCGCAGGCATGACAATAGGCTCCCACCAGCGAGGCGCCGCAATCGAGGCAGTGCTCCGGCTGGTGGGGTGCGGCGCGCTGGCGCCGGAATTCGGTTCGAGCGCGCGCGCCAGTAGCGAGCCTTCGAACGCCGTCCCCACCCCCGCGCCAAGCTCACCCATGTTCACCCCCGCGGGGCAATGTACCGCATCGCCGCCACCCGCAAAACGGCAGGTATGTTGGAACAAACCACGATCAGGCGCGCTGTTCGAGCAAAGGAGAATTCCGCATGACCACTCCCAAGCCCGACGAAAATCCCAAGGCCCACCCGGTCTCCAATGCCGAGAAGCCGCCCGAGCAGTGGACCACCGGTGACGAGCCGATGACCGGCGCCCAAGCGAGCTACCTCAAGACGTTATCCGAAGAGGCGCACGACCCCGACGCTTACGATACCGAGCTCACCAAGGCCGAAGCTTCGCAGAAGATCGACGCGCTGCAGGAGGCGACCGGACGCGGCAAGTAGGCGCGGCTCAGGCAGGGGCGGCGAGGCGTCGCTCGATCGCGGTCCACAGCTGTCCGAGCGCGCGGGCGGCGGGCGTCGAGGGCGCGAAGGCGCCCACCGGCTCCTGCCGCACGGCGCATTGCTCGATGGCGCTGGCCAGCGGGATCACCGGCCAGCCGGGGTTCTCGGCCCTCGCCTGCGCATGCAAGGTGCGGCGCCCGTCGAGCATGGAGAGCACCGGAAGCACGGGGACATCGCCGCCGGCATGGCGCGCGATCTCCTCGCGCACGAGTTCGAATGCGCGCGTCGATAGCGGTGAGGGCGGTAGCGGCACCACCACCAGGTTCGCGGCCCGCACCACCTGCGCGCTGATCTCGTTCAGCACCGGCGGGCAATCGAGGATGATGCGCTCGTAGGTCTTGGCCAGCGCCTCGCCCAGCCGCGCCAGGCGCCGCTTCTTGCCGATGCGGGCGAACAGCGTGTCGAGCTGGCGCAGGCTTTCGTCGGCGGGCAGGAGGTGCAGGCGGTCGTAGCGCGTCCTGAGCACCAGGTCTGCCGCCTCGGCGTCCTTGGCGAAGAGGCTGGCAGCGCGACGGCCCGAGGGCTGCATCCCAAGCAGGAAGGCAGCGCCACCCGCGGCGTCGAGGTCCCACAGCAATGTCCGGCGGCAGGAGACCGTGGCCGAAATCCAGGCGAGGTTCGTCGCCAGCGTGGTCTTTCCCACGCCGCCCTTCACGCTGTAGACCGCGATGACTGCCATCGATCCCTTCCGCTGGTGCCAGGAAGGATCAATGTGACGGTTCGATTACCGCCGCAAGCCCGCCGCGGTGCCGGTCACCGCCCGGTCATGCCCGGGAGCCGTCCGCTGATCACGGACGGCGGGAGCCGAAGCTCAGCCTTCGTAATCGCCACCAATGGACGAGGTACGCGGCGGCGCGGCGGCCGACAGGCGCATGGCTTCGGCCGACTGGCTGAGCGAGCCGATCTCGTCCGCCTCGTCCTCTTCGTCAGGAAGCACGCGCTGGAGCGACTGGATCAGGCTTTCGTGCAGCTGCTTGGGGCGAACGGTCTGCTCTGCCACTTCGCGCAGCGCGACGACCGGGTTTTTGTCCCGATCCCGGTCGATCGTCAGCTCGGCGCCGCCCGAAATCTCGCGCGCACGCTGCGCAGACAGCAGGACGAGATCGAAACGGTTGGGAACCTTGTCGACGCAATCTTCGACTGTAACGCGCGCCATGCGGCACTCCGTGATAAGCAGCGGCTGGGGGAAGCACCTTGTGTGGGCGCGTGCCTGCGCAAAGTCAAGGTTCCGTGCTCCCGGCTTGGTGCTAGGAGGAGATGATGGACGGCGCCAATCATACCCCCGCGGGCCGTCCGGGTGCCGAGGCTTCGGTCGCGCAAGCTGCCATCGAGGTGGAGGCGGCAGGGCACCATCTCGCGCTCTACCCCGGAGGTGGCGACCGGATGGAGGCGCTGCTCGGGATGATCCACGGTGCGCAGAGCAGCCTGAGGATCGCCTTCTACATCTTCGCGCGCGATGCGAGCGGCGCAATGGTGCGCGACGCGCTGGTTGCGGCGGCGCGTCGCCGCGTGGCGGTCACCGTCATCGTCGATGCCTTCGGCGCCGATGCAGACGAGGCCTTCTTCGAATCGCTTGCCGCAGCGGGCGGCCGCTTCCAATGCTTCATCGCCAAGCACACGCGCCGCTATCTCATCCGCAACCACCAGAAGATCGTGCTGGCGGACGAGGACCAGGCCATGCTTGGCGGGTTCAACGTGGCCGACGATTACTTCGACCCCGATCCCACCATCGGCTGGAGCGATCTCGGCTTCATCGTGCGCGGCCCGGTGGTGGCGCGGATCGGCGCGTGGTTCGACGAACTGGAGGAATGGGTTGCCGACCCCCGTGCGCAGTTCGCGGCCATTCGCCGCAAGGTGAGCGACTGGCATCCGGGCGACGGGCCGGTACAGCTGCTGATCGGCGGGCCGACGCGCGGCCTCTCCAGCTGGGCGCGCCGCGTGGCGCACGACCTGGAGAAAGGCGAGCGGTTCGACATGATCATGGCCTATTTCTCCCCGCCGCCAAAGATGATCCGCCGCATCGGCGCGATCGCCGAACGGGGCGAGACGCGGCTGGTGATGGCCGCCAAGTCGGACAACGGAGCTACGATCGGCGCCTCGCGCGCGCTGTACGGGCACCTGCTGAAGCGCGGCGCGCGGATCTTCGAGTTCCAGCCCGGCAAGCTGCACACCAAGCTCATCGTGCTCGACGACGCGGTGTACCTTGGCAGCGCCAATCTCGACATGCGCAGCCTGTACATCAATTTGGAGATCGTGCTGCGCATCGAGGATGCCGCCTTTGCCGAGCGGATGCGCGGCTTCGTGGCGGAGCAGCTGCGGCAGTCGAGCGAGGTGACGCCCAAGCTCTACCGCAGCTGGCTCGGCCCGCTGACGCGGCTGCGCTGGTGGGCGAGCTGGTTCCTGGTGGCGGTGGTGGATTACACGGTTACCCGCAGGCTCAACCTCGGGCTGTGATGCCCGTGGGGGAAACCGGCGCTCGCCGGCGGCGTTGGGACGTGATGCGCGGATCGACGTTCCTGGCTGGTGTCCTCCTGCCCTTCGCGCTCGCGGCCTGTTCCGATCCCGCGCCCGACACGGCGCAGGAGGCGGCTCCCGCGGCTGCTCCGCCGGCAGGCAGCGCCGAGGCGGCGAGCGCGATGGCCGATATGCTCAACCTCGCGGTACAGGAGCTGACCCCGTTGCATATCGAGCAGGCCAACCTTGCCGGCGAACTCGCCTGCAGCTTTGCGCCTGGCCCAGGCGGCGAATTGCTGTTCCTCGGCCGGGGTGACGTGGGCGCGGCTGCCGGCGCGCAGGGCCTCATCAGCCTTCCCGATGGGGTGCGGAAACTCGCAATGGACGGCGTCGGCGGCTACGACGCCATGGCCCGCGGCGCGCGCTTCACCGGCGAGGATGTGGGCGTGGAGATCGCGCTCGGCGATCCGGGCGAGGGGGGCGAGGAGCTGCAGGTGGCGGAGGAATCGCCCGCATTGCCCGCGACCATGACCGTGCGCAGCGCCAGCAGCGAGATCGCGGTGCAGGGCGTTTACCGATGCGGCCCGTGACGGGCCGCGGGCGGACCGCGCAGGACGACGTCAATCGAAACTGCCGCTCGCATACTCGCCCTCGGCCAGGTCGGAGAAGCGCGTGACCTTGGGCTCGAAGCGCAGCCGTACCTTGCCCGTCGCGCCGTGGCGCTGCTTGGCGACGATCAGCTCGGCGAGGCCGTAGACCCGCTCCATCTCGCCGGCCCAGGCGGCATGCGCGTCGTGCGTCTTGGCATCGTCGCTTTCCACCGGCCGCTTGGGCTCGCGCGAGGCTACGTAATAATCCTCGCGGTAAATGAACCACACCATGTCGGCGTCCTGCTCGATCGAGCCCGATTCGCGCAGGTCCGAGAGCATCGGCCGCTTGTCCTCGCGCTGCTCGACCGCGCGGCTGAGCTGCGAAAGCGCGATCACCGGGAGCTGGAGCTCCTTGGCCAGCGTCTTGAGGCCGCGGCTGATCTCGGAAATCTCGTTCACCCGGTTGTCCTGGCTCCGCTTGGAACCCTGGAGCAATTGCAGGTAGTCGATGACGATCAGCCCGATCTCGCGGTGCTGGCGCTTCAGCCGACGGGCACGGGTGCGTAGCGCCGAGATGCTGAGCGCGGGCGTATCGTCGATGTAGAGCGGCAGGTCGGCCAGGCGCTGGCTCGCGGCGGAGAGCTGGTGGAAATCCGCGCGGCTGATCTTGCCCATGCGCAGCGCCTCGCTGGAGATGCCCGCCTGCTCGGCCAGGATGCGCGTGGCCAGCTGGTCGCTCGACATCTCCAGGCTGAACAGCGCCACGCCGGCGCCGACCGACTTCTCGATGTCGTCGCGCTTGTCGCGCAGCCAGCGCTCGGCGCAGTTGAAGGCGATGTTGGTGGCGAGCGAGCTCTTGCCCATGCCCGGGCGGCCGGCGACGATGATCAGGTCGGAATTGTGCAGGCCGCCGCACTTGTCGTTGATGGAGGTAAAGCCAGTGGTCTTGCCCGAGACGTGGCCGCCCGAATTGATCGCGGTCTCGATCATGGCCAGCGCCTTGTTGGTCGCGCCGCGGAAACTTTCGGCATCGGTGCCGGTGGCGGCGCCCTCGGCGACTGCAAACAGCCGTCCCTCGGCCTCCTCGATCTGCTTCATCGGCTCGACCTCTTCCGAGGTGTCGAGCGCGCTTTCGACGAGGTCGCGGCCCACGCTCACCAGCTCGCGCAGGAGCGCCAAATCGTAGATCTGCTGCGCCAGCTCGCGCGGCGCGAGCAGGCCCTGGCCGTCGGCGGTGAGCTGGGCGAGGTAGCCCGTGCCGCCCAGCTCGGCGAGCGCTTCGTCGGCCTCGAAATAGGGCTTTAGCGTCACGGGCGTGACCACCATCTGCCGATCGACCAGCGTGCACACGCGCTCGTAGATGCGCGTATGGATGGGGGCGAAGAAATGCTCGGCCCGCAGCGGCACGCGCAACTCCTCGATGACCCGGTTGTCGATCAGCACCGCGCCCAGGAACGCGGCCTCGGCCTCGAGGTTGGCGGGCAGGGCGCGTGCAGCCGGTTGGTCGGCGGTCGTGCGGTCGGGGCGGGTGAGCAGATCCTGGCTGGGCATCGGTGCCTGATGGGCGCGATGGCCGGACGCAGCAAGCGACAGACCTGTGGCTAAGCTGTCAATAGATGCGGGAAAAGCTGTGGCCGATGTTTCGCACCTCTTCTTCGCAGTTGCACAATTTTCGTGTCTCTGCGACACAGGCACGCTGATGACGACCGCGCTCGCTTCTCACGGCCCCACCGACCGGATCGCACGGATCGCGCTCGACGAGCGGACCATCCTTGCGCGCAACGAGGATGTGGAGAAGGAACGCGAGGTGGCGCTGCGCGACCTGGTGGAGGACAATGCCTTCCGCCCGTTGCGTGCGCTAGGCCGCGGCCATAGCGGCCCTTGGTCGATCAACCTCTCGGTCCTGGACGGCAAGCTCGCGCTGGCGATCGCGGATGGGGCAGGCACCGAGGCGGGGGCGATCCTGCTGGGGCTGGCGCGCCTGCGCCGCGTGGTGCGTGAGTACTTCGCCATCTGCGATTCGTACTACAAGGCGCTGCGCAACCGCTCGACGCAGGAACTCGAGACGCTCGACATGGCGCGGCGCGGAATTCACGATCGCGGCACCCGGCACCTGCTGGAAGCGCTCGAAGGCAAGGTGGAGACCGACTTCGCCACCGCCCGGCGGCTGTTCACGCTCATTTGCGTGCTGCACATCAAGGCCTGAACCCGCGCGGCCTTCAGCCGGAGTGAGCGGCTAGAAGGCGGTGCCGGCCCCGGCGGCGATGGCGATCGCCGGAAAGAAGCCCAGCAGGCTGGCAAGGGCGAAGCGGTCGTGCCGCAGCGGGCTGGCGGCGCTCGCGAAGGTGACCAGCGCATGCGGCGTGCCGACCACCCGCAGCCCCGCTACATAGAAAATCCCATAGCGTTCGAGATGCGGCGTGTAGCGCGCCATGCGCCCGGCGAGCCGCTGCTTGAGCTTCTCGCCCATGCCGCGCCGTGCGGCGAAGAACAGGCCCTGGCTTCCCAATACCGCGCCTGCCGCCACCACCGGCACCGCCAGCCAACTCTCCATCAGCAGGCCGGCCGAAAAGGAGATCGGCATCAGCAAGCCGGGCACGCACAGCCCGATGACGCTGGTGGTGATGAGCAGCACCATCGCTGCCACCATGAACTGATTGTCCAGCGCGGCGGAGGCGAATGCGAGCTGTTCCGCCAGCAAGGTGGCAAGGTCGGCCAGGATCATGCGCCTTCAATACCGCCTTTTGGCTGAGGTTCCACCTCGGTCTGTCTAGGCGAAAGGCGTTGCGATCGCGTTAACGCGCGGGCTGCTCGCCAGACGGGTGGTGCGAGAGAGCGCTGAGCCCAGATGTGCGGTGAAGCTGGTCGGCTGCGACCCCGATCTTCTCGATTAGCGGTCCGTAAGAAAGAGTGTGGGTACACTCCTGCCTCGCCGTACTCGGCTCAGCGCACCTGGCCGCTGCGGTAAATTCGGTGCCCTGCCGTTCGATCGCCATTGCGACGGACGTTTTACCAAGAACACCTCAGACGACATCGCGCGCACCAATCTGCCGCGAGCTGTCCGATAGGATCCGGTCTGCCCACAGGTGCCCGATCCGCTAGGGCTCCGCGCTCAACCCCATCTTCCGCAAGCGCGGATCAGCCGGCGCGCATGCTTCAGCTGCGCGCGCATGGCCGCGGTTTCAGCCCTGGCGCGCCTTGAAGCGACGGTTGGTCTTGTTGATGACGTAAGTGCGGCCGCGACGGCGGATCACGCGGTTGTCGCGGTGACGGCCCTTGAGCGACTTGAGGCTGTTGCGGATCTTCATGGCTCTGCCCGGAAAATGGAAGGACGCGCACCGGAAGGCTGCTCCCGGCGCGAAATTCGAGCGCCGCCGTTACGGGGGCGGCGTGCTCGAGTCAAGCCTGCGACCGGCGCTGCGCGAGGTTCCGTTCCCAGGCCAGCGCGTGCTCGACGATCGTGCCGAGATCGTCGTGGCGCGGCTGCCAGGGGAGCGTCGCCTTGATCCGCGAAGGGTCCGAGACGAGACGCGGCGGATCGCCTTCGCGGCGGCCTGCGAGCCGGCGCTCGATGCGCATGTTGGTCACGCGGTCGACAGCGTCGAGCACCTCGAGCACGGTGAAGCCGCGCCCGTAGCCGCAATTCATGGTCAGCGAGGTGGCCGGGTCCGCCATCAGGGCCTCGAGGGCGAGGACGTGGGCGTCGGCCAGGTCGCTCACGTGGATGTAGTCGCGGATGCCGGTGCCGTCGGGTGTATCGTAATCGGTGCCGAACACCGCGACGTGGTCGCGCATGCCGAGTGCCGCCTCGACCGCGACCTTGATGAGGTGGGTGGCGCCCGCGGTCGACTGGCCGCTGCGCCCTTGGGGATCGGCGCCCGCCACGTTGAAGTAGCGCAGCACGCAATAGTTGAAGCCATGCGCCGCGGCAGCGTCCGCCAGCATGCGCTCGGTCATCACCTTGGACCAGCCATAGGGGTTGATCGGCTGCAGCGGCAGCTCCTCATGCAGCGGGCTGACGTCCTGGATGCCGTAGGCGGTGGCGGTGCTGGAGAAGATGATGTGGCGGATGCCTGCTGCCACCGCGGAGGCCATCAGCGACCGGCTGCGGCCGGTATTGTTGTCGTAGTACTTGAGCGGATCTGCGACCGATTCGGGCACCACGACCGAGCCGGCGAAATGCATGATCGCGCCGACATTCTGCTCGGCGAAGATGCGCGCCAGCAGCGCGGCATCGCCGATGTCGCCCTCGTAGAAGGCCACCCCTTCGGGCACCGCGAAGCGGAAACCCGTGGTAAGGTTGTCGATGACGGTCACCGGCCAGCCGCGGTCGCGCAGCGCCAGCACGGCGTGGCTGCCGATATAACCGGCGCCGCCGGTCACCAGAACACTGATCGGTTGCGTCATGCTCGCGCTGTTCCTGCTGCCGGAAAGTCCGGCAGGCGGGCGCATAGCGCGGGCCGTGCGGTTTCTGCAACCACTAGAGGTTTCAAGCGTTTGCCTCGCATGAACCGTATCCTTGCGCTTGCTGCAGCTCCGCTCCTGGTCGGCCTCGCTGCCGGCTGCGCGACCCCGTCTTACCACTCGCCGGTCGAGGTGACGCGCTTCACCTCGGCACCGGGGAGTGCCCTGCCGCGTGGGCTTGTGGGCGTGCGCCCGGCGCCGGGCGAGGATGCCACCGACCCTGCCTATCCCGCCTATCAAACAGCGGTGACCGAACAGTTAACTGCCGCGGGCTTCCAGGTGGTGGGCGGCGATGCGCCCTATGTCGCGCTGATCAACGTCGAGCGCGCTTTGCTGGAAGCGGGCCGGGGCCGCGGTCCGGTCTCGGTGGGCGGCGGCGCCTCCACGGGCAGCTACGGCTCGGGCGTGGGGCTCGGCATCGGGCTGGACCTCACCCCGCCTCCGCCCGACGAGATCGATACGACGCTTGGCGTGAGCATCCGCCCGTCCGCGGGTGGGGACGCGATCTGGGAAGGGCGCGCACGCTTCTCGGCCAGCGCCAACAACGAGTATGCCGAGCCCACCGCCGCGGCGGGCAAGGTGGCGGCAGCGTTGTTCCAGGGGTTCCCCGGCAATTCGGGAGAGACTATCGAGGTGGAATGACCACTTCCGATATCGTCTCGCCCGGCCACGCTGGCGAAGAAGGGCCACCTGCGGCCGCGCCTGCAACTCCTCACCGAAGCGCCATTCCGGTGGCCGAGAGCATCTCCATCGATGCCGCGTTCGACAGCGGCAACATCGAAATCGTCTCGCTTACAGGCGCCGAGGCGCGGCTGCGCATCGTGCGCGATCGCGACAGCGAGTTCTACCAGTGGTTCCACTTCCGCGTCGCCGGCGCGGCCGGGCGCGAGCTGGTGTTGAAGATCGGCGATCTCAACGCCTCGGCCTATCCCGGCGGCTGGCCCGGCTACCGGGCGGCGGTGTCCGAGGACCGCGCCAACTGGGAGCGCGCCGAGACGTGCTTCGACAAGGACGAGGACGGCGGCACGCTCACGATCCGCTACACGCCCGCTTCCGACCTCGCCTGGTTCGCCTATTTCGCCCCCTATTCATGGGAGCGGCACCAGGATCTGGTGGCCGAGGCGGCGGCCAGCGAGGGGTTCGACTATCGGTGCCTGGGGCGCACGCTCGAGGGGCGGCCGATCGACTGCCTGGTGGTGGGCGAGGGGCCGCTCAAGGTCTGGCTCTACGCGCGCCAGCATCCGGGCGAGAGCATGGCCGAATGGTGGATGGAAGGCGCGCTCGAGACGCTCACCGATCCCGCGGACCCGGTGGCGCGGGTGCTGCGCCGTGACTGTACGCTGCACCTCGTGCCCAATTGCAACCCCGATGGCTCGATCCGCGGGCATCTGCGCACCAATGCGGCGGGCGTGAACCTCAACCGCGAGTGGCACGCGCCCAGCCTGGAGCGCTCGCCCGAGGTGCACGCCATCCTCGCCGCGATGGACCAGACCGGCGTCGACTTCGCGATGGACGTGCATGGGGACGAGGCGATCCCGGCCAATTTCATCGCCGGCTTCGAAGGCATCCCTTCGTGGACCGAGGCGCAGGGCGAGCAGTTCACCCGCTATCGCACGCTGCTGGCGCGCCGCTCGCCCGATTTCCAGACGGCGCGCGGCTATCCGCCCACGCGGCCCGGCACGGCCAATCTGTCGATGAGCACCAACCAGCTCGCCGAGCGCTTCGGTGCCTGCGCGATGACGCTCGAGATGCCTTTCAAGGATCACGACGACTTGCCCGACCAGGCGCGGGGCTGGAGTCCGGAACGCTGCAAGCATCTGGCGCGCGACTGCCTCGGCGCCCTGGCCGAATGGCTTGGCGGCGCGGCATGAGGACCGCTGCCGGGCAGCCCCGCTGACGGCATTTTCATTATCGCCCCACGAAGCGCGATCGGGCCGCCGACTGCCCCAGGCACGCGCGCCGATGCGCGCGGCGAGCCGGACCGGTGCGAGAAGTCCCAGCGTGAGGTGTGCACTGGGGCCAGTCCCTAAGGATGCAAGCACCATTGCAGAGCGGATGGCGATCCGCCCTCGCTAGAGCGGTTCTCGCGCGATCTCCGCCGGCGGCAAGTGGTGCGTAAGCACGGCACCCGGGGGGCAAGCCGCAGGGCGCCGATCGTCGCACAGCGAAGATCGAGCATCATACTGCAGCGCGAGCCGGTCACCGGATGCGCTCTTGGTAACTGCCCCAACGCAAGTCCGGGTGGGTTGCTGGATCCGCCGCAGAGGCTCGGCTCAGCCGATCGTGACAAATCAGCCGCACCGCCCGCCCGAAATGCTGTGGCTGCACAAACGCGAGGCGACCTCCTTCGCCGCTCGCCTTGCCATGCATAGACAGTTCAGGCGATTTTTTACGCTCGATTGGTCCGATGCCAAGGGGCTTAACATGCGCAAATATGCTTTCACCTTTCTCGGCGCGACATTCCTCGCCAGCGGATCAGGTCCAGCTCTGGCGCAAAGCACGGATGGGATCGGAACGCCGTCGTCCAGCGCCAACGCCTCGGCGACAGGCGATTCCGCAGCTGCCGGTGAGGATCCTGGATCTACCGAAGACATCGTTGTGACTGGCTCGCGCATTCGCCGCTCTGACGTCGTCGGTGTGGGGCCCGCGACGGTGGTTACCGCCGAGAACCTCGCCAATACCGGCATCGCCAATATCGAGACGGTTCTGCAGAGGCTGCCGGCGAATGCCGGTTTTGCCGGCAACCAGACCTCTTCCTACTGGACGAGCAACGGCTACGGCACCGCACAGGTCAATCTGCGCGGCCTGGGAATCAAGCGGACCCTGGTCCTCCTGAACAACCGCCGCCTGGTCGCGGGCGGAACGGGGGCAAACTCGTCACCCGACCTGAACATGATTCCCGTATCGATCATCGAGCGCATCGACGTGCTGAAGGACGGCGCTTCCGCGATCTACGGCGCGGACGCGATGGCCGGTGTCGTCAATATCATTGCCGACACCGATTTCGAGGGACTCGGGATCGGCGCTCGCCAGGGCATTACCGTGCAGGGCGATGGATCGGACCTGACGATCGAGCTGACCTGGGGCGTCCAGACTGACCGGGCAGGCTTTTCTGCCGCCGCGACCTACCAGAAGACCGAAGCGGTCAACCTCGCATCGAGGGCGCCTTGTTCCCTGGCGGAAGCCACCCCCGGCAGCCTTGCCTGCGTCAACAGCGCATCCACGATCGGCGGGCGCGCCGTCCTGCCGACGGGGCAGCAGATCAACTTCAACCAAATCCCGGGTGGCAATGGCGACTTTTACGAGCCGTACAGCGCGGCCAAGCACAACTTCAATTCCAACCCGTTCCTGAACGCAGTCAGCCCGATCGAGCGGCTCAGCACTGCGTTCTTCGCGCATTACGATGTAACGGACGCGGTCACGGGTTTCGGCGAGTTCCTCTACACGTTCCGCAAGAGCAACCAGATCGCGACGCCTGGCACGCTGCGCAACCTTGCGATTGCTGCCACCAATCCGACCAATCCCACAGGGCAGGACATCGTCCTCATCCAGCGGCGCCTGGCCGAGCCGGGCCCCCGCCAGTTCTTCCAGGAGACCGACACCTGGCAGGGCACCCTGGGGGTGCGCGGTTCGCTGGTAAATGGCTGGGCCTGGGAAATCGCCGGCAGCTTCGGGCGGAACACCGGGCTGGACGGCATGACCAACATCGCGAACCTGGAGCGGGTCGCCAACAGCATCAGCGCAAGCTGCAGCGTCGCGCCCGGTGCCGCCATCCCTTGCGCCGATTATCTCGGCTTCGGAGATCTCACCCCCGAGGTCCTCGACTACATCTTGTTCACCTCGCGCGACCGGGGCGGGAACGAGCTGGCGTCCGTGACGGCCGACCTGACCGGGGACCTCTTCCCGCTTCCGGCCGGTCCGGTGTCGTTCGCCACGGGTGTATCGTATCGCAAGGAGAAGGGCTGGCGCGATCCGGATCCGCTGACTGTTCTCGGCATCGCCAATACCAACCAGCAGGATCCGATCTCAGGCACCACCGAGGCCAAGGAAGCCTATCTCGAGCTCTCGGTGCCGATCCTGGAGGATGTGCCCCTCTTCCGGTCGCTCAGGGTGGATGGCGCGGTTCGTTATTCCGACTACGACCTGTTCGGCGGCGACTGGAACTACAAGGTGGCGATCGACTGGCAGGCGCTCGAATTCCTGCGGTTGCGCGGAACCTACGGCACCGGCTTTCGCGTCCCGAACGTCCCTGAGCTATTCGGCGGCGTGTCCGAGGGCAATTTGACCACGACCGATCCCTGCAGCAATTATCCGAGCAGCGGAAATGCAGTTCTGATCGCGAATTGCCAAGCCTCGGGCGTGGGTCCCGACTATGTCCAGCTCGGCAATACCGTGCTCACCACCGCCGGGGGCAATGAGGATCTGGAGCCTGAGAGTTCAACCAGCTGGACGCTCGGCCTGGTGTTCGAGCCCGGCTTCGCGGTGCCAGGCCTCACGCTTACCGCCGACTGGTTCGACATCGACATCGAGGATGCCATCCGGGCGATCCCCGGCTCCACCAAGCTGGCGGTCTGCTACGACACACCCGACCTCGCGAATGCGTTCTGCGACGATTTCACGCGCAGTCCGCTGACCGGCGAGATCACCTTCCTGTCCGCCCAGCCGATCAACACCGGGCGCGAGCAGATGAGCGGGCTGGACCTCGGCCTCGTCTATGATCGGCGGGTCGGGCCCGTCGGTCTCTCGATGGATCTCAACGTCAGCTACGTGGACAGATATGTCATCACCCCGTTTCCCGGCGGCGCGGACATCATCTTCGATGGCTTCATCGGCGGCGGCAATGGCGGTTACCCGAAGTGGCGCGGGTATGGAGTGATTTCTGCAGAGTTCGCCGAAACGACCCTGACCTGGTCAACGCAGTGGATCGGCAAAGCGACCGATTTCAATGCGGCCGAAGGCGAGGTCGGCTATCAGGCTCCCGACGTCTTCTATCACAACGCGCAGGTCGCTTTCGACATCGGCGAGCGTGCCCGGTTCCAGCTCGGCGTCGACAACCTGTTCGACAGGAAGGCTCCGTATATCCAGAGCTGGACCGACGCGAACACCGATACGATGACATACGACCTGCTTGGCCGCCGGTTCTATGTGGGTGTCCGCACACTCTTTTGATCGTGGGGTCTGCTGTGTCGGTACGCTGGCCTCTTCTCGTCAGGCGAACGCATAAATGGCTGGCGCTCCTGTTGGGGCTCCAGGTGGTGATCTGGACGGCGACCGGTTGCTACATGGTCGTCGTCCACATCGACATCATCCATGGCGACCACCTCGTTCGCACGCCGCAGGCACACCTTTTCGACATCGAGCAGCTGGTGCCGCCGGCACGAATCGTTCAGGCGCATCCCTTGGCGCAGGAAGTCCGTCTGGCCCGCCTCTTCGACAAGCCCGTATGGCGCGTGGAGGCAGCAAGTGGGACGTTCCTGGTGGATGCCCGCAACGGGCGCACGCTTCCTGCCCTGTCGGAGGCCCAGGCGCGCGCCGTTGCGACGAGCATCTACACCGGCGAACCCAATATCGTCTCGACGAAGCTGCTGCGCACCGCTCCCCTCGAGATGCAGACCCGTCCGCCGCCCTACTGGCAGGTCGAGTTTGCGGGGTGGAACCGGCCTACGCTCTATATCTCGCCGAGCACGGGTGAACTGGTCTCGCGGCGACATGCCTTGTGGCGCATCTTCGACTTTGCCTGGATGCTGCACATCATGGATTACGACGATCGCAGCAACGTCAACAATCCGCTGCTGCGTGTCGCCACCTGGAGTGCGGTGTTCATGGCGCTCAGCGGCGCGTGGCTGCTGCTCTGGTCGTTCTCGCGCGGCAAGAAGAAGAAAGCCTGATCATGGCGCAGGCAATCCGGCGGCCCGCATTCCGGCTGCACCCGCTGTTGTTTCGGCGCATCCACAAATGGGTGGGTTTGATCCTCAGCCTCCAGTTCGTCCTTTGGACCGTCAGCGGCGCGGTGATGGCGCTGCTCGACATGGACAAGGTCGGCGGGCACGCAGCGAGCACAGCCATTTCGGCGGCAAGCGCCTGGCCTGCCCCGCTGGCCGATTTCCCGGTCAGCGGAAAGGTGGAGGGGCTGGCGCTGCGGCGGGTTGCAGGACAGCCGGTCTATGAG
>Ga0210040_10005942_pt1 | contig 15374 bp, 8 predicted proteins | sample CryGeyCG12114_NA_FD_185462 | JGI IMG/M metagenome (GOLD analysis project Ga0210040, IMG submission 185462) | Groundwater microbial communities from aquifer - Crystal Geyser CG19_WC_8/21/14_NA (SPAdes) (version 2) | ecosystem: Environmental > Aquatic > Deep subsurface > Groundwater | place: USA... | reverse complement strand
ATTCATGAAAGAAAATAACATATGTAATGTATATTGCAGTTTAACGATGGCAAGTCAAATCAAAGGTGGACAATAAAAAATATAGGCTCGACGTTGGCCCACATAAAATTCCGACAGCATTAAATCCAAGAGTTTCTTCAGATTTATTAATAAATTTACAGAAATTTAAATTAGAAATAACATAGAGAATCCTCCAGACCTTAATAAATTTCCTTGTCAAATAGTTCGTTAATTTTAATTTTTTTTAAATCCGAGTTGGAGAATGTTCAATCTCGACAAAACAATGATCTAAGAAAGTCGGACCACTTCAACTTATAAAACCCTTGTCCTGCTCTCTTCTACATTTTGTCTGTTTTTTGACAAATCTTTTTGGTCGAAAACTTTTTTTTTTCGTAAAAACCTTCTAAACATTTTCACGATGGATGACTATTTATTTTCAAGAATACGATTCTGCAACGCACTTTTAGCAAATTGTGTTATCGTTTTATTACGAGATGAGAATTTTCCGGTATGTACGAGCATTAAATTTAAAAAATATTTAAAAATCTCAATATGATTCAGTTAGCCCAAACGACACAGTAATCTTTAAAATAATTTTTATATTTTAATTTTTTAATTAATTAATATTATTTCATTAATCATTATTTTATTAATTTATTTAATTAATATTTTAATGATTTTTCAGTATTGTAATCAGAGCTGGATAGAGAGCGTTTAGCCATATGTGTTTTAGAGTTCATTAGCTTCATTGGTATATTTCTAATTTGTCAAACTTGGCTGATGCATCAAAATTGAGATGAGTTACAGAATTGAATAAATCAAAGTTTCCATGGAAAATAACTTGGCAACCCCTGAGAATTAGAAGCCCTTAGCTATTTTGGACTTTTGAATTTGTGACTATCTCTTACTGTGTAGACATTATCAAGTACTAATTCGCACTGTCACAAAATTATTTCTGATTTAGATTCAATTTCGAGATTTGATTATGAGAAATAACATGAGAAAAATCTAAAAATTAAGTACATTCTTCTTTGGCATTTTTTTCGATTTTTACAGCATGTAACTGATTCCCCATTGTCCAGGACTAATTTCGCATTGTCCAATACTGATTTGATATTATCAAGCACTAATTAACATTGCCAAGCACCGATTCAACATTGTAAAGTACTAATTAATATTGTCCAGCACTGATTTAACATTGTCAAGCAATGATTTTTTGCATCGTCCAGCATTGATTTGCATTGTCCAGTACTGATTTAACATTATCTAGTTCTAATTTACATTATTCCAATATTATTCCCGACTGAGCTTCGATTTCAAATTTTGCTCTTGCGAATTATTATGGAAAAAATCTGGTAATTAAGAAGACCCCTTTTGTCATTTTTCGATTTTCACAATATGTTACTGACTCGCCATTGTCCAGGACTGATTAATAATTGCCCAGCACTGATTTTGTATTTTCAAGCACTAATTTACATCGTCCAGCACTAATTTACCTTGTCCAGCACTGATTCAATATTTTACAGCACTAATTTACATTGTCCAGCACTGATTCAATATTCTAAAGCAATAATTTACATTGTCCAGCACTAATTTACATTGTCCAGCACTAATTTACGTTGTCCAGCACTGATTTAATATTTTAAAGCACTAATTTACTTTGTCCAGCACTGATTTAATATTTTAAAGAACTAATTTACACTGTCCAGCACTGATTTAATATTTTAAAGCACTTATTTACACTGTCTAGAACTGATTTAACATAAATTCCGCACTAATTTACATTTTCCAGGTCTGATTTAACACTATACAGCATAATTCTGCATTCGCAGTATCAATTCACAATGTTTCAATATGATTCCCGACTGAGATTCAATTTCGAGTTTCGCTTATGGGAATTAACATGGAAAAAATCTGGAAATTAAGAAGACCCCCTTTGTCATTTTTCGATTTTTACAATCTGTAACTGTTTGAATTTACATGGAAACCTAAATTGCTTGAAAAATTAACTTAATTGTCAATTATCTCGTTAATTAAGTGTTGTACGGCTTAGACCCCCGATATGAGGAAACTCCGCGCACACTTCAGAAATTGTTTAAAAATGTTTTGAGGCAAATCGGTTCATAAATGCGTGCTCTAGGTCTGTTCAACTGCTAAATTAAGACCGTCATTATATAGATAGATCATTGCACTTGACTCTTACAGTTGGTTAGCACTGATCCCACACTACCATGATGAAATATTTCTCTGTACTTGCATACGTACATACTAACTTTATCTTTTATTCCTCCACATCAGGATGATGAGCCGAGCACCAAGGAATGCAGTCAGCCAAGCTTTATACATACTAACTAACTAACTTTACTACGTTCTTGTACCACCTTTTATTATTATGATCACCACCATAAATATATACAGTGGAGCATGATGAACCAGCCAGGAACAACACTTGTAGTAAAATGCAGCTATATACAGTCTTTCTCTGTAGGCATGTACAATTCAGTCGAACAATGTGCACTAACTGCTACAATGAGTTCACGGTGCAGACATGACGAGTGAGCAAATAAGCAAAAGAAGTAACCACCACCATCAGATAAATTATTACTGCAGATTATAAAGGATTAGGAGAGGGAACCAACCTTCACCGTATAGAAAGAAAGGACTCAATGCTTGCTTGCTTACGCATAAGAAATGAACGACGAAACCTGTAGTGGTACAAAAATTTACAAAGGGAATGCCAATAACTTACTTGTGTAAGCACATAATAATAACAAGAAGGAAGACACACATAGTTATACCAAAAAAAGTTAGCATAGCAAATGAAAATCATCATCATTTCCACTGCTATACTGACTGACTGGGTATAGTATCAAGTGTTGGTGTGGATATAAGGTTAAAAAAATTGCTGCATTATTAGTCGTCTCACTGACTTTGAGTCTTTTTTTTAAGCACTGGAGCTCTAGAGCTAATTATGAGAATTTAGTATACTACTACCACTTGATGATATTTTATCAAGTATAAAAGAATTTAAAAAGAGTAAAAAAAACTCACTCTCTCACACATTACAACCTATACTACTTACTACAACCAGAACTTGTAAGAAGAACACGTAGTTCGTTTGTATTCCTGTTGTTCCACAACTTGTAGAATGTTAATGCCACATTCGGAATGGAATGAAGACGGGCTCTCAGCTCTCTCATACTTATTGCTTGCTTGCACATGCAACAACAGCATTTTGAGAGCACACTCAAGTGTACCACAAAAGGCTTCAGATTATCTTTTGAGAGGAGTATACATAATTATCATCATCATTATGTTCCTTCAATTAAGTTCAGAGAGCATTAGTCAAGCTCTCATACATACTATATTGAACAAAAGTCTCCTCGCACAGGAATACATAGTAGACATGGGAAAAATAAACTTGTACAGTATATGTATTTGACCTTTTCAATGTCAAGGGCCGCCCAATCAGGGCTCCAATAGCAATAATAATCCTTTCCTTTCCCATATCCTCTGTCATAAAAATATGGCGACAGGTGGATTCCATTAATTCCTCAAGCTCATCCATCCCCTCAATTTTGCACTATACTAACTAACTAACTAACTACAAGACAAATGTCCACCTACTTATAATACCTAGACTATTTTCTGACTTTTCCTAACCAACCAAGAAAAGCTTTTTGTGCCATGTAGCAAGTTCGTTTCCCTAAGTGAGCAATGTACTCATATAAACTAGTTGTATAAGTAAGTAAGTAAGTAAGTAAGCAAGTAATGCGAACTAAAAGCCAACTAATCATGGTATACATCCACTATGCACTCTCTCACGCACACCAGCCAAAAGAGTTGGTTAGTTAGTTACTTACGTGCTATTCGCCTAGTCAGTTTCCACTTGCAGTATATAGATGCAGGGCTACTAAAACTAACTAACAACTACAGCTACACGCGTAGGTGAATATCCTCTCTCTCCATTTTTTTTTCTCTCTCTCTCTGTCTACATTTCCAAAACCAACTCCTCGTTCATCTTCCCAGCACACCATGTCTATGGACGAACTAACTACAATTCTTTCCTGCTTAAGCTATAACAAACTAACTTGCTTACTTTGTGTATACTTATTGCATGTATCAGAGGGAACTCACCCATATGAGTCTTCGTCATCTTCATCATTACTATTGCGACTAGAAGCCCCTACTGTTGTTGTACAACACTCGAGCTTTCTGTATTATACATTAAATATGTATCTTAGTGGTGGTAGTAAGTTGATGAATGTGATAGAAGAAAAATAATGGTCATTTTTTTCCTTCTCACTATGTGGGTGAGCTCCAGTACAGTGTACAGTAAGGGATCAGAGATGGATGCCAATAATAGTGGATGGATGCAATATGCTTGCAATAATAATTTAAAATCAAAGGGGAACTAACTAACTAGCATAGCAAAGCAATGATTGAAATGTCATTTAACTGATACTAACTAACTATCTATTATGTGTGCACTTTTTTAACATGGAAGAATTAAAATAGAATGAGGAATGTTCTGAAGATGAAAAAGCAAGGTGTCCATGGTTGATCTGAGTAAGTACGGAGATAGTGGGTAAGATGATGATGATGATTTTTCTCCACGAATTGCTTACTACTACTACAACTATTTCCACCCACGCAATAGTAGTATCGTTATTGTTAGTGCGAGTAAAAATGTATAGAATATACCAACAACTTCGGTGATAATGCTCCTTTAATGGCTCGTTACTCATTGGTTCACGTCCTCCACCACTTTATTCGTCTCTCATCCAGGACCAAGTTAGTTATTGGCTCTCAAGCAAGGTTGACAATCACTCGGTCCGTTTGTGTGTAACTGACACAATACACTACAAGAAAAAGAGAGAGAGAGAGATTGTCGTCTATTTCTTGGTTCTTCTTCTCCTTGGTGTTTTTTTTTCTTCACCTGGTAGTTGCCAAGAAGGTGTCCCGTTCCACCTGCTTGAACACTGAATAGAACAAGGGAAAAAGATTGAAATAAAAAACGTAACGAAATATATAACATGATGATAAATCCATTGTCTACACAATCTAGTATTTTCCCATACATTTCTTTGGACAAGTTCAACTTATCTTACCCCATTATGTGTAAAATAACTAACTAACGAGTCCCTTAATTAACCGGATTACAAAAATAACAAGTTTACATGAGAGACCGATTCAATGATTACAATACAGCTATAGTTACCACACATACTATTATTATTGCTGTTGCTACATTATAAAAGTGGCAATAAAATTGGCAGCCCAGATTTAATGAGACATGGAGAGAGGAAACGTGAAAAAGCATGTACGCACTTTGGTTTTGCCGAAGACTTCCAAGGGACACAGAATTCCTTCCAGGAGGTATTCGAAACTTGACACAAAATATGGGGAGCACACTCGACTCAGGAGCCACGTTGGCACACACAAACTCACTAGCTATTTATTGAGAAGGGTGAAATCAGAAATGATGGCGATGTTGGGAAGAGAGGAGTTTGCTAGCTGAACATGATGACGACCACAGGAGGCTATGTATGTTCTAGAGTAATGGGAAGCTCCAAAAGAATGCAGTAGTTTTGTGGGATGTGTTGTAGTAGTAGTAGTATTTGTACGAGTGTAGTAGTGTAAGCTGAAGCTGCTTTTCAAGTTTCTCAATCTCAATAGTGTGTGTGTAGTGAGTTTGTACGTGAGAGAGACATGTAGAAAACACAACCTCATAGTAGTAGGATAGACTATGAAGTTTTAGTGGGATTCTACGTGCACACTGGGAATTCATCGTCTTTTTTACAAGTCGAAAAAGAGACACACAAGTTTACGAGGTTAGAGTTTATGAATGGGAGTGGGTGGAAAGGTGGTATGTCTCTTTTTACGAGTGACCAAAAGGGGTAGAACTTTCCCCCTCAGTGAGCACACAACGCTTACTATATAGTACGTAAAATAGCTAGCTCGTATTCACATAGTGAAGCAGTAAACTATTAACTATAACTAACTCTCATCATCGACGAACCTTTAAAGCTAACAAGTAGTACTAAAAAAAGTATTATAATCCTGTTTCTTATTCGCATAATACACAGTATTTGTACTTATTTAGTTCGTCAGGTTATCTGCATTCAAGCGGTTAGATGAGAGTTGACTAAGAAAGAACATTACATATAGTACACGCAAAAGAATAGCGAGCAGTCTGGTACATAAATAATTTCCAATATGTATGCATTATTATACTAATGCATTACAAAAAGAAGTTAACAGGACTGATTGGCGGCGGATAGCAGGAGAGCTCAAAAATACAATGTCAATTCAAGAGACACTATACTAAAAAAAGCTATCATGATCGCTGATCGCTTGTGGATACGTTTTTGCTCCAGTCTATCCAACTGAACTCGCTTGCACTTCTGATGGTACATTATTACTGGGAAAGCAATATTTAATAGGAAGCAGCACTGTTTGCTCCTTTTCCACGTATGTTAATCATAATGAAGAGGCACAGTTAGTGAGTATTTATGGTGGCAAAAAAGCGCACCACCACATTCTAATGGCATTTACAGTTTGCAAATTGGAAGTAGGACGGTTCGTCTAGACTAGATATAGAAGGATGATGATCCACAACTGGCTAAACTCGAACCATACGGCTTGAAACAGCAGTACAGCTAGTTTATATAGTATATATGAAAGCAGAAGGAGGCCCCTCTGTTTAGTTCTCAATGAATTTCTCCTCTCAGCCTCTCATCCCAAACTCGAAAACTGCGTGTGAGGAGTGAGTAAGAGAGACTAGTGTGAAAAAAGGGGAAACAGTTACAACCAGCTACATAACAGAGGGCAATGAATGCTTCCTTGTGTATAAAAAACTTTTAATTTGTTAGTTTGTGTATTGTGAACAAAATTTTAACTCATATAGAGAAAACTACCATAATAAACAGAATTAGATACTTGCTGTACAATAAACTAACTTTTAAAACATGACTACTCGCATCGCATACTCGCATGTAATGTAATGTATATGCGTAGATGATATTGGCCTTGCATGTTAGATCAAATTGCAAAAATGGTGGACTAAAAAATTCACCACATTTGCATATTAATACTCTCATGGTCCACAACTATAGTTAGCTAGTGGCTGCTGGGTACTAACTAAGTAACTAACAATAAGTTAGTGTAGTGAGTGAGTACACTAAACGAATGAGCTAATTGAAATATGGTTCCACAACTATTTGCAGTCTATAGTTAGTTAGTTACGATTTACTTACTATATATTCAGTCAGACTCAGGCTATTACGCTCAGAGCACATACTACAGTAATCTATTTCGTTCCGTAACTACCATTCATATATTATGCAGAAAGGTAAAGTTAGTAATTTAGACAAAACAGTTTATTTCCCTCCACGCTCTTCACACATTCTCTTTCAAACAATGCAGGGCACACCATTGTTGTTAACTGTAGGTGCCAGTCATCCATTCCAAACGCTTGACGCTCGAGAGACCATACCATACAACTGAAGGGAAATAAAATGCCGCCTACAGGATATTAATATAATGCCAACACTTTAGAAAAACACTCGTCAAGTTATTCACCAGAGAGTCAATTCTACGACGACATAATCTACCCAAAGAGAGATGATCACTTCAAGATACAAGTTAGTTAGTTAGTTAGTTAGTAAGATGCATCTTGATATATTCTATACATTGAGAGCATCAAGTGAATTAGAAAGAATGGGATGAGAAAAAAAACTACGACATGACGACTTTAGATAATCATTGTAGGCTGGCTGATTGACTACTTGCTCACTTTACTTGACTAACAAAACTCTTTAGGAATGAGTTTAGTTAGGGAAAAAGTCACTTCTTGGCTTCCATTCAACAAAAGACACCTGACAATGAGATCATCACTAGAAAAAATATCCCCTTACCAGCATTGTATAATACACGCATTCTAGATACCACAAAAACGCGTACGATCCTCGCTTTCTAACTAACTAACTAATAAAATAAAAATGAAACAAGAACTACTCCAACCAGATTAAAACAATTCAAGGCCTTTTTGAATCCGCTGAACTCACTCAAAGTTGCACAGAGGTGTACAAAACAACAACCTACAAGATAATACATTGAAGCATATTTGCAATCATTCTGATGAGATGTAGATTGGATAGCTTCCACAAGTACTCTTCATTCATAAACTCTACACAGGATTGCTAGTCAGTTAGCATAAACGAAGTGGATCGACTAAAATTTTGCATATGAAGGAGTCGTTAGAGAGTATAGTCAAGACTAGGTTCCTCCATTTTGTTTGCGAACGCTTACAGATTCTTTCATTAGAAACAGAACGGAACTATTGAACGGAAATAGACATAGTCCTTAGGCTTGTATTTGAGTGGTATATGCGCGATTTCAGTAAACTTTACCATTTATGAGTTTTGTTGTTCTTTTTGGGGATCTTCATCTTTTTTAGGTAAGAAAAATTTTGTGTACGGAAAAATTATTTTCTGCTACTCGGGCATTCGGAAGATATTCTACCCATGAGTGAAAGTCACAAAAACAAACCAATTAAGCAATGCTGTAGCCTCTATCAACATAAAGAAAATGTAGCATGAATGATTTGATTTCGAAAGCCTAGTGATACAAATCTCTGATTGCCCAGTTCAAGTGTTCAAATCAATTCGGAATACTCTATCAACCCTATCGGCATGTAATGAACATATTTGAATTGGTTAGATGAATTTCATCAGATGAAACTGACATAAAGTACGCAAATATTTACAGCCCCATAAAACCTACAATGAGCAAAACTTGAAGAACCAGCTATTCCATTACCAATCGCCATCGCTATCCGATAAATTGAGTGAGAGAGTAAGCTATGAGCTGTAACGAAAATATTCCATCTTCATCATAAAATAAATATGGTCTACATGCAATGAGCTCTTGTACCATATATGTAAAAGGAAGGAAACGTAATAAGTATCAGTATATACCAATAAAAGGTAATTTGTAGTAGTTCGTTATGTTCCCATACCTTCAGGAAAATGACACCATTAAAATGCTGTAAAAATAGTCATTAGCAGTCTCTTTATTGCCAACCAGCTTTAAGTAAGTGGAAAATTATGGAAAATACTGAGTCCCCCACACAGAGAAATTTTTTACCGAGACTAAAAAAAGAGGTTGAAATGTGCACACATGATTCAAAAATTTTACGAGCGAGCTTTTTCAAGATGTTGCAACACTGCAGAGCCAAGCTTTGCGGTTGTTGCACGTTGTGCAAATGTGAGTGAAGTAAAATTGGAACCAGGCGAGTGCCTCAGGGCTGCGGTGCTGCCACATTTTTACAGACAGCCTGGCATGAAGATTAAATATAATTAATCAATATGCAAACACCATCTGCTTATTGGTTTCCTATGTAAATGTTCAATTAGAAACCATGATTGTTATTGCATAGCCGTTGCCATTACTGGAATTCGAATTTAGTCCATCTGCAACTTGAGAGTGAGACAAGTCAGTATTGATGATACAACATGTAAGGAAGGACAGGATTGTATACAAAAACAAAAGTCCATTAAGTCGATAGACAATAATTTTTTCTTGAATAACAAACAACCAGCTACTATCTATCAGCAGAGCAATGCAAAAAATTTGGAAGAACCAATGTCAACAGGTGCCCCGAAAATCCCTCAACGAACAGGTGCGCTTAAGGGCACCACGAATGCAAATGTGAATTTAGAAAATCAACCTGCATACATATATAAAATCAATGCAGACAAAAAACGCATTTACTATACAATTTCCAACATTCCGAACTGAACATAGCCAAGAAGATAAGAACCAGAGGGTGACAAGAATAAGAATTCCAGGACCAATCTTTAACCAATAGCAAACCAAGAAAAGCAGTCAGATCAGTTCATATCAGTTCAACAGAAAATAGGAGTTTTAAAAATTATTATATCGTCAACAAAATCATGGCCTAAGTATTAATGTTTCATAAATGCCAAAAAGTTCAGATACCAACTTATTGGATTTAAATAAACTGAGGATACTTAATTTCAGCGATATAGAAGATACTTCCCTAGCTAGTAAGTTAGTTCGTGGTGATAGATATAATGTGCACGAATGATGCTACCAAACGTTCTCTCACTTGTCGAGAACACCAACATTCTGCAACCCCAATACCACCTTGCACAGTTGTGGTTTTTGGTTGTACCACGGTGGAGACGACAAGGATGCTAAATAGTCAACCTCTACAATGATGTGGTGTGCTACTCTCTCCTCATCACCGTAATGTACCTAATTTCACATATCTTCATTACTATACGGATCGGCGAGCCATACTAGGGACTTTGGAATGGGAGGCAAGCAGGCGGAATGTGGAATTGTGAACGACGAGGTCAAATTCCTCTTCCAACCGTCCTGGTTCTTCTATATTACTTCCCTAATTGTACAAGCCAAAAAACATAGCCTAGTCCACAAGCAAGCTTAAGTGCGAAAAGCTTAAGTGCGAAGTCATGACATCAAATGAATGAAAAAATGGAACGAGCTACAAGCAGCTATAATATACCTACAATATGTGTGGGATGTACGCAGATCTAGAAATTGTGAAACCCAGAAAGAAGATATGCATAATTGTTTACGATGAAAACCTTCCGGTTTTTAGTTTTAATAAAAAATACTACGAAGAAATGGAGGCTTGTTTCTCATTTATTGGTACTGATAAGTCTGATACACTCATACTTGATGCTACTACAGTACAATAACTTATTTTAGCCTTTTTTAGAGACAAACTTGAGACAAGAACAAGTGACTGTCAAGTTTTGACTTGGGGCTGATGCTGAATGAATAAATTAACAAAAATGGCATAGTTGAGAAATCACTTACCTTCAAAAAAGTGCAGGATTCATTCACAGGTAACAAAGATGAAGGCCATTGCATCGATAGACGGGTACCGAGCTTGCAATGTGATTTTCAATTCATACTTCACACAATGAGAACGAGAGACAAGGATAATCTGGGTGACTAGACGTAGAAATTCATTTCTGTAAACAAATAAAAATAAAAATGTAATCTTGAAACAAGAAATGACTAAACTAACAATGAATCGAACAAAACTGAATCACCAATCACTCCTTTTCCCTTATATTAATAAACACTTTGAAGTTGGAGAAAAGTAAAAAGTAAAAGGCAAAGGGAAAGCTAGGGTGGCCTGTAGAATTGAAGTTATGCGATTACAGATGGAGTTAACTTATTGAATCCTCTCAGTCAGCATATAATTATACACCATTAGATCATAATAAAAAACTTAGGAAATGGTAGCGATCCTGATTTTCGGATCAATCAGTTAGTAGAGATGGTTTAGCGATGTCGAAGACGCATCAGACGTTGCAGTCTGTAAGCCGTTGGTTGAGAGCATGTTCCACAACTAGCAATGGAAAAATTACAGAAAAATACATTTTTACTCCCACAAAAGTAATATAATAAATAAACAATGCACTTGCACCTCTCTAATTCGGAGCCCAAGAAGAAATATTCAGCAAAAAAGTCCGAAAATGCTTGGATTGCCAGCCATACCAAGTAAGTAGCAGTTAAATACCTTCTGGGACTGACTTTAAATTATAAGCCCGTTTTTTTTCGGTTCCGTTCACACACTTTCCAATATGGATGAATTTAAATACATCGTTAGTTAAATAAACAGAACAATGCATATTTTTAAATTTAGTTTAAGACTACCTGCTATTTAACCAGCTAACAAAGTTTACAGACAGAGAAAGCTCCCTAAAGAGCATAATTTCATATTATATTACTAGCTACAATAATAATAATGTTCTTACTTTACTACAAAGAAGTTTCTAATCGTCATCCACTTGTTGCCTCTGAATTTGGTTCATATTATGGAACTACACCTAGAGCCTACAACATTTCTGGTTCCTAAATTCTATACACACCAGAATCATTGAATAATTTGTAGTTTCTGGAACGTACTCTGGATTGAATTACAATTATTAATATATTGGCACGTATTATCTAATTATCTTATACAACCGGCTGCAGCCGTCTACGAAAAAGCTGAAAAAATTATTCACCTCATGAATTTGTAGACTTCGATAATCGCTGTGAATTAAATAGTAATAGGGAAAAGTTTGATGCACGATAATCATTTAATCTTCGCCATCGGTTGAATAAATGACATGATCTTCACCTTATTGCCTTGACCAAGCAGAGAAATCGAATCTTAATTCCATAATCTCCTCAATGATTCTATAATACGAAATAATATTAATTATTGAAAGCTTCTTAAAAAGAATAATAATATAGTAAGTAAACATCAAACATGTGATCACCGAAGAAATGAACGGCAGCACTTCAAAGAGGCAACCTGAAAGACAATGACAATCGTCGCTTTGAATTCCGATTCTGGAGGAAATTCTCAGTATCTTGAATCCTGAATAAGAAAAAAATGCTTTTTCAGCCGTTTGAAACTTTTCGTTATACAGGTTCAAGTGTCCGAGAAGAACAGAAAGAAGTTTATAGATGAAATTACGAGATGTGGATCAATTTTCAACGTAGATTCTCACAATCGGAGTTACAAAACATAATGCTTCATTATTAACCAAACTTCACATTCTAGGAAAGGAAGCACAGAAAACACGTGAAGACTATAAACCAAAATTGCCGCCCTGTGGGCGCGTAACGAGCAAAACAAAACCATGCCATAAGTTAGTTCAATAGTAATCTACTTCTATGGCCAAAAGCAGGCTTGACAATTGAAATTTGAATATTTGAAATGAATGAAATACCATGAAGGCTGGGCTGACTCGCTGACTGACTGACTGCTAGGACTAGGACTGAACCTAGCCAGAGGGCCGTCGAGCTGCAAAACGTCGGTGTTGCAAATCTACGGCCAGAGCAATAATCCTCTGGCCGTTCATCGCTCTGGTGAACTGGCTCTGGTGTTACCCTGTAGCAATACAACCAATGTATAAACAATAGCTAGATAGATGAATGGACATACCGAAGTCCTTGTTGATGTGTGTTGTACCGATTACCAATCCAGAAGTACCCACGGCGCCAGGGTAGTTAAGAGTAAGGAAGCTCATGTGCACAACCCCCTGCGTAGGGCTAGATCCGGTTTTAGAAGTTAGAACCCCTTAAAAATTTCTAGGTTTTTTCAAACACCATGTTGACCGACGTTGCAACCTAACCTAGTGCTTGAAAAAACATAGAAATTTTCCAGGTGTCCCAATGCCAACTTCTAAAACCGAACCGAGGGAATTTTCGTAGTCTAAAACCACGCTTATTTAACAAACTCGAACGAAACTGTAGTTCGTAACTTTTCAAACAATCAAGGCGGTGGCACTGGTAAGTAACGCTGCGATCATTGAAGCAGAGAGACGAGCACGGCATTTTTCCTATAGTCGGAATAGTGCTGATGGACCATATGGTGGTATACATTCGGTGTTCTACCATCTTGTTATATTGCTGATTGCTGATGGACAATGGACAGCATGCTGCTTGGTATGAAAAAGGAACTTATAGGAATCCTGCACAACTACCTATATGCCTTTTTTCACGCCGGCATCGAACTAAAGCAATTCATAGCAATTTTTAATTATAAACCCAGAAAAGAACCAATTGATCAGGAAAGCATACCATTTCAAAACGGCATCCAACCACTACAATTGCAGTCCTACACGATTGCCCGATTCCACAGTTAGCTGCCAGCGGCTACCTCTAAATACTATTCTCTACCTAAAATACTGTTCTATATACCTTGCCTCAAACTTAATATAATCAATTCTGAAATTGGCAAAAATTCCTTAAATCGCATCGCACTTGTAATTATTTTTGTAGTTGTATGCTAGCTTAGAATTTCTGCAAAAAATAAATATTCTGTAGACGTCGTCATTTAAAAAAAAAAACGTCCGGCTTGCACTCAGCTTTTATGACATGAAATGATGATATGAAATGTTATGATTTTGTTGTGTCATTGATAGATCATTATTTTGTCACTGCAATCAAACAAATTTCGAACGATCTAGGGCAACATTTTTAAACGATAGAAGATATGAGCATCAGTGAAAAGTTCTTCATGGTTCCCAAAATACCACCAAGTGAAAGACTACCGGATACGCTGATACTGATATTGCAGTGAAATCGCCTTCAAAGTTCATAGATAGTTTTTTAGCTGACAGTAGCATTAAGATCAACACTCTTATCGCTTCTACTTCTATGATTATTATTAATTATCTAGATTTTCAAAAAATTTTAGCCTAGTCTTTTAGACAACTGAACGGATTAATCGGGACTTGAGGCAGGATTGGTTCCCATGAAATTGTGCATGCGACATAGTTTTAAAAAAGCCATGTCCGTTGCACCCATACATGATGATTTCAATGGATGTGCCAAATACAAAACAGTATAAACAGTTGGAGTAGTACAGTAGTAGTAGCAGTGGGAGCATTAGAAGCAGACATGTGCGACGGTTAAAAACTGGCAATAGTGACAGAAAGTTGATTATTTCGATTTAAAATTGTGCAAAATTTTTAACTTTTGAAAAAAATTATATTAATTTTTAAAAAATTCAGTGAAATTTTTTAATTTTTTTATTGGTGCAAGTGGAAATTCAAAGCGGCGCAAGTTGACGGCGCATATGTCTATGTAGCAGTAAATACTAAAAAATCCTCTCCCTTTTTACGTTGCAACCGCTTGAATCCTTTCAAAAGCAAACAAAACAAGGTGTTTTTTGTTGTTTTGATGGTCGTTATTTGACGAGGTGAAGGTTCTCTGACAAGTAGTACTACTTTTATTTGCCTACCTATTGGCTGAAAACATTGTTAATGTTAATTAGATGTGTAGTTCTTTCTTGTGATAAGCAGTGATTAGCTCTCAGCAGCTCTGAGACATTGTTGGGCGCGGGCACTGAAGAAATGATAGATAATGAAATGAATGTCGTCATTTAGATAACTGTGTTTTCCATGTTTGCATTTGATGCCATAATTTTGTCTTTATCAATTAATTGATATTTAACTGCTGCAACTAACGAAACGATAACGCTGGATAAGTAGCCTCAGATGATCAACTCATGAGCATTTGGTAATTGGTAATTACCTTTTTTCCATTCAGCAATTCCAGCCCCAAACAAGACAATACAGTCCTTGAGGTAAGTCAGTAGTCAAACTCAAAATTACAAAATTTCAATTCATTTTTGGCATTTTGATCATACGCTGTAGGGTTCGGTTTTAGAACTTGGGACACCTGAAAAATTTCTAAGTTTTTTCAAACACTATGTTTAGTTTAGGTTAGGTTAGGTTGCAATGTCGGTCAACATGGTGTTTGAAAAAACTTAGAAATTTTTCAGGTGTCCCAAGTTCTAAAACCGGACC
>Ga0210040_10005941_pt1 | contig 15376 bp, 15 predicted proteins | sample CryGeyCG12114_NA_FD_185462 | JGI IMG/M metagenome (GOLD analysis project Ga0210040, IMG submission 185462) | Groundwater microbial communities from aquifer - Crystal Geyser CG19_WC_8/21/14_NA (SPAdes) (version 2) | ecosystem: Environmental > Aquatic > Deep subsurface > Groundwater | place: USA... | reverse complement strand
CGCGGGAAAAATACAGGTTGCACCTATACCACTTCAGAATATGGAAGCGGCATGGATCCGAATATAATCTGGGAAGAAAGCCAGGGAATCGGTCACTCGTATGGATACAACAGAAATGAAAAACTGGAAGATTATAAAACAAGTCACGACCTTATATTACTGCTTGTAGACATTGTATCAAGAGGTGGCAATCTGTTGCTTGATATCGGGCCATCAGCTGATGGACGTATTCCTGTAATTATGCAACAGCGTCTTACAGACATTGGCACCTGGCTGCAAACAAACGGTGAAGCAATTTATGGTACTGAAGCTTACAAGCAATCTTATCAATGGAGCGAAGGCGCCAAACCACAAAAAAAGGGTGAAAGCTTTATGGCTGGTTACAACATTGCCGAACTGGTAAAATCAAATAAGCATCAGGCACATATAGAAACATTTTTTACAACAAAAGGCAAAAACCTGTATTGTATATTTCCTTCTTACAGCCCGCAATTACGCATTCGCAATTTTAAACCTTCTGCAACAACAAGAGCAAGTATACTGGGCAGTAAAAAATCATTATCAGTAAAAAGAATTGGCAATGATTGTATTATTGATATTTCCGGTGTACATCCCGGAGATATACCAGAAGAATTATTTGTAGTCAAACTTGAAAATGCTTTATAACTTTTTGAATAAGTTTTGCTCTAAAAAAACCGGAGAAACGGATTAAAAATGAAGGAATTTTAAAAAATCAACAAATTTTAAAATAATGTAATTGACTCGTACCAATACTATTCAGATATTTACAGTTTTATCTGGTAGTAAAGCAATCAGGTTTTATTTTATTTATAATGAAGTACTCAAATTACATTGGTGTCTTAGCTGCAATTGCATTAATTATTTTTTGCTTTATGCCGTGGGTTTATATCGGATATATTAAAACTACTATTACCGGATTAAGCGCCCCACACACTAACTTTGGTCGTCCCGGCATGATGCATATTTTGCTTGCTGCTTTTTCTATTATCCTGTTTTTTATTAAAGAAGTCTGGGCCGTGCGAACCAACCTGTTTATAGTTACCTTCAATTTTGCCTGGTCCATCCGTAATTTTCTATTAATAACCCAATGCGAGCTGGGAGAATGTCCTGAAAAAAAATTAGGTATTTATGCTATTCTTCTTCTTTCTTTTATCATTCTAATAATGGGTTTACTTCCTAAAATAACTTTAAAAAACGAGCAAGTTGCGTAATGCTAAGAATTGCCTGAATCTTTCAGCAAATACTAACAGATTCATTAAACAATAATTACATTCTTTATTGAAACATAGAAACCGTAAACCAGTCCTGATTTAAATTCACATCTTAATAATTAATAAATTACTGTGAAGGCAAAACTCCTGTCTTTTATTAATTATTTATAGTAATCTTACTTATCGGATTTAAAGGACAAAACTGACGGAAAAATTGAAAAAAGGCGGAAATATTACTACAATGCTTCCTCTCCTGTTTACCCGTAGATGATGGCATGATTTATATAATTTTCTTAAGCAATATTTAAGACAAATATTAAAATAATACTTAAAAAGATTTATTTAAAAACTAAGCGCATTTGCTTATAATATAAATTAATATGGAACAAGAACAAAAAAAAACTCCGGTAGATATAGTACAGAAATTAATTGCTTTACACACTACGCGTAAGGAAGTGTGCGAAAAAATGGTAATAAATACTGCATCGAAGGATATACAAGATAAATTAAACGCAGCCATGTCTCAAAGTGACCGCTTTACAAAAGCGTTGTTAAATGAATTGTCAGAATTTGGTGATGCAGTTCAATCTGAAGTAAATCGTGATGATGAATATCATGAGCTTTGGAATAAAGAGACAGCCAATACAGATACGATGGATGCTTCATCGTCATCAGACACTTTTAAACAATTAGAAAATTGCTTAATAAACATTTACACACAAACTTTAGACAAGTACCCTGATTTACCAGTGACTCTAAATGATCTTTTGATTTCTCAGGTTAATGAACTTAAGCAAACAGTATAATAACTACAATGAAAGAATTACCTATTACAGTAAGAAGATCTATTGAACTTGTCGGATTATATACATGCGGATTAATAATAGTTGCAGGCAGCGGCATTATTGCTCCCATTATTATGGCTTTTTTAATTAGTATTGTTATTTTTCCGGTATATAGTTTTTTTGTACGAAAAAAGTTGCCGGAGTCACTTTCTATAGCAATTTCACTAATCATTTTAATGGCTGCAGTAGCAGGAATTGTGTGGTTTTTTTCCTCTCAGGTAAGCAGGCTTATAGCTGATTTTCCGGTAATCAAAGAAAATGTAACTGTACATTTAAACTCGTTAAGTGAATGGATAAACCAAAAAACTCACTTTTCGACTGAGCGTCAGTTAGCACTTATAAATGAGCAAAGTAAAAAATTGCTTAATTATGCAGGTGGAATACTTGGCGGGGCGGCCACTTCGCTTACGTCTATATTTATCTTTGTTGGCTTAATACCTATTTATGTATTTCTAATATTATTTTATAAAAACCTGTTGCTCCGGTTTATTTTTTTATGGTTTCCTCAGGACAGTCACGAGAAAGTTAAGGACGGTATAGGTGAAACGCAAACCATTATCAAAAGTTATCTTGTCGGGCTCCTTATACAAATTACTTACATTACCGTTCTTTTAGGTGTATCATTGATGATAATAGGCATTAAGCACGCATTATTAATCGGAGTTATATTTGCCATTCTTAACCTTATACCTTACGTAGGAGCTCTGATAGGAAATATTATCGGTGTTCTGCTAACCTTAACTTCTTCGCAGGAAGTATGGCCGATTTATGCAGTATTAATTACAATTGCAGCTGTACAATTTTTAGATAATAATATTTTGATGCCCCGGATTGTAGGATCGAAGGTTAAAATTAATGCCCTTGCAAGTATAGTCGGGGTAATTGTTGGGGGTGCAGTAGCAGGTATCTCAGGTATGTTTTTGTCTTTGCCCCTGATTGCAATACTTAAAATTGTTCTTGACCGATCTGATAATTTAAAACAATGGGGAGTCTTATTCGGAGATGAAAAGCCCAAACATAGCCCGATGCGGTTTCCGGTATTCAGGTTAAAAAGCAGAAAAGTCCAGGAAAAAATTCAAAAAGAAGATAACGTTGATACGAAAGTGTAAGCAATACTTTGTTGCACTATCTACATTTATACATAATAAAAGCCCTCTTTAAAGAGGGCTTTTATTATTCAAGTACCTGTAATGAACGTTTTATAATGTCTACACATTCCATAATTTGTTCTTCTGTAATAATTAATGGCGGAGCAAACCGTATTTTATCGCCATGTGTTGGCTTGGCCAGTAAACCATTTTTCATTAATTCAATACAAAAAACCCATGCAGCATCAGGATTAAAATGACTGATTGTAATGGCATTTAAAAGACCTTTTCCACGTACATTTTTTATTAAAGGTGATTGAATATTGTTTAATTCTTTTCGAAGAATACTTCCCATTTTATCTGCATTCTGTGCCAGGTTCTCATCTTTCAAAACCTGTAAAGCTGCCATTGCTACTTTGCATGCTAAAGGGTTGCCACCGTATGTAGAACCATGTTCTCCCGGATGTATATTTAGCATTATTTCATCGTCTGCAAGCACTGCAGATACAGGTAACACTCCACCACTTAAAGCTTTACCAAGAATTAATATGTCAGGCCTTACCTTTTCATGATCGCACGCTAACATCTTGCCGGTACGGCACAAGCCTGTCTGAATTTCATCGGCAATAAAGAGAACATTGTATTCATTACACAGATCTCTCACACCTTTTAAGTATCCATCATTGGGCACCACTACGCCTGCTTCTCCCTGTATTGGCTCTACCATATATGCTGCTACATTCACATCCTGAAAAGCATTTTCAAGGGCAGCTAAATCATTATAAGGAACCAATTCGAAACCTGGCATGTAAGGCCCGAAAGCTTTATAACTGCTCGGGTCTGTCGAGGAGGAAATAGCCGCAAGTGTTCTTCCCCAAAAATTATGTTCTGCAAAAACAATCTTCGCCTTGTTATCCGGAATTCCTTTATTTACATACCCCCACCGTCGTGCAAGCTTTACGGCTGTTTCTCCGCCTTCTACCCCGGTATTCATCGGCAAAACTTTATCATACCCAAAATAATTCGTTATATACCGCGCATATTCTCCCAACCAGTTATTATGAAAGGCCCTGCTCGTTAAGGTTAATTTTTGGGCTTGTTCCACTAAAGCGCCAACTATGGCCGGGTGACAATGGCCTTGGTTTACTGCTGAGTAGCCGCTTAAAAAATCATAATACCGCTTTTCTTCTACATCCCACAAAAAAACTCCTTCACCTCTGTTAAGCACGACAGGCAGGGGATGATAATTGTGAGCCCCATATTTTTTCTCAAGGTCACGAAACCGGGCAGTTTCAGACACTGTAGTATTTGAAATCATAAAAATAAATTAATGAAATAAGTAAATAAGAATATCTGTAACAAGTATTATCAGCAACAGGGATGATCCAAAAAATCAAGGTTAAGGGATAAGAATTTCATAAAGTCTTATTTACAATTGCAATTTACATAAATGAAAGTAACTTCCCTGATTAAAAAAGTTACTGAGTTAATTAATAATACAGTTGTTATCAATAACGTAAAAAAAGATGAAGGATTGAAAATGTAATAAAAGAAATAAAACTTTCTTTTGTTTTTTACATAATTTATGCGACCTTCGCCGTCCGAAAAAAAATAAATCATGGCAAGAGTATGTCAGGTAACAGGTAAAAGGCCGATAACAGGTAATACTGTTTCACATTCAAACATTAAAACCAAGCGCCGTTTTTTACCTAATCTGCAAACAAAGCGTTTCTTTTTTGTGGAAGAAGACCGTTGGATTACATTAAAAGTTTCATCTGAGGCTATCCGTACTATTAATAAAAACGGATTATTGAATGTTATTAAAGAAATGAGAGCTAACGGCACCAAAATCTAATAACTGATTAAATTTTTATAAAATGGCAAAGAAAGGTAGCAGGGTTCAGGTAATAATGGAGTGCACTGAGCACAAGAACAGCGGATTGCCAGGTACAAGCCGTTACATTACCGAAAAAAACAAAAAAAATACTCCTGAACGTCTGGAGTTGAAAAAGTTTAACCCGATAATGAAAAAAATTACTGTTCATAAAGAAATTAAATAAGCTATTTTTTAAACCGGTATCATTTAAATATATAGCAGATTTAAAATAATATAAAATGGCAAAAGCAGCTAAAACCGCGATAAAGACAAAAGACCAAAAGGCAGCATCAGAAGCAAAAAACTGGAGCAAAGTAATTAAAACTGTGCGTAGCCCTAAATCAGGTGCCTACACTTTTAAAGAAGCTATTGTTCACAAGGATAAGGTGAAAGATTTTTTATCTGCAAAGTAATAACAGGTTTTTCCTTATTTACATAATTTAAGCTGTCCTTTTCAGGATGGCTTTTTGTATTTAAAAAAAATTAAGAGATTTATTTAATTGTTTCTTCAGCTCATTGTGCTGATGACGTAATCATTAAATCTATGTATTTTATTGATTGCATATCCTTAACTCTTCTTTCTGATACTTCTCCTCCTCTATAATTTGTAATTCTTCTTTTTTAAAAAAAATCTGCAAAAAACATTGGTCTCTTAAATCATTTATCTTCGTTTATCTTAACCTAATTTATTATGAGCTTTTTTGGAAAATTATTTGGCAAAAAAGAAAAAGAAAGCCTGGACCAGGGTTTACAAAAAACTAATGACAGTTTTTTTTCTAAAATTACAAAAGCGATAGCAGGAAAGAGTACAGTAGACGAAGAAGTGCTTGATAACCTGGAAGAAGCATTAATAACCGCAGATGTAGGGCTGGATACTACCGTTGAAATCATCAAACGAATAGAAGACAGGGTTGCAAAAGATAAATATGTAAATACAAGTGAACTAAACAGCATCCTCCAAAGCGAAATAAGGGAGGTACTGGTAGACTCTCCTGAAAACAGCTATAAAGATTTTTCCACACCTTCAGGCAAAAAGCCATACGTTATATTAGTAGTTGGTGTAAATGGAGTTGGCAAAACAACTACCATCGGTAAACTTGCTTATAATTTTACAAAAGCAGGAAACAAAGTACTACTTGGTGCTGCAGATACCTTTAGAGCTGCTGCAGTAGATCAGTTAACTATCTGGAGTGAAAGAACTAATGTTCCTATTGTAAAACAACCTATGGGAAGCGACCCGAGCGCAGTTGCTTTTGATACGGTTCAAAGTGGCGTATCAAGAGGAAGTGATGTAGTGCTGATAGATACTGCGGGCCGGTTGCACAACAAGGCATATCTGATGGATGAACTTGGTAAAATAAAACGTGTAATACAAAAAGTAATTCCCGATGCACCACATGAGGTAATGCTTGTGTTGGATGGATCAACGGGACAAAATGCACTCGAACAGGCTAAACAATTTACAGCCGCAACTGATGTAACTGCTATCGCCATTACCAAGTTAGATGGAACTGCAAAAGGAGGCGTTGTTTTAGCTATAGCTAACCAGTTTAAAATACCGGTTAAGTTTATTGGTGTCGGAGAAAAAATGGAAGATTTAATTGTATTTGATAAGCATGAATTTGTTGACAGTTTGTTTAAATTGAATAGTGATTAAAAGGAGCGAACCTTTGATAACCTTGCTTCTGTTCATTTTAGATTTCTCCATTTATCATCCATTTTTTTTCTTAAAAAGCAATTACTTTCTTTTCTGCAATGGATATAATATTGTTTGATACAGAAGTCAGGAAAAGACTGTTTCCATTGACTTTGACTAAAGCTGTGGCTGATATAAGAACCGGCATTTTAACTATTAAAGAAAGATGGGAAAAAACAACAGGTGCAAAAGTTTATGTGCTGACCGATTCTTATTTGCAGTCGTTATATGAAGTAGCTCCTGCAGGCAATTATCTTTTTATTGATGCCAGCATTATTCCGGCTCCTTCGTTGATTTCAAATATCACTTCCCTGTCTGATAAGGAGGCTGTTGCAGATGAAAATGGTTTAATCGCCGGCAAAGCCTTCGTGCAATCTTTACCTTCTTTCAACGAAATATCTTCACTTTTTCAGCCTATTTCTACAATTGCCTCGGTTAAAAGACTTGCATTTTCTAACCAGATTTTTTTATGGAACGAAGAAATGATCAGGTTAGATTTCAATCTTTTAACAAACGGAAGAATATCAGCCAATTTTAATAATTCTGTCAATACAACTAATGCTTCGCAAATATTTATCGAAGATGGAACAGATATTAACTTCAGTAATTTAAATGCTTCTGCCGGCCCCATCTATATTGGTAAAAATGCGACTATAATGGAGGGTTGTTTCATTCGAGGTCCTTTTGCAATGTGCGAAGGAGCTGTTTTAAAAATGGGTTCAAAAATTTATGGTGCTACTACCATTGGCCCTTATAGCACAGCCGGTGGAGAAATTAAAAATAGTGTAATAAGCGGCTACAGTAACAAAGGACACGACGGTTATCTTGGCGATAGCGTAATAGGTGAATGGTGTAATCTCGGCGCGGGCACGTCTAACAGCAATCTGAAAAATACCGGCGGAGAAATCAATACCTGGAATTATTATGAAAACGATTATATAGCATCAGGAAGAAAATGCGGAGTTATCATGGGCGATTATTCCAGAACAGCTATTAATACATCTATAAATACCGGAACTGTTATAGGCATTTGCTGCAATGTATTTGCAGAAAGGCTAACGCCAAAATATATTTCTGATTTCTCATGGGGTATAACGGAACAAAAACGATACGAATTTGAAAAAGCCGTTAAAGACATTACCAACTGGAAAAGAATGAAGAATAAACTTTTATCTGAAAAGGAAATAATAATATTGAAACATATCTTTGACCATTATAGCCATTAAGCTAAAGCTGGCTTACTTGCAGGCCTTATATTTAATATTGCGGAGAAAGTAGCTGTTTTTATAAGAAGATTCCGGTAAATATAAAAGTTGACTGTTAAATAAAATTTCAAAAAATAATTATGAGAAAACAAATTGCTGCTGCAAACTGGAAAATGAATCTTTCCTTTCAGGAAGCAGAAACACTTATAGATAAAATGGTGCCTGAATGCAATAATCTCGGGGAAAACCAGCAGGTTATTTTTGCGGTTCCTTCTCCATATCTTACTATGGCTCAGGCGAAAGTTGCTGATCAGGCAAATGTTTTTGTGGCAGCACAAAATATATATTCAAAAAAATCAGGAGCTTATACCGGCGAAGTATCGGTAGCAATGCTTCAAAGCATTGGAGTTGATCATGCAATTATCGGACATAGTGAAAGACGTGATTATTTTAATGAAAGCAATCAGTTTCTTGCTGAAAAAGTAAAGATTTGTCTTGATGAAAATATTGTTCCTGTTTTTTGTTGCGGCGAGGCATTGCCGGTAAGAGAATCGAACGAGCAAAACAGCTTTGTAAAGCAGCAATTAGAAGAGAGCCTTTTTAGTTTGTCTGCAGACGAAAATCAAAAAGTAGTAATTGCTTATGAGCCAATCTGGGCCATAGGAACGGGAAAAACTGCTACAAGTGACCAGGCGCAGGAAATGCATGCACACATTCGCCAACAACTTGCAAGCAAATACGGAGAAGCAGTAGCTGCAAATATCTCTATTTTATACGGAGGCAGTGTGAAAGCGGCAAATGCAAAAGAAATATTTGGAAAACCAGATGTTGATGGTGGCCTGGTGGGCGGATCATCATTAATAGCTGATGAATTTATTCAGATTATTAAAGCATTAAAATAATACTTTTTTACGTTTTTATATAATAGTCATTTAAATTATTTAAATGACTATTATTATTTATGCGTAAATTTTTTTCGTTTGTTATTATTCCTGCACCAAACCATTTTGCAGCAGTTATTTGTATTTTAACACCTTATTCCTTATAATCTGCGAACAATATTCTAATTTAGAAACTAAAATATTTTCTGAATGAAATGGTTGTTTATTTTCATATTACTTACATCATTTGCAGCAAATGCTCAGTATAAAAGTTATCGCTTAGCTAATAACGGCGATACCATTAATTGTATTGATAAAAATGATTTGAAGCAAGGCAGGTGGTCTGTAAAAAAAGAAGGCCTGAGAGGCGAGCCGGGTTATCAAGAAGAAGGCATTTACAGAGATGGCAAAAAAGAAGGAGTATGGAGAGTCTATACTACAATGGGCGATTTGTTTGCCGTAGAAAGGTATCGCTGGGGCAACAAAGATGGTAAAAGCCAGTACTATAGCATAATGGGAATAGTAAGGGAAGAAAGCTGGAAAGCGGTAAATCCTGCAAATCCGTATGATACTATTGATGTGATTGATCCGGTTGATCCTTCTAAAGTGCGGAGACAAGTGGTAAAAATGGAAGGAAACTCTGTAAAGCACGGCACCTGGAAATACTTTGGTGAATCTGGTTTGATAACTAAAAGCGAAAATTATTTTTTAGATAAACTAGAAGAACCTTCAAAAATGCTTGCTTCTGATGGAAGTACTTATTCTACGGACTCGACAAAAGCTGCAAAGGCGCGTACGAAGGTTGTACCAAAAGAAGTATTGGATTTTGAAAAGAAAATAGGCAAAAAGAAAGTAAAGGTAATTGACGGAACGACCTATTAATTAAAAATAAAAAAACTCCCAGAATCTTCCGGATGTGCCTTTAAGAAGCCAGGACTACAGGTTTTTTAAATTATTATTTAAATTTTGCCTGTACTGAAATATCTCTTGAAGAAAAGCAACTGATACCGTAAGGAATTATTCCAATAAATCCAGTCATGCTTTCCCGGTCTTTCGGTATAATCATGGGGAATTTTTAAACGCAGCATCTTCTGATGAGTATCCCTGTTTTGCTGTATTAAAAAATCATCAGTACCGCAATCAAAAATAATCGCTAACGAATCCTGGGGATATTTCTCAATGGTATTTATCACAGCCAAATCGTGGTAATATTGTTTGTTGATAATAGTGTCTCCCAATCTTTTTTCGACATCATAGTCTTTCTTAATACGGCTTACATCTAAAGCGCCGCTCATACTTCCGCAAGCTCCAAAGGTTTTTGCATGCCTGAAACCAAGAGATAAACCTCCATGTCCACCCATACTAAGGCCGGTAATAGCACGTGCTTTCCGGTCTTTTATTGTATGATATACTGAGTCAATATAATTTGGAATTTCTACACTTACATTTGTTTCATAACGCATAGTCAGATCTACCGGACTATCAAAATACCAACTGCTGAAAGCACCGTCAGGACATACAATCATCATTTGATTTTCATCTGCCAGTTTTTGCATGTCAGCATCTTTGCTAACCCAGTCGGCATAATTGCCGCTATAACCATGCAGCAGGTAAACAACAGGATATTTATTGTTGCTTTTTTTATAATCAGAAGGAGTTATTACAACAGCTTTTACATTTTTAAACATGCTGGCACTGTATATATTTACGGTATCAATTGCCCCAAAAGAAGTCTTAAAAATAGTTAAAGTCAGAAGCACGCATAAGTAAATTCTTTTCATACAATCGAATTTTGAAAATTTATTCTGAATAAAGATAAGGCAGAAGATAGTATTGATGAGTTATTGAAATCTTATATAGGATAAATATTTAAGGAAACGGATAAAAAAAGACAAAAATTATTTAAACCTGATAATGCAGAATAATAGAATCATCAAAAGCAAAAATTTCAGTATAAATTTTTGCTTTTGATAAATATTGGCTTATTGTAATACTTAAAAAAATAAATTACATGACTTACTGTTTTAAACAATTACAATATAATAAGTTATAAAGCTGCCTGTACAAATCAATTTTATCTTCATTCCATTTACCTTTGCGCAACCTGGCAATTTTGATTATGCTTTTTTTTGCTGAAAGACGAAGTAAAAGTACAAGTGTGCGACGCAACGATGCTTAACAGAATTCCAAATGCTTGTCACTTAATGAATAACAAAAATTGTAAATACTAATGGCAGATTTTTTTGCAAAGCTTGTAAAAGATAGTGGCCCTTTAGGCCAGCACATGGACAGAGCTCATGGTTATTTTGCTTTTCCAAAGCTGGAAGGTGAACTTGGGCCGAGAATGATATTCAGAGGAAAGGAAATGATTGTATGGAGTTTAAATAATTATCTGGGTCTGGTAAATCATCCTGAAGTAAGAAGAGTCGACGCAGAAGCAGCGGCACTATATGGAATGGGTAACCCGATGGGCGCACGAATGATGAGTGGAAACACAGCAAAACACGATGAACTGGAAAGAGTAATCAGCGAGTTTACAGGTCGTGAAGATACGATGCTTTTAAATTTTGGCTACCAGGGAATAATGAGTTGTATTGATGCGCTTGTAAACCGTCGGGATGTGATTGTCTATGATGCCCAAAGCCATGCATGTATAGTAGATGGAGTACGCCTGCATATGGGGCAGAGATATGCATACAGGCACAATGATATAGATGATTGCGAAAAACAATTACAACGCGCTACAGAAATAGCAAATAAAAACGGTGGCGGTATATTACTGATAACCGAAGGTGTATTTGGTATGGATGGAGAGCAGGGAATACTAAAAGAAATTGTAGCGCTGAAGGATAAATATGAGTTTAGAATATTGATAGATGATGCTCATGGTTTTGGATACATGGGTCCGGATGGAGCAGGTGCAGACTCGGCACAAGGTTGCCAGGAAGGAGTTGATTTATACTTTTCTACTTTTGTAAAAAGTATGGGAAGTATCGGCGCATTTATAAGCGGACCTAAAAAAGTACTTAATTACCTCCGCTACAATACCCGAAGCCAGATTTTTGCAAAGAGTTTGCCATTAGTAATTGTACATGGTATGCTTGCAAGAATGGAGATGGTAAAAACAATGCCTGAACTAAGAGAAAAGTTATGGTCTAATGTTAACCGTTTGCAGGAAGGATTTAAGGCAAGAGGTTTCGATATTGGCAATACAAACTCGCCCGTCACCCCTATTTATATGAAAGGCGACGTGCCTGAGGCAACTTCAATGGTGATGGATCTGCGGGAAAACTATCATATTTTTTGTTCGATAGTTGTTTACCCGGTAATTCCTAAAGGAGATATTATTTATAGGATTATTCCCACTGCTGCACATAGTGATGAAGATATTGATCTGACTTTAAAAGCATTTGAAGAAACAAAGAAAAAGCTTGATGAAGGAGCATATAAAGCAGAAAAAATTCCTAATATGGCGGAATTTGTTTAACAAATAACTAGTACTATTTATGTAAAAACAAAAGAAAGGCTTTACAGCAGTAAGCCTTTCTTTTGTTTGGCTTATTTTGTACTTAATCTTGAGGTAAAGAATTTGTAAATGGCCATTCTTTTTGAACCTTCGCTTTTATAAAAAACACCAATGCTCCAATTGTAATAACAACCAAACCATATAAGGCCATTTTTATTCCTGTAGAATATAAAATGAATAGCCAGATCAAGATGGCAATATAAACCGGTACCGGAAAAAAAGGCATTTTAAAGGGAAATATGCTTTTTCCCCTTTTTTTTCTTAATAATAACAGGCCGATTGCCTGACCTATAAATTGTATAAGAATACGCATTGCAAGAATAGCACTGATAATCTCACTCAATCTAAAAAGGAGACTGAAAACAAAAGCGACTCCACCTAAAAATAATAATGAGACATAAGGAAAATGTTTTTTCGGGTGAAGCTTTGCAAATATTTTAAAAAAGGCTCCATCTGCCGCAGCCGCGTACGGAATACGACTATAACCTAACATAGCTGAAAACACCGAAGCAAACGCCACCCATAAGATAAGACAGGTCAAAACTTTAGCAGCAGTACTTCCTGCTAATTCCCGCATATAAATACTTAATACAAATTCACTGTCTTTTGCCTGTTGCCATGGTATCACGCTTACAACACTTACATTCATTAATAGGTATAAAATACTGATACCTGCAATAGAGAAAAACATGCTGCGTGGAATGTTTTTAGAAGGATTAATAATTTCTCCACCAAGATGGCAAACATTATAATAACCCAGGTAACTATAAACTGATTTTACACTTGCAAAACCTATAGCAGTTACAAAAGCATAATTGATGGTAAGCCCGTCATTAATATGTTTAACCGGAGACATAAAGTTGCCGTGAGCTATTCCGCTTCCTATAATCCATAACATAGTGATGATAACACCTGTCCACAGCAACACACTAATTTTTCCTATAGCGTCTATTTTACGGTAAAGCAATACAACAATCAAGACAACTACACTTCCGCTTACTATTTTAGAAGATAAAGGCGTTAATGGAAACAGGTATGAAAAGTAAGAAGCAAAACCTATAGCTGCAGATGCAATAACCAGCGGAGCCTGAATCATAGTCTGCCAGACAAATAAAAAACTCATAAATCTACCTGCACCCTTTGGTCCATACGCCTCTTTAAGAAAGTTATAGCTTCCGCCCGCTCTCGGAAAAGCGGTTCCCAATTCACTCCAGATCATTGCGTCTACAAATGATAATAAAGCCCCGGCAATCCAGGCATACAAAAACCACGGACCATTCATCATACTAATTACCATTGGCAAAGTGATAAACGGCCCAATACCTACCATATCAATCATATTAATGGCTGTAGCCTGGCCAAACCCAAGGCGCTTTTCTAATACAGGTTCAGGCATTAGTTATACTTATTTTACTTTCTATAATTGTAAAGGTGCAAAGAAGAATTGAGGAATAAATATTACAATTTAAGGAAAGATAATTTTAACTATTAACATACATTCATTCTTACTGCTATTTTACTAAAAGTATAAAAAAGTTCTTCTACATAACCAAAGCTCTTTGTACAGCTTTGGTTGGTCACTTACTTATGTAGCATCTTTTTAGATCATTTCTTCTATTTGATATAAAAAATAAATCTGTTTGTTTTATCTCCGTTACGATTAAAAAAAGATTATTTAGTTTTTTTAATCGTAAGATTTTCATTTAAGAAGGTTTCATACTTTACACAATGCTTTCAAATTATTGGCTCATATTAATTATTCTTACAACAGTTGCTTATATAAGTGTAAAGGCTGGTAAACTTACCACAACTGCAGCAATTACAGGATGGATAACCGGTTTATTAATCTTTGCAGGAGCACATTATGCAGGAATAGCTATGATTGGAGCTTTTTTTGTTTTGGGTACAGCAGCTACTTCTGCAGGAATGAACATAAAACAAAAACTGGGTTTAGCAGAAAAAGATAAAGGCAGAAGAACGGCCGGACAGGTAATAGCAAATGCAGGCGTAGCAGCGATACTTGGTATATTAACTGCACTTTATCCCGTAAAAGCTGATTTGTATATACTAATGATGGCAGCAAGCTTTGCTTCTGCAGCAGCGGATACTTTATCTTCAGAACTTGGAAATGTATATGGAAAAAACTTTTACAACATAATTACACTTAAAAAAGATATAAGAGGATTAAATGGTGTTATAAGCATGGAAGGAACAATAATTGGTATAGCAGGAAGTACAATAATTGCTACTATTTATGCACTTTATTTCGGCCTTAATGCTGATTTTTTATTAATAATTATTGCCGGAACAACAGGTAATTTATCTGACTCTGTTTTAGGCGCAACCGTTGAAAGAAAAGGCTATCTTAACAATAATGCAGTTAATTTTTTAAATACTGCAATCGCAGCCTTATTTATCATATTAACAAAAATGCATTAAAAAAGATGAATTTATGTCCACCTTTTTCAATGCATTTTATCAATAAAGTAATGATTTCTACAAATTAATAAGACCACAGGTCCTGTTCGTAGTTAAATATTTTATCTTTGATGTTCTCTCCTTCTAACAGGCGAAATAGAGGATCTTTAATATATTCTTTAAGACTTCTGTCAAAAGCATTATCTATAGTAGATTTTGTTATATAACTCGAAAAAAAGCGGCTTTCAAACAATTCTTCCCAACTCATCCTGCCAGCATAGTTGTTTCCATTATAAACTTCATATTTAGCTAAAGTAGGACGTAAATCAGGATAATAAGCCCAAAATAAAGTAATATCGCCAACATCCATCCCAGTAGAGGTATATTTTCTCATTACAGGTGCTATCCCTAAAATTCTTACAAACATCCTTGAAGACTCTTTATCGAAAATCCATTCCTCTTTAAGGCGAAAGCGGTAGATAGAATCCGGCTCTATCATTCTTTGTCTTGCCTCATAACCAGTCGTTTCACCATTTAGATCAACAACCGGAACTGTGTCTAATCCTCCGGTAATAGTTTGCGACACTTGTTCTTTTGTTAACGGAATAG
>Ga0210040_10005940_pt1 | contig 15377 bp, 19 predicted proteins | sample CryGeyCG12114_NA_FD_185462 | JGI IMG/M metagenome (GOLD analysis project Ga0210040, IMG submission 185462) | Groundwater microbial communities from aquifer - Crystal Geyser CG19_WC_8/21/14_NA (SPAdes) (version 2) | ecosystem: Environmental > Aquatic > Deep subsurface > Groundwater | place: USA... | reverse complement strand
TGGCGGTCGAGGAGATCCACGCCGAGATGGTCTCCAGCGTGTGGAAGGTTCTGGTGAGCCCCGGGGTCCAGGTCGCCGCCGGTGACACGCTGGTCATCCTCGAGTCGATGAAGATGGAGATCCCGGTACTCACCGAGCTCTCCGGCACCGTGCAGGCCATGCACGTCGTCGAGGGCGAGGTCCTCCAGGAGGGCGACCTCATCGCCACCGTCGCGACGGGTTGACCATGCCGGTCCGGCGGATGCAGCGCCGGGCACGACCCGATGCGTCTTCCTGTCGAGGGACGGCGGACGGGAGCGCGACATGACGATGCAGGAGACCAGGAGCCGCCGGTGGGCGGCGGGCCTGCTCGTGAGCATGGCGCTGACCGCGTGCACGGCCGCGGACGGAGAGGACGCCGCAGCACCGACGGAGTGCCTCGACGCCGCCGACACCTCGCGGGACGGCGTCCAGGGGACGCCGGTGTGGGCGCGGTTCTGCCCCGGGTCCGATCCCTACGCGCCGCTCGCCGAGGTGCCCTCTGACGCGCTGACCACGCACCTGGACCTGCTGGCTGGTCTCGTCGAGCAGGCAGCGGGAGCAGCGCCCACAGCGCCGGGGTGCGAGCAGCCCTGGAACGGCCGCACCTACGAGCTCCAGATCGGCTACGCCGACGGCCGGGTGGCGACCGTCGCCGGGAGCACCGACCCCCGCTGCGCCGGCCGGCTACCGGACGGCGCTCCGGTCGGGGGACCGGACGGCCTCGGCGTGTACGGGGTGGTGATGACGGCCTTCGGACGCCAGTACGCCGACGGGTTCGCGGATTCGACGGGCACCGGGCCGCTCGTCTGCCCGGACGTGCCGAGCGACCCCGACAGCGTGTCCGTCGACGGCCCGTCGGCCACCCTCGACACGGGCTACCTGATGGGCGAGCGCTCGCCGATGGTCATGCCGCTGACCGCGGTGCGCGGCATCGCCTGCACCTGGCCGTACGGAGCCGAGGAGGCCGACCCCGTCGTCCGGACGCTGACGCCCGAGGAGGCCGAACGGGTGCGCATCGGGCTGCACGCGATCAGGGGCGGCATGGTCGACTGCTCGGGCACGGCAGAGCCGACGTACGCGGCCGTCGTCGAGGACCGGACGGGGACCCGTCGTGCGGTCACGATCCAGGACTGGATCTGCTCGACCGTGATCCGCAGCGATCCCGGGCCCTCCGGATCGGGCTTCGGGCTGGGGTTCGACTGGCTGGACCGCTGACGTCCTAGAGGTCGAGGGCGTAGACGAGCAGGTCGACGCCGGGCACCGGTGACCAGTCGCGCTCGGGCAGCCGGGTGAAGCCCAGCCGCTCGTAGAGCCGGTGCGCGGAGGTCATCACCGTGCTGGTCGACAGCACCATGCGCCGCTTGCCGGCCGTCCGCGCCCGCTCGAGGCACTCGGTCATCAGGAGCGCCCCGATGCCCCGCCCCTGCGCCGCCGGGTCGACCACCAGCATCCGCACCGCGGCCTCGTCCTCGGACTCGGTGACCTCGCCGAAGTCGCCGTCCAGCACCAGCGCCACGCTGCCGATCAGCCGGCCGGCGTCGTCGCGGACGACGAGGAGCTCGGACAGCTCGGCACGCCGGGACACGTCGGCCAGCTCCACCCCGTACTCGGGGCCGGCCAGCCCGCCACCGACGTAGACCGAGACCGTGAGCTCGGCGATCGCCGGGTGGTCCTCGGGCGTGGCGTTCTCGATGCGGACAGCGGGCAGGGCGGGGACGTCGACCACGCGAGCCACTGTAGGGAGCGAAGCTCTCTAGGCTCGGCGCACCATGACCAGCCTCTCCGAGCGATTGACCCGCGGATCGGCCTCCGGCCCCGCCCAGATCGACCATTGCCGCCGCCTGGTCGCCGACTGGCAGCTGCTGGCCGATCTCTCCTTCGCCGATCTGACGCTGTGGGTGCCGCTACCCGAGGGGCCGTGGTGGTGCGTCGCCCAGGTGCGGCCGCTGACCGCACCGACCAGCCGCCCCGAGGACGTGGTCGGTGTCGAGGTCGTGGGGGAGCAGGGCCACCCCTTCCAGGTCGCCTACCGGGAGGGCCGGCCGGTGACCGAGGGCGCCCCCGACTGGTCCGGGCCCGCTCCCCGCCGTCTCGAGGTCATCCCGGTACGCCACGACGACGTCGTGGTGGCCGTGCTGGCCCGCGACACCAACCTGGCCGTCACCCGGGCGCCGTCGACGCTCGAGCTCACCTACCTCGACATCGCCGCGGACCTCTGCCTCATGGTGTCGGCGGGGACCTTCCCGCCGGAGAAGGCCCAGGACGCCGAGATGAGCCCGCGGGTGGGCGACGGGCTGCTGCGGCTGGACGGGCGGGGCAGGGCCGTCTACGCGAGCCCGAACGCGCTGTCGGCCTACCGGCGCATGGGCGTCGCCGGTGACGTCGTCGGCCGCGAGCTGGGCGAGGTGACCCGGTCGGCGGCGCGCGAGCGGGTCGCCGGTGAGGAGGTGGCGGCCGGCATCTCCGCCGCCGTCGCCGGGCAGTTCCCCGACCCCATGGACGTCGAGGCTGCGGCGGCCACGATGCTGGTGCGTGCCCTGCCGCTGCAGCCGCCCGGCGCGGAAGCCGGTGCGCTCGTGCTGGTCCGCGACGTGACCGACGTCCGCCGCCGCGACCGGGCGCTGCTGAGCAAGGACGCGACGATCCGCGAGATCCACCACCGGGTGAAGAACAACCTGCAGACCGTCGCCGCGCTGCTGCGGCTGCAGGCGCGCCGCATGACCGAGCCGGCCGCCCGGGCGGCGCTGGAGGAGTCGGTGCGCCGCGTCGCCTCCATCGCCGTGGTGCACGAGACGCTGGCCGGCAGCCGGGAGGACGTCGTCGACGTCGACCAGGTCTTCGACCAGGTGATGCCCATGCTGGGCGACCTCACCTCCATCGGTCCGGCCGCGCGCACCCGGCGCACCGGCTCGTTCGGCGAGCTGCCCGCGGCCACCGCGACGCCCCTCGTCCTCGCCGTCACGGAGCTGCTGCACAACGCGGCGGAGCACGCCTTCCCCGAGGGGGAGCCCGGGGTCATCGAGCTGGTGGCCGAGCGGACCGGCGACGACCTCGTCGTGCGGGTGCGCGACGACGGACGGGGACTCCCCGAGGAGTTCGACCCCTCGGCCGGTCAGGGACTCGGCCTGCAGATCGTGCGGACGCTCCTGGTCAGCGAGCTGGGCGGCAGCCTGGCGATGGGCGTGCCGCCGGGGGAGCGGGGAACCGAGGTCGTGCTCACCCTGCTGGGCGCCGGCCTGCCCCGCCGGTAGCGACGGGCAGTGCAGGCGAACAGCGAGGCCGGCCCGGGGGATGCCGGACCGGCCTCGTGGCGATCGGTGTGGCCCTGCGGTGGACCGTGGTGCGAGCCGTCAGGCGGTGCGGACCCGGGTGCGAGCCTGGCGGCGCTTGAGGGCCCGCCGCTCGTCCTCGGAGAGGCCGCCCCAGACCCCGGAGTCCTGCCCCGAGCTCAGGGCCCAGTCCAGGCACGACTGCACCACGGGGCAGCGCTGGCACACGGCCTTGGCCTGGTCGATCTGGACGACTGCAGGGCCGGCCGTCCCGATCGGGAAGAACAGCTCGGGGTCTTCGTCCCGGCAGAGCGCGCGGTGGCGCCAGTCCATGGCTGTGTTCTCCTCGATGTCGTCTATGGGTGCTACGTCAGTCGCTGAACCCGATCCGGCCGGGGCCGGACCGACGCGGCCGGAACGACACCGGAGGGTCCCAGCGCCTGGCGGCAGCGACTGCCTGCCGTGTTACCGGCAGGTTGCGTTCTGGATGCGATGCTTTCACGAGACCGTCGCCTGTCAAGCGAAACCAGCTCGGCGCCGACCCCCGCGTGAGCAAGCTCACCACGCCCGTGATAAGCCCGCCACTTGGCAGGGCGAGCCCCCTTGCGCGGGCAGCCGATCCCTGGCAAAGGGAGGTCAGGAGACGACGCGCAGAGCGTGCGGGACCGAGCGCAGCCGCAGGCCCGTGGCGGTGCCCAGGTGGTCGCCGTCGACCTGCCAGCCCTGGGGCCGGACGGCGCTCAGCGAGAGCTCCTCGAGGTCGTGCCGGCGGTGCAGACCGCGCCCCCGGAACCGCGGCGACGGGGCCAGCGCCTGGCTCAGCGTCCGCAGCATGCTCACCGGGTGCGTGCGCCCCAGGGCGAAGACGTCGAGGGCGGCGTCGAAGGACGCCTCGGGCGACGGGTTGACCGGCCGGGCACCCAGGTAGGTCCAGGGGCTGACGTTGGAGACCAGGCAGAGGAAGAGGTCCCGGACGTCGGACTCCCCGGGCACGTGCAGCGTCATGGCCGGACGGCGTCGTTCGCGGCCGGTGAGGAAGGCGCTGGTGGCCTCCCGCACGTACAGCGGCCCGGTGGAGCGCCGGCCGCGAGTCCGCTGCGCCTCGACGCGCGCGATCACCTCGGCGTCGAACCCGAGCCCGGCGGCGAACACGAACCAGCGCGGCCGGGTCCACTCCGGCTCGGATGCCGCCGCATCGGCGGCGGCGTCGCGGGCGGCGGTGGCCGGATCGGCTTCGGTGAGGGGCGCGGTGCTGATACCCGTCGCGCTGGCCGTGCCCAGCGAGACCGACCTGGTCCGGCCGGCCCGGATGGAGTCGAGGATCTCGGCGGTCGCCTCGACCGGGTCGCGGGAGCGCCCCAGCGCCCGGGAGAAGACGTTGGTCGATCCGCCCGGGACGACGGCCAGCGCGGGCAGGTGCGGGCCCGGCCCGTGCTCGAGCAACCCGTTGACCACCTCGTTGACGGTGCCGTCACCGCCGAGGGTGACCACGAGGTCCAGGCCGTCCGATGCCGCGCGCGCCCCGAGCTCCCGGGCGTGACCCCGGTGTGCGGTCTCGGCGACGTCGACCTTGAGCTCGCTGGCCAGTGCGCCCACGAGCACGTCGCGCATCTTGGCCGTGGTGCTGGTCGCGGCCGGGTTGACCACCACGAGCGCACGCATGAACTCCAGGCTAACGGCGCGCCCGGACGGCGTGGGAGGTGCGCCCGGCGACGGGGCGGCCCGGGGCAGGGGGCCGCGTAACCTCGCGGTCGTGCCCGAGCAGACGCCGCAGCCGCGCCGGCTGGCCGACCGCCTCTTCGGCGCGGTCACCCCGGCGCCCGAGGCCCGGCCGCAGCAGCCGCGCCCCGACGCGCCGCGGGCGGTCCGCCAGGCCGCCGTCGTCGTCGCCGTGGAGGCAGCGGTGTTCGTCGCCCTCGCCGTCGTGCTGCTGTGGCTGACCCTCACCGGGAACCCGGAGAGCGTGCCGCGCGCGCTGGCCGAGGTCGTCCTCGTCGGAGGGGTGGCGGCCCTGCTGGGCGCGGCGGCGATGGGCCTGCGCCGGCTCGCGGGCTGGGCGCGGGGGCCGGTGATCGCCCTGCAGATCCTCTTCGCGGCCTCGGGGCTCGCGGCCTTCCAGGCCGGTCGGCCGGAGATCGGGGTGCCCGCCCTGGCGCTGGCCGCGGCCGCGGTCTACCTGCTCATGACGCCCGAGGCGCGGCTGGCCTACCTCGACCGTTGACCGGAAAGAGCCTCTTCCGCTGTCCCGACGGCCCCCTTCAGGGGCCCGCCCCGAGCGTGCGAGGGGTGGGGGGAAGGGGGTCCTCTTTCAGACGAGGTCGATGACGTCGGCGATCGAGTCGAGGATCCGGCCCGGACGGAACGGGAACCGGGTCACGTCGGCCGCCGCGGTCGAGCCCGAGAGCACGAGGATCGTGTCCAGCCCCGCCTCGATGCCGGCGACGACGTCGGTGTCCATGCGGTCGCCGATCATGATCGTGGACTCCGAGTGCGCCTCGATCCGGTTCATCGCGCTGCGGAACATCATCGGGTTCGGCTTGCCCACGAAGTAGGGCTCGGCGCCCGTCGCGCGGGTGATCATCGCCGCGACCGACCCGGTGGCCGGCAGCGGGCCCTCCGGCGAGGGACCGGTCACGTCCGGGTTGGTGGCGATGAAGCGGGCGCCCTTTCCCACGAGGCGGATCGCGCGGGTGATGGCCTCGAAGGAGTACGTGCGCGTCTCGCCGAGCACGACGTAGTCCGGGTCGGTGTCGGTCATGACGTACCCGACCTCGTGCAGGGCGGTGGTCAGCCCGGCCTCGCCGATCACGTACGCGGAGCCGCCCGGCAGCTGGGTGTGCAGGAAGTCCGCGGTGGCCAGCGCCGAGGTCCAGAGGGACTCCTCGGGCACGTGCAGCCCGGTGCGCGCCAGGCGGGCGGCGAGGTCGCGGGGGGTGAAGATCGAGTTGTTGGTCAGGACGAGGAACCGGCGGCCGCGGTCGACCAGCCGTTCGAGGAATTCGGCGGCCCCGGGCAGGGCCTTCTCCTCGTGGACGAGGACGCCGTCCATGTCGGTCAGCCAGCACTCCGCGGGCAGGCGCTCGGTGGTCACGGGCGCCACGCTAGTGGGCGGAGGTGGTCGCGCCCCACCGTCCGGTCAGCGGGGACCGGTGCCGGCGAAGGTGGTCAGCGCCGCGTCGGTGAGCCGGAAGACGGTCCACTCATCCATCGGGACGGCGCCGGCGGCGCGGTAGAAGTCGATCGACGGCGCATTCCAGTCCAGCACCGACCACTCCAGGCGCGAGTACCCCCGCTCCACGCACACCGCGGCCAGCGTCCGCAGCAGCTCCCGGCCCAGGCCTCGTCCCCGGTGGCCCGGCTGGACGTAGAGGTCCTCGAGATGGATGCCGTGGGTGCCCCGCCAGGTAGAGAAGTTCAGGAACCACAGGGCGACGCCGACGACCGCCCCGCCGTCGTCCTGGGCGACGTGGCCGAACAGGGCGGGGGAGTCGCCGAACAGGGAGGCCCGGAGCTGCTCCTCGGTGAGCAGCACCTCGGACAGCGCCCGCTCGTAGTCGGCCAGCTCGCGCACCAGCCCCACGACCGCCGGGACGTCGTCCGGGCGGATCGGTCGAACGGTCACGAGAGCGCCTCCTTCACCGAGGCCGGCACGAACCGGGCCAACGGGCTCAGCACCGGCACGAGCACCGGCGCGAACAGGTAGCCGTAGGCCAGCACGATGGCGGTGACGACCGGCGCCACCGCGAGGGCGACGACGAGCAGCACGGCCACCGCCACCGGGCCGTAGGGCTTGCCGCTGCGCGGGCTGACCAGCGAGCGGAACGAGCGGTAGCGGACGTTGCTCACCATCAGCAGCGCCGGGACCGCCATGACCAGCAGCACCCACAGCCGGTCGCGGCCCTGCATCTGGTCGTCGAACGCGAACACCGAGGCCAGCACCACGGCCGCCGCGCCGGGACTGGGCAGGCCGGTGAAGTACCGCTTGTCGGCAGCCGGGTCGATGGTGACGTTGAAGCGGGCGAGCCGGATGGCCGCGCACGCGACCCAGAGGAAGCAGACCACCCAGGCGAGCAGGTCCCACTTCTCCCGGCCCTCGGAGAACAGCGTGAAGGCCACCAGCGAGGGCGCCAGTCCGAAGGAGACCAGGTCGGCCAGCGAGTCGAACTGGAGCCCGAACGGGGTGACGGCGCCGACCTTGCGGGCAACGGCGCCGTCGACGATGTCGAAGAGCACCGACAGCCCGATGAGGACCGCCGCCAGCTCGTGCTCGCCGCGGATGGACACCAGGATCGCGCCGAAGCCGCACCCCATGTTGGCCAGCGTGAAGAGGCTGGGCAGGGTCGCCAGGGCGCGTCGTCGGGAGCCGCGGACGGACCCGCGGACGAACTCGACGGTGGCCGTGCGCCGGGTCGGCACCGCGGACCTCAGCGGGTCGCGGGCCAGCGGGCGATGACGGTCTCGCCGCCCCGCACGCGCTGTCCCTTCGTCACGGCGAGCTCGCACGCCGGCGGCACGAAGACGTCCATCCGCGAGCCGAACTTCATCAGGCCCATGCGCTCGCCGGTGGCCAGTTGCTGGCCGACGCCGGTACGCGTGACGATCCGGCGCGCCAGGACGCCGACGATCTGCCGGAAGACGACGGTGCGGTCGCCGTCGCGGAGCCACAGCTCGCTGCGCTCGTTGCGGTGGGCGGACTCACGCCGGTAGGCGGCCAGGAAGCTGCCGCTGCGGTAGGTGCTCTCCACGACCTCGCCTCGGTAGGGCGACCGGTTGACGTGCACGTCGACGACGGAGAGGAAGACGCTGACCTGCTGCCAGTCGCCCTCGGGCGCGACGTCCTCCTGCGGCTCCCCGGCGACCATCACGACGCCGTCGGCGGGGGAGAGCACCTCGTCGGGCCCGGCGGGGGTGTGGTCGCAGCGACGGTCCGGGTCGCGGAAGAACAGCGCCATGTACGTCGAGAGGCCCAGCAACGGCCACCCGGCGGCGCGGAGGCCGCGCCACCCGGTGGCGCGTCCCAGAGCTGCCAGGGCGGCAGCGGGGACCAGGGGTCCGGTGAGGAAAGGCCACCCGGCCCGGTCGATGCGCATCGTGGCTGAACGGTACCGGCCGCGCGCCGGGTCAGTCCGGGTGCGCCGTGATGCCCGCTGCCGAAGCCCGGTCGAGGTCGGCGCCGTGCTCGGTGCTCCGGTCCCGGGGTGGGCCGCCGTACCAGTCGAGGCAGACCATGGTCGCGTCGTCGCGCAGATCGTTGTTCGTGGCCCGCAGCACGGCCGCACCGAGCTCGTGGACGACCTCGCGCGGATGCAGGTCGGCGCTGTCGGCAAGCGCCGCGGCGACGTCGAGGGCGGCGGCGTTGCGCTCCAGCATCCCGTCGGTCAGGAAGATGATCCGGTCACCGGGCTCCAGCGGGAACGGCTGGACCTCGAACGTCTTCCCGGGCAGGACGCCGAAGGGCGCCTCGACCTTGAGGTCCACCTCCTCGATGCGGCCGTCCCGCAACCGCAGCGGCAGGGTGTGGCCGGCGTTGACGATGTGCGCGGTCGCCGTGTGCAGCTCGACGCGCAGCAGCTGCCCGGTGACGAACTGACCCGGGGCGGAGTTCTCGGCCAGCGCGTCGTTGGCGTATGCGGCCTGCTCGGCCAGGTCCATGCCGCGGCGACGCCCGTTGCGGAGGCCGCCGACCAGCAGTGTCGCCAGCAGGGCGGCCGCCACCTGGTGGCCGACGGCGTCGGTGATGGAGAGCTGGAGGCAGTCGCGGTCGAGCGTGTAGTCGAAGGTGTCGCCGCCGACGGTGCTGGCCGGTTCAAGCCACCCGGCCAGGGTGAACTGCCCGGCCTCGCAGGTGTAGGACGCCGGCAGCAGCCGCCGCTGGATCTCCGCGGCCAGGGCGAAGGGGGTCGTGCGCTGGCCCCACTCGAAGACATCGGTGTGCCGGCGCGCGGCGATGACCACGTACGCGAGGGCGTGCGCGGCGCCGCCGATGTCGGCGACCTCGGCATCGGAGGGATACCGGGGGAGCACCAGTTCCAGCAGACCGATCGCGTCGCCGCGGTCGGTGACCGGGACGATCATCCGCGCACCGTCGTCGACGGCCTCGATGTCGGCGCGCTGGGTGCGGAGCACCTGCTCGTACCGGGTGCCGCTCAGCGGCACGGTCTCCGCCTGCTCGACGCCGTGGCTGCGGGCGCCGGAGACCCGGTCGACCGACGTGAGCCGGACCACGGCCCGGCCGGTGAAGTCGGCGATGAGCAGGGCGACCAGCCGTGCATCCACCATCCTGCCGAGCTCGGCCGCGACCACCTCCACGGCGTCGATCGGAGGCGCTGCCTCCACCTTCTCCAGCAGCGCGCCGACGTCGATCACGATGTCCTCCGAGCCGCGCATGGGCAGACCCTAGGCGCACGCGCGATTGCGGCCGGGGAGGCGGACAGACCACTGCCGGGCCGCCCGCGAGGGGCAACCCGGCAGTGCCCCGTCCAGAGGCTCGCCCGAGCGTGCGAGGGGTGAGGAGGACGGGGTGTTTCTTCAGGCGGCCTTGGTCTCCCAGAAGATCTTGTCGATCTGGGCGATGTAGTCGAGCAGCTTCTGACCCTCGGCGGGGTCCATGCTGCCCTTGCCGCCGGCGGCGCCGGCCTGCTTCGTGGCCTTGTTGACCAGCTCGTGCAGCTCGGGGTACTTCTCGAAGTGCGGGGGCTTGAAGTAGTCGGTCCAGAGGACCCACAGGTGGTGCTTGACCAGGTCGGCGCGCTGCTCCTTGATGAGCACGCAGCGCATCTTGAAGACCTCGTCGTCGCTGCCCTGGTACTTCTCCTGGATGGCCTTGACGGACTCGGCCTCGATGCGGGCCTGGGCGGGGTCGTACACGCCGCAGGGGAGGTCGCAGTGCGCGGTGGCCTCCACGGCGGAGAACAGGCGGGTGAGACGCATGGAGATGCCTCCGGTTGTCGTGGAATGACGGTCGTCTGCGACCCTACCCGCGGTGAGCAACGGGGACGCGGGTGACCAGGGGGTTCCTCCGCTGGGCAGCGTCTGGGCGCTGGCCCGGGTGAGCGGCCCGTCCATGTCACCGACCGTCGCGTCCGGCGACCGGCTGCTGGTGCGCCGGGTCCGCAGTGCCGGCGCCGTCCGGGAGGGCGAGGTCGTGCTCGCCCGGTTCACGTCCCGCCCGGAGCTCCTCGTGGTCAAGCGGGTGCGCCGGGCCGTGGAGGGGGGTCACTGGGTGCAGGGCGACAACCCGTTCGTCACCGACGACAGCCGGGCGTTCGGTCCCGCCGTCGTCGTGGGGCGCGTCGTGGCCCGGCTGTGGCCGCGGCCGGGGTTCCTGCCACCGGCGCCGGACATCGCGGCCTGACTCAGCGGCCGCGCAGCTCGGTGTAGCGGGCGGTGCTCTCGGCATAGGTGGGCAGCAGGCCCTGCTCCTGCGCCTCGGCGAGGGTGGGGGCCGCCCGGTCCTTCGCGGACAGCTCGAACTCCAGGTCGGCCGGCCAGGGCAGGTCCAGCGCCGGGTCCAGCGGGTGGATGCCGAACTCCCGCGCGGGGTCGTAGCCACTGGAGACCAGGTAGGTGAGCGAGCTGCCGTCGGCCAGCGACACGAAGCCGTGGCCCAGCCCCTCGGCGAGGTACACGGCGCGCGGCTGCTCGCTGTCGAGGACGACGGCGTCGTGCGCGCCGAAGGTGGGTGAACCGACCCGGACGTCGATGACGACGTCGAGCACGCGCCCGGCCGGGCAGTAGACGTACTTGGCCTGACCGGGCGGCACCAGCGCGAAGTGGATGCCGCGGAGCACACCGCGTGCCGAGACGCTGTGGTTGGCCTGGGCCAGCGGCAGCGCGTGTCCCACTGCCTGGGACAGGAGGTCCGCCCGGTACCACTCGGTGAAACGGCCACGCGTGTCGCCGTGGGGGACGAGGTCGAAGGCGTAGCTGTCGGGCACGGCCAGAGCGCGGATGTCCACGGGGGCACGGTAGCGGCAGGACCCCCCGCGACCCCGGTTACGCTCCTGCATCCATGAGCGGCATTCGGCGTGCGGGGAACGACGACCAGACCGACCGCTTCGCCGACGACCCGGCGTTCGCGGTGCACGAGGGCGGAAAGCTCCGGGTGGTGCCGACCCGGATGATCGAGTCGATCGCCGACCTGTCGCTGACCTACACCCCGGGCGTCGCGCGGGTCAGCAGCGCCATCGCCGCCGAGCCGGCGCTGGCCCGCCGGTTCACCTGGGCCCCGCGGGTGGTCGCCGTCGTCTCCGACGGCACGGCCGTGCTCGGGCTGGGCGACATCGGGCCGGCCGCCGCCCTGCCGGTCATGGAGGGCAAGGCGTGCCTGTTCTCCGATTTCGCCGGCCTGGACGCGGTGCCGATCGTGCTGGCGACCACCGACGTCGACGAGATCGTGGACACCGTCGTGGCGATCGCCCCCTCCTTCGGCGGCGTCAACCTGGAGGACATCAGCGCGCCCCGGTGCTTCGAGATCGAGGCCCGGCTGCGCGAGCGGCTGTCCATCCCGGTCATGCACGACGACCAGCACGGGACGGCGATCGTCGTCCTGGCCGCGCTGCGCAACGCGGCCCGGGTGACCGGCCGGACGCTCGGCGACCTGCGCGTGGTCGTCTCCGGGGCCGGGGCTGCCGGTGTCGCGTGCACCAAGATCCTGCTGGAGGCGGGTGTGGGTGAGCTGTCGGTGGCGGACTCCCGCGGCCTCCTGCACGCCGGCCGCGCCGACCTGACGCCGAGCAAGCAGTGGCTGGTCGAGAACACCAATCGGGACGGTCACGCCGGCACGATGGCCGACGCGCTCGCCGGCGCCGACGTCTACCTCGGGCTGTCGGGCGGCACGGTGCCGGAGCCGGCGATCGCCGCCATGGCGGAGAACTCCATCGTCTTCTCGCTGGCCAACCCGATCCCGGAGGTCGACCCGCAGATGGCCGCCCGGCACGCGGCCGTCGTCGCCACCGGGCGCAGCGACCTGCCCAACCAGATCAACAACGTGCTCGCCTTCCCGGGGGTGTTCCGGGGCGCGATCGACGCCGGTGCCACGAGCATCACCGAGGAGATGAAGCTGGCGGCCGCCGAGGCGATCGCCGGCGTCGTCGGGGACGACCTGCGGCCGGACTACATCGTGCCGAGCCCCCTGGACCGCCGGGTGGCCGCGGCGGTCGCGGACGCCGTCGCCGCGTGCGCCCGGGAGCAGCACGTCACGGTCTGATCGGCCGGTCCCGGGGCGGCGACGCCGGGCCGGGTGGGGATCAGGCCCGGGACGCCGCTTCGAGGGCAGCGACGAGAGCTCGGTAGGACTCCTCGAGCTCGCCGGCCCTCGTGACCACCGAGATCGCTCCCGCCCGCTGGGTGCGCACGGCCTCGATGCGGTCCACCATCGCGGCCAGGCCCGCGGGACCGCCGACGTTGCGGACCGCCTCGGCGTGGTGCTGCACTGCCGCCTCGTCGTCCGCCGGGCAGCGAAGCGTTCCAGGGCGGCGGCGCGTGCGTCGGTCAGGTAGACCTCGAAGAACCGACCACCAGGGAACGGGCGAGCAGTCCCGCCGCCTCCTGGTGTGCCTCCCACTGCCCCAGAGCCCGGCGCAGCGTGTCGATGTCGAGTGCGAGCGCCAGGGGACGGTCCCGCACGTACCGCGCGGCCAGGGTCGTCTTGCCGATCCCCGGCGGACCGTTCAGCAGCACCAGGCGCGGTGGCTGCTCGTCGGTCACCGGTCCGACGCTAGCCGCCGGCGGTCAGGGAAACGGAGTCAGCCGGAGCTGACGAACCGGTCGACGATCGGGTCGAAGGCGTCGCGGATGTCGGTGTTCACCCAGATGAACCCGACGGTGGCGACCAGGAACAGCGGCACCAGCACGGACTTCTCGATGACCGTGCCGGTGCGCATGGGGGAGAACGCCAACCGCGTCCGCCGGAGGATCCAGAGCACCGGCAGCGGGATCCCGGCCGTGGTGAGGGCGTCCCCGGCGATGTGGGTGAGCACCCCGAGCGCCACCGCCCAGGGCAGCCAGGTCGGTTGCGGGCTGTGGTCCAGCAGCCACCAGGCTCCCGCCCACGACAGGGCGATGTTGCCGACGATCGTCGTCTCGGTCGTGCCGGGGATGACGAAGTGCAGCGCGTGCAGGGCCAGCCCGATGGCCAGCGCCATGAGCAGCAGGCTCGACCAGTAGGTGTCCGCCGCCAGGATGGCCAGCCCGCCGAGGGCCAGCGGGGCCAGGACGGCGTCGTGCGTGCCCCACCGGTGCCCACCGGTGAGTGTGCCGACGAGCCCGGAGGGGACGTCGGTCACCGGCCCCCACATGTCCGAGACGGTCGATCCGCGGTGGTCGAGGTCGGGCAGCATGGCGAAGCCGCCGGCGGCCGCGATCCAGGACATCTGCGCGACGGTGCCGTGGACCGGGGCCCACGGCAGGGTCGCCGCCCCCGCCGCCAGGCCGGAGAGCGCATGGGAGTGACCGAGCATGCACCCAGCGTGCGCCCTGGTCGGCGGTCCGCGGCGGAGGCGCTCCGGTTCAGTCGTCCTCGGCGTCGTCGGTGCCACCGCGGGCCAGCCAGGTGGCCAGCCGCTCGACCGGCACCTCGAAGTCGGGGTGCTGGTCCACGAAGGCCTGGAGCTGGTCGGCCAGCCAGGCGAGGGTCACCTGCTCCTCGCCCCGCCGTGCCGCCAGCTCCTCCAGCCCCCGGTCGGTGAAGTACACGGTCCGGTCCCGGGTCAGTCCGCGAAGGCCTCGGCGACGAGCTGGCGCTGCTCGACGTCGTGGACCTTGGCCGAGCCGACGGCCGGGCTGGCCGACGCGCGTCGGCTGACCCGCCGCAGCGTCCGGCCCGAGGGCAGGTGCTCGGGGAGGTTGACGGCCATGAACTGCCAGGCGCCCATGTTGGCCGCCTCCTCCTGCACCCACACCACGTCCGTGGCGTTCGGGTACTGCTCGAGCGCCTCGACGATCTGCTGGGCGGGCAGCGGGTAGAGCTGCTCGACGCGGACGACGGCGACGTCGGACGTGCCCTCGGACTCGCGCTGGGCCAGGAGGTCGTAGGCCACCTTGCCGCTGGACAGCAGCACCCGGCGCACGGACGAGCCGTCCAGCGGTCGCCCGTTCACGCCCGGGTCGGGCAGGACCGGGCGGAACACCTCGTCGGTGAAGTCCGAGACCGGGCTGACCGCGACCTTGGCCCGCAGCAGCGACTTCGGGGTGAACACGACCAGCGGCCGGTGCACGTCCGAGAGCGCCTGGCGGCGGAGCAGGTGGAAGTAGTTGCCGGGGGTGGTGCAGTTGGCGACGGTCATGTTGTTCTCCGCCGACAGCTGCAGGAACCGCTCGATGCGGCCGCTGGAGTGGTCGGGGCCCTGGCCTTCGAGACCGTGCGGCAGCAGCATGACCACGCCGGAGCGCTGGCCCCACTTGGCCTCACCGGAGCTGATGAACTCGTCGATGACCATCTGGGCGCCGTCGACGAAGTCGCCGAACTGGGCCTCCCAGAGCACCAGGGCCCTGGGGTTGGCCACCGAGTAGCCGTACTCGAAGCCGAGCGCGGCGTACTCGCTCAGCAGGGAGTCGTAGACGAAGAACTTCGCCTGGTCGCCGGCCAGGTTGGCCAGCGGGGTGTACTCCGCGCCGTTCTCCCGGTCGATGAGCACCGAGTGGCGCTGCACGAAGGTGCCGCGCCGGGAGTCCTGGCCGGCCAGCCGGACGGGGACGCCCTGCATGAGCAGCGATCCGAAGGCCAGCAGCTCGCCCATCGCCCAGTCGACCCCGCCCTCGGTGACCATCGCCGCGCGCCGCTCGAGCATCTTCTTGAGCTTCGGGTGCGGGGTGAAGTCCGTCGGGAAGGACACGTGCGCGTCGCCGATGGTCTTGAGCACCTCGGGGGTGATCGCGGTGGCGACCTGCGACTCGTGCGCGGTGCGCGGGTCCATGACCGGTTCGGGGCCGGAGGAGTCCTTGGCGTCGTGCGTCTCGGAGAAGGCCCGCTCGAGCTGCCCGCGGTAGTCCTTGAGGGCCTCCTCGGCGTCCTCGAGGGTGATGTCCCCGCGGCCGACCAGCGCCTCGGTGTAGAGCTTCCGCACCGAGCGCTTGCGGTCGATGATG
>Ga0210040_10005939_pt1 | contig 15377 bp, 8 predicted proteins | sample CryGeyCG12114_NA_FD_185462 | JGI IMG/M metagenome (GOLD analysis project Ga0210040, IMG submission 185462) | Groundwater microbial communities from aquifer - Crystal Geyser CG19_WC_8/21/14_NA (SPAdes) (version 2) | ecosystem: Environmental > Aquatic > Deep subsurface > Groundwater | place: USA... | reverse complement strand
TAGACGACACACTCCAGTTTTCCATGTTAAATCCCTATGCTGAATGAAAATTTTGTCGCAGTTTCTGCGACAAAAAGTTTGTTTACTAGTTTTTGCAAATTGCTAGGCGATCTGCCACCCCCTGGTTGAACCTAGTTTAGTTAGTTAGTAAATAGCAGGATCTAACGAACTACTGATTTGGAAATTTCGTCTACGCGTTAACTAAATTGAGTTCACTGGGGTTGATATTTGCAGATTCAAGGGAAATAAATTTTCAACATATTATACAAGACTGATTAAATAGCTGGTAGGTATGTAGGTTGGTAAAATTTAACTTTAAATTTGTTTTTGTTCCTCCCACGGCTAAAAAGAATGATGAGGTGACAAATTGTCGCCCTGTGGTTGAAACGCTGGTTTAGATTATTGTCCCAAATAAATAGTTTATTAGTTGGTAGGTTAGTTAGTAAATAAGTATAAGTTGGCGAGGTGAAAACCCTCAGAGAAAACCTGTTCTCATAAATTCATTAATGGATCAAAGAAGAGTCATGGAACTTGTAGTCAAGGGGGATAATGAGCGTGACACATTTATTTGCCTTGTCTCCATGCTTATTTGTTCATCTTGGTAATATTTTGTTGTCCTCAGTGAATGCTCTCTAATTTGCTAGACTTTCCTCTGGCACTCCATTCTGTATTCAAGTATGTGTGTATGTAAATGTGTGAGAGGTGTATTAGTTGATTAGTTAGTCAGATTGAACACACGGTTCAGAATTTGCGCTGTCTGACTAGAAATCGCGTAAGTTAGTTTGCAATGCTGCGATAAGGTCAGAGGTCATCCAATTTCTGTAAGCTAGTGACTGATTTGTAAGGTTTCCTTCACGATCCAAATGTTGGAGTTGACGATTAATGCCTCGAAATAACGATGATAAGGAAATTGAATTCGTTCTCGCTGTATTATAAGCAGCGCATAAAATGACGAGTTTTTCTACTCCAATTTCAGAAAGTGACTTTCTTTGACAGCGTATAAATTGAGAGTAAAAATAATATGACATGGACTCGAAACTTTCATGTGCTACCAAAGTAACTTTTTCCATGCTTGGCAATCATATAAATCTAGCGATGATAATCATATTTATTGGATAATGTGAGAAAGAAGCAATTTGTGTTCGTCTGCTTGCTATAAAGCCTTGAGTATGTTCTTTTGACCTGGTTTTTTAGCAATGGTTTTTTTCTGCCTAATGGGATCTATTTTCAGTAGAATCTTTTTTTAGCTGCTTTCTGATATGTTAACATGACTCCATGATGTATATAATGACAAAGTGTATGAAATGAGTTGAATAAGAAACGTGTCTTCCAGATGGGATAAAAATATCTCATTATTTTTTCTCTTTCAGAATGACTGCCGTGGAACGTATTGCTGCTTTTCTTCATGGGAAGAAATACAACGCTGCGTCAAAACTTCTCATCGCTTGCAGGTAAACTTATTAGAATTGTTCCAATAATTGCTATTTCCATAATATTTTCTTGGCAGTATGTCATTTGCACCCACAAATAGATAATAAGGTTCTGCTCATTAACGTTGCTGCTAAATTGATGGTTATAGATACAGAAAAAGATCAATTACGCTCTCAAAAATGTACATGGTGCGAAATAGATAGTAATCATTGCTGAGAAAATGTGTCATCTCATGTTCACTAGGGCCTTGTAATGATACTGGAAACTGTCATAAGCCATAACTATAACGATAAGTGCAAGTCGTAGTAATATTACTGGCAGGCTATAGATGATTACATTTTTTTGGGCACAAAAAAGGTGGTATGGTGATAATATGAAGTGTCAATGACGCACAGTTAGAATATATACCTAACTATGCTCCCGGGTGAATTTCTGGCCCGTGTTATTGTTATTTTATTATAGTCACGGGCTGTGTGATACATTTTATTGAGATGTTCACAGCTTCAAAGAACTGTAGTAAGATATCATAATGTAAAAGCCGATGATTTTTTAATGTCATCATTCTCTCAAATCCATATTGGGGATTGGCAACTCGCAACTTCATTGGTAAGTTTCCTTTTGCATACAAATATTATTATCATTTTCCCTTGTCATTCAATTCGAATGGGAATAAATAAGAGATTTTGTAAATTGAGAGTGTACTTTTTTGAATAGTTTTATATCATGGACTGCAATTTTCTACTAGGCTAGTTTTGGGTAGGAAGAAAATTTGGGTTGTGACTACTATTTGATTAAAATGTATGAATTTGCTAGCTGATGGTCCTGACGTTTCACATTCATTCATACTCACTGCTATGTATAGACACGATTTTGTCGTCTTATTGGTTTCCTTTTACATTATACACGAGTTTTGATTGAACTTTTAATATTCATGCAGATCAAAATGCAGTCGTGTGTTAAAAAGTAATGGGTTTTTTTTCAAGAATGGAAATGGAATTGGAGAAATGAATGGATGGCCATGTTGGTATGATTTGAGTGAGCAAACAAGATATTACTCTGTCATGTATAGTTTCTTCAATGTTGACAATCATTCATAAAAAATGGGAGTTCTTGTCAAATGGTTGCCGATAAATATGCACTAAAGTCTCGTCGCATAAAATAAACCATAGGCATTGGACGCAAGTAAAACGAGAAAATTCATCATAGGGCAATGAATAGAATTTACTGCCCTCAGCCAGCCATGATAGTTGTACATTGAAATCGTATAGGAGAAAATTTGAATTGCTCTTAGCATTCATCGCCAATAAGCTGGACCACTTGAATTGAATTTCGTTGGCTGGGTATGCACATGTGAAAAGCAATTTCGAAAGGAAATTGACCGGAAGAATCGAAGGAATGCGATTTGGATTTGAGCTTATATAAGTATAGTTTGTATAGAAAACTTCCAGATTTCTATTCATGCTGAGGCAAACAACAGCTTTTGATTTAGCATTCCGTATGAAGTTTGTATTACCCTTTTCTCGTTTTAAACAGATTCTTGTTGAGAAAAATAAGTATTAAAAACATAAAACGCATCTTACAGTATATTTATTTATGTTTGGGTTCAAAAGTCGACAACATTACATATCCGGTCACATAGCATGCAATATGAGAATATGATGGATATTTAATCCAAGGAAACTTTAATTCCATCTAAACGGTTTCATATAATCAGCTAAAAATAGTTCATGGTGGTTTTGTGTATGGTTTGGAATGAAAATGTTCATAATAATAATAATGATGATGTGAGGTTGCTGAATACAATCCGCGGAAGAAACTAATTTGAGAACTGCTCATTAAAAGATGAACTTTCCAATGAGCATGTTAAAGTTGTGATGGAAAGTTTTGGAAACTTTATGATGATCGCCCTTCTCTTTTCCTCAAAAGTAAGCTAACGAGTGAAAGTATGTGAAATGCTATTAAATGACTGTAGAGATGATGAGCGAGAAAAGTTTGCATTGTTTTCTCCTTGATTCGATTCCATGAACTCCTGATAAAATATAGGCTCTGATGTGGGTCGGCTGTGGCTCGTGGTAGAAAATAATAGAAACCTTATTGACTGTTTCATTTCAAATACGTTTAGCCACACGGAACACTTTTTAGTTTCCGCTAATTCTTCCATAATTAAGATCAATTTATCATTCTTTTTGACTTGTAACCAATCTTAATTTCTCTTTAATCATCATCATCTACGGGAAAGTCATTGGACAGAAAATAAGATCATTAACTATAACTAGTTCATCAACATAGGTTCTAAATTGAGATTCCATAGGATTTAACTTTAATTTATTCAAGGCGTCATCATCATCATCAGGAACATCAGCCTAGCAAAGTAACTTACCACTATGATGAAGTTCAAATAATGAGCCTTTCAATTCTTTACAGGGAAGTTTGGCCAGACAGCTCGAATGACTTTGGTGAAGAAGGTTTAGAAATGGAAGCATTTGAAACTATTTACAAGGACAATGCCTATATCCCTGAAGTGATGGCTGCTGCTGCCTTAGCCGAGCAAACCAAAGCTCAAAATGGTATGTTTGTTAAACTTGGCTATCTTTTTTTGCTTTCTTCTTCTTATTCATAATTGTTCTGCTCATTTAAGCGCATTCTATAAAGCGAAAATGCGAAACTTAAAGTAATGGTACCTTTATTCTTCGTATGAGGAACATCGATGTGTTTATACTTCACGAATTTTTATAATTCTCAGTTTGATTTGAAAACAGGCAATTTTTTATCTCTTGAAAAATTTAGTTTTATGTATCATACTATTCCCTGTCGTCTTTAAATCACTAGATTTGATGACTTGAATTTAAAATAGTGTGTGAAGATTGCAGATTTTTTGTCCTTCCGTTATTACCATATTTCCCCCTTTTCCATTTCTGTGCAGCGCCATTTCTGCTAATCTCTCCTTTGAGAGTCTTTAACAATAAAGAAAAGAGTTGGATATATAGTTTCGCTACTCTATGCTATGAACATTTTTGCTTATAACTAACTAACGTTTTATGGGACGTATAGCATATAGTCAGAAGCAAAATCACTTATGTTTATAGACAGTGTTGATTATAATTATGCGTTCCAATCTTCTTGGGTTCACATTCATTGGATTCCCTTCAAATAGCTAAGAAAGATGTACATATTTCTAATGGAAGCTTTTGAACTTTCTAAACTTTCTTATTTATAAATAGTAGTTTAGATTTGTACTCACGACTATGTACCCTTTAGAATTACCATATGCCAACTTGATTGAAATACGAGAAAAAGAGCAGGTTTATACATAGCCTTTGAATTCATAATAATCCATTCATTCATGGTCGCCATCATAATACTAAATAATGTGAAAAGAGTGACAGACAGTTGAGATTATTTTGCAAGACTGTGGCTTCTCATCAAAATTTCCCAGAGATGCAATCAGACAGTCCTGCTCTCTTTGAGATGCAAATGAATCAAAGGGTTCGGGCTTGAAAAATTCATTGAAATTGTGAAGGAGTCAGTCCTGCTATCTAGACTAGGGAGAGCGTTGCACGTCCATCCAAAATACGCGGGTCTGACTCTCCATGCAAAATGACTGCAATGATTACGATTGCCATTCCTATTGTTGTCACAATTGTTTCTCCTTATTGTCTATTGCTGTTAGTGGGAACAAAGGTTTCATTGTGTCCCTTGCATCCCATTGTATAGCTCTAATCTCATGTCAGTTAGTTAGTTTGAGCTTGATTGTATTTGATGCATGCTGACTGAGTGAAAAGATTAGCGCGAAGGAAAGTCTTCCGGTAAATATGATTTTCACCGGAAATTATAACAAAGGGGATTCACTTATAGGGGATTACAGAGATGACTGCTCTAAATATTCGCCAGCACTAGCTATAGTAGTTAGTCTTTTCATGCACTATGGAATTCATTCAGGGAGGTGCACTCTGTTTGTACATAAATTCTCACTATTCCTATGGTATAGTAAATACAACATTCCTGTAGTGTGGTGGCTGCTCTTTTGCCTATGATGATAAGTTTAAGTCACGTAAGGGTGGTTGGTGGATGTAAATATTTGGAGACTTAATAATCGCAATACGGCTAGGAAACAAGGGGAAAGTGACATTAAGCTGATTTAAGGGAATAAAGTGAAAGCAGTGTGACGTTTTAGGTATGCCTGAAATTAATAATCTGCGGCAATTTTGATGATGATGCTGTCATTAGTTCTCGTTCCCTTCTTCACATTCATGATCATTACAAGTGGGATTCTGGGATTGTGACTTTCATTGAAAATTTTGTATGGTAAAAGTTTTCGTTGAACTTTTTCCTCTTTTAGCCTTGTTATGTTCATATGGATAGTGAAACCAAATTGTTACCTGCCTTTATTTAGTCTTTAGTAGTTACATACGTCAGTTTTAAAGGGATTTTAAACAAGGAGGACTGTGTTACAAACCAAAATGTGCTTGCTTTACAGAATACAGCATATTGTAGTGTTTCTCATCTAAAGTAAGGGAAGGCATGGTTGGGGAATTGATACAAGCTGAAATTTATCTTTCAAGCCAATTATCACAGTTGAGTGACTGTGTTGCTTTGCTGGACTGATGGAAAAGGGAGAGACTATATAGTTAACTTACAAAGTCAGTTTATATTTTGCTGGGAAAAGAAAATATGGTTCCAGATAACGGAGTAGTCTTGTGTGCGTACCGAACTGGCACTCAATTCCCAGTTTAGCGAACCATTATTATTGACTGGTTATCAACAACCATGAATTTGTTGCCAACTAACGAAAGCAACTTGCTACTATTAAGATAGTGTCTACTCACTCACCCCTTTCGTTTGCATTTGCCTGCCAGCAGACCGGATTTGAATGTTTTGAATGCTGTGCAATGAATGTTTTCCAGAAGCAATTGCGCTTATAGAAATCACCGTAAGAAATATTTGATTCAGCTTGCAGTCTAAATCTAAAAAGTATAGTTGGAGTTGACCATTCATTTCTGTTGTGGTGCGGTGTTTAACTCAAAAGTTTTTTGGTTTAATATTGGACTATATTCGAGACTTAGACTATGTAAATTTAAATTTTTCAGATCGCTAGCTTTTGTCATATCTTACGGGTCTCACTCACAGTTATTTGCATTTATGGTCCACTTATGTATAGTTTTGCTCTTCAGCCAGTTTGTATGCAGAATGGACTGGTACAAAAATATTTATCTCTAACCATAGTGGTTTGTTGCTACAACTTACCAGAGATCATATTTGTTAGTATGTTGGTATCAGTGATAATATTATGACGTCGTAAAGTAGTAAAATATCTTTCGTTATTCAATTTTGGTAGCGGAGTTGAATCTTATTTGCGACGCAGGCATCCACCATAGAAATAGATATACTATATACACTCAAATAAGCTCGTTTTCAATCTGCCTAAATATCGTATAGAATTTGAATTGGAATTCTGTGTTTAAATAACTGACTGAGGATTGCTTACTTTCCAAACACACTTTGTTTTGACATTGTGGTGAAAAGGCTTGGCGACAATTCTAAACTTTGCTTCTCTGCGTCGATGTATTAACTTAAGCTGATTAGTACTTAAAATAGAGACTGGGCTCATTGTTTTGGATTGTGTCTAAAGTCTGTTTGGTTTGCTGTCGGGAATAATTAGGGTTGCAGAATCCTTCCGATGTGGCAATTAAATTGCCGGGAAAATTTTACTCAGCAGGTATGTTAGCGTCAAAAGCGCAAAAAAATATTGACGTTAAATAAATTAGGCTTTTTTGAATATTCTTCTTTTCTTAAAAAAATCAGCCATTATTTTTTCGTGCCGTCGGGCAAATTGAAGTTGTTTTTTTTTCGTCGCCGGGCGAATTGGACTTGGAAGCTTTTGCAACCCTGGGAATAATAATGAAGATGAAGCAATATTTATAATCATTGTGCTTTGCTGTAGATATTATTGGTTTGGCCAGACCATTTGTTTTACGAGACCAAAAGACTCTAGATACAATTTCGAAAATCGTATTATGTTGCAAAAAGAAACGAATGAAATCCTCATATATTGCATTAAAGAATCCGTGCACTCTATCTGTAGCAATTTGAGTAGAAAGTAATTAGTTTTTCATCCGTATTTCTGACTTAGCTGTAGCCTATTGCTGATATCATAATCGATTTTTTCCTCAACTAACTAGAAACGTCGTATTACTGGTTCAGCTAATCTTGAATCGGTATCGTAGACTTGAGTTTATTCGATCTTAGGGACTTGTAATACAGACATGTGTGTACATTATGTACACTTCTTATAACCAACATTAGCCATGGTTAGGAAAAATAGTGTTTAATATCAGGTTTTTATTGCTTTTTGTGTAAATAGATAGGAACACAAATATGTCGTCAACTTCAGTTTGCAATCGCGACTGAATTTTTGCTATTATGAGACTAAATAGCACCAAATTTCGGATATTAACTGGCTGAAGCTTGACTTTTGTAATTTTGCCGTTGTGAAGGTAGCAAAAAATTTTGAGTATTGACTTATTAAAACTTGACTTGTTTTTTCGTTGGTGAAGCTAATAAAGAATTTGCGGTATTGACTGAAACTTGAGGACTAACTAACTACACTCATGATGAGTCTGACAAACTCATTTATTTTTTGTACAGAGATAGTAGATATGGCTCATGGTTGATGGTTTACTTGGGATCCAAGTAGTAGTTAGTTAGTTAGATGGATAAATCATTTTTCCGCTCTGTTTGCCAACAGTTGGGATTTCTCTCATTTGCTCAATCCACTCACTTGAGTTAGAGAGTCAGAGTCGCTCTCCCATTCTGTTCATCGTCTTATCGCCCAACTCAACTTTCTTTCTAAATCCTCAATCCCATTCTTTCATATCCGGTGAAAAGATTTTTTCACATTTAGTTTCACTTTATCGGCTAGAACATGCACTTGGGATAACATTTATGCTGGTTGTATGAAGGACAATTATTAGAGTTGTGAAAAATTTGAATGTTGCACGGCATGATTCTAATTAATTATTACAACTTTTCATGACAGTCCAAATTAAAACTCACTAATACTGGGAAACTGTCATGTTGTCCTGCATTTGTAGTTTGTTTCTATTGCGATGGATCTCAAATACACTTTTATTAATGATTAATTAAAAGGCTATTCCTCAGTGGGTCGTCATATTTATAGTTATTGGTTGGTGTGTAATGTCACTTCTAGCCTATAGTAGCGTAGGAATGCTAGAAGTCTATAAAAAAGACGGCACGCACATAAAAAACTGATAATTATTATTGTTAGTTGAATTATAATGACTGCAGTAGAAAAATTCCCGTGAGACAGTTATTGGATGGAATAAATATTGCACAAGGGCAGGCACACGTTGTGTAGTGCGTGAGTGTCATAAGTTATGTACTGTGTTTAAACAGAGAGAGCCTGTATAAATGTAGGATATTGCATGAGCGGGATGTTCATTGATTAATTTTCGTTTTAGGGAAGGGTTAAATGATGACTGCCATTTTTTCATCTCCGGTCGTAAACTGAAACTGGCTCTCAATACTAATTTCGTTATTTGCACTACTACTGCCGTCCGTTGAATGTTCCATGCAGCTGTGGGTGGGAGCATTATTACGTATTACAAGAATGCATTGAAAATTAAATATAGGGCTTGCTTTTCCTGGCGTGGCGTGTGTTGTGTACATTATTATTACAGGGAGAGCCTGCACGATGAACAAATGTTTGAGAAATTTTCCGCCCGCTCCTACTTTCTAACTACTCTTTGCTTATTATTTCTTCATTACAGGGAATTCCCCTTTCTCTTCTGAATCTAGTTAGTTGACTTTCAATTTCCTCCAAGATGCGTTTTTGAATTTGTAGTGAACGCATTCATAAAGGCTTTTAGCTTCCGAATAATTTGAGCCCAGATTTTTTCATCCTATTTTCTCATTTTACGTGCTATCTTGTAAAATAATGATTGTGCTGTAAGAACCTCTTTTTTCATGGACATTTTAATTGTTTTTATAATTGATGTACGTTAATGAGGATAATTTCCCATGACTTTCTCTTCACGCTGTGTATAATAAATATTCTATGCGGAACAGTTTCGTCCTCTTAATGGATTTTCGGGAAGAATGGAGGAAAAATAATAAGTCTTTTTAATTGATTTTTACTCAAAACATGTACGTTTCCCTGATTTCTATTTTGAGAGAAATTATCACAAAAGATTTTAAGCATCCTATGATCATTTTTTTGACCGAAAGTAAAGTTTTTTAGCTTCATATCTGACATATACAATTTTTTCTATGCATTCGTTCACGCATTATTGCATTTAAAATAAGCTCCCCTAGCCTATGATTTATGGTTATAAAATCTGTCGCCAAGGATAGCGCAAGTGAAAGTCTAGGGGTACACCTGAAGCCGTGTACTTTCGTACATTTCTACACGCGTAAATCTCCAAGCCAATCAAATCAGTAGAAAAATTTGAAGAGTCTGCTCTGATTGGCTGGAAGGTTTACGCGTGTAGAAATGTACGAAAGTACACGGCTTCAGGTGTACCCCTTCTGTTTTCTCACATTGACTCTGCTCTCGATAAAAAGTTAGCAGTTAAAACTGTGTGTCGCTCCCATTAAAAAGTTTGTTGGAATGGTTCAGCTGCAACAACAATGCTGCATTCATTCAATCAATCCTTTGACGGATGATGCAGCGCTTGTGTATTATATTTTGATATTTTTATCATTCTCACAAACCCTAAGTTCACAGACAAAGTTTCACCATTAGAGTAAACTTTTTATGATCATTTTGCTTTTGAGGTATATAGTGTCATCCCAGCCTCGTGCTTCTATTTCATCATTGTTTATGTTTTACCCGGTGTTGTGGTCCTTATCTTTTTACACGGTTGTAATTTACACCTTGGGAAGACAAGTTTCTTTTTTATTGTGTGTCCAAAACACTTGTATTGTTCCATGGTTTTTATGTATCAGGATGTATTCACGCTGTGAAGCTAAAACGTAAAAATTGTGATCACTCAAGTTTTCTGTGTAGGTCAAAAGAAGTCATATTTGACTGGTATTTTGTTTTGGACAACCTTGAAAGTTTTGCCTATGAATTTTCAACTTTTTTTTGCTGCGCAAGATGTATGGACTTAATTGGGACTTAACGCTTCATCCCACTTTATAAGCCTTGGTGAAAGTTGCGAAATTAGATAATGAAGGATGCTTTTGGTTTCTTCTTGGTATATAGTGCACCAGTATTCGTGTGTGTACAGTGTATAAGTAACCAAATAGTGGAGATGGATACATTTTTATCTTTCTCTTGTTTTCAAGTGGTCATAAAATGTGGAATTAGTTTTTTTACCGGCCATATAACTTTATGTGATTCAGGTCGAGTGCAGTCATATTTCATTTTTGTGAGAGTACCAAGTAGAATGACTTGATTGCTGTGATAACAAAAGAAAGAGGCTAGGTTCAACTTTTTCATACATTTCATCTTCAGGGCAGAGTCGGCAGAGACGTAGGCTTCCGTTACTATGTAGAATGTGGATTGTGGATGGACCACTTTGAGGTAGTCAAGCAGAAAATGGTATGTAGAATATCTTTTTTTCCCCATTTTAATTGTCTAGGCCAGGATATTATGCATTCGCTTGCATGTTTAATACAAAACTTTATGTTGTATCATTAGTAGAGCATTGGCATATAAAACTTGGTGGCTGCATCAAACTGGCACATTTATGGAAATTTTATTTGTGCTCAAAGTTTTAGCGTGGGTGGTTTTTTGTTCGCATACAATGAAAGTTGTTCAATATCATCAGGAAACATGTGGTTGGGCATAGTACTATTATAAAATCCTTTTACTTTTAATTTTTGAAATGGCATGCTAAATTTTGTGGACTATTAAATCTGCGGAGAAAGCATTACTAACTAACTAACTAACTACGGCTCATCACATTTGACATGTGTAGGAGGAACCATATGGAGCACTCTTTATTAATCACGAACAAATATTGTAGAACACACAATGTTAGCCGCTTCTCATCCATCAATAAAAGAGAAAGGCTCAGTTTTTTGCAAAGTCAGCATCAAGCTATGGCTATACCGCGACTGCCATTAATGAAATTGAATTGGCTTTCATTAGTGAAAGCATCGGGCGAGTTGTAGTGGTTTTATATGGCAAAGCTTAAAGTTAGTTAGTCTGTATTTTCAATCAATAAATACATGCATTGATAAGCTATTATATACATAAAGGCAATTTCGTAGAATATGTTGTAATCAAAGAATTTGATTGTGATCATAAGATGGGCGTGATTTCTCTCTAAATCATAGTTTAGTTACTTACTACAGAGCTTATTTGTTTGTCAATGCAAAATTATGCAGTTTTTGCAACTAAAAATGATATTATGCGATATAAAATAGGGAAATTTTGTTTGAAAAAGGGCATTCGTGGCGTCGTCATAAAGTGCCTCGGCCATATGCTCCTGACTGACTGAGTTTGAGAGTATGGAGTTGATCAAGAAATGTATTAAAGCTTATGTTGAACTGAAACATGATTATCCTTTACCAAAGCCAAATAGTTTGGGCAGGGATGAATGATTTATTAGAGCATGGATGTCTGAAAATAACTCAAACAGTTCTCTACTCACTAACTAACTTACTTACTTTAGCGGGGCTGTGCCAAAAGTGATTAATTGTGAGTGAGGTTCGAGGTTCATTGTACTATTGTTTAAATTGGCCCTTGATTTGCTTAAAGTTGAATTACTATTCGATTCACATTAGATAGCGTTAGCGTATAAGTAGTGTGGATTTTGTAGATTCGATGATGTTGCGAAATTTCAAGTTAGGCTCTACGGATGAGATTGCTAGTATGTACGAAAAATTTGGGCATGTGGATGATATGATGATGGATTATAGATTTTAGAAAAGTAGGCTGACAGTTGCTTATATTTTCACTTGATTGAATTATGATTGATGGGTGTTATTCCTATTGGAAAATTCTGGAGCGCCTTTTCGAAATTGACTTTGTGTGAATGCATATGATGTGTGAAAAGTTGCTGTCGTAAGGATCTTTATGCGCGATTTTTTGCATTTCTCTTGTTGGGATGTGGGAGTACATATTTGATTGAGAGTTTGTTCTGAAACAAATTTAAATTTAATATGGCTATTTACCTGAATTGTATTGTATCTAGCAGGGAAAATATCTTTTTTATCACTAAATTTTCTGATGCAAAAGTTTTTTTCACTAAAATATGAAAAAGACTGGTAAAAAATATGCCCTTTGCTGTAGGTATGACGGCGATAAGCTTGTAAAACCTGAAAAATGTATATTTTCGAATCAACGACTGATATGATCAGCATCTTGGGAGTTTTTTGCTCCCCAGAAAAACTGAAAGAGATCTCTTGGCTTTTTATACAATCCTCGTTCAATTTCCATGCACTCACTAGTCTTGTTTGTTTATAAAAGCGAAGACGATGGAGAAATTCTACTTTAAAAACAAGTGTGTTTACTACCAGCTATTTTTCATGACTCTTTGTGCTTAAAAATTGCTCTCAGCTCTCTCTCAGTAACTTCCCAGTCCTCAGGGTCTTTTTTCTCATCACGAATCTTATCTTGCTAGAATTTCGCTAAAAATATTCCTCAGCTTCAATTTTTCATCCTCTTGTGGACGTCTTGCATACATACAACCTTCCATTCATAACAACACTAACCGTTATCGTTGCTATCCAATGCGAATCGCGAAATCAAGTCTTTTGCAATGCTCAAAACGTGTAATTGCACGAAAACTATAGCAGCCATGCAGATAACAACGTAAACAGTAGTGCCTATGCTACTAAAAGTATGCAAACATTATTATTTCAAATGGTTCATGCTCAAAAGCTACATAATATTAGTGTTTAATGAAAGCGCGCTGTGCCCAATGTTTACCTGCATTCTGTATCGTGTCCCCTCCTGGGAAATAGTCTCCAAGAAGCGCTCAACTTACTTTTTCTTCTTGCACAAACACCCATGGTCTTGTGAACAAAAGTGCACGCTTTGAGAAAGAAAGCACACAAACCGCTTTTGATGACTTTCTTCCTTCGCTTTACATACATAAGTCAGTCCCTTTAGTTGGGAAACTTTACTAACTTGTTGTTTGTATTTGTATAGCTGTCATTACCTAAAGTCAGCTTCTTTCTTACCGTAAAGACAGCTACGACCGCCGATCTTGAAACTAAATGTTTTTGGCAAGTAAGTTATATAGCTAGGCCCTTCAGTTTCGGAAAAATTTCCGTTTCATTTGTGCAAACGGGGCATTGATATCGTGTAATAGATTTCAGATTTTAGTATGAATGAGGTTAGGTAAAAGCGAATCTCGACCTATGATTTAGTTAGCTGGCTACCAAAGCTACTAACTAATATGTGTAGCACATTATACAGTGATAGATTTGTTCCTGTTCTCTGGCAACATTCAAGGTTTCATTTGTTGAGAGGCAGGTGACTTTTTAAAGGTCTTTTTGGAAATGCGAGTGGGTAACTTAGGACGTAACATAAGTAGTATAGTGGGCTTCCTAAGTCGTGTAGCAGTGTTTACCAAGAACTTTGTTTGTTCTCCCAATGTTTTTCTTTACTTTTGTTCTCAGTGGGATTGCAGAATGCACCAGAGTGGATTTTATTAGTATAGTGCGTGTGTACCGTGACGTTGTGTATAATTTCCCATGAGATGGTTTTTTTCTTCTCAAATTAAGTTGAGATCGGAATGAAATGGAATTTCAAAGCAGTCGGTTTGATTAGAAAGTTTATTTGGATTTATTAGGAATTACATTCGGTTTCATAAGTTTATGGGTAAAGTCGATTTAGTTTAGCAAGTTTAATGCTTATGTGAGGTATTTGTAGAATTTGACAATCTAAATGCTTTACAGGGCTTTCTAATTAAAGGGGCTTGTTTTGTTAGGAGTTAGAATATGTTGATAGTTTGACTTAAGACCCTGCATTTGAAGCAAGCAGACAAATATGTGTAATGAAGAAATTTTTGAAAACAAGTTTTAGTTTTAGAAAGTTGAGAGTCGTAATATGTTCTGGAAGGCTCATTAACTGAAAATCATAAAAAATGATTGCTTGAATATTTAATTTCATGGAAACTTTTTCTATTGTTTTCCTCAACTATTGCATTCCATTGAATTTTCAAAAGTTATATGTACAGCAATACAAAAAAAACTCTAGTTTTATGAGAAAAACTTGTGCCTTGCCACTCACACTTGATCGTAATGAAAAAGAAGCAAATATTGTGACTTTTGTTCCTAATGAAATCCCAACTAGACTTTTGAATTTTATTAAGAACCACTAAAATGTCAATGTCATAGCTTCAATCTTTTCTATTCTCCTGGAATTTTCTTCTCTGTTGTATTGTTTTTCCTTTCCCCTGTCACAAAAATCATTGGAATTCTATTAAATTGAACCCAGACAAGGATAAAAATGAAAAGAGGGGAGAAAACTATAGATAGAATGATCTAATGAAAAAAGAATAAGGTAAAACCATGTGCATGTATGCGGGATCAAATCATCCCATTGATTTCCAATTCTTCTTGACATCAGATTTCTATACAATGAATTTCTTTCCCATTCTACCTAAGTAAGTAAGTGAACCCAAAAGCATGAGTGAGTGACTGACTTTCTACACTTTCCTTTTTAGTCGGCTCTTTCCCTATGCACTAACTATGCTCCTACTGCATTTTGATATTTTTTGGAGTCATTCCCAAAGGAGATTTTCTTTTACCCTTTTCTATGTGTGAATGTGTTCAAATTTCTTCACCATTCTTCCTGTGTCCCCTTCTTCAGAATGTGTCCGTCTTTTCTCGTTTTAAGTTACTCCTTGCACCCACGCTCAGAATTCACGTTTTCAAAGGCTCCCGTTATTTGCGAATTTTGGGACAACCACTCGTCTCATATGCACTATTTAAATTGGTGTATTTGGGAGAAAACTGTTAATTGGAAA
>Ga0210040_10005938_pt1 | contig 15377 bp, 11 predicted proteins | sample CryGeyCG12114_NA_FD_185462 | JGI IMG/M metagenome (GOLD analysis project Ga0210040, IMG submission 185462) | Groundwater microbial communities from aquifer - Crystal Geyser CG19_WC_8/21/14_NA (SPAdes) (version 2) | ecosystem: Environmental > Aquatic > Deep subsurface > Groundwater | place: USA... | reverse complement strand
CCCCCTCCCCCGTACGGCCCCGCGACGGGTCAGCGGCGGTCGACCACGCGCTGCGCCTTGCCCTCGGAGCGCTGCACGTCCCCGGGCTCGAGGACCTCGCAGGAGACGGTGACGCCGACGCCCTCCTTGACCAGCCTGCACAGCTCGGCGGCGAGGCCGGCCCGCTCGGCCACGGAGCGGGCCTCCCGCGCCTCGACGCGGACGGTCAGCTCGTCGAGGCGGGCGGGACGGGTGAGCTCGAGCTGGTAGTGCGGCGACAGGCCCGGCACCCGCAGCAGGAGCTCCTCGACCTGCGAGGGGAACACGTTGACCCCCCGCAGGATGATCATGTCGTCGGAGCGCCCCGTGATCTTCTCGATCCGCCGCATCGTGCGGGCGGTGCCGGGCAGCAGCCGGGTGAGGTCGCGGGTCCGGTAGCGCACGACGGGCATCGCCTGCTTCGTGAGCGAGGTGAACACCAGCTCGCCGCGCTCGCCGTCGGGCAGCACCTCGCCGGTCTGCGGGTCGACCACCTCCGGGTAGAAGTGGTCCTCCCAGACGTGCAGCCCGTCCTTGGTCTCCACGCACTCGCTGGCGACGCCCGGCCCCATGACCTCGGACAGGCCGTAGATGTCGACGGCGTGCAGCCCGGCGCGCTGCTCGACCTCGCGGCGCAGGTCCTCGGTCCAGGGCTCGGCGCCGAAGATCCCGACCTGCAGCGAGCTCTCCCGCGGGTCCAGCCCCTGCCGGTCGAACTCGTCGAGCAGCGCCAGCATGTACGACGGCGTCACCATGATGACCTCGGGCCGGAAGTCGTGGATCAGCCGCACCTGGCGCTCGGTCTGCCCGCCGGACACCGGGACGACCGTGCAGCCGAGGCGCTCGGCCCCGTAGTGCGCGCCGAGCCCGCCGGTGAACAGGCCGTAGCCGTACGCGACGTGCACCAGCATCCCGGGCCGCCCGCCGGCCGCCCGGATGCTGCGCGCGACGACGTCCGCCCATGAATCGAGGTCGCGCTCGGTGTAGCCGACGACGGTGGGCTGGCCGGTCGTGCCGCTGCTCGCGTGGATGCGCCGGACCTGCTCGCGCGGCACCGCGAACATCCCGAACGGGTACTGCGCCCGCAGGTCCGCCTTCGTCGTGAACGGGAAGTGCCGCAGGTCGGCGAGCTCGTGCAGGTCGCCGGGGTGCACGCCGGCGGCGTCGAAGGCGGCCCGGTAGTGCGGCACCGCGTCGTACGCGTGCTGCAGGCTCCACCGCATCCGCTCGAGCTGCAGCGCGATGATCTCGTCCCGGGACGCGATCTCGATCCGGTCGAGGGTGGCCCGGTCGGGGCTCAGGTCCTGCACGTCGGCCTCTCTCGTCGCTGGGGGTGGAGGGCTCGCGCGCCGCAGCCTGTCAGGGCCCGGCCGGGCGCGGCGGGAGGCTGCGGCTGCGACCCCGGAACTCGAGCACCGGCTCGCCGTCCCGCTCGACGGTGACGTCGTACAGCCCGCTGCGCCCGCGCACGACCCGCTCCACGGCGTGCGCCACCAGGTGGTCGCCCTCGCGCACCGGGGCGAGGAAGGTGACGTCCGCACCCGCCGCCACGACCGGCACGCCGTACGTGTTGCAGGCGAAGGCGAAGGCGCTGTCGGCGAGCAGGAACAGGTACCCGCCGTGGCAGATGCCGTGGCCGTTGACCATCGCCGGGCCGACGGTCATGCGGGCGGTCGCGCGGCCCGGCGCGACGCCGTCCACCTCGATGCCCAGCGCGCGGCTGGCGGCGTCCTCGGCGTACATCAGGTCGGCCTGCTGCTGGGCCCGGTCCGCCGGCTCGCCGCTGTCAGCCACGTCATCGTCAGCCACGCAGCCGCCTTCCCTGCAGGGCGGCCAGGCGCAGCGCCGTGCTGACCCGGAAGCGCCCGCCCGGCTGCAGCCGCTCGAGCTGGTCCAGCAGCCGCACCACCCAGGCCGGGCCGACCCGGTCACCCCAGGCGTGCGGGCCGAGGGGGTAGTTCAGCCCGAGCCGCACCGCCTCGTCCACGTCCTGCGGCGCCATGCGCTGGCGGGCCGCCAGGTCGACCGCCTCGTCCACGACCAGGGCGACCGTGCGGGCCAGCAGCAGGCCGGGGGTGTCGGGCAGCGGCGTGACGGCGACGCCCGCGGCGCCGAGCAGCGCGCCGACCTGCTCGGCGGCGGCCGGGGAGGTGGCGGCCGCGCCCACCCGCGCCGTCGCGGCCAGGTCCAGCGCCAGGTCGAGCAGCACCACGTCGTGGCCCCACCGCTGGGCCTCCTCGGCGGCCAGGCTGCCCTCGGTCAGCCCGAGCAGGGCGCCCCCCGGGAGCTGCACCCACCGGTCCAGGTCGGCCGCGTCGTGCAGCCCGGCGCCCGTGCGCTCCAGCAGCGGGCGCAGCGGGCCGGCCGGGCCGACCCGGAGCTCCCCGGTCCAGCCGCCGGCCGCTGCGACCGGCCCGGCGGGTCCGGGCACGGGGGCACCCTCGTAGAAGCCGCGCCCGGTCTTGCGGCCGAGCCGGCCGGCCTCCACGAGCGAGCGCTGCAGCGCGGACGGCCGGTTGCGCGGGTCCAGGTCCAGCGCGCGCCAGACCGAGTCGGTGACCGCGGCGTTGACGTCCTGCCCGATGAGGTCGGTGAGCTCCAGCGGGCCCATCCGGAAGCCGCCCGCCTCCCGGTAGAGCTCGTCGACCACGGCGGGCGACAGCCCGGTCTCCGCGACGACCGCGAGCGCCTCCGAGTAGAAGGGCCGCGCGACCCGGTTGACGACGAAGCCGGGCGTGGAGGCGCAGCGGACGGTGGCCTTGCCCCAGGCCTGCGCCGTGGCCTCGACCAGGTCGGCGGCGCCCGGCCCGCTCTGCAGCCCGCTCACCACCTCGACCAGGCGCATGACCGGCGCCGGGTTGAAGAAGTGCATGCCGACCAGGCGCGAGGGGTCGGCCAGCGCGGTGCCGATGGCGTCGATGGAGATCGACGAGGTGTTGGTGGCCAGCACGCAGCCCGGGTCGACGACGTCCTCGACGGAGCGCAGCAGGGCGCGCTTGGCCTCGAGCTGCTCGACGACCGCCTCGACCACCAGGCCGCAGCCCGCCAGCTCCGCCACGTGGGTGGTCCCGCGCACGCCCTGCTGCGCGGCCTGCGCCACCGCGGGCGCGACGCGCCCCCGGTCGGCCGCCCGCTGCAGGGCCGTGCGCACCCCCTGCGCCGCCGCGCCGGCCCGGGCTGCGTCCACCTCCAGCACCACGACGGGATGACCCGCCGCCGCCGCCACCTGCGCGATGCCGGCACCCATGGCGCCGCCGCCGAGCACGCCGACCGGCGCGCCCGCCTGAAGTCCCTGCACGTCGCCTCCGGACGACCGGTGGCCCGTACGACCCGGCTACGCGGTTCGTACCGCAGCCGTACGGGGACCGCAAGGACCCGGACGACACGCAGGAGGCGGTTGTGACGACCGAGCAGGCGCAGCCCCGGCTCCGGGTGGAGCGGCGCGGCGACGCCCTGCTCGTGGGCCTGGACCGGCCGGACAAGCACAACGCGCTCGACGAGCAGGCGGTCGACGAGTTCCACGCGGTGCTGGCCGAGGCCGCCCGCCGGCCTGCGGTGCTCGTCGTCCACAGCACCACGCCGGGCGTGTTCGCCGCGGGGGCCGACATCGCCGAGCTGCGCGAGCGGCGCGCCGACGACGCCCTGCGCGCGATCAACGCCGGCCTGTTCGCCCGGCTCGCCGCTCACCGCTGGCCCACCGTCGCCGCGGTCGACGGCCCGGCGCTCGGCGGAGGCTGCGAGCTCGCGCTGGCCTGCGACCTCCGGCTCGCGACCGCCCGCTCCAGCTTCGGCCAGCCCGAGCTGTCGCTCGGCATCCTCGCCGGGGCCGGGGCCAACTCCCGGCTGCCCGCGCTCGTCGGCCTCGGCACCGCGCGCCGGATGCTCTACCTCGGCGAGCGGCTCGACGGTGCGGCAGCGCTGCAGGCCGGCCTCGTCGACGCGCTGCACGAGCCGGACGCGCTGCTCGACGCCGCCCTGGCGACCGCGGGCACGATCGCCAGGCGGTCCTGGCGGGCGCTCGAGCTCACCAAGCTGTCGCTGCGCTCGCAGGCGCCCGACACCACGACCTTCGACATCACGGCCCAGGCCCTGCTGTTCGACAGCGAGGACAAGCACGCGCGCATGAGCCGGTTCCTGGAGCGCCGCAAGGACGCTTGACCCGCGCGGCCCGCACCCGCACAGTGCGACCGAACGAGTGGTCGGGAGCACGGGGAGGTCGAAGGTGCTGGAGCACTACGTCGCGGGTCGCTGGCGGGCCCCGCCGGACGACGGCACGGCGCTGTTGCACGCGGCCACCGGCGAGCAGGTCGCCCGCGTGTCGACGCAGCCGGTCCCGGCCCAGGACGCCCTCGCGTACGCACGGGAGACAGCCGGGCCGCGGCTGCGCGAGCTGACGTTCCACCAGCGGGCCGCGCTGCTCAAGCAGCTCGGCACCCACCTCATGGGGATCAAGGACGAGTTCCTCGACCTGTCGCACGCGACCGGGGCCACCCGGCGCGACAGCACCGTCGACGTCGACGGCGGCTTCGGCACCGTCCTCGTGTACGCGAGCAAGGGCCGCCGCGAGCTCCCGGACTCCACCGTCTGCCTCGACGGCCCGGTCGAGCGGCTCGGCCGGGCCGGCAGCTTCGTCGGCCAGCACGTGATGACCCCGCTGCGCGGCGCCGCGGTCCAGGTCAACGCCTACAACTTCCCCGTCTGGGGGATGCTCGAGAAGTTCGCCCCCGCGTTCCTCGCGGGCGTGCCCAGCGTCGTCAAGCCCGCCAGCCAGACCGCGTACCTCACCGAGGCGGTCGTCCGGCGCGTCGTGGAGTCGCAGATCCTGCCCGAGGGCGCCCTGCAGCTGCTCGTCGGCGGCTCGTCCGGGCTGCTGGACCAGCTGGGCGGCCAGGACCTGCTGAGCTTCACCGGCTCCGCGGCCACCGCCCGCGCCCTGCGCGCGCACCCCGCGGTCGTCGAGCGCAGCGTCCGCTTCAACGCGGAGGCCGACTCGCTGAACTGCGCGGTCCTCGGCCTGGACGCCAAGCCCGGCACGGCCGAGTTCGACCTGTTCGTGCGCGAGGTCGTCCGCGAGATGACTTCCAAGGCGGGCCAGAAGTGCACGGCGATCCGCCGCGCGTTCGTCCCCCGCGAGCACCTCGACGCGGCCACCGAGGCGGTGCGCTCGGCGCTCGGCGAGGTCGTCGTGGGCGACCCGAGCGACCCCGCGACCACGATGGGGGCCCTCGTCAGCACCGGCCAGCGCGAGGACGTCCGCGCGGCGGTGGCCCGCCTCGCGGAGGGCGGTCAGATCGCCGCGGGCGACCCGGACGCCGGAGTCCCCGGGTTCGAGCGCGGCGCCTTCCTGCAGCCGCTGCTGCTCCGATACGAGGACCCGACGTACGCGGCGGTGCACGACGTCGAGGCGTTCGGCCCGGTCGCGACCCTGCTGCCGTACACCTCCGCCGCCCAGGTCGTCGAGCTCATGGCCCTCGGCCAGGGGAGCCTGGTGGGCTCGGTCGTCAGCCACGACCCCGCCTTCGTGCGTGAGGTCGTGCTCGGCGCGGCCGCCTCCCACGGCCGGCTGCACGTGCTGGACCGCGACGACGCCGCCGAGTCGACCGGCCACGGCTCGCCGCTCCCCCACCTCGTGCACGGCGGGCCCGGCCGGGCCGGCGGCGGCGAGGAGCTCGGCGGGATCCGCGGCGTCCTGCACCACATGCAGCGCACCGCGGTGCAGGCCTCCCCCGACATGCTCACGGCCATCACCGGCACCTACACCCCGGGTGCCGCGCGAGTGGAGACCGAGGTGCACCCGTTCCGCCGGACGATGAGCGAGCTGAGCATCGGCGACACCGTCGTCACCCCGCTGCGCGAGGTCACCGGGCAGGACATCGCGCACTTCGCGGAGTTCACCGGTGACACCTTCTACGCCCACACCGACCCGGAGGCGGCCGCCGCCAACCCGCTGTTCGGCGGGATCGTCGCCCACGGCTACCTCGTCCTGGCCTTCGCCGCCGGCCTGTTCGTCGACCCCGCGCCCGGCCCGGTGCTGGCCAACACCGGCCTGGACCGGCTGCGCTTCACCAAGCCGGTCAAGCCGGGCGAGCGCATCCGCGCGGTCCTGACGGTCGCCGCGAAGACGCCCCGCACGCCGGAGCAGGGCGAGGTCCGCTGGGACGTGCAGGTCCTCGACCAGGACGACGTGGTCTGCGCGTCGTACGAGCTGCTGACCATGGTGAGCGCGCGCTGACGGCGGCGCCGGCCGCCGGAGCTCCCGGACCCGGTCCCGGACCTGCCGCCTCCGGGCTCGTGGCGGACCTGCTCGACGGGCTGCCCGCCCGGGCCGTCGTCACCGACCTCGACCGGCTGGAGTCGTACCGCCGCGACGAGGCCCACCTGTGCGACGCGGGCACGCCGGCGGTCCTCGTGCTGGCGCAGGACACCGCGCAGGTGCAGCACGTGATGCGCTGCGCGACCCGGCACGGCGTCCCCGTCGTCCCCCAGGGCGCGCGCAGCGGGCTGTCCGGCGCCGCCAACGCCGTCGACGGCTGCATCGTGCTCTCCCTGGAGCGGATGGACGCGATCCTCGCCGTCGAGGCCCCCGACCGGTACGCCGTCGTGCAGCCGGGCGTGGTGAACGCCGCCCTCGCCGCGGCCGCCGCGGCCGCCGGGCTCAGCTACCCGCCCGACCCGTCGAGCCGGGGCTGGTCCACGCTCGGCGGCAACATCGCGACCAACGCCGGCGGGCTGTGCTGCGTCAAGTACGGCGTCACCGCGGACTTCGTCCTCGGCCTCGAGGTGGTGCTCGCCGACGGGAGCCTGCTGCGCACCGGGCGGCGCACGGCCAAGGGCGTCGCGGGCTACGACCTCACCCGGCTGTTCGTCGGGTCCGAGGGCACGCTGGGCGTGATCACCGAGGCCACCCTCGCGCTGCGACCCGCCGCCGGTGCGGCGCGCACGCTGGCGGCCGTCTTCCCGACGACGGTGTCGGCCGGTGCGGCGGTCGCCGCGATCACCGCGGCGGGCTGCCTGCCGTCCCTGCTCGAGGTCATCGACGGCACCACGCTGCGCGCGATCGAGGACCTCACGCCCCTGGGCACGCCTCCGGACGCGGCCGTGCTGCTGCTCGCCCAGTGCGACACCGGGGACAGGGCGCAGGCCGACCTCGCCGAGATCGGGGTGCTGTGCGCGGCGTCCGGCGCCACGGACGTGCTCGAGGCCACCGACGCCGCCGAGTCGGCGCTGCTGCTCGAGGCCCGGCGGCTGGCCTACCCGGCGCTCGAGCGCCTCGGCGTGGCCATGGTCGAAGACGTGGCCGTGCCTCGCTCGCGCCTGAGCGCGTTCCTCGACGGGGTGGAGCAGGTCGCCCGGCGCACCGGGCTCGTCATCGGCGTCGTCGGGCACGCCGGCGACGGCAACATGCACCCGACCGTCGTCTTCCCGCGGGGCGACGCGGAGGCCGCGGCCGTGGCGGAGGCGGCCTTCGACGAGATCATGCAGCTGGGCCTGGACCTCGGCGGGACCATCACGGGCGAGCACGGCGTGGGCCTGCTCAAGCGCGCGTGGCTGGAGCGGGAGGTCGGCCCGGTGAGCATGCGGGTCCAGCACGGTCTCAAGGACCTGCTGGACCCGCACGGCCTGCTCAACCCGGGGAAGGTGCTGCGATCCCGCTGAGGTCGGCCCGCGTCAGGCCGTCGTGCGCGGCCTGGGCGACCTGACCGCCGCGACGACCAGGGCCAGCGCGGCGAGCAGGAACAGCGACGCGGCGACGAAGGCGTGCATGGCTCCGACGGTGAAGACGTGCGCGGCCTGGTCGGCGGCGCTCGCGCCGGTCAGCCGGCTCGCCCCGGCCGCCGCGGAGCCGAAGACGGTCACGAGGATGGCGACGCCGAGCGTGCCGCCGAGCTGCTGCGTGACGTTGACGAGCCCGGAGGCCGCGCCCGCGTCGGCCGGGGCGACCCGGTCGATCGCGGCCGAGGTGAGCGGCACGATCGACAGCCCGTTGCCCACGGCGACCAGGAGCAGGGATGCGAGCACGTGCAGGTACGGCGAGGTGGGGCTGAGCCTGCTCAGCAGCAGGAAGCCGAGGCCGGCCGAGACGATGCCGGTCACCATGAGGACCTTGCCGTCGACCTTGTGCACGAGCACCTTGCCGGTCAGCTGCGACATCAGCAGCACCGTCAAGGGCAGCGGCAGGAAGGCGAAGCCGGTCTGCAGCGGGCTGTAGAGCAGGACGTCCTGCAGGAACTGCGTGAGGAAGAAGAACAGCCCGAACATGCCGGCGAACAGCAGGCCGCGCGCCACCACGGCCCCGGTGCGGCTCCGGTCCGTGAGCAGGCGCAGCGGCGTGATCGGGGCCTGCGCCCGCAGCTCGACGAGGGCGAACGCGGCCAGCAGGACCACGCCGACGACGAACGAGGCGAGGGTGAACGCGTCGGACCAGCCGTCCGCGGCGGCCCGGACGAAGCCGTACACCAGCAGGCTCATGCCGACCGTGGACAGCAGCGCCCCGGGCAGGTCGAAGCGTCCCCGCTGCCGCGCGGTCTCCGGCAGCACCGAGCGGCCGAGGGCGAGCAGCGCAAGGCCGATCGGCACGTTGACGAACATGACCCAGCGCCAGGACGCCCACTCGACGAGCATCCCGCCGGTGATCAGGCCGAGCGCGCCGCCGCCGACGGAGACGGAGGTGAACAGGCCGAGCGCCTGCATCCGCTCGCGCGGCTCCGAGAACATCGTGGTCAGCAGGGCCAGGGAGGAGGGGGCCGCGACGGCGGCGCCGACGCCCTGCAGGGCGCGCGCGGCGAGCAGCAGCCCGCTGTTCGGGGCGAAGCCGCCGAGCAGGGAGGCGAGCGTGAAGACGGCGATGCCGGCCAGGAAGGTGCGGCGACGGCCCAGCAGGTCGCCCGCGCGGGCGCCGAGCAGCAGCAGGCCGCCGAAGGTGAGCGTGTAGGCGTTGAGCACCCACGACAGGTCGGTGTCGGAGAAGCTCAGCGCGTGCTGGATCTGCGGCAGCGCCACGTTCACGATCGTCGCGTCGAGCACGACCATGAGCTGGCAGGTGAGGATCACGGCGAGCACGAGGCCCGAGCGGGCGGCCGGTCGGCCCGCGGGGCTTCGGGCCGGCGTCCGGACGGACGGCGAGGTGGTCGGGGAGGGCATGGAGCACACCTCTGGTGGGGGGTCAGGGCGGGGAGAGCCGGCGGCCTCCGGTCAAGATACGGAGGTAGGCTCCACCTGTGCAAACCCGCGGTCGTCCGGCCTCGGGGACAGCGGAAGGGTCCGGTACGACCATGTCCCGCGTGACGGCTCGGCGTGACGGTGCCCAGGCCGGGAGCGTCCGGCGGGACGGCGGCCGGCGCGACGACCCCCTGCCCGGCGGGACCCGCTGGGCCTCGCAAGCGCGCAGACGCGCGGCGCAACCGCGCGCGGCTCCTGGAGGCGGCGCGCGCGGTCTTCGCGGCGCGCGGCAGCGACACCTCGATGGAGGAGGTCGCCCGGACGGCCACGTCGGGGTGGGCACGCTGTACCGGCACTTCCCCCGGCGCATCGATCTCGTCGAGGCGGTCTACCGCGAGGACGTCGACGCGCTCGTCGCGCGCGCCGACGAGCTGGAGGACGGGACGCCGCCGTGCGAGGCCCTCACCCGCTGGCTCGAGGCCTTCGTCGCGTACGCCGCCGCCGAGCGGACGTTCCTGACCGAGCTGCACGAGGCGTTCGGGAAGAGCCCGGACCTGGCCGTCAGCTCGCGCGAGCGGACGGGGCGGCGACCGGGCGCCTGCTGGCGCGGGCTCAGGAGGCCGGGGTCGTGCGCCCGGACATCGACCAGCGGGCGCTCATGCAGCTCGTCGGGGGGATGTGCATGTCCCAGGGCTCGACGCTCGAGGGCAACCTCGGCCTGCTGACGATCGCCCTGGACGGCGCCTGCTCCCCGCCGCGGTCACCGGCGCGCGCTGAAAGCGTCGAGGACGACCTGCGGGCGGCCCGGCGTGCCCTTCGCGACCACCTTCACGCTGTGCGGGCGCACGGTCCCGGTCCAGCTGAGCTGGTACAGCACCGAACGACGGGTCCGGGTGGTCGACCGGGTGTCGATCGTGGCCACCCTTCTGCCGTCGACCCAGACGTCGGCCTTGCCGCACACGGCGCAGCGCTCACCGATCACCTGGAGCTGGTCGCCGGTGACGCTGACGCGCGCGCTCGCCCCGGCGGCCTTCAGGACGTGGACCGATCCCAGGTAGCGCTTCGAGCCCGTGCTGGTGGCGGTCGCGCCCGCAAACGTGGCGCGGGTCTGGTCGTACGGGACGACGGTGCGGCTCGAGGTGCGCCAGGGCGTCACGTTGCCCCGCGCGTCCTCGGCCCGCACCCGGAAGTCGTACGTGTGCCCCGCGCGCACGGCGGTCGGGGTGCTGCCGGCCCCGAACACGACGCGGCCGGCGCGCTGGGCGGCCAGCCAGGGCCGGAACGTCGTGCCCGCCGACCGGTCGCGGTACTGGACCTCGTAGCGGGCGCGGCCGGCGTCGCCGGGGCCGAGCGTGACGGAGAACGGGAGCCCCGCGCTCGCGGACGTCGTGAGGGTCGGCGCCTGCAGGGTGGGCGCGCTGACCGCGGTCACGAGGCGCTGCACGGGCGCGGACCAGTTGCCGTCGCGGTCGACCGCCCGCAGCTCGTACAGGTACTCCGCGCCCGCCACCAGGTCGCGGTCGACGTGCTCGAGGTCGGTCCGGTCGAGCGTCCACCGCTGCCAGCTCGAGGTCCCGACCGGCCCGCGGGTACGGGTGATGATCACCTCGGTGACGTCCGGGTCGGCCGGCAGCGTCCAGCTCAGCCGGGCCCGCGGCGCGCTGCCGCCGGACACCTCCACCGGCGCCAGCACCGGCTTGCCGGGCTGCGAGGGGTCGCGGACCGTCGCGGCGAAGCCGGCCAGCCCCGGGGTGAAGGCGAACTCCACCGGCGGCCCGGGCTCGCCGGGGACCAGCGAGACCAGGTCCTGGAACCCGCCGGACGTGCTGGTCTCCTGCCAGTACACGCGGGAGGAGCCGTCGACGGCGAACACCGGCCGCAGGGCGCTGACGTCCGGGCGCGAGAGCGTGGCGGGAGCGCCGAGCACCCAGCCGTCGGCGCCCGGGGAGAGCGGGGCCGTCCGGACCGAGGTCGCGGTCGGGTGGGACGCGGAGGGCGCCGTCCAGGCCAAGGCGGTGGCCCCGGGAGCCACCGCCAGGTCGTCGACGTCCTCCTGCTGCCCGGCCACCGGCTGCTCGCCGCCCCCGGCCGGCCGGACCGTCACGAGCCGCCCCGAGGCAGTGACCGCGAGCAGCGTCGACGCGGACAGCCAGACCGCGTCGGTGTAGGACCCGACCTGCGACGGCGTCGGTGCGTCGCCGGCGACCGGAGCCGTCAGCAGCGTCGGCCGGCCGCCCGCGGTCTGCACCCAGCTCACCCGGGAGCCGTCGGGCGAAAGCGCCGGCGAGGACAGCTGCGCCGTACCCGCCGGGAGGTCGGCGCTCGTGCTCAGCGGCCTGCCGCTGGAGTCCGAGACGCGGACCCGGGAGCGGGTCGGGGAGCCGTCGTCCGCCAGCAGCTGCTGCAGGAAGGCCAGCCGCCGGCCGTCGGCGGACGCGCGGGCCGCCAGCACCGTGTTCGACTCGGTGTCGCCGTCGCGGTAGGTGAACCGGACCGCGCGGTTCTGCCCCTCGGGGTAGGTCCCGTCGGGCAGGACGTCGTAGCCCTGCAGCACGGTGTGGGCTCCGCGGTCGTCCAGGACGGCGAGCTCGGCCGCGGGCTCCAGCACGGTGGCCCAGTCCCAGAACACCGCCGGGGAGACATGACCGGCCCGGTCCGTCGTAGCGATGTCGAGGTGGTGCCGACCGGCTGCCAGGCCGGTGACGGTGAAGGGCGAGCGGCACGGCGTGGCGGGGCCGCGGTCCACCGCGCAGGTGACGCTGACCTGCTCGGGGGTGTCGTAGTCGTCCTGGACCGCGAACAGGAACGTCGCCTCGTCCTCGTACGACACCGGGTCGGGAGTGCCCTTGATCTCCGTCGCGGGCGGGGTGCGGTCGATGTGTGTCGGGGTCACGGGGGCGGTGGTCACGGCCTCGCTCGTGCCGGCGGCGTTCGTCGCCGTGACCGCGAACGTGTACGCCGTCCCGTTGTCCAGGCCCTCGACACGCGTGGAGCGGTTGCCGTAGACGTCAGGAGCGCGCACCGGCACCGCGATCTCCCGGGAACCCGGCTCGACGGTGACGGTGAAGCCGGTCAGCGCGGCGCCGTTCGGCCAGGCCGGACCCCAGCTGACGAGGGCGCTCGCCTCGTCGCCGGCTGCCCCGGCACCGCTCACCGGGAAGGGGCGGGCCGGCGTGCCGGTCGTGGTCACCAGGACCGTGGCCGACTCCGGCCCGAGGCCCCGCGCGTTGTAGGCGGCGATCGAGACCGAGTACGTGCCGTTGCCCTCCTTCACGGGGACGGTGAGCTCGCCCGCCCCCGGGTCGTAGACGGCGGTGTAGGAGCCGAGCCACGCACTGGACGGACCGGTGCCGGGCCACACCTGGAGGTGGTAGCCCAGCAGGGGGGCACCGCCGTCGTCCTGCGGAGGGGTCCAGGCCACCTGCACCGCCCCGTTGCCCGCCTCGACACGTGGCGCGGCCGGCGCCCCGGGCTCGGACGCCGTTCCCACGTCGGCCCGAGCGGCCGGCGCGACTCCCGCCAGCACGGCCAGCGCGACGAGCAGTGGCAGCAGGGCGCTCGACGCGGTGTGCAGGCGCAGGGACAGGGCTGGCGGCATCACGCGAGTGTGGAGGCGGGGCCTCCTCCCCGGTGACGGACCGTCACCGTTCACCCGATCGTGCGAGGACCCTGCCCGTGGGTCTCCACGGTCGGCTCGACCACGAACAGCCGCTACGCGATCTCGCCGTCGGGCACGCCCTACGCCGCCGGCACGAACGCCGGACGCTCCACCTGCGCGGCGGACGGAGCTCGAGCGGCACGTCGGCGCGCCCGGTGCGTCAATGGAGCCGTGCCCGCTCCATCGCTCCCGGTGTTCGGCCCGGGTCTGCGCAACCTGGTGCGCGACGTGGTGCGCAGCTGCCGGGGTCACGACCTGGCCCTGTACGCCGGCGGGGTGACGTTCTACGCCGCGATCGGTGTCGTCCCCCTGCTGCTGATCGCGACGTACCTGGCCGGGCAGATCGTGGGGGCGGACACCGTGCTGGACCTGTCCACCCGGCTGGCACGCGAGCTGCCCGACGACCTGGGGGCGCAGCAGGCCGTCGACAGCCTCAGCGTCGCCGGCGACCGGCTCGGTCCCGGGGCCGCGCTCGCGGCCTTCATCCCTGCCAGCCTCTACGGGGAGGGGCTGGTCCGGGCGTTCGACCGGCTGTCCGTCCACGGCGAGCGCGGGCGCCGCACCCTGCGCGGGCGGCTCGGCAGCGTGGGCATCGTCGCGGCCTCCCCCGTGCTCCTGCTGATCGGCCTCGCCACCACGCACGCCCTGACCTCGACGCTCGGGACCGGCTTCTGGTCACGCGCCCTCGGGACCTACCTCGCGTTCCTGGTCGGCTGGCTGGCCATCGGCCTGCTGCTGGCCTTCGCCTACGGGACGCTCGCGCCCGAGCGGCCCGGCCGGCGGGCGCTGGCCTGGGGAGCGCTCGGCACGGGGTCGATGCTGTCCGGCACGTCGCTGGGCTTCCTGGTGTTCCTGCACCTGGACCTGCCGCTGGCCCGTGCGTACGGGGGCGCCGTGCCGATCGCCGCCGCGGCCGCGGCGCTGCTGTGGCTGTACCTGCTGCACGCCATCTTCCTGGTCGGCTACATCACCACCCTGCGGCTCGCGGCCCGGCGCGGGCATCCTCGCGGCCGCGTCCTGGTCGGCGACACCGTGCGTCTCGCGGTCCCGGCGGGCCCCGGGACGTAGCGGTCCGGCTCCTGCCCCTGGCTGGGGAGAGCCGCCCGACAGCGGCCCCGGGGAGGTTCTGCCGACGGCCACCTGGGCAGGCGCCAGGCATGACTGAGAAGACGCTGCACGATGTCCTCGACGGGTTGACCTTCGCGATGGTGGCCACCGCCGACCCCTCGCACGGCGGTACCTGGAAGAGCCGGCCCCTCGCGATGGCCGGCCAGGACGGTCCGGTCCTGAGCTTCCTCGTGGGCGCCGACGCCGACTGGGTGGAGGGGCTCGAGCACGAGGGCTCCCCGGCGACGGTGACCTTCAGCGACCAGAGCAAGAACGTCTGGGTCGCGCTGCAGGGCAACGCCCGCACGCGCGACGACCGCCAGCGCATCGCCGAGCTGTGGAACGTCGGCGCCTCCTCCTACTTCGAGGGCAAGGACGACCCGAAGGTTCGCGTCCTCGAGTTCACCGTCGACTACGGCGAGTGGTGGGAGTCGCCGAGCGGCGTCCTCGGCCGGGCCGTCACGCTCGCCTCCGCCGCACTCGGCAAGCAGGTCGGCGACCAGGGGCCGGTCGTCCCGGCGTAGCAGGACGGCGACCGCGCGCCACGCAGCGCGCGGTCGCCGGCGGGCTCCAGAGCCCGCGCCCGCAGCCTGTTCCTGGCGCCGGCCGGCGAGGTCGCTCAGGCCCCGATCACGGGCTCGCAGTGCGCGAGGTCGCTCTCCTCGGTCGTCCCGCGCAGCCGGCCCAGAGCCGCCGACTGCTCCGCCGCGGGCAGCCGGCCCGCATGGTGACCTCCGCGGTGCCCGACCCCATGATGCCGCCGCCCACGACCCCGACATCGGTGTACGTCACCGGACGGCCTTGAGGAGCTCGCAGGCGAGCACCACGCGCGGCACCTGGTCGGTCCCCTCGTAGAACTGCGTGATCTTGGCGTCGCGCATCAGTCGCTCGGCCGGGAAGTCGCGGGCGCTGCACCACGTACGCGGCGGCGAGGTCGAGCGCCCCCTGCGCGATGCCGACGGCCTGCGCCGCGATGGTGACGCGGGTGTGGTCGAGGGTCCGCATCGCCAGCTGCATGCCGTCGCCCGGCGCGCCCAGCAGGCGGTCGGCGTCGAGCCGGACCCGTCGAGGAGCACCTCGCAGTCGGGCTGCCCCTGATTCCCCAGCTTGTTCTCCGGAGGCCCGAAGGTGACGCCGTCGTCGGTCTTGGAGACGAGGAAGGCGCTGATGTGCCGGCCGCGGGGCGCCTCGGGGTCGGTGACGGCGAAGACGACGTAGGAGTCCCCGCGCCCGGCGTTCGTGATCCGGCGCTTCGTGCCCTGCAGCTCCCAGCCGTCGCGAGCCGACGTCCTGCGTCAGGAGTCGTACGGGCCTGGCCGGCTCGCAGCCATGTGCACCGCTGCCCCGGCTCGACGGCCGTCCACGAGCTCGAGGGGGATGCGGGCGATCTCCTCGCGTACGCCTGCCGCCCACGGCGCGGGAACCACCTGCCGCA
>Ga0210040_10005937_pt1 | contig 15378 bp, 1 predicted proteins | sample CryGeyCG12114_NA_FD_185462 | JGI IMG/M metagenome (GOLD analysis project Ga0210040, IMG submission 185462) | Groundwater microbial communities from aquifer - Crystal Geyser CG19_WC_8/21/14_NA (SPAdes) (version 2) | ecosystem: Environmental > Aquatic > Deep subsurface > Groundwater | place: USA... | reverse complement strand
TAGGTATACTTAATAAAAATATCTTTACCTAATAATTAGTAGTGTAATAGAGGCTAGGTTATATAATAATTATATAAAGCTCTATTTAAGATAGCTTAGTTAATAAAGAAACTTTTACTATATAAGTTAAAAGGGCTAGTAGTATAGAGAGTACTTAAATAGATATCTAAGACTTTAATAAACTTATAGAAGCGCTAGTAGCTTCTATAGTTCTTAAGTATTATAATAGATAGTATTAGCTATTTATATAGTGTACTAGGAGTACTAGGTAATAGGTATAGCTAGATCTCCTCTATTATAAAAAGCTTAGTATAGATTAGATTATAGACCTCTATAGAAAGGTAGTTAATTAGGAGTTAGTATAGAGTACGTATTATAATAGCCTAGAGAATAACTATATTTATAGTTACTTCCTAGTAGGCGTCTAATTAGGACTAAAGAAAAGTACTATAATTAATTAGGCTATAGTATTAGGTATTAAAACTATCTTTATTATTATTAGAGTAATTAATTAAGCGTATATAGTACTATATACTAGTAGGAGATTTATATATATAGATTATATTATAGTAGGTTTACGTAACTATATTTTAAAAGTAAAGGAGTTTAGATAACTAATTAGGGTTTATAAGCGTAGTAAAGAACTTAGCTTTAGTAGAATAATTAGCTAGTAGTATTATAGAGTAAGGCGTATTAATAAAGTATAATAATTTACTATTATAATAGCTAGAGATAAGAAAGAGTGTAGTAATACCTAACTTTACCTACTACTAGTATATAATCTAGGCTTTAACTTAATCTTATAAGTATCTAAATAGAGTAATCTTTCTATAGTAAACGCTAAAATTATATAGTATTATAATATAGAAAGAAGGATATTTTAGTTATAAAAGTAGAAATATAATCTAGGTATTAAAGAGAAGAGAAGAGTTTATAGTAACTAAGCCTAAGTAAGGTTACTATTACTTATATTATAGGTAGATATTATCTTTAGGATAATAGTATAAATATATTACCTTAAAGTAGTATAAGATTATATAATATATAGTAAAGTAAAGAGTATATATAAAATAACTATAAATAAGAATAAAGTTAATAAGGTATTATAAAGAGATAATAGAAATTTATAATTCTTCTAGTAACTATAAGCTAGGCGGCTATAATACTAAATAAAGAAACTAATACTAATAACTAGTCTAGAATAATTAAATAATACTAATTAATACCTATTTAGTTAAAAGTATCCTCTATTATTTTACTAATAAAGGCTAGGTTATAGAAATAAGCTAGAGATATCTATAGAAGAGAGGTATATAAGGTAAGATAACCTATATTATCTTTAACTAAATACTTACCTTAGAGGAATACGCTACTATAAAAGCTATCTCGTCTATTATAGCGCGCAGTATCTTAACGCCTATAATACTCTAGTATAATATTTAGATTTTACCTATATAATATCTAACGTTACTAGTATAATTATCTTCTACTTAATAATAAAACCTAACGTCTTACCTTCTTATAGTATAAGAGATATAGCTTTAGATATAGAGTTAGTATATAACTAGAAGAATAGTAATAGAAGAATCCTCTAAGATAGTATATTAGTAATATAGCCTTAATAGATAAGAATATTATTAGTAAAGAATAACGTAAAGTGTGTATAGAATTTAAACTATAAACTAGTAATAACTACGTATAAAGTATACTTATAAGTGTAATAATAGTACTTATAGAAAGCTTCTATACGTACTTCTATAGTATAGAACGCTAGTAGATATACTACTATAGTAATTATAGATAAATAGTAAATATTCTATAGTAAGTTAGCTACTAACTAGCCTTAATATTCTAAGATAGAAATAGTAATATAATATATTAGAGAAAATAGATAAAGGCTATAGCTCTAAAGATCTCTAGTAAGAAACTCTACTAGAATACTAGGTTTAGTAATAATAAACTTTTAATAGCTAAACTATACTATTATATATTTAGCGTATATAGATATTATTATTAAATTAGTCTATTTTAAGCGCTAAGTATAACTACGCTAGATATTATAGAGCTAATAGGTATATTTAACTAAAATATTAAGGATAGTCTTATATAGTTAAGGAGTATATTATAGGTAGTAGTCTAGTATCTTTATAAGAATATTACTATAAACTAGAATTAACTTATCTATAATAAAGAGAGTATTACTAAAAAAGCTATCTTCTAGGCTTTAAAGGTTATATATACTAAAGTAATAGCTACTAAAGTTATACCTAGTATTATTATCCTTAATAATAAGATAACTATAGATAATATCCTATACTTTATATAAGAGTTATATTATAATAGACTTATAAAGTAAATAAACTAAGACTACTTAGTAGAGTATAACCTTCTCTATAATATAGCTAATATTCTTATTTTAAGGTATAGATATTAATAGAGTACTAATAAAAGAGCTACGCTTATATAAATAATATATACTATAAATAAAAACTATCTCTTAGAGCTTAGATAGTATAAGAAAAAAGAATATTAAAGTCTAACTATACTCTTCTAAAAAGGCGAGGGTATTATTTATAGTATAGATATTAATAGATAAATATAGTAGGACTTATAGATAATCCTAAAGGCTAATAGTAGTAGTAAATTAGTACTAGAATTATATATTCTCCTTATCACGCTACTATATAAGCTAATAGTTATATTAGTTAGAGGTATATAGTCCTCCTCTATTATAACCTATAAAGAAGTTATACTTATACTTAGTTAGATAGAGAATAGAGAGATTAAGGAGCACGTCCTAAAGTACGTAGTAATAATAAATAGTAGCTTTAAAGGTATTAAGTAGTTTATAGAATATAGTAGTAGTTAGTATTAAAGTCTAAAAGATAGTATATTTCTAAGATAAGAGTATATAATATATATAGGTAAGAAGTGTATAGAAAGTAAAGAAGAGAAAGGATTTAAAGAGCGTAGCAGCTAAGAACTCTAAAAAGAAAAGCTAATAGCTTTAGCTCTAGTAGTAAGTCTATAATAATAAAGGCGTTACTAGTAGTAATACTATTATTATAGTAATAACTTTTAAGGTAAAGAGAAAGAAAGTACTATAGAAGATTTTAGTAAGCCTAAAGTAATAGAGGAGTAAAAAGATAGTATAATAAGAAGATAAAATAAGATCTAGTAGATATAAATAATTATAGATAATAGAATATATACTAAAGTAGGTATAAATAGTAAGAGATAAAAGAGAGGAGATTTATTTAAGGATAATAGATATTATCCTACTAGAACACCTCCTCCCTCTTAAGGTAGTAATAACTATAATACCTAAAGTAGTACTAAAACTCTTTAAAAATAGAATTAAGTATAAGTATTATAAGTTAGTAATAAGGTAGAGGTTATTAATATAATAGTAGGTCTTAACTATTAGAAGCCTAGTAGTATTAGTAATAATAGGACTAAAAATATTATTATTAAATAGGAAGAGACTTAAACTATATACCTAGAGTACTCTAAGTCTATAATATAACCTAAAAAATAAAAGTAAGTAATAAGGCTAACCTTTCTACTTACTCTAAGATATTATAGTTCTTAGCTTTTATTTTAGTTCTATATCTTAAGGTAGTCTATTCTAATATTATAATTAGAACCTATTTCTATAAAATCTAATAATTATATTATATATATATATAACCTCTATTAATAATAGTATAAGAATATAAACCTTAGTAAAGTAAGTATTAATAGAAAGCGCTATAAAGAGTAGATAAAGATATAATATTAGTAAGCTAAATAGTATTATTTATAAGTATTAGTATAGAATAAGTAGTTTATACGCGCGTTAGTAGAATCTAAGATATTTAGAGTAGATAGTACTTATAGATAACTACTTACTAGCTAGTAGTAAAAGCTACTTATAACTTACTTAACTAATATTAGTATAATAGTAAAGGACTAATAATATAAAATAAGTATATAATAGATAGTAAAGTAATTAAGATAGAAATATAAATCTAATCTATTATTCCTTATAAGCGTATAATAATTAACTATATATAGATATAGAGTAGAAGCTGTATATATATACTAGTATTATATACTACTTAACTTAGCCTACTTTTACTAGTGCTACTATTCTTATATAGAGCTTTCTATAAAGAATAACTTATTATCTTCTATAATATACCTTATATAGTATCTTAATCTCTACTTAGAAGTTCTACTACTATTACTAAGACTACTATAACTATAAGAGTTACTATAAGTAGTTTACTCTAAGTAATAAGTAGAGAAGCTACTACTATTAACCTACTTTAGTTTCTTTCTAGCCTTACTAGAATTAGGCGTTAACTTAATATTACTATTATTAAAGGCTGTAATAAGAGCTTTAGACTTCTAGTTAAGTATACTAAAAGTCTTTAGTTTTTTATACTTCCTCTCTAGCTTTATAGTACTATTAGCTATTACTATAGTATTATTCTTTACGTCCTATTCTACTTTTATAGTAGTATTAGTATGTACTTTAAGAATCTTCTATATTATTATATTAGTAGTACTAAGAGCTAGATAACTAAAGTACTTTTAGTTAGTAAAGTTAAAGATATCTAAACTACTATTAATCTTTTACGCAGCCTTAGTTAGTATAGTAATAAGTATAGATCTACTAGTTAGAACGTCTTTAGTAAAATTTAATAACTTTTTTAGAGTACTACCTTATTAAGTAACGCTATTATAGTAAGTAAAAAAGAAGTTAGAAGCCTTTAGTAAGAAGTTACTACTCTTCTATATAGCTATATAAGCTACGCCTTTTAAATTATCTATATTACTAACCTTAAGATTTAAGCTAAAAGTAATATTTAAGATCTAAAAAAATTTATTCTTAGAGTAGAGTTCTAGCTTAACTTTATCTAGTATAACTACCTTAGTATAGCTAGGTAATTAGTTATTAATTAAAGTACTATAATAGCTATAAAAGTGCTTAAGCTTAGTATACTTAATAGACGTTATAATATAATTATTCTTACTACTAGTACTCTCTACGCGATATATTAACGCTATAATAGTTAATAATATATTTTTTATATAGTAAGTAGTCTATTAAGTATTATAGGTCTTCTTAATAATATAAGTAATAATATAGTAGTTATAAAGCTACCTAAAATAGATAATATAGCTAGAAGCTTATATCTAGATACTATAAGAAAGTAGAAGTAAAAGCGTATATATATTATTATAGAAGTAGTATAGGTTAAAGCTACTATTTATATAGTAGCTTAGTACTAGTACTTTAATATTATCTTAGCTAATACTCTTAAAGCCTAGCTTTATCTAGCGCTTAAGATATTACTAGAAGTATAAGATAATATCCTACTTTTTAGGCCCCTTTATAGTAGTAATAATAGCGTTTACTTTTATACTAAAAATACGTAGTAATATAGTATAAAATATAGACTCCTATAAGTTATTTATAAAGATTAGTACCTTTTTATTATAGAGATTAAGCTAATTAGTAATTATAGTAAATATAGCGTAGAGTTTTATAAATAAGTAGATAATAGTAGCTATAAGTATTATAGGCGTAATCTAGGAGGAGTATATACTAAAAATCTTAGTACCTTAGCTTTTTAGCTCTACTAAGTTATAGTTATTACTATTCTTATAGATATTAATAGCTAGTTTTTATATAAATATTATATTATATTTATAATTATTCTTTTAGAATAGTTCCTAGTACTCCTTTAGTTTAAGGTTCTCTACTAGTAGCTCTTTAGCCTTCTTTATAAGGTTACTATCTTTATTAACCTCTTCTTTATCCTTATTACTAGCTATGTTATTATTAGGTTTATTATTATCTAGAGCTACGTTAAGTATAACTATATTAGTATCTATATCTAAAGGCGCGTCTACTATAGAAGTATTACTATTATTATCTTTAATAGTAAGTATACTATTAGTAGGATTCTAGAGAGAGTTATAAGTAATAGAAACCTTAGCCTTATAAATACCTTTAGTAAGTAGTAATAATAGATAGATAGCGCTAAAACTAAGTATATAAGTAGAGTAACTATTAAAGATTATTTTCTAAGACTCTAGTAGATTCTTTAAGTTTAGTATAATAGAAAGGTATAGGTACTACTAGATAAGTAGGTTATATAAGTTCTAGAACTTAGATTTATTTTCTAGTATAAGTGTATAGTAATAAGTAGTAGGTATACTACTACTAATAATATATATAGTACTATAGTAGTTAATTATATAAGAAGAGTAGAAATTATAGTAAATTATTATCTTACACTAGATATAGGTAAGATAAGGCCTAACCTTACTAAGAGATATCTCTTAACTAATATAATAATAGTTAAAGGTAGCTATAGTATATATATACTATTTATCTTAGAAGTAAAGAAGTATACTATTTTTATCTATAGTATAGGGGTCTTTTAGAATATAACTCTATTCTTAATAGATACTAAAGTAGGCTACGTTATTATCCTAAAGTAAGTAGATTAGTAATAAGAAACTACTAAAGTTCTTATACTTAAAGAAGATAAAAGTAGTAGTAATAATAGTAACCTAATTTAGGTTTAGTAATTAGATAGCGTAAGAGGAATATAAAGTAATACTTATATATAGTTAGATCTATAAGAAGGTAATATAATAGTACTATAATATAGATAGAGGTAAATAGATAAAGATAATATACGTATAGTAAATAGTAAAAGAGAAGTATAAAAAAATAGAAGTAAATATATTATAAGTAAGTATAGAAGAAAGGCTTTTAGAAGAGGATAACTATAGTTATCTTTAACTAAAAACTCTATCCTATACTAAGTAAATAATAAAGTAAAGACTAGGCTCTAGTACCTAGTTCTACTTAAAATCTATATACTTTATAAACCTTTAGTATTCTAGCCTTTATTAAAGATACCTTTATTAAATAAGCTTTCTAAATTAAAAGGTATATACTACTTAAGCTAAGTCTTATCTTATAAAGAATAGAACTACTTCTTATAGATATTCTAGTTACTAAGTCTAGGTAGATACTCTTTTTTAAAGTACTTACGCGCTACTAGAGGTCTATAGTAAAACGTTAAGACCTAGTAGGATATAATAATAACTACTTAATATATACGTTTATTCTTTTAGTTAAAAAGCCTATATAAGTAGGTAAAGTAATTAGTAATATACTTAATACTAATAAGGTTAGTTTTTATACTTCTACTATACGTATATATATTAAAGTTAGAAGAGAAGTTTTAGAAGGTTTTATATATCTAACCTATAAGGTATAATAGTATAACTATAAAGAGTAGATAAAGAGGAAGGTATATAGCTAATCTATCTATATTACTACTATCCTTTAGATTCTAGAGATTAAGCTTTCTCTAATTAAAGTACTATAATATATTAGTAAGAATATAGAAGAGAATAGGAGTATTTAAGAGAAGATAATATATTATCTTTATTAAATAGCCCTAGTTATAGAGTAAGTAGTAGATATACTTATAAGCTTATAGTATAGCGCGATAGTATTAGACTTACTAATTCTAACCTCGTCTATAAAGATAGCGCTATAAGCTATACCTATATAAGACTTCTCTTCTACTTATAAGTCTTTATCTATAATAAGTACTAAGAGTTATTTTAGCTTCTTCTTTATTACTATAATATAGTAATTTAAGAGCTCTACAGCTACTATTAGTTACTACTAAAAGTTAGTTAGTAAGTTTAGATCTTAACCTAGAAAGTAAAGATCTTTTTATTATATAACGTAGGCCTTATTAAAGAAATATTAGTAATCTTTTAGTTAGAAGGTATTATTATCTATTATTTTTAACGTAGAGTATACTACTATATAGGCGCTAGAATTAAGTATACTATTAGTCTAAGCCTTATTAATATTAATAGTAGACTCTTCTAAAGTACTATTAGATATTAATATACTAGCTAGTCCTTTATATATATTCTCTTTTAGAAAGTACTACGTAAAGTCTATATAGTTATTAGCTTTAACTTACTTTTTAAAGATTTACTAAACACTATAGTATATAGCTATACGTAGATTTTTTAATTATATTAAACGCTCTATTAGCTAGGTTACTATATACTTATATATAGCTTTTAACTTCTTCTACGCTTACTATTAGTTAGTAAGCTCTTTAGGTATTAGTAGCTTAAGCTATAGTTTTAGGAGAGCTAATTCTCTATTAGTAGCTTTATCTATAGCCTTTTTAGTATCTAACTCTATTTTTAAGACCTTTATTTTTAGATATATAAGTCTAGCTATAACTAATATATTAATATACTTAATAGTAGAGTTAGGTACGTAGATAGGCTTAACGCCTAAGTTAAAATTTAGTTCTAGATTATTATTATTATAGATCTAGTTATATTTAATAAAACCTTATAGTTTAGTAATTATCTTAGGCTTATAACTAATTACGTAACTATCTTTAAATAGATAGTTATATAGATTAGCTAAATCTAATATATATTTAGAGATATAGATAATAATAGACTACTTCTCTCTAAAGTAAGTTAAGTTAGTAGTATTAATACCTTTACTATAGGTTATAATATTTATAATAAGCTTAGTTATAATACGCTTATAGTATTACTTTAGTAATATAGTTATATAGGTTTATTCTACTTTAGAACTACTATTAATATCTATTATCTCTTATCTCTCTATTACTTTAGCTTTTATAGCGCGTTAGTCCTCTTCTCTAATATTATTTATTTCCTTTACTTAAGTAGTTATAGTATAAATAGTAATAGTATTTTCTAAGTTCTATTATACTAAGGCCTTTTACTTCTCTTAAGATATAAAGTAGTTATAGTTAATATAGTCCTTTTACTACTTAACCTTAATAGTATATAGCTTAGTTAGTATATATTATTTAATAGCCTATTAATAATTTATCTTAGAGATTCTACTCTTAGAACTATCTAGAATCTTAACTAGGTAGTTAACTTAGTTTAGGAAGAAGTAAAGATAAATACTTTTATTATAGAATAGCCTACTACGTAGATTAAACTATTACTAAATAAACCTAGAGAAAATAATAGTATAGAGCTTATTTTCTAGTATATCTATATTTATAAAGTTATAAAGACTTACTTATAGAGCGTTAAGGTTATTATTATAAAGCCTTATAAGCTACAGCTTAATATAGCTAAAGATAGAGTAAGAGATACTACCTTTACTAGTCTTATTACGCTTATTATACGCCTTATATACGTTCTTAAAGAGTACTATATTATAGAGAATAATAGAGCTACTCTTAATATACTTAGTAAGATTAGTACTAGACGCCTAGTTAAAGTATAGAGTAATCTAATTATTAAAGCTTTAGGCCTTTAATATATAAAGCTTATTAGCTTAGAGAAGACTAGATATAGGAAGTAGTATATTAGTAATAGAGTTAGTAGATACCTCTTTATTATTAAGATTAAATATATTCTTAGTTAAGAGCTGCTAAATAAGAGAACTAAGAGGCTCTAGTAAGCTATTAAGTATCTTTAAAGTTACTTTAGAAGCTATAATAATACTCTACTTAATAACTATTAGTAAAAGTAAGCTATATAATAGAGGTAAGAGGAGAGAGTTTAAAGAAAGATAATATAGTAAAGAAGAAGTAGAAAGATATAAAAAGTATAGAAAGGTAGTAAGAGGAATAGAGTAATTAAAAGAAGATAATAAGCTATTATCCTTCTTAAAATACCCTCTTATATAGGAGAGAGAGAGAAAAGCTCTAAGTTAGTAGAATAACGCTTAAAGCCTATAATCTACTAGTAACTATAGTATATAAGTAGATTACTAGCTTCTATACTCTATATAGTAAAGATCTTAACTAAATATAGATCTTATTAATAGTAAAGGGGAGAAAGCTATAAAGAGGGGCCTTTAAAAGAGGATAACGTAGGACTTATAATTACTTAATAGACTAGCGCTATATAGTAGTTATAGTTAAGGTAAGAGATATTAACTATAGTAAGCTATAATTTTATTAGTAAAACTACCTCTTTATACGCTAAAATTACTATATTAATACTATAGAATCTCTTACCTATTGTAGATAAATATATACTAGTAAGTACTATAGTCTAGAAAGTAAGTTAAGCGTTATATATATAAAGTTATTATAGAAGTAGTAGATAGAGTAGAGAAGTTAGAGCTAGAGTATTATTTTAATTTTAAAGCTGCAGTAATACTAAGATTACTAGCGCCTTAGCTACGTAATCTATTATCTTCTATAATATACTCTCTTTTTATATATATCTCTACTTATAGCTATAGAATATATAGTATAGTTAAGGGGCTAAAGGCTTAGAAGCTAAAAGATAGTAATATTAGAAAGATAAGATAGTATAGAGAAAAATAGTAATTAATAAATAACTAAGTAAGAATTAGTAAAGATAAAGGAAAGGTTATATATATATATTTAAGTGCTATATAAGGGGATTTATCTCTTTATTTATTTACCTAGTACTACTCTATTACTACTATAAGTAGAAGCGCTTACTTAAGGATAATATTATCTTACTTTAATTACTCTAAGTATAGTAGCGCTATTATACTATATCTATTAGTTACCCTATTAAAGCGCTATCTTAAAGTATCTTCTAGTAGCTATTTCTAAAAAGAAAGAAGTACTTATAAGTAAACTAGTTAATATTATATATAATACGTCTTACTAGCTTTCTATTAGTTAATAAGATTATCTAGGAGAAATAATCTTAGAACTCCTCTTATAATTAGCTATTAAAACGCTAGTCTATCTCTACTAGGATACGTCTTTACTATATAGTCTTTACCTTCTTATAGTACTTCTAAAGGTATACTTATATTAGAAAGAAGATATATAGAAACTTATAAGCTATACTCTTTAGATAGGATATAATGTGCTATATCTTTAAGTTAATCTATTTTAGATATATATTAAAAAGTATAAAATAAGTAAAGTACTATAGTTAGCTAAGCTTATTCTTTATAATCTTAGATTAATAATAGGTAATAATATTACTAGTAAATAAAGAGTAACTATCTTTACTATAGTTAAAGGTATTACTTTCTATAAAATACCTAGCGTAATTCTCTATCTAAAACTCTATAGTTTCTTAGAGATAGCTTTATACTAAGAGTACTTAAGTGCGTTTATATTATACCTACTACTCTTTACTATAATAAAGTATATATTTAATATACGTAGCTTTTACGTTATATTATAAAGATAAAGAGCTTACTAAGGCTTTAGTTATAGATACTAAGTAGTATTAGTATATTAGGATAGATTATACTATAAGAACTTTACCTTAATAATAATATTATTTCTATAAACTACCTCTAGCTTATAAGCTTAAGTCTATAAATAATAAAGTTAATAGAAGTCTAGGTATAGCCTAGTATATATAGCTTAGAGTAAAGTTATTATTAAAGTAGCTACTTAGTATATAATAAAACGCTAGAGCCTACGCTAGTAAGAAAAGAAAGTATTTTAGTATTATAGAAGGCTTATATAAGGTAGTATTAAATAGATCCTAATTATCTTATTTAGCGCTAGAATAAGTAAATATATTATACTTTATTAGCGTTTTAATAATAGTACCTACGTACGTTTTCTTTACTTATAAAGAGATTACTTCTATCTTATAACTACTAGTAGACTTTATATTTTAATAGTAGGTATATACCTTCTTATTAGGTCTATAGTAGATTTACTTATTTTTACTATTAAAATATTTATCTATAGTAATATAAAGGTATCTTTATAGATAGTTATTTAATAGTATAATACGCTTAAAGATAACGTAGGTAGATATCTTAAGTTAATTAATATATAAGAGTATACTTAGACTAAGTATAATATATACTATATAGATCTAACTATTATAACTACTCTATCTACTCTACTATAAGAAGGTAATAGGATATTTAGGCTTTCTAATAGTAAGTACTATATTAATATTAAGAATATTAACTCTAGTATTAAAAGTAGACGTTACTACTAAGATACTACGTCTATAATTTCTAAATTACTATTACGTATTATACTATTACTTTTCTAGTAGTTTACTATAGTAGTTATAATAGCTAAGCGTAGTACTAAGGTTAGTTATAGTTTTTATATATATAATATAAACAAAAATCTTAATAAATATTTAATACTAGCTATAGATATAAGCTGTAATTTATACTATTAAAACTACGTATTTCTAAGGTAGTATTATTACTTTATAGCGAATATTTATACGCGTAGTAGTCTCTCTATATATATAAACCTTCTTTTTAAAACTAAGTAAATAGTAAACTTCTACTTATTAAGTATAAGGAATAGTAGCTAATAAGAGCGTAACTAGGAAACTAAAATATATAATGTCCTAGAGTTTAAAGAAGTAGAGATAATAATTATAGTTAGGAAAGAGGATATAATAGAACTTATCTAAGATAATCTACTTAAGAAGCCTAAAGTTATAATAATAGTTAATAAACTTAGTAAACTAACTATTACTTATATATTCTAGTATAGTAAAAATAATTTAAGCGCTCTTATTAAAGGTCTATAATCTAAAAAGAGATGTAGTAATACTTAAGTTAAAGTACTTCTAAATAATATCTTTCTATAGTATAACTAGTAGAGTAATAATAATAGCCTACTTATAGTCTAGATAGTAAGCTAGTAAGTAAAATGCTATACTCTTACCTATACTAGTAGCTACTATATAAGCTATAATAGCTTCTCCTCCTATTATATTAGTATAAACTATCTTTTAATCGCCTTAGAAACTACTACCTTTACTAAAATTTTCCTATAGAATATAGTAAATATTAATAGTACTACGCTTAGCTAGCTACTTAGATAAAAGCTCTTATACTATAAGGTATTTTTTTATTTTATTATTAACTTTACTAATAGAGTTAAAGCCTAGTTTATAATACTACTTAGAAGATACTTTAAAATAAGTATCTAGTACTATAAAGGTACTATAGAAGACTAAAGCTATTACTATAGCGTAAATAGTAGTTATAGTATTAGGTATATAACTAGCTTATATCTTATAAGCCTTATTATATATATTATTAATAATATTTTCTACTTCTTTAAGCTCTAGTTTCTAGAGTTAAGATAATAACGTATTATTATTTTTATAGCTAAATATAATAAGAAGGTATTATATAATACTAGAGCTAATAGTAAACTCTAACTTAAGCTTTATAATATAGTATATAAGATTAGTAAAGTAGACTAAATTACTAAGTTATACTCTACTTTTATCTAACTATAGAAAAGGACTATACGCTTAATAGTAATATAGAGTATACTATATTAGTTTCTATATACTAGTAATAAGTTTTAAAAAGGAGTAGACTAGAGTAAGATACTAAATAAGTAAGTTAGTAATCTATTAAGGAAGAAAGTAATAGATAACCTTTAGCTCCTTATTTCTATTATAACTCTTATTATAGTAAAGTATAATAGTAATATAATTATTAAATATAAAAATATTCCTAATACTGTTATTAACTATATTTTTAACTAGTATACTTAGGATCTCTATAAGATAACCTAGTTACCTAAAAGTAAAGTAGAATAGTAAAAAGAAAGTATTAAAGAACGCCTATATATATATACTATAATACTATATCTACTTAAAATTATAGAAGTTTTTAATAACAGTCTTATAGTATATACTATAAAGGATAGTAGTAGTTAGATATAACTATATAAATTTACTATATAATTCTAGTCTAGGAAGGCCTACTATAAATAGAGTATACGCTATAGTAGTATTAGCTAGGTTATATTATATTAAGTACTAATTAATATTAAGAAGGTTACTAAGTTTTATAGTAAACGTTAGTTTAGTAAGTATAGTTTCTACTTAGTAATATAGCACTTAGACTATACTCTAGTATTAGTTAAATATAGTTAAAATATTACGTATAGTAATAGTTAAGCTATTCTAGTATATAAAGGTATCTAAGGTCTTACTATATTAAAATTTACTAATATAGTATATAGTAGAGATAACTTAGCTTATAAGCGTATAGTATATAGTAGTAAGATACTAGTAGACTTAGTATTTAAACTAGTTATTATATATATAGTAGGCGTTTTCTATCTCTAGCTTTACTACTTATATAGCTTATAATACTCTCTACCTAATTATAGCTTCTTATTTATTAATAAGCTCTACTACTTTATATAGCTTAATATCTCTATCCTATATAGAGGGCGCTTAGGACTTATCTAGATTAATTAAAGAGTCTAGCTTATTTAGGATCTCTAGAAGCGTAGTTATATAATTAAGTATAAAGTTATCTTAAAGTTTCTAATATCTTATAAAACGTCTTAGCTTCTTTATAGTAGAGAGATTAGTTATAAAGTTATATATAGGCTAGAATTAATCCTCTTCTATATCTACTATAATAAACGCTAATAGTATAATAAAAGATAGTTTAAAGTTATTCCTATAAGCTGTCTATTTAATAAAGGATAGCTAGAACTAATAGTATAGCTTTTCTAGTAGTTCTAAATATATATACTTATACTTTAGTAAAATAGATACTAAGTTATATATAAATAACACTAAATAAGCCTAAATAGTATTCTAGGTATACTATTAGGTAGGTGTAATATATAAGGTTAATAGGTAGACTAAACTATTTATATTAATCTAGTAGAAGAAAGTAAAGATCTTTATAAGAATATTACTATAGTAAATATTAAAGGCTAGGTAGTATACTAGTAGTAAGATAGAAATATAGTTAGTATACTTTTATATAATGTAAATACGCGCTTATCTAGATATTATAGTAGTTATACGCTAATATACTAAAGTTATACTCTTTATAGTATTAATAAGTAGCTTTAGTACTAGTAAACTACTTTCTTTAGTATACTAATATGCCTACTATTATAAGAGACCTTAAAGATATTCTTAGAACTTTATATACTTAAGGTATAGATTTATTTAATAGTTAAGAATACTAGAGATAATATTATAGAGTATTTTTACCTTTTCTACTACTTAGGCTTCTATAGTCTTATACTACGCTTATAGTATATTAAAAGTAGATAAGTTAGTATTAATAGTAGGACTTTATAGACGACTTTAGTAAAGAAAAGTATATAGTATAGATACTAAAGAAGATAAGGCGTTAGTTTTATAATTATTACTTAAATATCTTATAGATAACTTAGTATTAGCTTCGTATACTAGGCTACTAGTTAAGTTAATCTATAATATAGGTAATAGCGTAACTATAAAATAGCTTATAGTATTAGAACCTTTTTCTTTTATCTATATAAAGAATTACTAGCTAGATATAATAGTCTAATAATTACTCTACTAACTAGTAATTTCTTTATATATATA
>Ga0210040_10005936_pt1 | contig 15380 bp, 13 predicted proteins | sample CryGeyCG12114_NA_FD_185462 | JGI IMG/M metagenome (GOLD analysis project Ga0210040, IMG submission 185462) | Groundwater microbial communities from aquifer - Crystal Geyser CG19_WC_8/21/14_NA (SPAdes) (version 2) | ecosystem: Environmental > Aquatic > Deep subsurface > Groundwater | place: USA... | reverse complement strand
GGACACGTCCCCGCGGAACAGCCACCGGACTGGAGCCTTCCCGAGCTGGCCCTCGGCGTACTCCCGCCAGTCCTTCAGCGCCCCCTGCGCGACCGCCTGGTCGTCCGGCAGGCTGCGGTCCGGCCAAGCGCCTATCGGCGTGCCGGCCGGGACCACCGGCGCCGGGGCGGTGTCGCGGGTCGCCAGCACCCCGGCGGGCACGCCGGCGACGAGCACGGCGGCCACTCCTGCGGCGAGTGCGCGCCGGCGCCGGATGCGGCCGGCCCGGCCCCGTACGGCGGGCACCCGGTCCTGCGGCTGGGGCGGCTGCTGCTCGGACAGGCTGCGCAGCCGGGCGGCGAGGTCGTCCACGTCCAGTGCGGGCACGGTCAGCTCCTGCTCGTGAGGGTGTCGTCGGGGGCGAGCGCCGGGTCGGCGCGCAGCTTGGCGAGGGCCTTGGCGGTCTGGCTCTTGACGGTGCCGACCGTGCAGCCCAGGGCGGTCGCCACCGCCGTCTCGGTCATGTCCTCGTGGAAGCGCAGGACGAGCACGGCGCGCTGCCGGCGCGGCAGCCGTCCGAGGGCGGCGGCGAGGCGCACCCGGTCGTCGGTGCCCGCCCAGCCGTCCGGTCCCGGCCGGTCCGGCAGGTCGTACGTCGGGAGCTCGCCCTTCCACCGGCGCCGCCAGGCGCTGGCCGAGGTGTTGGCGAGGACCGCCCGCACGTACCCCTCCGGGTCGCGGTGCCGGATCCGGCCCCAGCTCAGGTAGGTCTTCGCCAGCGCCGTCTGCAGCAGGTCCTCGGCCAGCCCCCAGTCGCCCGTCAGCAGGAAGGCGGTGCGCTGCAGGGCCGGCCCCCGGCCGCGCACGAACTCCGCGAACTGCTCGACCTCGGCGGCGTCCACCGATCTCCTCCCGCTTGGCGTTCGACCGTCAGACGACGCAGGTCCCCCGGAAGGTTGCCCGCGGCGGGCACGCGATCAGCGGTCGGCTCGTTGCGCTGCGTGGTCGGCCTAACATGGCCGTTGCGGACGGGCCCGTCCCGTCCCCCGTCGAGGGAGTTCCGCGCGTGGTCCTGTCCAAGCTCCTCCGTGCCGGCGAGGGCAAGATCGTCCGGCGGCTGCGTTCGATCGCCGACGCCGTCAACGCGCTCGAGGACGAGATCGTCGCGCTCAGCGACGCCGAGCTGCGCGCCGAGACCGACACGTTCAGGCAACGCCTGGCCGACGGCGAGACGGTCGACGACCTGCTGGTGGAGGCCTTCGCCGTCGCCCGCGAGGCTGCCCGCCGCACCCTCGGCCAGCGGCACTTCGACGTCCAGGTCATGGGCGGCGCCGCGCTGCACCTGGGCAACATCGCGGAGATGCGCACGGGCGAGGGCAAGACGCTCACCTGCGTGCTGCCGGCGTACCTCAACGCGCTCACCGGCAAGGGCGTGCACGTCGTCACGGTCAACGACTACCTGGCCCGCCGCGACGCGGAGTGGATGGGCCGCGTCCACCGCTTCCTCGGGCTCGAGGTCGGCGTGATCCTGGCCAACGAGCGGCCCGAGCAGCGCCGCCCCATGTACGCCTGCGACATCACGTACGGCACCAACAACGAGTTCGGCTTCGACTACCTGCGCGACAACATGGCCTGGAGCTCGGCGGAGTTCGTCCAGCGCGGCCACCACTTCGCGATCGTCGACGAGGTCGACTCGATCCTCATCGACGAGGCCCGCACGCCGCTGATCATCAGCGGCCCGGCCGACCAGGCCACGAAGTGGTACGAGGAGTTCGCGCGCATCGCGCCCAAGCTCGTGCGCGACGTGGACTACGAGGTCGACGAGAAGAAGCGCACCGTCGGCGTGCTGGAAGGTGCGGTCGAGAAGGTCGAGGACCAGCTCGGCATCGAGAACCTGTACGAGGCGGTCAACACCCCGCTCGTGGGCTACCTGCAGAACGCGCTCAAGGCCAAGGAGCTCTACCGCAAGGACAAGGAGTACGTCGTCACCGGCGGCGAGGTGCTCATCGTCGACGAGTTCACCGGTCGCATCCTCGCCGGGCGGCGCTACAACGAGGGCATGCACCAGGCCATCGAGGCCAAGGAGCACGTCGAGATCAAGGACGAGAACCAGACCCTCGCCACGATCACGCTGCAGAACTACTTCCGGCTGTACGACCGGCTCGGCGGGATGACCGGCACGGCGTCGACCGAGGCCGCGGAGTTCAGCCAGACGTACAAGCTCGGCGTGGTCCCGATCCCGACGAACAAGGACCCCCGCCGCGTCGACGACCCGGACGTCGTCTACAAGACCGAGGCCGCCAAGTACGACGCGGTCGTCGAGGACATCGCCGAGAAGCACGAGGCCGGGCAGCCGGTGCTGGTCGGCACCGTGTCGGTGGAGAAGAGCGAGTACCTCTCGCAGCTGCTGCGCCAGCGCGGCATCACGCACGAGGTGCTGAACGCCAAGCAGCACGACCGTGAGGCGACGATCATCGCCCAGGCCGGTCGCCGCGGCGCGGTCACCGTGGCCACCAACATGGCGGGCCGCGGGACCGACATCATGCTCGGCGGCAACCCGGAGTTCATCGCGGCCGCGGAGCTGCGCGCCAAGGGCCTGTCGCCCGTCGACACCCCGCAGGAGTACGAGGCCGCCTGGGCCGACGCGCTGCACCGCGCGGAGGGCTCTGTGAAGAGCGAGCACGAGCAGGTCGTGGAGGCCGGCGGCCTGTACGTGCTCGGCACCGAGCGGCACGAGTCGCGCCGGATCGACAACCAGCTCCGCGGCCGCTCCGGCCGCCAGGGCGACCCCGGCCTGTCGCGCTTCTACCTCTCGCTCGGCGACGACCTCATGCGGCTGTTCAACTCCAACGCCGTCGAGGCGATCATGGACCGCCTGAACATCCCCGAGGACGTCCCGATCGAGTCCAAGATGGTCTCCCGGGCGATCCGCTCGGCGCAGACCCAGGTCGAGCAGCAGAACTTCGAGATCCGCAAGAACGTCCTGAAGTACGACGAGGTGCTCAACCGCCAGCGCACCGTCATCTACGACGAGCGCCGCAAGGTGCTGCAGGGCGCCGACCTGCACGAGCAGATCCGCAACATGGTGGACGACGCGGTCGAGGGCTACGTGGTGGGCGCCACCGCCGAGGGCTACCCGGAGGAGTGGGACCTCGAGCAGCTGTGGACGGCGCTGCGGACGCTCTACCCGGTGGGCATCCCGCTGGAGGAGGTCGAGGCCGACCGCGGCATCCTGTCGACGGAGTACCTCGCGGAGGAGCTCAAGGCCGACGCGCAGGCGGCGTACGACAAGCGCGAGGCGTCGCTCGGCGTCGGGCCCGAGGGCGAGCCGGTCATGCGCGAGCTCGAGCGGCGCGTCCTGCTGTCGGTCATGGACCGCAAGTGGCGCGAGCACCTCTACGAGATGGACTACCTCCAGGAGGGCATCGGGCTGCGCGCGATGGGCCAGCGCGACCCGCTGGTGGAGTACCAGCGCGAAGGCTTCGACATGTTCAACGCGATGATGGAGGCCATCAAGGAGGAGTCCGTCGGCTTCCTGTTCAACGTCGAGGTGCAGGTCGAGGCCGCACCCGCTCCGGCCGACACGAGCGCGCTGCTCGCGACCGGGCCGGGCGAGGTCGCCGGCGAGGTCGTGGCGGAGCCCGTCCTGAGCGCGGCGCCGCCGGTCCCCGCCCAGTCCGCGCCCGCCCAGTCCGCGCCGGTCCCGTCCGCGCCCGTACGGCCGGCGCCCGCCGTGCCCGCGCAGTCGGCGCCGGCCGAGGCTCCGCTGTCGCTGCAGGGAAGCGGCGACGACCTCGACCTGGTTGCGGGCGACGCGGTCGCCGGCGGTGCGGCTCCGGCCGAGGACTTCGGTCCGGACGTGCAGGTGCCGGAGCAGCCGGAGGTCCCCGCCGCGGGCATCGCGGGGTCGCCGGTGCCCTCGCAGGCTCCGGCCGCGTTCGTCGAGGAGGAGTCGCTTGAGCTCGAGCACCCCGAGGCGCCGACCTCGGTGGAGGGCCCGGACGCCGGCAGCCACCTGCCCGCCGCACACCCGGTCGCCGAGGCGCCGGTCGCGGCCGAGGCGCCGGTCGCCGCGGTCCTGCCGGAGGGCTTCGGCCGCCCGGAGCGGCCCACCGAGCTCTCGTACACCGCCCCCGCGATCGACGGCACCGCGCAGACCACGAAGGCGCCTGCCCCGGCGCTCGACGGGGTGGTCCGCGGCAGCGGCGAGCAGTCCCGCAACGAGCTGTGCGCGTGCGGCTCGGGCAAGAAGTACAAGCGCTGTCACGGGGACCCGCGCAGCAAGTAGCGCCCACGACAGGGCGGCCCGGGCTCGCTGGAGTCCGGGCCGCGCTGCTGTGCGGTGCCTGGCCCGCCGGCCGGGCCTGAGCCGAGAGCACCTGTCGGCTCGGCAGTCCGCAGCATCCGCACAACTGCTGCTGGCCGGGAGCACAGACGGCAGCCGGGGACGGGTACCCCTCGGGGTCAGGCGGTCAGGGGTCGGCGCTCAGGCGCTCTGCCGGTGGGACGCTCTGCCGGTCAGGCGCTCAGCAGGTGAACCGGTCAGGCGCTCAGGCGCTCAGCCGCTCGTGCGCTACGCCGCTCGTGCGCTCAGCCGCTCAGCCGCTCAGACGCTCAGCCGCTCAGCCGCTCAGCCGCGCCGGTCCGGCGGGCCGGCGTCGTGCCTCTGTGGGGTCAGGCGGTCTGGCGGGCGGCTAGAGCCCGACCAGCTCGGTGCAGAACCAGCGACCGTGCGCGGCCTGCAGGCGCAGGGCAAGGGCGCCCGCGCGCTCGCCGCGGGTCACTGTCGCGCAGACCTCCGCGACCCCGTCCGGGCGCTCCTGCACGTGCACGCTGAGCACGTCCCGCCGCGTCGGCCGCAGCCCGGTGCTCCGTGGCCGCCCGGTCAGCGCCTGCTCGAGGTCGGCGTACAGGCCAGGGGTGGTGTCCCGCTGCAGCTGCGTCAGCGGCCGGACGCCCGCGCGCACCTCCAGGAGCCGCTGCACGAGGGCCACCGCGAACGGCCGGGCGGGCGGCGGGGAGCCTGCCGGGCGCAGGTGCCGGACCGGTGGCAGGGCAGGGGCGACGACCGGGCGGGGCGCCGGCCGAGCCGCGGCGGCCGGCGGCGCGGGGTGCACGAGGCGCAGCCCGCCGCTGTGGTGACCCGGCTCGTCGTCGTACGGCGGCTCGGTGGACGGCGCGGGCAGCAGGCGCAGGGCCGGCAGGCCACGTCCTCCCGGTGCGGGCGGCGCGGTGGGCTCGGCGAGGGACACGGGTCCTCCTCGGTCAGGGGTCGGTGGAGAGCGGGGCGGTGCGGGTCAGGAGTGCGTGGGGGAGCCGGCGGGCGGCACGAGCCGCTGGCCGGGGTGCAGGAGGTCCGGGTCGGGCCCGATGACCTCGCGGTTGGTCGACCACCAGGCGGGCCAGGCCGCGGCCACCCTGGCGTCGGAGGCGTCGTCGGGCAGACGCGCCGCGGCGAGGTCCCAGAGCGTGTCGCCGGGTCGGACCACGACGGCCTGTCCTGTGGTCCCGGACGGGGGTGCTGCCGTCGGCCAGTCCAGGCTGGGAGGGAAGTGCGGGGCGGCCGGGCTGCTCAGCTGGGGCGTCAGCTGCTGCACGGCTGACCGGGCAGCAGGCGCGCCCGCTGCCCGGGCCGGGCCGTGCGACGCGGCGAGCGCGGTACCCGTGCCGCCGCCGAGCACCACGCCGGCGCCGAGGGCCAGCGCCACCGCGCGGCGCACGGCGGCAGGTGCGACGAGGTGCAGGGCCCGCCGGAAGCCGTTCCCGAGCAGGCCGGGCAGCCGGCTGCCTGCGGTGAGCAGCGCGACCAGGAGCAGCCAGCCGGCGAGCGTCCAGGCCAGCAGTGCCGCGGCCGCGACGAGCGGCTCCGTCGGCTGGGTCGCCGGAGAGGCGGCGAGCAGCGCCTCGAGGGCCCGGGTCGGCGGCGGGGCTGCCACCAGGAGCACGCCGCATGCGGCGGCACCTCCCAGCGGACCTGCACCTCGCACCACGTGCCCCTAGCGCTCGTTTGCTTGTGTTTGCGTTTGTAGGGCGCGGTTCGGCCTCGGTCAAGCCCTCTTGACCGTTGTGGACGACCTGGGGACAGTGCTGCATGCGCTGGAAGGCCCTGTTCGACGACCTCGAGGCTCAGGTCGAGGCCGCGGCCGCCGCGGAGCTCGAGAGCGAGGTGCGGGACCGCACGCGGCGCGAGGTCGGCCTGCTGGGGGTGCTGGACCGGCTCCGCCCTGCCCAGGGCTCCTGGCTGAGCGTGACCGTCCTCGGAGCCGGCAGCGCGCAGGGTCGCCTGCTCGACGTGGGGCCGGATTGGATGCTGCTGCAGGAGCGCACGGCTGCCGAGCTGCTCGTCCCGCTGGCGGCCGTGCTGTCCCTCGGTGGGCTGGGCAGGCGCGCGGAGGCCGCGGGCAAGCGGGACGAGGTCGGCAGGCGGCTCGACCTGCGGTGGGCGCTGCGCGGGCTGGCCCGGGACCGCGCAGCCGTCCACGTCCTGCTGCGCGACGGGAGTGCCCTCGCCGGCACGATCGACCGGGTCGGCGCCGACTACCTCGACCTGGCGGAGCACGCGCTGGGCGAGGCCCGGCGGGCGGCCGCCGTGCAGGGCGTACGGCTGGTGCCCCTGCACGCCCTGGCGCTGGTCCGGCAGGGCTGAGCGGCGGTCCCCGCGGTTCTGCTGTCAGCCGCTGGCACCGGTCCTCCCCGCCCGGGCGCTCAGTCGCCCTGCAGCGACCCTCTACACGGCCTGGCGGCGTCCTCGCGCGCAGCGGCTAAGCTGCCGGTGGCCGACCTCCTCCGGGGCGTGCCGAGGTGGCGACGGCTCAGCCGGCTCAGGCTCTTGCGCCGCGAGCAGGCCGTGGCCGGGCTCGCCGTCGCTCAGGCCGGCTCGCGGCGTGCCCCTCATGGCGGGCCGGCGCGCGCTGCCTGCGACGCTCCGGCCGGTCTCATGCTCCCCTGCCCCGGGCGTCCCGCGTACCGCCCTGTTCGCCGTCGCTCAGGGCGGCCTCGCTCAGCTGCGCGTCCTCGAGCGCCGTGTCGCTCAGATCCCCGTCGCGGCCCAGGGGGTGCGCGTCGACGAACGCCCGGGTCTGCGCGTACGCCCGCTGGATGAACTCCTCCAGCTCGCTGCGCTCCACGCGCCACTGGCCGCGCCCGCCGATCTTGATCGCCGGCAGGTCCCCGTTGCGCACCAGCGCGTACGTCTGCGAGGCCGAGATGTTGAGCACCTCGGCGACGTCCGAGAGCTGCAGGAAGCGCTCCGCGGCCACGAGTCCCCCCTCTTCCGGCGCCGGGTGCAGTCTGGCACCGGGTGGTGACACGTCCGCAGCCTGTCCACAGCGGACCGCCGCCGGCTCGGACTGGGCCGTTCGGGTGAGGCTGTGGACGAGCCGGTACGCCACAGCGCCGACTGGGCCACCATCGCTGCCCCGGCGATGTGGCGGCAGGAGGCCCGCGCGTGACCGCTCCGCCCGTGCCGAAGGCGGCCCGGCTGGCGACCCCGAGCTGGCTCAACACCCGGGTGGTGCTCGGCCTGCTGCTGGTGCTGCTCAGCGTGGTCCTGGGCGCCCGCCTGTTCGCCTCCGCGGACGACGCGCAGAGCGTCTGGGTCGCCACCCGCGACCTCGCGCCGGGAACGACGCTCGCGGAGGGCGACCTCGAGCAGGGGCGGGTGCGGCTGTTCGACAACGGCGGCCGCTACCTCGTGGCCTCGGCTCCGAAGCCGGTGGGCTACGTGCTCACGCGCGGGGTCGGCGCGGACGAGTTCCTGCCCGCTCTCGGTCTGCGCAGCCCGGAGGAGCTGGCGCGGCCGCTGCGGGACGTGTCGGTGCCGGTCGAGGCCGGGCACCTGCCGGGCGACCTGCAGACCGGGCAGCAGGTCGACGTGTACGTGACCGCCGGGCCCGCGACCACGACCTCGACGCCGTCCGCCACCCCGTCCGCGACCTCGTCCGCGACGGGAGCCGTACCCGCGGGGGCGACCCGGCTGGTCCTGGCCGGCGTCCCGGTGCGCCTGCGTCCCGCCGAGGCCGGCCTGAGCGCCCGGAGCGCGGGCGTCGTCCTGTCGGTGTCCGAGACCGACGCGCCGGCGCTGGTGGCCGCGCTGCAGGAGGGGGCGATCGACCTGGTGCGCGTGCCGCGGGCGTCCGAGCTGCCGCCGCTGTCGAGCCCGGCACCGGTCGCGCGCTGATGCGGGTGCCGGTCCTGACGGCCGTCAGCGACGCCGTCTGGGAGGCGGAGCTCGTCGGGGCGCTCGAGAGCGCCGACCTCGGCATCGAGGTCGTACGGCGCTGCGTCGACCTCGCCGACCTGCTCGCGACCGCCGCCACATGCCAGGCCCGGGCCGCGCTGCTGTCCGCCGACCTGCGCCGCCTGGACCGGGACGCGCTGGCCCGGCTGGACGACGCGGGCGTGGCCGTCGTCGGCGTGGTGCCCGAGGGGGACGAGCAGGCCGAGCACCGGCTGCGGCAGCTCGGCGTGACCACCGTCGTACCGGCGGAGTCCGCGCCCGCGCAGCTGTGCGAGGCGGTCCTGTCCGCCGTGAGCCGGGTCCAGGGCGCGGACGCCTCGGCAGGCGACGCTGGTCCGGGTGTCGACGCTCCGACCGGCGAGCCGCCCGCCGACCCGTTCGCGGGCGCCGCGCGGGGCGCCGTGGTGGCGGTCTGGGGGCCGACCGGGGCTCCGGGTCGCACCACGCTGGCGGTGGGCATCGCCGCGGAGCTGGCCGCCCTGGCCCGGTCGACGCTGCTGCTCGACGCGGACGTGTACGGCGGCGTGGTCGCCCAGGTGCTCGGGCTGCTGGACGAGGCGCCGGGGCTGGCCGCAGCCTGCCGGCTCGCCAACGCGGGCACGCTCGACGCCCCGTCCCTCGCGCAGCTCGCCCGCCGGCTGACACCTGACCTGGCCGTGCTCACCGGCATCGCCCGGGCGGACCGCTGGCCCGAGCTGCGCCCGGCAGCCCTGGAGAGCGTCCTGGACCTCGCCCGCCGCCTGGCCGCGGTCACCGTCGTCGACTGCGCCTTCGCGCTCGAGCAGGACGAGGAGCTCGCGTACGACACGGCGGCCCCACGCCGCAACGGCGCGACGCTGACCGTGCTCGAGCAGGCCGACACGGTGATCGCGGTGGGCACTGCGGACCCCGTGGGGCTGCAGCGGCTGGTCCGCGGTCTCGGCGAGCTCAAGGAGGCGCTGCCGGACGTGCAGCCGCGGGTGGTGGTCAACCGGCTGCGCAGCACGGCGGTGCCCGGGGACGCGGCCGCGGAGGTCCGTTCCGCGCTCGCCCGGTACGCCGGGGTGCAGGACCTCGCGCTCGTGCCTCTGGACGTGGCCGCCCTCGACGGGGCGCTCGCCTCCGGTCGCACCTTGGTGGAGAGCGCTCCGGCGTCGCCGGCCCGGCTCGCGATCCGTGACCTCGCGGGGAGCCTGGTCGGCGTACGCCCGCCCGGTGGTCGGCACCGCGCCCGCCGCCGTCGCTGAGTGCTCGGGCGGTGCGTCGGTCGCTCCCAGCCCGAGAGCGGCCGCGCGCAGCCCCGTTCCCCCGTGGGTGATCCAGGGCGCGGTGGTGTCGTCCTGGCAGCAGCAGCTCGCCCTGGATCACCGTAAGGAGGGTGGTGCGCAGGCGCGCGGCCGTACCGGGTGGGACGCAGGCGCGCAGCAGCCACGCCCCGTAGATGATCCAGGGCGCGGTGGTGTCGCCCTGGCAGCAGTAGCTCGCCCTGGATCACCGTAAGGAGGGTGGTGCACCGGCGCGCGGCCGCCCCCGTGGGTGATCCAGGGCGCGGTGGTGTCGCCCTGGCAGCAGCAGCTCGCCCTGGATCACCGTGAGGAGGGTGGTGCGCAGGCGCGCGGCCGTACCGGGTGGGACGCAGGCGCGCGGCAGCCACGGCCCCGCAGGTGATCCAGGGCGCGGTGGTGTCGCCCTGGCAGCAGCAGTTCGCCCTGGATCACCGTAAGGAGGGTAGTGCGCAGGCGCGCGGCCGTACCGGGTGGGACGCAGGCGCGCAGCAGCCACGCCTCGCAGGTGATCCAGGGCGCGGTGGTGTCGCCCTGGCAGCAGCAGCTCGCCCTGGATCACCGGGGTGGGGGGTGGGTCTGTGGGCGGCGTGGGAGCTCGAGGGACGGGGCCCGAGCTCCGCGGCTGCGCCCACGCCCGGCGGCTACGCCCCGGCGCCCACGCCCACGCCCGGCGGCTACGCCCCGGCGCCCACGCCCGGCGGCTACGCGCCGGCGCCCACGCCCGCGCCGCCCGGGACGGCCTCGGCCGCCGCGAGCGTGGAGCTCTTGTCCTGCTTGCCGAGGTACGGGCCGAGCTCCTGGCGGGCGACGGTGCGCACGTGCACCTCGTCCGGGCCGTCGGCCAGGCGCAGGGTGCGCATCCCGGCGTACATGCGCGCGAGCGGGAAGTCGTTCGAGACGCCCGCGCCGCCGTGGATCTGGATGGCCCGGTCGAGCACGTTGAGCGCGACGCGCGGGGCCATCACCTTGATCGCCGCGATCTCGGTGCGGGCACCCTTCGCGCCGTGCTTGTCGATCAGCCAGGCGGTCTTGAGCGTCAGCAGCCGGACCTGCTCGATCTCCATGCGCGACTCGGCGATCTGCTGCTGCACGACGCCCTGCTGCGCCAGCGGCCTGCCGAAGGCGACGCGCGTGGCGGCCCGCTCGCACATGAGCTTGAGCGCGCGCTCCGCCACGCCGATCGAGCGCATGCAGTGGTGGATGCGGCCGGGCCCGAGCCGGGCCTGGGCGATCATGAAGCCCTGGCCCTCGCCCGCGATGAGGTTGCTGACCGGGACCCGGACGTCGGTGAAGCGCACCTCGCCGTGCCCGTGCTGGTCCTGGTAGCCGAACACCGGCAGGGCGCGCACGACCTCGACGCCGGGGGTGTCGGCCGGCACCAGGATCATCGACTGCTGGGCGTACGTGTGGGCCGACGGGTCGGTCTTGCCCATGAGGATCATGATCTTGCAGCGCGGGTCGTTGATGCCCGTGGTCCACCACTTGCGGCCGTTGACGACGTACTCGTCGCCGTCGCGGACGATGCTCGTCTGGATGTTGGTGGCGTCCGAGGAGGCGACGTCGGGCTCGGTCATGGCGAACGCCGACCGGATCTGCCCCTCGAGCAGCGGCTCCAGCCACTGCGACTTCTGCGCGTCGGTGCCGAACATGTGCAGCACCTCCATGTTGCCCGTGTTCGGCGCGTCGCAGTTGATCGCCTCGGGCGCGATGTGTGTCGACCAGCCGGTGATCTCCGCGAGCGTGGCGTACTCGACGTTGGTCAGCCCCGACACGTCCGGCAGGAACAGGTTCCAGAGCCCGCGCGAGCGCGCCTCGGCCTTCAGCTCCTCCACCACGGGCGGGAGGGTGTGGTCGTCCGGCCCCTTCTCGTTGCGGTACTGCTCGTACTGCTCCTCGGCCGGGAGGACCTGCGTGTCCAGGAAGTCCTGCAGGCGGCCGCTGTAGTCCTCGGCCTTGGCGGACAGCGCGAAGTCCACGTGGCGCTCCTCATCGATGTCTGTGTCACCGGGCGGTGTCGTCGTCCGCAGTCTGCCCCGCGCCCCGCGGGGGCGGGCACCCGGGAGGGGGCTGTGGGATCCTCGCGGATGCCCCTGCCGCCCGGCGGGGTCGACGAAGGAGCAGCGTGGTCGACCGGCTCAACTCCCTGGACGTCTCGTTCCTGTACCTGGAGACGCCCACCACGGCGATGCACGTCGGCAGCGTCACGACCTACGCACCGCCGGAGGCCGGGTTCGACTACGACCGGCTGGTCGAGCTGACCAACCAGCGGATCGCGCTCGTGCCGCGCTACCGGCAGAAGATCAAGGACGTGCCGGGACGGCTCGTCGGCCCCGTCTGGGTGGACGACGAGGACTTCGACATCACCTACCACGTACGGCGCAGCGCCCTGCCGCGCCCGGGGACCGACGCGCAGCTGCGCGAGCTGGTGGGCCGGCTCATGAGCCGCCAGCTCGACCGCAGCCGGCCGCTGTGGGAGATCTACCTCGTCGAGGGGCTGGAGGGCGACCGGGTCGCAGTGGTCACCAAGACCCACCACGCGATGGTGGACGGGGTGGCCGCGGTCGACATCGGCACCGTGATGCTCGACCTCACCCCGGTGCCGCGCGAGCTGCCGCCGGACGACTGGAAGGCCGAGAAGGCGCCCGGCACCGTGAGCCTGCTCGCCGGGGCGGTCGGCGACCTGTTCACCCGGCCCACCCAGGCCGTCGAGCTGGTCCGCGCGTCCGTCGGCGACGCCCAGGCGACCGCGGAGCGCGTCCTCGGCTTCGCCGGCGGGCTGCTGGACTCGGTGCGCACGATCAGCCGCCCGGCGCCCAGCACGCCGCTCAACGCGGTCATCGGCGAGCAGCGCCGCTTCGGCATGGCCGCGACCAGGCTCGAGGACTACAAGCGGGTGCGGACCGCCCACGGCGGCACCGTCAACGACGTGGTGCTGGCCACCGTGACCGGCGCCCTGCGCACCTGGCTGCTGACCCGCGGCGAGGCGGTCACCCCGACCACCGTGGTGCGCGCGATGGTGCCGCTGTCGGTGCGCAACGCCAACGACGCCGCGACCGGCAACCACGTCTCGTCGTACTTCGTCGACCTGCCCGTCGGCGAGGGCAACGGCGTCATGCGCCTGCACCAGGTGAGCTACGCGATGCGCGGCCACAAGGAGTCCGGGCAGTCGGTCGGCGCCGACGCGCTCGTGCAGCTGTCCGGCTTCGCGCCGCCGACGATCCACTCGCTGGGCGCCAGGGTCGCCTCCAGCTTCACCAGCCGGCTGTTCAACCTGGTGGTCACCAACGTGCCGGGGCCGCAGTTCCCGCTGTACGCCGCGGGCGCCCGCATGCTCGAGATGTACCCCGTGGTCCCGCTCGCGAAGGGCCAGGCCGTGGCGATCGGCCTGACGTCGTACGACGGGGGCGTCTACTACGGGCTGAACGCGGACCGCGACGCGATGCCCGACATCGACGTGCTGGCGCAGTGCATCGAGGAGTCGCTCGCGGAGCTGGTCGCGACGGTCGAGGCGTGAGCGGCCCCTCGCCCGCCCCGCGGCGCGGGCTGGTGCTCGGCGCCGGCGGAGTGCTCGGCGCGGCCTGGACGACCGGCGCGCTCGCGGCGGTGCAGGCGGAGTACGGGTGGGACCCCCGCGAGGCCGACGTGCTCGTCGGGACCTCCGCCGGCTCGGTGCTCGCCGCCTCGCTGGGCTGCGGCATCGACGTCGACACGCTGGTCGCCCACCAGCAGGGCCTGGAGCCCAGCGGCGACGGCCCGCACATCGACTACGACCACGACAGGGACGCCGGGCCCGGGCGCCCCCCGCTGCCGCGCCCGGGCATCGCGTCCGCCCGGGGCGTGCTCAGCGTCGCCCGGCGCCCGCGCCGCGCCACGCCGATGATGGCGCTGAGCACGCTGCTGCCGAAGGGCCGCGGCTCGATCGAGCCGGTCGGGCGGCTCGTGGACGCCCTGGCACCCGACGGCGCCTGGGCGCCGCACCCCCGCACCTGGATCGTCACGATGGACGTCGACACCGGCCGCCGGGTGGTGTTCGGGCGCGAGGGCTCGCACCCGGCCGCGCTGCGCGACGCCGTCATGGCCTCCTGCTCGATCCCCGGCTGGTACGCCCCCGTCCGCATCGGCACGCACCGCTACGTCGACGGCGGGGCCTGCTCGCCCACCTCCCTGGACCTGGTCGCCCGGCTCGGCCTCGACGAGGTCGTCGTGCTCTCGCCGCTGACCTCCCTGGAGTACGACGACCCCGCGACCGTGGCCGGCCGGGTCGAGCGGCGGGTGCGGCGGGTGGTGACCAAGCGCCTCATCGGCGAGGTGAAGAAGGTCGCCGCGACCGGCACGCGCGTCACGCTGCTCGGCCCGGGCGCCGAGGACCTGGTCGCCATCGGCGCCAACCTCATGGACCCGCGCCGCCGCCGCCGGGTGCTCGACACCTCGCTGCGGACCTCCGTCGCGGCGGTGCGGGCCCAGGGCCTGCGCCCCGTGGGCTGAGGGGCCGAGCGTGCGCGTCTACCTGCCCTGCACCCTGCCCGGCCTGCGCCGGCTGCTCGACGACGGCGAGCTCGGCGACCCCCCGCTGCCCGCGTACGCCGTGACCCCGGCGCTGCGCGAGTGGTACGCCGAGGGCGACGACGAGGAGCTCGAGTACGCCGCGCTGTCGCTCGCCGCGAAGGCGTCCGTGCGCCTGCTCGACGCCGACCAGGACGCCCCGCGGCGGCGCGTCGTCGTCGTGGCGGAGGCCGGTGCGACCGAGCCCGCCCCGCACGTGGACCGGGCCGCGGTGCGCGTGCTGCAGCCCGTGCCGCTGCGGCTCGTGCAGGCGGTGCACGTCGACGACCCGGCGGCGGTGCCCGACGTGACCGTCGCGGCCGACGCGGTGATCGAGGCCGACCTCGGCAGCGAGGACGCGGCGTTCCGGCTCGAGCAGGCCGAGGGGCACGAGCTGCAGTGGTACGCCACGCAGGAGATCGGCCCGCTCCTCGAGCTGTCGTGAGCCCGGAGCTCGAGGAGGTCGAGCAGGCCGCCTGGACCGCGCAGTACACCGGGCTCGCGGACGTCGAGCCCGACCTCGGCCCGCTCGCCGTCCCCGTCGCCGGGCTGCACGTTCACGGCGTCGCGGGCTGGCCCGAGAGCCCCTGGCACAACACCGTCACCGGCGCCGGGCTGCGCGCGCCCCTGCGGGAGCAGGCCCTGGACGTCGCGCTCGCCCTGCTCACCCGGCTGCGCGCGGAGCACCCCGTGGTGCAGGTCGCGGAGGGCACCGGGGTCCCCCCGCAGTGGCTCGCCGCCCGCGGCCTCGCGCCCTCGCCGCCGCTGCTGCGCATGTCGGCCCCCACCGGCGGCGCGGGTCCGCAGGGGCCGCTGCGCGTGCAGGCCGTCGGCCCGGAGGCGGGCTCCACCGTGGCGGCCGTCTGCCTGCGCGGCTTCGGCAGCGTCGACCAGCGCTGGTGGCGGGCCGGGCTCGGCCGGGCCGGCTGGACGCAGGTCGTGGCGTACGACGGGGACGTGGCGGTGGCCACCGGGGCGCTGTTCGTGGCCGGGGAGCAGGCCTGGCTGGGGTCGGCGACGACGGTGCCGGACGCCCGCCGGCGGGGCGCCCACGCCGCCCTCGTCGCGGCCCGGCTGCGGCTGGCCGCGGACCAGGGCGCGCTCCAGGCGTCGGTCAAGTGCGCGCCGGGGTCGCCCTCGCACCGCAGCCTGGTCCGGGCCGGCTTCACCCCCTCGCACCAGGTGGTGCAGTGGCGGGGGAATGTCTCGCCCCCCTCGCGCGTCGGGTCGTGAGGTGGCGGGACGTCGGACAGTGACAGGGCGCAGCTGGCGGTGGGGCGCGGTGGCGGCGTCCGTCGCCGTGCTCGCGGCGCTCCCGTCCGCGGTCGGGGCGCTGCCGGCGGCGCACAGCGACG
>Ga0210040_10005935_pt1 | contig 15380 bp, 12 predicted proteins | sample CryGeyCG12114_NA_FD_185462 | JGI IMG/M metagenome (GOLD analysis project Ga0210040, IMG submission 185462) | Groundwater microbial communities from aquifer - Crystal Geyser CG19_WC_8/21/14_NA (SPAdes) (version 2) | ecosystem: Environmental > Aquatic > Deep subsurface > Groundwater | place: USA... | reverse complement strand
CTACCCTCGACGAAAGAGAAATTGGCGTGTTGAACCCCAATGTCCGGGCCATGGTAGCATTTAATACCGATTCGGATGTGCTGCCCACCATTCGGGCTAATGGCGTGCTGATGGTGCAGGTAACGCCTCTAGGCGGTACCATATCCGGTTCTTCTTCGGTTATGCAATTGGATGCCTGGAACTGGGAAGATGCAGTGGTAAAAGCCGATGATGGCCTGCACCTCAACTGGCCCAATCAACTCTTTCCGAACCCGAGGTTTACCCCCGCTGCTTTTGCCGAAATGCAGCGCAACCGCGAGATTTTGCTACAGGATTTAGCTACCTTTTTTCAGCAGGCTTCCGCTTACCGCAGCGGGACTTTCGATAAACAGAATTTTAAGCTTACCGCCATGAAAGGTTTATTCGACGGAACCCAGCGGCTTTACCTGCATGCCAATAGCGCCAAAGACATTATAGAAGGTATACGCTTTGCGCAGAAAGCCGGGGTAAAGCAGATTGTACTGGTAGAAGGCCAGGACGCCTGGCGGGTAACGGATTTCCTGCGGGATAATAAAATTCCGGTGCTTTTATCGGGGGTACACGCTTTACCCGGCAACACTGGCGACGACACCGACTTGCCTTACAAAACGCCTTTTCTTTTGCAGCAAGCCGGTATTTTATACGGATTAAATTACAGTACCAGTTTACACGGTTCCCGTAATCTGCCTTTTATTGCCGGCACCGCCGTGGCGCATGGCCTTACCAAAGAACAAGCCCTGATGGCTATTACGGCCAATACCGCTAAAATATTAGGAATCGATGCCCAGGTTGGAACGGTAGAAGCCGGCAAGGATGCCACTATAGTTGTTTCAAGCGGCGATCTGCTGGATATGCGCACGAATAACGTGACAAATGCTTATATTCAAGGCCGTAAAATAAACCTGACCGATAAGCAAAAATACCTATACCAGAAGTTTAAAGAAAAATACGAAGCCCAGCAACCAGCTACTGGCAAATAAGTAAAAGTACTTTGCCTTAAAATTTAAAAAGCACCGGTTTAAACCGGTGCTTTTTTTATAGAAAAGCGATCAAACAGACCCAAGTATCAATATATTAGAAACCAAACTTTTATAATTGTAAAGCATTGGCTTTTATTTAATTGCCAGCTATAATCAAAATATTTAAGGTAGATTTAAGTTTGGCCTTTTATTTATATCTGCTATATCGGTATAACTTACCTCTTAATACTTATTTTTACTCAGTGATCTCTGTGATGTTAACGTTTGAGCAACAGAAAGAAAACCGGGAATCGGTGCACAATGTCTGGCGTATTAGTTTTGGCCACACCACCCACTCCCTTATAAATGGTTTGTACCAGGGCTGGGATTTAAATCCTGCCCAATTACCCATGCGCTATGCCGCTACTTATAACTTTTTCCTGAGCAGTTACGAAGATGCTGTCTTTCGGCTGAAAACCTTTGTGGAGCGGGCCGCTATCTCTACCTTAACCAAAGATATTTTTGATGATGCTGCCACCGGCCAAGGGTTACTCAATTTTTCTTGAAAACCATGAACTGCGGTGCCATCACCGAAGAAGAAGCCTTAGCTACCGGCCTGACTTTAGCCGATATCCGGAGCCGCTCTTTTTACCGGATTTTGGAAGGGCGCCGGGAAAGTAAAGACGGGCCTGCTAGGTAAGTTATTCAAACTAAATTATTACCAACTAAAAATATATGGTTCTGACTATCAAATAATTAGATTTGTAACAGGACAGTAGTCGAAATTTAAGACAAGATGGAACAACATAAACAATACATGCGCGAAGCCATCCGGCTTTCCATCGAAAAGATGCAGGCTGGGTTTGGCGGCCCTTTTGGCGCCGTGGTGGTACGTAACGGCGAAATTATTGCCCACGGATTTAATAACGTTACCTACTCAAACGACCCTACGGCCCACGCCGAAGTAGATGCTATCCGGAAAGCCTGTGCGGCGTTAGGCAAATTTCAGTTAGATGATTGTGACTTGTACACAAGTTGCGAGCCTTGTCCTATGTGCCTGGGCGCTATTTACTGGGCCCGGTTCCGGAAAGTCTATTATGGCAATACGAAGCAGGATGCCGCGGCAGTCGGTTTCGATGACCAGTTTATTTACGAGGAATTAGAGAAACCTTTGCCCAGCCGTTCGATTGTGATGGAACAATTATTACCCGAAGAAGCCATTATGGCTTTCCGGGAATGGGACCAAAGTCCGCATAAAATTGATTACTAAACACCTGTTTACCTCAGCCTTTAATCAAAGTACTTACTAAATGAGAAACTATTGGCTGCTCTTGCTATTGGTTTTACCTCTAAATGCGCACGTACTATTGGCGCAACGCGCGGGCACCCCAAGTTTCCAGGTGGTTCCGCTGGGCGTTAAAGGAGGATTGGATGAAAGTAATCTTTCGGCGTATATGCTGGCGCCTGCTAACAGTAATAATTATATCTGCCTGGATGCAGGCACCTTACGAACCGGCATCCGGCAAGCGGTAACTAATAAAGTTTTTCGCGCTACTACCGATGAAGTCTTAAAAAAATACATAAAAGGGTATTTAATTTCGCACGCCCACTTAGACCACCTGGCCGGACTCATTATAAATTCCACCGACGATTCCACGAAAATTATTTATGCTTTACCCGATTGCATTGAGCAGATACAAAAGAATTATTTTAACTGGCAAAGCTGGCCCAACTTTGGCAATACCGGCGCAGGCTTGGCGCTAAAAAAATACGCTTATAAACCATTAAATGCAAATGGTGCGGAAACGGCCATTCAAAACACCGATTTACAGGTGCAAGCCTTCCCGTTAAGTCACGGCGATGCTTACCAGAGTGCAGCCTTTTTAATCCGGAATAAAGAAGATTATGTGCTTTACCTGGGCGATACCGGGCCCGATGCGGTGGAAAAAAAGCAGAATCTACAAAACATCTGGCAAAAGATTAGCCCATTGGTGAAAGCCAATAAACTCAAAGGTATTTTTATAGAAGTGTCTTACCCCGACGAACAACCCGATAAACTTTTATTCGGGCATCTTACCCCGCATTGGCTCATGCGGGAAATGGAAACGTTACATTCGTTTACCGGGAAAGGGAATTTAAATAGTCTGAATGTGATTATCACCCACATCAAGCCAGCCGATAAAGACGAAGAAAAAGTCAAGGCCCAACTGAAAGCTCAAAATAAACTAAAACTAAACCTGATATTCCCGGAGCAAGGAAAGGCATTTAGTTTGTAAAAAGGAATTACAAAAACAAAGCAAGCCTGACTATTCTTCAGGCCTTCTTTAAAATATATTAATAAGAATAACTAGTTTAGAAGTTGGGCGATAATAAATACCTACTGTAGAAATCATCGATAATTTTAACCGCTTCCCCCGCATCATCCACAATATGCACCAGGTTTAAGTCAATGGCATTAATGTTGTTTTCATCGTTTAGCATTACCTTTTCTATCCATTTAAATAAGCCTTCCCAATAAGCCCGGCCTACTACCACAATAGGGAATGCCCCTATTTTTTTCGTTTGGATTAGAGTAAGGGCTTCAAATAATTCGTCCAGGGTTCCAAAGCCGCCGGGCATTACCACAAATCCCTGGGCATATTTCACTAACATCACCTTCCGGATAAAGAAGTAATCGAAACTGATAATATTATCCGGGTCTACGTAGATGTTATGAAATTGCTCGAAGGGCAAGCGAATATTTAAGCCTACCGATTTGCCGCCTTCGGAGTGGGCGCCTTTATTGCCGGCTTCCATAATGCCGGGGCCACCGCCGGTTATTACGCCGTAGCCGTGGCGTACCAGTTTTGCGGCAATTTCTTCGGCTATTTTGTAGTACTGGTGTTCCGGCTTGGTACGGGCCGACCCGAAGATAGACACACAAGGTCCGATTTTGGCTAATCGCTCAAACCCTTCCACAAACTCCGCCATTACTTTAAATATTTGCCAGGAGTCGGCTATTTTGATTTCGTTCCAGTCTTTATCTACAAAGGCCCGGCGAATCCTAATATCTTCGTCGGAAGCCGGCGGCGCCGGAGATTGCCCAGCTTCCCGTAAATCAGTAATGGAGGTAGCCTTATTTTCGTTTATATCGGGGTTAAAAATGGTTTGGCCACTGCCAATATTCAGCGTCTCATCCTGTAGTTTCGTTTTACTATCTTTTCTGATTTTTGTCATTTTAATTTTCTTGTGCTATACTAAACAGCAGAAAGTTCCGGTGCTAATTATAGCCCTATTAATTCTAATTTTGGAATCTTCTGCTGGCTTTTCTACTAATAATAAGCCATAACCATTTTCTTTATAGCTTTTTATAGGCCCGTTTTCAAGATAATTCTTTGCTTGTTCTTCTGTTCCTGTCGCCAATAAACTGCAACCAACCCGGGCTGTTTAGAAGCGCAACAATAAATTCAGAATCATTAAGCGTAAATTCTCTAAGTTTTAATCTATCTGTCTCTAAGATATATTTCATTTACCGGCTAATAACAGACGTTACGCAAGTGCATCAAAAATAGAAAACATTGTTTATTCAACCCACATCCGTCATTCTGTAGAATTCTAAGAATTCCAGAAGAATCTTCTGTGTTACCTACTCAGAAGATTCTTCTAGAGTGGCGGTAATAGATGGTGATAATTGAAAATATTGCTGTTTTGCGTAACATTAGCTAATAAGTAATCAAAGAAATTAAATTATATACTTTAAAATATGGTGAAAACTTCCCTCTTATTGCGGGAGGACTACCTAAAATGATTTTATTGGTATTTGCCGCAACGATTAAGCTATTTGACAAACGTTGTTCGTTCGTTCGGCGGTGCTACCCGGGCCCGATCTTGTGTTAAAGTGAGCATTAATAAAAGGTATTAATTTTTCGGCGTAAAAAACACTGCTTGGGTTTAGCCGCTATCATTAGCAAGGCTATTTCCTGTAAGTGCGTACTACGGAAAAATATACCAACCTGTAGCGGCAATAGTAGCATTTTTAACAAAATTTTTTCGCGATGAGAAAGGTAAATTCAGATTTCTCTTTTCCGCCATGCCATTGCCTTTTTATTTAAAATTACTGATCTAATTTAAACCCGGTTGTGCTGTTACAACAATAAACTTACTACCGAAACGACCATGATCAGGTAAAATATTAAACTGATTTCCCGGAACTTAAAGAGCAGCATTTTTATAATACCCCAGGAAAGAAAACCGCAAGCCATGCCCGTAGCAATAGAAAAACTAAGCGGCATCATGACCAAGGTAAATATGGCCGGAATAGATTCTTCCCAGATATCGAAGTTGATATGCCGGATTTGGCTTACCATTAATATACCCACAATGATGAGGGAAGGGGCTGTAGCATAAGCCGGAACCACACTAATAAGCGGAATAAAAGCCAAGGCAATTATAAACAAAAGTCCGGTTATAATGGCTGTTAAACCGGTTTTGCCACCTTCGGCAATGCCGGTAGCCGATTCGATGTAAGCAGTGGCCGGCGAGGTGCCCAGCAAACCACTTAACACCGTGGAGAAAGCATCAATAACTAGCATCCGGTTTATGTTTTTAATCTTTCCGTCCGGCTGTACCAAGCCGGCTTCCGTGGAACAGGCTACCAACGTGCCCAGCGAATCGAACATGTTGATATAAAACAAGGCAAAAACCGGCCCGATGAGGCTTAATTTAAGAGCTCCCAAGATATCCAGCTTAAAAGCTATCGGTTCTACATTAACATTTAACGATACCACAGTTTGCGGCGGATTGACCAAACCAGCTATTAAAGCCAATAGCGTAGAGACTACAATCCCAATCAGAATAGCACCTTTTACTTTTTTAATTAACAATATAATCGTTAGAAATAACCCTACTAACCCTATAACAACCGCTGGCGTAAATTTGCCTAACATCACCAGGGTAGCGGGGTTATCTACAATTACGCCCATATTCTGAAGGCCGATAAAAAGCAAAAACAACCCGATACCTACCGGAATAGCCGTAACAATAGCGGCCGGGATGGCATTCATGATTTTTTCCCGGATACCCACCAGGCTAAGTAACAGAAATAGTACGCCTCCCCAAAACACAATACCCAAGGCCGTTTGCCAGCCTATGCCATAGGTTATTACTAAAGTGTAGGCAAAAAAAGCATTCAGGCCCATACCGGGGGCCAAAGCAATGGGCACATTGGCCGCAAAACCCATCATTAAAGTAGAGATTGCGGCCACCAGGCAAGTGGCTGCAATTAGTGCCTCTTTGTCCATGCCGGTAGTTTGCAACGTTGCCGGAATAACAAATATCACGTAAGCCATGGTCAGGAAAGTAGTAACACCGGCGATAAACTCTACTCTGACCGTTGTTTGCCGGTCTTTCAAATGAAACAATTTCTCTAACATAAAAGGCAAGTAGTTTTTAGTGGTTTGTGGTTAGTTATCAGACTAAAAACTAACTACTTATTTGATCGAATGCATTGGATAAAGTTTTATTTACTTTTTAAAATTCACCCAAAAACCAGTTTTACCCAAAAACCAGTTGCTATTTTTAAGATCTATTTACCCGGAATTTCGGCTTTATAAGTCGGCCAGTTGGTTACCAGGCTGTCTACTACCACCGAACCAACCCGGTAAGCAGCTTCCAGCGAAGGAATAAAAGCCGAATAACCTTTCCCGTTCCGTTCGTTTGTAAGGCTTTCTATAGCCGTGATACCAGGATATTGCATTGTGAAATTGCTGGCGGTACGCAAAACTATATAGCGGTTAAAAGCAACTTTACTGGCATTATCCAGGAACTCCAGGGCTTGCCCAGTGCCGGTATCTTCCATGGCCGAGGTCACAAAATTGCCTTTGCCGCCCGACCAGTATTTCACCCAATCGTTTGCGTAGTCGTTGGCATAAAAATTATTTTTAAATATTATATACCTCTGCCGCAAGCGTCACTTGTGTCTACATATTCAGGCAAGTCTTCAGACTTGCATTTTATCTATTACGTAAAGAAAACGTGCTTCTTAGATAGCCCCAAGTGCAACTGCGCTCAACACTTGCGCCAGCAAATGTACTCCCTTTATAATAAGCACTGGGATCAATCTGAGTTTAACCTTCAAAAACAGAATACTTAATCTAAACCGCCTTTGCGGATTGGCTGCACGGGCGTAGGCCAGTTGGCGGGTTCACCTGTTTTAACATCCGCCGGTAAAATGCTTTTATCCCGGGAAGTTTTATTGGGGTCTTCACTGGCCATATAAGCCAGAATAGCCGTTAAAATTGCATTGCTCCGCACATCATCGAACACAATTTTATCGTAGGTGTCGCGGTTGGTGTGCCAGGTATAAGTACCGTACGACCAGTTTAAAGAGCTTAAAGAGAAAGCTGGGGCGCCCGCCGCTACAAAAGAAGCGAAATCAGAACCGCCGGTACCAGGCCGGCCCGGAAAAGTAGTTTGGATCTGCGACCGGATTTCTTCGGGCACTTGGGTTAACCAGCGGCCTAAATAATCATAAGCGTTTAAAAAGCCCTGTCCCGAAAGGTTTACTACCCGCCCGGTACCGTTATCCTGGTTAAATACTGCCTGAATGTTCTGAACAATCTCCGGATGATCTGCTACAAAAGCGCGGGAACCATTTAAACCTTGTTCTTCGCTGCCCCAATGGCCCACTAAAATAGTACGTTTGGGGTTGGGGTATACTTTTTTCAGGATGCGCATGGCTTCCATCATGGTTAAGGTGCCGGTACCATTATCGGTAGCGCCGGTGCCGCCATCCCAGGAATCAAAGTGCGCCGATAACATCACGTATTCGTTGGGCTTCTCGGTGCCTTTTATTTCCGCTATGGTGTTAAAGGTGGGTACTACGCCTTTTTCTTTCGATTCGGTACGCACCGATATTTTAGGTTTATGCCCGGATTCGGTTAGCCGGTAAAGCAGGCCATAATCTTCCAGGGCAATATCTACGGTAGGTATTTTCTTGGTGTAAGCGCTGAATATTTTATTTACTCCAAAGCCGTTCGACCAGTTAGAGGCCACTACGCCGGCCGCTCCCGCTTTTTCCAGGGCCACGGGCAAAGTACGGGCAGTATAGCCGGTTTTGCTGATGCGTTTGCGCCAGGCATCGGTTTGTTTGGTGCGCTGCGCCTTCATTTTATCGAAAGATTCTTTGGTGGCAAATTCCTGCCAGTTGTAATCGGGCCGGCCGGTGGGCTGGTTCATCGACACCAAGACAAATTTTCCTTTTACCGCCGGCAACCATCTCTGAAAAGCCACTGAATCGGTTACATCCGGAATAATTACGAGTTCGGCCGTAACTGCTTTTTTCATACCGGGGCTCCAGGCCAGCTGCATGCCTTCTAAAGTTTTGGTGCGGGGATATACCATATCAATATGCGATACGCCTCTTTCCCAGCCGCGCCATTCTCCCCATTTTTCGTTGCGGGCCGCAATGCCCCAATCTTTGTACTTCGCTACTGCCCAATCGTTGGCTTGTTTCATTTGCGGGGTACCCACTAAGCGGGGTCCGATTACATCTATTAATTCGTGGGCCAGTTTTTCTAATTGCGAATGCTGCGTAGCTTCCTGTACAATATTATCAACAATTGGGTCTTTACTTTGCGCAAAAACTAAGCTTCCGGATAATAGGAAAGAAAGAAAAAGCAACCTCTGAATTCTTCTCATGTAAATGATTCTGTTGATATATATTATAAAGGATTTACAGCCTAACTATAAATTGGCAGTTGCTGCCTGCGTTTCTTGAATAAAAAATCAGGAACCAACTTGATTTGTATTGACAGCTAAGATCTTCTTTGCAGAAATAACTATATACTTTTTGATAGTTATTTTTACCCCTCCTATCTCTCTTGAAACAGGAGGGGAGTTTTTACCTTATTTTAAAATAAGTAAAAGAACAAAATTAAACCTGCTTTAAATATTTCGGTTATAGTTGACAACCAAATAGAAGCAACATATTACAATTATAAAAGTCTGGCGTCTAATATCTTGATACTAGGGTCCTTTTACTTAATCTTTATTTCTAAAAGCCTTACTCTCCCGGAAAATAAGTTCTTTCGGCATTCTTCAGGACATCTTCTTTGTAAAATAATACTTCTTTAAACTGCCCGGTGGTGTACATTAAGGCCTGATCGCTGAAATGTTTAGAATTGGGATTGCCGCTATTGCCGCCGGCTAGCAAAGATTTAGCTTTAATTCTTTTACCAAATTCAACGGCGCAAATAAAGCTATTGCCATTGTACCCATAACGCTTATTCGTGCCCGGATACGTACGGCTTACAAAAGAAGGGAGGGCACCCCAGGTAGATGCCGCAAAACCGCTGGGCAAGCTTGGTCTCTTATCGTCGAATTGCTGGTCGAGGCTACCCGTAAGGCGTTGATACCGGTTAATATCGCCCCAGGCTACCTGCCAGTTGCCAAATTTAGTGTGTAGTTCCTGCATTACTGCCAGCATGGGTTCCAGTAATTGTTCGGGGGTAGCAGTTTTGGCAAATATTTGCGTTTTTTGTACTTGGTCGGCTTCGCCTTCTTCAATATATACCTTCCGGATATCCGCGCTTAATTTCTGCGCCCATTCAATGGCCAAGGTAGCGGGCACCGATGTGGCAGAAGAGTTTTTATCCCAGGCGGCTAACAGCTTCATCGGTTCGGTCAATGACTGGTAAGCGGCATTCGTTTTATTTTCTTCAAACGATTTTAGCAGGGCGGGTATTAATACATCGAAAGCAGCCAGGTGGGTGTTATAACCGGCCGCAATAACTTTATCCAGGGTATACCGGCTGTTGCTATCTAAAACTTTTACTGCGTTTATTCCCCGGAAATTTTCGCCATCAGGAGCCATATACGCCGGATAATCTTCTTTTTTCGGACTGTTCGGACCGGCTGCCGTGTAGGGGGTAGAATTACAATTCTGAATCCAGCCGTTTTTAGGATTATACAAGTGTACCGTTTCATCTACCGGGTGTAATCCCTGCCATTCCGTGGCGGCCGTAGTACCATCTACCGGTTTAGACCAATCCAGTTTCTTATCTCTGATGGGAACAAAGTTGCCGTGCCAGTAAGCAATGTTTCCTTTATCGTCGGCAAATACCGTATTATTAGAAGTATTGGCTTTTAATTCCATTACTTTTTTATAATCTTCCAGTCCGGCTGCTTTGGTACGCTGCCAGCTTTGTATCAAACTGGTCATGGAGCGGTTATACGATTTCAGACTTAGCCATTCTCCGTTGCGCTGCGCCATAACCGGACCGTGGTGGGTATAAAAAGCATTAATGGTTTTGGTTTTCTTGGCATTTCCCTCCAGGTAGCGGATACTTATTTTTTTCTGGATTACCGGCTTTAGTTTTTTATCATATTCATAAAAAACTCCTTCTTTATTCCGGACGATCTTTTCTTTGTAAACATCTGCCACATCCACGGCGCTGGAGGTATGCATCCAGCCACAATGGTCGTTAAAGCCCTGGTAAACAAAAAACTGTCCCCAGGTTACGGCGCCGTACGCATTTAAGCCTTCCTGGCTGTTCACCTGTACTTCGGGCCGGAAATAAAATGTAACGTGAGGGTTAATATACAAAATAGCATTGCCGGATTCCGTTCTGGATGGGCCAAAAGCAAAACCGTTAGAACCGCTGGGTAACTCTGATTTTTTAGGAAGCGTGCCACTTGCTTCGTTCGTGCCCGCATAAAAGTTTTTTAATTCCGTTACGGTAATATCAGCCGTACTGATGGCGCCTATACTGCCATCGGTCCAGAGCAAAGGATACCAGGGCTTAAAACGATGCAGCAAAGCGGGTTTTACCTGCGGATTTTTGTACAAGTAATAATTAATACCAGCGGCGTAGGCATTCAACAACTTCTTTAACCACGGCTCTGCTTTATTATAGTCGGCTACGGCCTCGGTGGAGTCGATGAGTAATTTTATAAGTAAGTCGTTATACAGCTCCGATTCACCTTTTATTTCCGCCATCCGGCCCAGCTTTTCAATATAATTCATTTCTACCCGCTGAAAGTCATCTTCACACTGAGCATACAATAATCCAAATACCGCATCAGCATCTGTTTTGCCGTAAATATGCGGAATACCGAAATTATCCCGGATAATGGTAGTTTGTTTGGCCTGTTGTTGCCACTGGGTTATTTCTGTTTTGGTAAAGTTTTGCGCTAATAATTGCAGCGGCAGCAATAAAAGGAAAAGTATTTTCTTCATTCGTGCGTTTTTAAAATAATTAAATTAAGTCGTAGGACCAGGCTTTTGTATAAAACCCGCCTGCATAATCTTGTTTATGAAATCCTATTAAGCTGATAAAGTTGCCAGCTCAGAAACTACTTAGCCAGCATGCCAATAGCTACTTTCCGATCTTTTTCAAACTTAGCCCGGTTCTGAAAGGATACATCTCTTTCCAGGCTTTTTAATGAAGTAAAGATTTGATCGCTGATGCTAACCGGGCTGGGACAAAGATTAGCGGCATTTACCATGATCATATTTGCCGGAACCGCGAATTGTTGTTTTATCTTTTCCCAAAACCTCTCATCCGGCAAATCTTCGTAGGGCGTTAATGAGGCCGGGATAAATTTGGTTTTACTGGTTGCAGCCGTGCTCTCCAGCACCGGATAAGCCATAGTAGCCGCCCAACCGGCAGAAAGCAACTTTAAAAATTTCCTTCTTTTATAAGGAGAATCGGACGCTGCGGATACCTGTTTCATATGGCTGTAGGTTAGATTTATTTTTAAATATCAGAAGCTTTAAGCTACGGCATTAGATTTCCATGCAAGAAACGCCTTATTAGATAAATATCCGCTAATTTAATGGGAAAATTTATGAAAAATATATAATTTTCCTTATTCACCTTATATTTTAATATCTGATAAGGATAATTAGATCTTAATTATACAAAACGCCTTAAATTATAAATGGGCGATAAAGAAGCCAATTAAGGAAAGAGCACTTTTTAGAATTCGGATAAGCTGGGACGTAAAGTTTTAGAAATTGTTTTAAAACCTCACCCTAAATTTCTCTCCTAAATGAGATCGACTTTCATTACCCGTAATTTTATTCCTTTTTCCTGCTGGTAAAAGGCTGGTGATAAAGTAATATTTGGGCAATTTACTTCTAAAATAGTCTTTAAGAAATAAACAATAGATTATTTGGTTTGGGACCAGCGCAAAACATGGAAGCTATATTTTGCTAATGGCAAATAGGCTGTCCACTATCCTGTTGATCACAGGATACCAGTATGAATTGGTTAGGCAATAAGATAGATGAAAAATGTATGAAATAAGGCTTATACTATTGGTTGCCTTGCATCCACTCCAGCGCGTCGGCTTTATTGGTAAAGTTTTTCAGTTGAAACGGCAGCGCTCCTGACTCCTGAATATGTTTCAAGTTGCCTTGTGCCAACTTCTCTACAGTAGTACTCGCCGATTGTAAACGCGCTACTTTCTGAACCCGCGTTTTCATCAGGCCTTTGGCCAGGTACGTCGCCACCTCTCTGCTTTCTTCTTCAGTTACCGAGCTAATTGTTCTGGTTGAATCCAGTAAAAGCTTCTTAACATCATAATTCCGCACATTTTCTACTAAAATGTTTATACTATTCTTAATTTCCGGCAAAAGGTAACCATGCAGGTCAGGATACTCAATCACTAAAATATCGGTAGCTGGTGTGTAATCTAATTTAATAAGGCTGTTCTGAAACAGGACCATTTATATATTGTAAATTTTAGTAAAGGTAGGGGTATTTACTATTATTATCATAAACATGGTACAGCTATTTAAGTTCAATGTAGGTATGCCACTTTTTTAATTGCTTTTTTATATAATGTTAACTGGCTTTAAGTATTTGGCTAATTTAAATTATACATTTTAATCTAACTAGATAACCCAAAAAGCCCTCTCTCTATTTTAGGAGTGGTAATAATAGTACCCAAAACATATACTGATTTTTGCCCTTGTACTTACTTTCTTTTAGAATATAGCAAATAAACTTTTAAAGTTAATATTATGAGCAACCAGCAACTCAAAACCAACTGACATTGGCTGATGAGATGTTAATTCTACTATTGCAATTAATTTTTTTTGTGTTTGTTCTTGAGTAATAACTGAACAACCCAGCTAAACAATACGGCAAACACTATTATAATAACCGTTATGAAACCTGAATTAATAGCATTAGACAAACTGCCCAGGTAGGCATACATTACCGATACTACGAAATGGCCAATGGCAGAATACAAAAGAAAAGTTTTAAAGGCGATAGAAGTGGTACCGGCTACAAAAGAAATAGCCTCCGAAAGAACAGGTAAGGCTTTAGAAATAGTAATGGCCATGTTCCCAAATTTCTGGAAAAGATTATTGCTGTACGCCTGGTCCTGAACAGCGAAAAACTTATCGAAGTAAGGATTAGCACTTCTGCCCAGGTAAAAGCCAAAGACCGAAGATAAAAGGCTAGCAGCCAATGAAACCACGCTGCCGAAAAAGGGGCCCAATATTTTCCCGTTTAAGATCATTAGTAAACTGGATGGAACCGGCAATAGCGTATCGAGGGCCAGAAAGCAGAAGCTAAGCAGGGTATACGTAAAAAGAGATTTTTCGGAATTGATATTAGCCTGAATCCAATGCTCTATGTTTTCGAATAAAAGAAAGGTAGTTACAATAAGTACGCAACAAAGTAAAAATATAACCAATAATCGTTTCATGAGTTTTAAAGCAATGTTACTTCTGGCAACCTAATCAAAAAAAGTAGTAGTAGCCACTCCAACATGGTTATTGCCCGTCTACTTAGGTCAATTTCAGTTCTTTTTAACTTCTGTTTCCCATCGAACAATATTTATCTTTTTTCGAATCCGAGTTGGATAAAGTGACATTTACACTAAAGCAAAAGCGCCTCATGATTTTATTAAAATTTAGGCTGAAATAACTTACAAAAAAGCAACTTACCGCAACTATGGACTCTTTTTGTACTATCAAAAGAGAGAACCATCGTAGTTGAAAGAAGAGGAAGTCGCCGTGATCTACTTATAACACAAACGCTGATCATAAGGATTGAGAAAGAAGGTAGCTTGTAAACAAGGCGTTTGCTTCAGGTAAGATGGCGGCAATTAATTTGAAAAACTTTTAAGCTTAGTATAAAAGCCATCCTTATTAATAGCAAGTGGCTTTTATAGCTTTATTTTTAAAAATTAGCACATTACGAATTATATTATTTAAAGTTGCTTTTTTGTTTGATTTCTTAAAAAATAAATTTATAAATTAGGCTATCATTAATTTAAGCCTATAGAAGTACAAAATTACTAAATACAGTAGGGTAAAATAACCGGCAGCAAAATACTAATATTCTGCTATAAATATTCGGGTAATACCTGCTGTTCCCCTTCCTGATTATTAAAAGTCCAAGTCGGATTGACTTGTTTTAGGGCGTTCGGGTTTTCCGGATTAAGTTAATGAGCTGGTGAAGCAAAGTAGTTGCTTTGCCCGAAATAAAGAAGTGCTATGCGGTAGCAAAAGCTGCCCGGCACCAAGCGGTATTAATTTATTTCTGTTTGCTGTAGTTGTTAATAAAATGAGCGTCCGGATTTTACTTTGTTATGTTTGTACCTTTTTTTCATTTGCTAGCGCCCGGGCGCAGGTAGTCCTGCCTGGCTTAGATAAAGAAGTGCAGCGATTTATGAAGCGCTGGGAAATTCCGGGCGGTTCTTTGGCGTTGGTAAAAGACGGCCAACTGCTTTATACCAAGGCCTACGGCCAGGCCGATACCGACATTCCTACGCAGCCTTACCATTTGTTCCGGATTGCCAGTTTATCTAAACCCATTACGGCTATGGCTATTCTGAAATTACAAGAGCAAGGCAAATTGAAATTAAACGATAAGGTATTTGGGCCAAAAGGAATTTTGAATACCGTTGAATATACCTTTACCGATAAACGGGTAAAAGATATAACCGTACGCCACTTGCTGCAGCACCGCGGCGGCTGGAACCGGGATACCAATATAAACGGTGACCCCATGTTTAATCCGGTTTATATTGCGCACTTAATGGGTGTACCGGCTCCGGCCAGTGCCAAAACCATTATCCGGTACGTATTAAAAAAGCAACTCGATTTTTCGCCGGGTAAAAGATTTGCCTATTCTAATATTGGCTATACCGTACTGGGCCGCGTTATAGAGCAGCTTTCGGGCCTCTCTTACGAGCAGTACGTGCAGGAAAATATTTTGCAGCCAGCTGGTATTACCGATATGCGCCTGGCCCATAATTATTACAACGACAGAATGCCCGACGAAGTAAAATATTATGAAGAAGCTGATACGCCGCCTATGCCCGATATAAAAGACGGGCAGCACTTAGTTTCCTGGCCTTACGGCGGTTTTAACATTGAGGCCATGGATGCCCACGGCGGTT
>Ga0210040_10005934_pt1 | contig 15381 bp, 8 predicted proteins | sample CryGeyCG12114_NA_FD_185462 | JGI IMG/M metagenome (GOLD analysis project Ga0210040, IMG submission 185462) | Groundwater microbial communities from aquifer - Crystal Geyser CG19_WC_8/21/14_NA (SPAdes) (version 2) | ecosystem: Environmental > Aquatic > Deep subsurface > Groundwater | place: USA... | reverse complement strand
ACAGGCCAATAATGGCTGGCGTCTGCTCAAAAATCTGGTACAGGTTTTCGCGTTCCCGTGCTTGGCGCTGAGCAGCAGCCAGCATCTCAGCCTGGAGGGTATCCACCTGCTGGCGGGTCAGCACTCGGTCGGTGACGTCCAGAATAAAGGCAAGTACACCCTGCGTGCGGTTTTGCCCATCAAAAAGGGGCTGATAAACAAAGTCGACGTACCGCTGCTCCGGCTGGCCTGTGGCTTGGTTATAAAGCAGAGCGGGTGTTTCGGTGCCCACAAAGGGCTTGCCCGTAGCGAATACTTCATCAAGCAGGTCAATGAAGCCTTGCTCTAACACCTCCGGTACTACTTCAGCTACCGTGAGCCCTACCTGGGCCCGGGCAGCAGAAAGCGCCCGGTATGGCTCGTTGAAGAAGGAATAGCGGTGTTCCGGCCCACTGAGTGTGGCAATGGCTGCGGGTACCTGGCCCAAAATCTGGCGCAATAATCCCTGCTGCATCTGAAGCTGTTCGCGCTGGTGCTCCGCCTCGCGTAACGCCTCGTGCACTTCCTGAGTACGATGTACCACGCGAGCTTCCAGCTCTTCGTTGAGGATGCGCAGTTCCTGCTGCGTTTGCGCCAAGGCTGTATTGGTAGCCAGGTATTCTTCATTGGAAGCCCGCAGCTCTTCGTTGATGGTGGCCAACTCCTCATTCAGCTCTTGCACCTGCACGCGAGCCAGCACCTGCTCGGTTACATCAGTGGCAATATCGATGACGCCTAGCAATGCGCCCACAGAGTCGTAGAGGGGCTGGTAGACGAAGTTGAAATAGTGCGTTTCCAGGCGGCCATGCTGGAGCAAATCGGCGGCTACTTCCGTACCCACTACTGCCGCCTGGGTGTGTGCTACCTGCTGGATCAGCTCCGCGAAACCCTGCCCACGCAGCTCCGGCACGCCTTCCAGCAACGGCTTATCCAGCACGGCTTCCGCCGGGCGGCCCCATACTTTGCACATCAACTCGTTGGCGGCCAGCACAATGCAGTCCTCCCCCTGAAATACGCCAATGGCCACGGGTGCCTGCGTCAAAACGGCCTGCAATAGATTGCGCTCCGTTTCTAGGGTAGCATAAGTGCTTTTTTCCTGCGCCTGGCTCACGCGCAGCGCTTCTTCCACGGCCGTGCGCGGGTGCTCATTAGTGTCCGTAAAGCTGACCACCAGCAAATCCTCGTGACGCTGGGCTACCAGGTGGAAGTAGCCGTCGAGGCCATCTTGCTGATACAGCACCCGATGGCGCTCTACCTGTTCAGAGCGAAAAGCCGCGCAGTAAAAGGCAAATATGCCAGCGGCCAGCGCATTGGGATACAGCGTCAGAAACGAATCGGCGGGTTGTTCGGGCAACTGAAGCATTTGCTGCGCCGCCGGATTGAGCCGCACATAGTCTAAATCAACTATGGTTTCAGTATCGGCCGCATACACGGGCCGAAACAGGATAATACCTGTCAGCGAGACGTTCAGCAGAACGTCTAACAAGCCTTCTGGCTCAGAAACAGCGGCTACTAGTGAAGCCGTAGAGGTAGGCATGAGTCAGCTAACAGAAAAAGAAACAACACCGCCAAGATACTGGATTTATGCCCCGCCATCAGCGCGAAGCTTAACCGTAATGAAATGAGCGAACGGCCGATTGGCTGCCGAAGCAGGCATAGCTTTTGATTCGCCGCAACTACTTACCGCCTGTAAACGCCCAACGCTGCTCTAATGCTATCCAGTAGCTCGCTATTATATCGATTTTCTATTCTGGCTTTTCTTCTAAGTTTTGGCCTAGCAACTACCGCTTTTGCCCAGCAAGTCGCAGCGCCCGCAAAGACGTATACGGAGCAAATGCCGGTCTTTCCAGGCGGTGCGGCGGCTTTCCAACACTTTCTGACAGATAGCATGCGCTACCCACTCCAGGCCTTGCGTGCACGCCAGCAAGGGAAAGTCCTTATCGGGTTCACCATTGACTCCACTGGGCGCAATACGAACATTCACGTGCAGCAGGGCGCCTACCCTGCCCTCGACGAGGAGGCCTTGCGGCTGGGCCGGCGACTGGAACGGGTGCGGTGGCAGCCCGGTACCCAGAACGGGCGGCCGGTGCCGGTAACCATGACGGCGGGCATCAACTTCTACCTGCAAGATCAGCAAGGCCGCCCCGTGCCCCTCTCCGATTCACTGGACCAGCACCCGGGCCCTACCCTGGTGCTGCCTCTGCTGGAGTGGTCTACCTTCCGAGACGCTATTCCGGCTGATCGGGGCGTGATTTATGGCACCTGCTTGCAGCGGCTGGGCTACAATAGCGGCGGCCTAGGGCAGTACGTACGCCTTGTTAATCTGACGACGGGCAAGGAGTTCCGCCTGAATATCAAACCTGCTTTTCGCTCCCGGTTGGAAAACTCGTTCTGCTACGCGCTGCCGCCGGGCCGCTACGCGCTGGTCAATTACGAATACTCCGTCAGCAAATGGTACGGCGCCGAGTTGCACGTAGAGAGCCTGCGCAAAGCGACTGATGTGGCAGCACCGCTGGCCGCCACGCGCTACATGTTCGAGGTACAGCCCGGCCAACTCCACTACGTGGGCACCTGGAACTTCAGCCAAGCCGCCGACGGCCCGCAGTTCATCCGTGAGAAAAGCGCTTTGGATGAGTGGCTGGCAAGCAAGTACAAAAAGCTTGACGCGGCCCACGCCTTGTTGGCTATACCGCAGTAAGCCACGAACCAACCAAAAAGCCCCGGCGCGTTACCGCGTCGGGGCTTTTGCATTCCAATTATCTACTTGATTTACAAGTGAATCACCTCATCGTAAGCGGCGGCTGAAGCCTCCATAATAGCCTCGCTCATGGTGGGGTGCGGGTGCACCGACTTAATGATTTCGTGGCCGGTGGTTTCCAGCTTGCGGGCTACCACTACCTCGGCAATCATCTCGGTCACGTTGGCCCCAATCATGTGGGCACCCAGCCACTCGCCGTATTTGGCGTCGAAAATCACTTTCACGAAGCCGTCCTTTACGCCCCCTGCCGATGCTTTGCCGGAAGCGGAGAACGGGAACTTGCCTACCTTGATGTCGAGGCCGCGCTTGCGGGCTTCGGCTTCGGTGAGGCCCACGGAAGCAATTTCGGGCTGGGCGTAGGTGCAGCCGGGGATGTTCTGGTAGTTGAGCGGCTCGGGGTGGTGCCCGGCAATTTTCTCTACGCAGATGATGCCCTCGGCCGAAGCCACGTGCGCCAAGGCCGGACCGGGAATAATGTCGCCGATGGCGTAGATGCCATCCACGTTGGTCTTGTAGTAGTCGTCTACGATGACGCGGCCGCGGTCGGTTTTGATGCCTAGCTCTTCCAGACCGATGTTCTCGATGTTGGTGGCAATGCCTACCGCCGACAGCACCACGTCGCAGTCGATCTGCTGCTCGCCTTTGGCGGTTTTCACAGTCACTTTGCAGCCCTGGCCGCTGGTGTCAACCTTGGTTACCTCGGCTTCGGTGAGTACGTTGACGCCGATTTTCTTGAAGGATTTCTCCATCTGCTTCGACACTTCCTCATCCTCCACGGGCACAATACGGGGGAGGTACTCCACAATGGTTACCTCCGAACCCATGGTGCGGTAGAAGTACGCAAACTCGACGCCGATGGCACCCGAGCCTACTACTACCAGCTTTTTGGGCAGCTGCTCCAGGCTCATGGCTTTGCGGTAGCCGATGATTTTCTTGTCGTCGATGGGTAGGTTGGGCAGCTGGCGCGAGCGGGCACCGGTGGCCAGGATAATGCTCTTGGCTTCTACCGTTTCCTTGCCGCCATCGGCCTTGGTTACCTCAATCTTGCCGGGTGCCAGCAGCTTGCCGGTGCCCATAATCGTTTCAATTTTATTCTTTTTGAACAGGAAGTTGATGCCCTTGCTCATGCCATCGGCTACACCACGGCTACGCTTTACTACGGCCGTAAAGTCTTGACCTACGCCGGTAGCGGTCAGGCCATAGTCGCTGGCGTGGTTGAGATATTCGAATACCTGGGCGCTTTTCAGCAAGGCTTTTGTGGGGATGCAGCCCCAGTTGAGGCAGATGCCGCCCAGCGACTCGCGCTCTACCACGCCTACTTTCAGTCCGAGCTGTGAGGCCCGAATGGCGGCTACGTAGCCCCCGGGGCCGCTGCCGATAACGACCAGGTCGTATTGCAATGCCATACTGTTGTGTTGCTAAATAAACTAGAAAAGAAAAGACTACCCGGCAGCGGTGCCGCCAGCGCAGGACAAAGATAGGTAGCCGAAGGCACTCGCCCCAACCGCCCCGGCGTAGCCGTCTGCGTCGGCTTTCCGACTCTTTTTTTGGATAAGAGCAGCCTGCTGCCGCGCACGTCCGTACAAAGGCGCCGTATCCCGGCTGTTGCTGCCGGGTAATTTGCCCTTTGCTTGTTATGAGAACAACGATACCAACGATTTTGATTTGCGGTGCCACGCTGCTGTTTACCACGCAGTGCGCCCGCACCACCGAACCCGAGAATCCGGCATACGCCCAGTCTGACGCTGCCCGCCGGGCCGTGGCGATGGAAGCCGCTGCCCCAGAGCAGGATACTGTCGGCGCAGCCGCTACCGCTCCCGATGCCAGCCTCTCGGCCGCCGCTACGGCGCCCGTTCCTGCCGCCCCTACCCTCGCCATCACCCCAGCCGACTACCGCACGGCCATTCGTACGGCCGATGCGGGCCTGAAACTCCACCCGCGCAACTTCGACCTGCTCCTGACCCGTGCTAAAGCCCGCACCCAGCTCGGCGACTACGCTGCGGCCCTCCCCGACTACACCGCCGCCCTGCGCCTGAAACCTACCGACCCTAATGCCTACCGCGGCCGGGGCGTGGCCCGCGCCTCCCTCAAGGAATATTCGGCGGCCATTTCTGACTACTCCAAAGCCCTGAAGTACAACCCCGCCGACAAGGAGGCCTACTATCAGCGGGGCAAGGTGCGGATGCAAACCCTCAACTTCAAAGCCGCCATCAACGATTTCAACCAAGCCATTGAGCTAGATTCCACCTACGCCGACGCCTACGAAGCACGGGGTACCAGCTTTTCCTCTCTCAACCAACCCACCGAAGCCCGCGCCGACCTGGAAAGGGCAGCGGTGCTGAAGCCCACCGCTCGTTGATAACACTTGCATCAGGTTCTGTGGAGAAGCTCTTAGTTTGAATTAGTATGAATGGGCTTCAAAAAGTAACTCAAACAGGAGATTCTTAGTTTGTGGGTTTTTACCCTTCCAGCCCGCAAATGCGCAGCATTTCCTTCATCCGATGCTGGTAGGTATGCTCGCGTATGGTGCGGGAGTAGGCCTGCTCCGCAATCCGGGCGCGTTCTTCGGGGCGAGCCAGGTAGTGTGTGCATAGCTCGGGCAGTTCCCGCGCATCCTCATACAGCACAATTTCTTCGTTGGGCTTATACAGATCCGAAATTTCTTCTTTCGCGTCGCTGATTTGGAAAGACCGACAGCCGCTGGCCTCAAACAGGCGCGGGTTTACGCCATAGGACCAGCGTTTGTACCAGGTATGGAGGTTCAATACGATGCGGGCCTGGTTGAAGAGCAACGCCATTTCATCGGGTGTGAAGTACCCGTGCTTTAGGAAGTGCGGATGCAGGGGCGAGTCTTTCGAAATCTTGCGCTTCCATGGACCAATGATAGCTACTGGATGATGCTGTATGAGGTCTAGCAGTACCCGCTCACGCATGGAGTGCCAATCGCCGGCAAATACGATGTCGTACTTCTTTTCAACACCCTCAATTGGGTGGTGTACCAGTGGGTCGACACCTACGGGCAGGAAATGAGGCTCTCGCACCCCGTAGTGCCGGTATACCGGCGCGGTGCCCCGACTGTTGGAGAAGAAAAAATCGTAGAGGGGTAATGGTAGGTACTGCTGGGCCAAGTCGAAGGGGTCGTTTAACCACCAGCAGATTGTAGGCAAGCCCCGGCGCTTCAACTCGCGTAGCGTAGCCGCGTCATGAGTCTTGCCGTAGATAGTAAAAAACACGTCAGGCTTAGTAGCTTCCACTACCTCCAGCAGTTGACGATTTTTATAGTCCAAAAACCCCTGAAACCGGATTTTCTCGCGCAGCCGCTCCACCTGATTGTCGCGCTCATGATTGAACACCACGACTTCATGTCCTAGCGTCAACAAGGCTTTTTCCACGAAACGCCCCATTGGGATAGTGCGCGTATGGCCGGGAATGGAAAGGAGAAATTTCATAGCTTGTTCTTAATAGTTGTTTGTTACGGGGATACGGCGGGGCGTTCAGCAATAGGGAGTAACTCGCGCTGCACACAAATCACGTGCAATCTGGGCGAATCCGTAGTTCGAAAAGTCAGCGGCCAAACATCATCTTCAAGTAGAAGCTGGGCCGGCGGAGCTGTTCGCGCAGGTCCAGGTCCAGGAACATGTTGGTGAGGGTTTGGGCCAGGGTAGGATTGCGCACGGCGCGGTTGGCCACAAAGTTGAACAGCCAGGGGTAGGCCAGCAGCCGCTGCATGGTGCGGCTCAGGCGCAGCTCCTGCCACAGGCGGTTGTACACAGCCGCATCGTAGCTTTTCAGAAAATCGGCGCTGAAATTCTGCGCTTGCACGGCGCGGGCGGCCCAGTCGGCGGCGTGGCGGCCCGATACCATGGCGTGGCTGATGCCCTCGCCCGTGAACGGGTCGATGAGGGAGCCGGCGTCGCCGAGCAGCAGGTAGCCGGCACCCGATAAGGAGCGCCGTTTGGAGCCCAGCGGCAGGCCCATGCCGCGCACGGAACCTAGCCGCTCGGCCTGGGCAAAGCGGTTTTTGAAGGTAGGGTGCGTGGTCAGAATCTCGTCGAGGCGGGCGCGCAGGTTGATTTTGTGCTGCGACACCTTATCCGTACGCATCCCTACCCCCACGTTGGCCTGGCCATTGGGTAGGGGAAAAATCCAGAGGTAGCCGGGTAGGAATTCTTTCAGAAAATGCAGCTCGATGAAGCCGTGCGGGTGCATGCCCGTGACGTTCTTATAATAGGTGCGCAAACCCGCCGAGTGGTGCCGGGGCTCCAGCACGTGCCCGCCAATCTGCCGGGCCTGCGCCGACTGCGCGCCGTTGGCAATCAGCAACAGCCGCGTGGTGGTTATCAGCACGCCATCGGCCCCAAACAATTGCCAGCGGCCATCGGGTAGGCGCTCGTGGCGGGCCACGTCTACGCCCTCCCAAAAGTCGATTTCCGGGCGCTGGCGCACTTGCTCTATCAGCAGGTTGTCGAAATGGAGGCGCTTGGCTACGTGGCCGGGCGCGGGCTCGGCGGTGGGGTTGTAGTGCGCCCGGAAGGGCACCTCCACAGGCCGCCCGTTGGGCGCAAAAAAGCTGATGCCCCAGCATGGCACCTGCACGGCCGAGGCCGCTAGTTGGGCAGGTAGAGCCGCATCAATCCGGCGCAGCTCATTGATGACTTTGCCGCTGAGGGCGTCGCCGCAGGTTTTGTCGCGGGGGAAGGTGGCACGGTCGAGCAGCAGGCAGGGCTGACCGGCGTTGGCGAGGTGCAGGGCCGCCGTGGCCCCGCCGGGGCCAGCGCCGAGGATGCAAATGTCGGTTTCGAGCATAGAGATGAAGACGAAGGTAGTAATTGCTACCTTCGCCGCATGACAAAACTGCTCGACGGAAAAGTGGCCCTCATTACGGGCGCTTCCAAAGGAATTGGCCGTGCGCTGGCCGTATATTTTGCCCAGCAGGGTGCACAAGTGGCTTTCACCTACCTTTCTAGCGTGGAAAAAGGCCAGCAACTGGAACAGGAGCTGGCTGAGTTCGGCACCAAAGTGAAGGGCTTCCGCTCCGACGCTTCCGTGTTTGCCGAAGCCGAAAAGCTGGTGGACGACGTGGTGGCCGAGTTCGGCAAGCTGGATATTCTGGTGAACAACGCCGGTATCACGCAAGACGGCTTGCTCATGCGCATGAGTGAGCAGCAGTGGGACCAGGTGCTGGCCGTGAACCTGAAATCGGTGTTCAACCTCACCAAAGCCGCCACCAAACCCATGATGCGCGCCAAAGCCGGCAGCATTATTAATATGTCGTCGGTGGTGGGTGTGAAGGGCAACGCCGGCCAGGCCAACTACGCGGCTTCTAAGGCGGGCATTATTGGCTTCACGAAGTCGGTGGCCTTGGAGCTGGGCTCGCGCAATATTCGCTGCAACGCCATTGCCCCCGGCTTCATCGAAACCGAAATGACCGGTGCGTTGGACCAGAAGCAGGTAGATGAGTGGCGCAAAGCCATTCCGCTGCGTCGCGGCGGCACGCCGGAGGATGTAGCCAAAGCCACCGCCTTCCTGGCGTCGGATGATTCTTCGTACATCACCGGTCAGGTGTTGCAGGTAGACGGCGGCATGCTGACGTAGCACGCCTAGTGGTAGGCAACGATACGCGAACTGAAAGTCTGCGCTATTGCCTGTCAGGTCAGAACAAAAAAAGCCCCTTTACGGGGCTTTTTTTTATAAATCTGGGTCGCTTCGGTTATTGAATAAGCACTCGTTGGGTTTTAGTCTCAGTGCCGTTGAAGCGCATGATATATACTCCCGGCTTGAGCTGCGTGTTTGGGATGGTCAACAGGGTTTGTTTGCCAACATTCGTCCGCGACAACACCCGGCCCGCCACATCTATCACCTCAATTGTCTGCACCTTGTCCTGGTTGCCGCCCAGCTGAACGATGATATTGTCTTTGGCAGGGTTCGGATACACCTGAATCGAACTGTTGGCGCTGAGGCGACTGGCGGTTCCCGTAACCGCGCAGGTGGTGGCTGTCCCACCCGTGCCGCTGATGGAAGCCAGAGAGGTAGCAATTACCAGTTTATCCAGCTTCGTGCCGCCGCCGGCATTGTAGGCAATGGTCAACGTGTGCGGTCCTACGGTAAGAGGAGCCTCTTTTAACTTAATCCAGCTCCAACCACTTTCGGTATTCACTTCTTTTATGCTGACATCATCAATATAATAGGTATTGGCTACCTTGGCCATATCGAACAAGAAGGTAGTAGTAGCAATGGTTGCCGTTATAGTCCAGGAAACCTGTTGCCACTCCGTACCAATGGTTTGGTCTGGTTGGAACTGAGAATTGCTAGTCCCGGTAGAAAGCCTGATAGAGCCGTTTGGCGCAAGAGCTTTTACCCAGTAAGACATTACATATTGCTTACCAATAGTAGTCGGTATTCCTGCACTTGTCACTTGCACTCTCCAAAAGTCGGTTTGTGCGGTAGCGTTCACAGCTTTCATGGCGCGGCTCCCGCTATGAACCTCAGCCGGCACAGTAGTAGCGGTAACGGCAGCTCCTCCGTTGAGAACACTCCAGCCCGTTAACGCATTGCCAGTCCCATTCTCAAACCCACCATTCGACGCCAACTCACTCGTTGCACTTTGGAATTCACCATTATCAATCTTTAGCCAATAGCCATAGTCTTCCCCAACGGGAACATTTTGCCTGGCAACAAAATTATAAACGGCGGCACTATCCGCTGTAAATGGCATTACTAGATAAGAAGATGCGTCAGTAGGTGCTGTTGTTGGGCTATTTAAACCGCTTTGTACCTGCACATATTTTCCGTTAGAAGCATCATTGCCTGCCCGTACACTCCAGCCAGAGCCTACCGTGGCGCATTCGGCCTCCAGCCATGTTCTTTTACCAATAGGCTCGGCCGGAAGCACCGCGTTACCTGTGCCCCACCACTTATACCAGCGCTGGTAATACAACCCCGGAAAAGGGTTAACAGTAATATCGGTGTTGACGTCGGTCTGGCCCAGCAGGAACTTGTCGACAAATGCCTCCATGGCCGGCTGCTGCGTAGCCGGCACGGCGCAGTGATTATGGCCGCCGTCGATGTAGAAGCCGAACCGGTCGCCGATGCCGAACGTCTTCCACACCTCGTGTGCGGCCCGGGCCGACACGTAGGCCGAAGGGTTCGCCAGCCATTCAAAATCGGTGTTGCCCGTCACCAGCAGGGCGCGGGGCGCAATCATAGCCATCAGCTCATGGTGGTCGTGCGGCAGCTTGGCCACGTTGCTGCCGGCAAACTGGAACATGTCTTCCTTGAACCACTCGTGGCTGGTGGCGCCGAGCTTCTCTACCGCGCCCAGCGTTTCCGACACGCGCCAGGCTGGCGCCCCGCCCCCACCCGACTCCTGGGCAATGGTCAGGGCAATGCGCTCATCGAAAGCCCCCGAAAACAGGGCCATTTTGCCCGCGTAGGAGCAGCCCGTTACGCCAATGTGCTTCAGGTTGATGGGTAGGCTGGCCTGCACCAGCTCCAGGCCGTCGATGAGGCGGCTCACGCCCCAGGCCCAGGCCGCGTACTGGCCCGCGTTGTTTAGGTTCTGGTCGGGGTAGAGCTGGTAGTAGGGGTCGGTCAGCTGCGGGTTGTAGTAAGTCGTTACCTGGTTGTGGTTGTATTTGATGGTGGCCACGTTGCGACCGGTAAACACCGTGGCGGGCACGCTGCCTGTCGGGCTGTTCATGCCGATAATGGCTGCAAAAGGGCCGTTGCCGGTCGGCAGCACTACTTCCGACTTCAGTGTCAGCGTTTTGCCGTTCACCGTCACGTCCACGGTGAGCATGCCGGCCGCGTAGCTGGCCGTAATAGTTTCGGGCCGGCCGGGCTTGCGCCCTATCTCGTAGTTCTCAATTTCTGCCTTGATTTCGTTGCGGCGGCATTCCCAGTCGCTGAAATTGGTGGAGCGGCTGGCGCCATCCGACCGCATAAAAGGGTCGGGTAGGGGTTCGATAGTGGGCAGTTGGTCGAAGGCGGGCAAGGTAGGAGCCGCGCAGGTCGTGCCCGTATTTTCGGCGCTGTATACCAGTGGAATCTGGGCCAGGGCACGGCCGCAGATACCATGCAGCACCAACAGGACGACAAGCGCGCGTAGCGTGTTGCCCCTGAAGAGTTTGTCGGTAAGAAAAGTAACGTTTGGTTTCATAGTGTTTGGAATGGGAAAGGAAGTGAAGGTTTTAGTAGCGCAGTACAAATCAGCGTAGTTGGACGAGGTGAAGGAGGGGTTATATGGGATTACTTTCTACAGAGCACTGACTCAACGGTGCTTCACCCAGCGCTCCGCAAACGTTTCCGATAAAGTACAACTTCAGCGAAGCGGTTTCCTATTGGTGACCTGAAGGGCTTGTATGTACCCTATCAGGCTATACAAAGCGTTTGTTCAGAAGATACTAGACAGCTTGAGCGGAGCCAACCTCCCTTGCAAATGAAAGTATCGAAACCGATTGCAAAATCGATTGCAATCGGTATTCGTACGCCTATTGCCTTGCATTGCCTTTTCTCACTTTTTCGGTCGCTCACTACTGCTATTGGCTCTCATAGCAAAGCCCCGGAGAAGAATAATACAACTCTTTGGTAGTGGCTTTGGCTGGTCAATACGCTCGCGACGTGGCAATACGCTATACTTTGAGTAGGCTGCGGCTTCATTCGCTATCCACAGGAATACGTTGCCGAATCGTTACGAAATCCGTGTTTTTCAGTCACAACTCATAACCACAATATCGCATATACTTAATATCTGCTTTACACTGCCGGAAGACATTTGCGCATCCAAAACCAACCTTACCCCATGCGCAAACACTTTCTACTCTTTCTCAGTCTGTGGCTGCTATTTAGCAGCTACTCCGGCTTCAGCCAATCCACCGACGCTACCATTGAGGGGCGCATTGTGGACGAAGACGGCACCACCCTACCCGGCGTGACAGTGGTGGTGCGCAACGAGGCCACCGGCTTTCAGGCCACCACTGTTACCTCCACCGACGGACTCTATCGGCTACGGCAGCTGCCTTTGGGCAAGCCATACAGTGTGCGGGTGAGCTACGTGGGCTCGGCCACGCAAGTGAAGAACGGCCTGGCCCTGAACTTGGGCGACCAATTGCGGGTGGATTTTCGGATGCAGCCCGAAGCCGTGGGCTTGCAGGAAGTGGTGGTGCGCGGCAATGCCCTGAACAGCCGCATAGACCGGCTGGGCAGCAGCACGGCCATCACGGACCAGACCATCCGGCAGATTCCGACGCTGAACCGCAGCTTTACGAACCTGGTTTCGCTGGCCCCTACCTCCAACGGGGGTAGCGTAGGTGGGCAACTACCTTCTTCCACCAACTACCTCATCGACGGCGTAAGCGCCCGCAACAACCTGACTTCCGGGGCGGTAGGCAACGGTCCGTACTCGCTGTCGCTGGAAGCCATCCGCGAGTTTGAGGTGGCTACGAATGTATACGATGTGACCCAGGGTAGGCAGGGCGGCGGCACCGTCAGCGCCGTGACCAAGTCGGGCACCAACACCTTTACGGGCTCTATTTTCGACTATTACCGCGCCGATTTTCTGGCCAGTCCCTACGACATCCGGGGCAACCGCCGCACCCAGAACTTCACCACCAACCAGTACGGTTTCAGCCTGGGCGGCCCCATCATTAAGGACAAGCTGCACTTCTTCACGGCCCTGGACCGGCAGAATGAATCGGCCCCTTTCTTTATTGCCGACATCAAATCGGATGCCGATGCCAATGCACTGGGTGTCAGCGCGGGCGCCCTGGATACGGTGTTGAACATTGCCCGCACCAAGTATGGCCTGAGCGATGCGAAGCAGACCGGCGAGTTTGGTCGGAAGACGGTAGCCAACACGTTTTTTGCCCGCTTAGACTGGCAGATCAACGACCGGAACCGCCTGACGCTGCGCAACAACTACAGTTCCTGGGACAACCCCAACAGCGTGAACGACAACTCGGCCATCAACCTGTTTGAGGTATACGGCAATTTCAAGTCGCGCGAGAACAGCACGTTGGCGTCGTTGCGCACCCAGTTTAGCCCTACCCTGCTGAACGAGCTGAAGGTGCAGTACCAGACCGTGAAGCGCGACTACACGCCCAACGGCCTGCTGCCCGGCGCCAACATTCCGCGGGCCATCGTGACGGTGCGCTCGCGCCTACCCAACGGCCGCCAGGGTAGCACCTCGGTGCAGCTTGGGGGCCAGCGCTTCACGCCCGAAAACAACCTGGAAAACCAGCTGCAACTGGTGAACACCGCCTACTGGACCAAGGGGCGCTACAACTTCACCTTCGGCACCGACAACACGCTCACTTACCTCGACACGTACATTTCCAGCGAGCAGAACGGGCGCTTTGTATTCAACAGCGTGCAGGAATTCAACGACTTAAATCCGTCGCGCTACGCCCGGGAGGTACCGTTGCAGGGCGTGCCGTCGGTGCAGCAGTGGGTGCTGAATGCGTCGTTGTTTGGGCAGATGCAGTACAATCCGCTGCCGCACGTGGAGGCCATTGTGGGCCTGCGCTGGGACATGACGAGCTACCTGACGGCGGGCGCCTACAACCCAGTGGTAGACGAAACCCTGGGCCTGCGCACCGACAACAACCCGACGGACTGGAACAACTTTCAGCCCCGCCTGCAACTGACCTGGGACGTGAAGGGCGAGCGGAAAAGCATCATCCGCCTGGGTGGGGGTATTTTCTCGGCTAACCCCGTGAACTACGCGCAGGTGAACAACATCCAGAACAGCGGCACCCAGGTAGCCTCCATCGACGTGACGCGGCCCTCGACGGGTGCCAACCCGGTGCCCCGCCCCGACTTCCCGGCCTACCGCGCCGACCCGAATGCGGCGCCTGGCCTGCTACCCGGCGTGCCCTACGTGTCGACCATTAACCTGAACAACAAGGATTTGCAGGTGCCGAATATCTACAAGGCCAATCTGAGCATCAACCACTTGTTTGGGCCGGTGCTGCGTTTGGGTGTCAACTTCCTGTATTCCTCCACCACCGACAACTACGTGTACCTGGACCGCAACCTGGTAGACCAGCCCTACTTCACGCTGGACAACGAAGCAGGCCGCGGGGTGTTTGTGCCAGCCAACACCATCACGCGGGCGGGCATCACCAACAACGTGCTGGGGCGCAAAACGCAGGCCGTGGGCCGCACGCTGGAGTTCGTGAATGGGGCCAAGATTCAGCAGGCGGCCATGGTGGCCGATGCCGAACTGCGCTACCTCCGCGACGGGTTTTTCAACGCCAGCTACACCTGGAACAGCACCCGCGACAACAGCTCCTACAACGGCAACGTGGCCAATACGTCCACGTTCCGGCCCATCAAATCGGACCCGCGCAGCCTGAGCGAAATCAACTACTCCGACAACCAATTCCGCCACAAGGTGGTGTTCTTCGGCGCCTCGCCCAGCATAAAAGGCTTCGTGCTGAGCGGCCGCTTCACGGGTTTGGGCGGCACGCGCTACTCGCTGACGGTGGATGCCGACATCAACGGTGACTTTGTGGGCGGCCCTGGCACCGACAACGACCTGGCGTTCGTGTTCGACCCCAACAACCCCGCCACCGACCCGGCCGTGGCCGCCTCCATGCAGAAGGTGCTCGACAACCCCGACAACCGCGCCCGCGATTACATCCGCCGCAGCCTGGGCACCATTGCCGACCGCAACGGTGGCATCAATCCCTTCGCCGGCACCTTCGACGTGCGCTTGCAGAAGTCGTTCAACACCTTCCAGACACAGGCCCTCACGTTTAGCGTGGACGTATTCAACTTCGCCAACCTGCTCAACAAGGACTGGGGCGTGAACTACAACCTGGGCAACCAGAATCTGCTGTCGGTTACGGGCTTCAACCAAGCCACACAGCGCTACGTCTACCGCGTGAACGAAAACGTGGGCACTACCCGTCAGAACGGCACGCCCTACCAGATTCAGCTGGGCGCGCGGTATTCGTTTTAGCGCTGTCACTAATGCGTCATTTCGACCAGCGGGAGAAATCTCGCTTGATAGTAATTTCTTAGGCCTTACGCACTCGCTCGGCTATGCCGAGTGAGGACTATGCCCCAGCAGCGCTACTGTGCGCGTCTGCCAATCGCTGGGCCAATCGAACGCCAGCGACGCAACCGGATTCGGGGCAGAGCCCCTCAAGCACAAGCCTCCCTCGGCACAGTAAGGCCTATTTCTATCTGCCATCAGCACGCGAGATTCCTCGACAAGCTCGGAATGACGCCCTATTTACTTCATCACTTTCCTCACTTCTCATGAAGTCTTTCGCCCTCTCTATCAGCCTCTTCCTAGCCCTACCCTTCACCTCCTTCGGCCAGGCGGCCAAGCACGTGGTGCTGGTTAGCATCGACGGGTTTCGGCCCGATTTCTACCGCGAGGCCACGTGGCCTACCCCCAACTTGCAGCGCATAGCGGCGGAGGGCACTTCGGCCGACGGCGTGCGGGGCGTGTTTCCGAGCGTGACCTACCCTTCGCACACCACGCTTATTACGGGGGTAGCGCCGGCCCAGCACGGCATCTACTACAATTCGCCCTTCGAGCCCGACGGCGCCACCGGCCGCTGGTACTGGGAAGAAAATTTGATCAAAACCGAAAC
>Ga0210040_10005933_pt1 | contig 15392 bp, 14 predicted proteins | sample CryGeyCG12114_NA_FD_185462 | JGI IMG/M metagenome (GOLD analysis project Ga0210040, IMG submission 185462) | Groundwater microbial communities from aquifer - Crystal Geyser CG19_WC_8/21/14_NA (SPAdes) (version 2) | ecosystem: Environmental > Aquatic > Deep subsurface > Groundwater | place: USA... | reverse complement strand
AAGGCGGCGGTGATCGGCTTCACCAAGTCGCTGGGCAAGGAGCTGGCCGACAAGGGCGTGGTCGCCAACACCCTGACCCCCGCCACCTTCGACAGCCCTATCCTGGAGCAACTTCCGCCCAGCCAGGTGGACTACATGCGCTCCAAAATCCCGATGGGGCGCCTGGGCAATGTCGAGGAGTCGGCGGCCATGGTTTGCTTCATGGCGTCGGAGGAATGCAGCTTCACCACGGCCGCGACCTTCGACACGTCCGGGGGGCGGACCACTTTCTGATGACGCCGGGCGGGGTCCCCTTCATCGACGCGCACGTCCATCTGTGGGACCTTTCGCGGCTCCGCTACGCGTGGCTGACTCCGCCCTTCACGGACGAGGGGCCGAATGGAGACGTGTCGGCCATCGCAACTACCTACCTGCCCGACGACTATGCGCGGGAGGCGGCGAACTGGCCGGTCGCAGGCTATGTGCATATCGAAGCCGGCGCCGATTCCGCCCAGTCGCTGGACGAGACGGCGTGGCTAGAGGCTCTGGAGGGTGGGCCCGCCGGGATCGTCGCCTTCGCCGCGCTGGACCATCCGGACCTGGACGAGCATCTCAGGACCCAGGTCGCTCACCGCCGAGTGCGGGGCGTTCGCCACATCGTCAACTGGCACCGCGATCCACGCCGGACCTACACACCCCGCGATGTGACGGGTGACGAGGGTTGGCAGCGCGGTTTCGCGATGTTGGCAAAGCACCGCCTGTCGTTCGACTGCCAGGCCTATCCCGGCCAGTTCCCACACCTCGCCTCGCTCTTCCAGCGTCACCCGGACGTCCCCGTGATCGTGAACCATGCCGGGATGGGCGTGGAGCCCGACAGGCAGGGTGTGGCCGAGTGGCGGGCCGGCATGACCGCCCTCGCCGCCGTGCCCCATGTCGCGGTCAAGATCTCCGGCCTCGGCTTCGTCTGGCGACCGATCGACCGGGCGGCGGCCCTCGCGCGCATTCGCGAGACGATCGACATCTACGGCGCGGACAGGGTGCTGATCGCCAGCGACTTCCTGACCGATCGGCTGTTCGGCAGCTTCGACGAGACGCTTGGCCTCATCACCGAGGCGACAGCCGACCTGTCCGACGCCGACCGGCGCGCCGTCTGGGGCCGCAACGCCAATCGCCTGTACAGGCTTGGCCTGAGCATCTGAGGAACACGCCGTGACACCCAACCCGCTGACCGGCGTCCTCTTCCATTGGATGGGAGGCCTCGCCTCGGCCAGCTTTTATGTGCCCTACCGCGGCGTGAAGCGCTGGTCGTGGGAGATCTATTGGCTGACGGGTGGCATCGTGTCCTGGCTGGTCGCGCCCTGGTTCTTCGCCAGCCTGCAGACGCGTGACCTGCTGGGCGTCCTGTCCGCCGCGCCGACGCCGGCGCTGGTATGGCCGGTCGTGTTCGGGATGCTCTGGGGTTTCGGGGGGCTCACCTACGGACTCACCATGCGCTATCTCGGCCTGTCGCTCGGCATGGCGGTGGTGCTTGGACTGTGCACCGTCTTCGGCACGCTGATCCCGCCCATTTTCCAGGGCGACTTCGCGTCCAAGCTACTGGACACGGCGAGCGGCAACATCATCCTGCTCGGCCTCGCCATCACACTCGCCGGCATCATCGTGGTGGCGCTGGCCGGCGCGGCCAAGGATCGCGCGCTTTCCGCGGAGGAGAAGGCCGCGGCGGTGACGGAGTTCGACTTTCGCCGCGGCGTATGGGTCGCGATCTTCTCAGGCGTCATGTCCTCCTGCTTCGCCTTCGGACTGGCGGCGGGCGAGCCGATCAAAGGCCTGTCCGCGGCCGCCGGCACCGGCCCCCTCTGGACCGGGCTGCCGGTCCTGTGCCTGGTCATGTTCGGGGGCCTACTGACCAACGCGGCCTGGTGCGCGCACCTGATCATGCGCAATCGCAGCGCGGGCGAGTGGTTCGGCCGCGTAGCCGCCGACGAGAACTCTCCCGCTCGCGTCAGCACCCCGGCCGACCGCCCTTCCCCTTTCGAGCCCGCCCATCTGGGCGACGGCATGGTCGCCCCGGGGCGAGCGCCGCTCGCCCGCAACTTCCTGCTCTGCGCGGTGGCGGGCGCGGCCTGGTACTTCCAGTTCTTCTTCTACACCATGGGCGAGAGCCAGATGGGCGAGTTCGCCTTCTCCAGCTGGACGCTCCACATGGCATCCATCATCATCTTCGGCACGCTTTGGGGTTTCGCCTTCCGCGAGTGGCGCGCGGCGGCACCGCGGGTGCGCGCTACCGTCTGGAGCGGCGTCGCTCTGCTGGTCGGGGCGACGGTGGTGATCGGCTATGGCAACATGCTGGGAGCCTGAGACGATGCGGGCCTGCCTCCTCCTCCTCGCCGCCGCACTCATCGCCCGTTCCGCCCCGGGCGCCGCACCACCAAAGGCCGTGACCTACACCAACCCGATCCTCCATGCGGACTATTCGGATCCGGACGTCATCCGCGTCGGGCGTGACTATTACCTCGTCTCGTCCTCGTTCCACCTGTCGCCGGGTATTCCGGTGCTGCACTCGCGTGACCTGGTGCATTGGCGCATCATCGGCCACGTCCTGCCCCGCCTGACCTTCGCGCCCGAATACGACATGCCGGGCCCGCACACGCTGAACGACACCATCTCCAAGCCGGTCGGCGGCACGCGCTATGCGGGCGGGGTGTGGGCACCGTCGATCCGGTTCCACAAGGGCCTGTTCTACGTCTACTGGGCGACGATCGACGAGGGCATCTTCATGGCGACCGCCAAGGACCCTGCGGGTCCCTGGAGCAAGCCGGTCAAGGTCGTCGACGAGCGAATGCTCGAGGACCCCTGCCCCTTCTGGGACGACGACGGCACTGCCTGGCTGGTCCACAGCCGGCATGGCGCCGGGCCGCTCATACTTCACCGCATGAGCCCCGATGGCCGCCGCGTGCTGGATGCCGGAAAGGTGATCGTGGAGGACAAGGCCAACCTGCCGATCCTGGAAGGGCCCAAGGTCTACAAGCGGAACGGCTGGTACTACATCTTCGCCCCATTCGGCGGGGTCGAGAAGGGCGCGCAGGCCGCGCTCCGCTCGCGGAGCATCCAAGGTCCCTATGAGCAGCGCGTCGTCCTGGCCCAGGGCAACACCTCGCTGGCGGGCCCGCACCAGGGCGGCTGGATCGAGACACCCTCGGGCGAGGGCTGGTTCATCCATTTCAACTCGACCGGCGCGTTCGGCCGGATCACCTATCTCGAGCCGCTTCGCTGGGTGCATGACTGGCCCGTGATCGGCGAGCCGGTCCAAGGCCAGACCTATGGCCAGCCGGTCGCGACGCACGCCATGCCGGACACCGGCTCCCCGCCCACGACCGACACGATCCAGACGTCCGACGAGTTCTCGGACAAGCAGCTTGGGCTACAATGGTCGTGGAACCACAATCCCGACGATAGGGCCTGGAGCCTGACCGAACGGCCCGGCTTCATGCGGCTGACGGCGCTTCCTGCTCAGCATCTGGTCACCGCGCGGAACACGCTGACCCAGATATTGCATGGGCCAACCAGCCGGATCACCACGCGCCTGGACGCGAGCCGGATGACGGACGGGCAGCGCGCGGGTCTTACGTTGTTCGGGGTTCGCCCGAGCTGGATCGGCTTGATGCGCGAGGGTGGCGGGACGCGGATCATGCTGGCGAACCAGGGGCGGGAGACGTCCGGCCCCGCTCTCACCGCCGCCACGGTCGTGCTGTCGGCCGAGGTTACGCCCGACCAGCGCGTCCGCTACGCCTACAGTCTGGACGAAGGGCATAGCTTCGTGAGCCTGGGCGAACCTATCCAGCTCGCGCGCTTCTCCTGGTGGAAGGGATCGCGGCCCGCGCTGTTCACCTTCACCCGCGGCAAGGTCGGCGGTCTCGTGGACGCCGACTGGTTCCGGGTGGCGCGATGATCGATCGTCGCTTTTTCCTCGCCGGATCGGCGGCGCTCGCCGCCTCGGGACCGCTGGGAGCCGCACAACTCGCGAGCGGGCCGAGCGTGAGCGGCGTCGCCTCCGACGCGCCCGTGTTCCGCACCGGCAACGCGCGCTGGCAGGCCGCCTACGACAAGGCGCTGGACGTGTTGGGCCGCAACGTCCAGGTCATGCCCTACGTCACGAAGCCGGTTTTGATTGAGGGGTCGGTATATCGCGGCATCTGGCAGGAGTGCGGCCCGCACGAAGCCCTGCTCTATCGGCACTGGCGACCCGACGTCGCCGTGAACAGCCACATGACCTTCTTCGAGCTTCAGCGCGCTGATGGCCAGCTGCCGGCGAACAACAAGGAGACGGAGACCGGCTTCGGCCAGATCCAGATGGTGGTGCCGATCGCCGCCACCGCGTGGGAGCTGGCGCAGGCGACCGGCGACGAGGCGCTGCTGCGCGCCGCCTATGCGGCGTGTTCGAGATGGGACGGGTGGTTGATGCGGTACCGCAACACGCTCGGCACCGGGCTGGTCGAAGGCTTTTGCACCTACGACACGGGGCACGACAACAGCCCGCGATGGGCGGGCATGCCGAACCAATGCCCAAACAAGAACGCGAGGGAGCACCATTCGATCGCGGCGCTCCCGAGGCTGTGCCCGGACCTGTCGGCGACGGTGTACGGGGGGCGCCGCGCGCTGGCCGCGATGGCGCGATCCCTCGGCCGCGGCGCGGAGGCGGAGCGATGGGACGAACAGGCCGAGGCGATCCGTCGCACCATCCTGGCGCGGCTCTGGTCGCAAGGCGACGCCGCCTTCTACGACCGTGACTCGCAGGGGCGGTTCATCCGAGTGCGCGGCGACGTGCTGACGCGCATGTGCGGCGAGCATGTTCCCGATCAAGGCATGTTCGATGCGATGTGGCGACATCAGCTGGGCGATCCGGCCGCCTTCTGGACTCGCTTCCCCCTGCCCTCCATCGCCGCGAACGACCCAACGTTCGTGCGACCGATCCCCGCCAATAGTTGGGGTGGCGCCTCACAGGCATTGACCGCGATGCGCGCGGGACGCTGGTTCGATCACTACGGCCGCTCCGCCGAACACGGCCACATGATGACCCGCTGGTGCGAAGCGATCATGGCCGACATGACCTTCCGCCAGCAGATCGATCCGCAGACCGGCGTGTTCACCGGCGGCGAGGACCGGCCGGACTACTCGCCCTGCGCGCTGGTGATGATCGAGAACAGCTGGCGTCTGGCCGGCATGACTGAAGAGGCCGGCGCCATCGACTGGAACATCCGCCCCCGCCACCCCGCTGCTCGAAACACGGTGATGTCGCGTCGGACAGGCGATGGCCGCCGCGCCGCCATGCGCTACCAGGACGGCACGGCGGAACTGAGCATCAACGGCCGCGCGGTGGCGCGCGTTACCGGTCATGCGCGGCTCGTGACCGACGGCACGGGCCGTCCCCTACGCCTAGTCGGCATCGAGCCCGGGACGGAGGGGGTCACGCTTCAGCTGCCGGGCGGGTCACCTCGCACCTTCCGCCTGAGATCGAACAAGCATGTCCCGCTCGGCTGACGCCTCTGCCGCCAAGGGGAACGAGCCGCTCGTGACCTCCGCTGCGAACACGTCGCCCACCTCGACGCGCGTCGGCCGCTATCGTTGGGTGGTCTGCGCCCTGCTGTTCGCCGCCACCGCGATCAACTACATCGATCGGCAGATGATCGGCGTCCTGAAGCCGACCCTGAAGGGCGAGTTCGGCTGGTCGGAAGGCGACTTCGCCACGATCATCTTCTGGTTCCAGCTGGCCTATGCGGTCGGCTATATCGGCTTCGGACGGATCGTGGACGTGATCGGCGCACGTGCCGGCTACACGGTCGCCATCCTGATCTGGACGGTCAGCCATATGGCGCATGGCCTCGCGACCAGCATCACGAGCTTCGCACTGGCTCGCGTCGGACTAGGGATAGGCGAAGCGGGCAACTTCCCCGCCGGAATCAAGGCCGCGACGGACTGGTTCCCCCAGCGCGAGCGGGCCTATGCCATCGGCCTGTTCAACGCGGGCGCCAACATCGGCGCAATCGTGACGCCCCTGCTGGTCCCGTTCCTGGCTCTGACCTTCAACTGGCGCGTTGCTTTCTACCTGACCGGCATCTTCGGCCTTTTGTGGCTGGTGGCCTGGCGGGTGCTCTACCATCATCCGGAGGAGCATCCGCACGTCTCCGAGGCGGAACTCGCTCATATCCGCCAGGACCCGCCGGATGCGGTCGAGAAGCTGTCCTGGGGTCGGGTTGCCACCTATCGCGAGACCTGGGCCTATGCGCTGGGCAAGTTCTGCATCGACCCGATCTGGTGGTTCTTCCTCTTCTGGCTGCCGGGCTACCTGTTCGAACGCTACGACATGGACCTGAAGACGTTCGGCCTGCCGCTCGCAGCGATCTACCTGATCTCGGACCTCGGCAGCATCGCCGGCGGCTGGCTCTCCTCCAGACTGATCGCGAGCGGTCGGAGCTGCAACTTCGCGCGGAAGGTGACCATGCTGGTCTGCGCCGTGTGCGTGCTGCCCATCTTCTTCGCGCAGAGCATCGGCAGCGTGTGGGGCGCGGTGGCGGTGATCGGGCTCGCCACGGCCGCACATCAGGCCTTTTCCGCCAACCTTTACGCGCTTCCCTCGGACGTCTTTCCGCGCGGCGCAGTCGGATCGGTGATCGGCATCGGCGGCACCGCGGGAGCGATCGGGGGCATGGGGATGGCCCTGTTCACGGGTCACGTCCTCGACATCACGGGCAACAACTACTCGGTGCTGTTCGCCATCGCGGGCAGCGCCTATTTCATTGCGCTCCTCGTGGTTCATCTGCTCTCCCCACGCCTGACACGGGTTGGACAAGTGGCCGGGCGTTGAGGACTGCGTGACCGGGCCGGACGCGGCCGGCGTCGGCCCGCGTATTGGCCTCAAGAGCGGCGCGCGGCTCGATCTGCTGGATCCCGCGACCTGCGGTCTCACCATGGTCGCCGATGGTGCTGCAAGTTTGAGGTCGTATCCTGGGCCTGAACGGCATCCATCAGGAAGCCATCCACCCGCTGCAACGATCCTGCCCCGGAACGCTGTCCCATAGTTTTGACTGGGGTCCCGCACCCCGCCACCGTTGCCAATCGACGTAGCCTTCGGGCGCAACTATTCAGTCCGGAGGAAGGGACACCGGATGAGCCCCGATCGGATCGAAGCACTCACGCCAAGCGAGCGGACCGTCCTTCGCAAGCTGCTGGAAGAGCGTGACCAGAAGAGTGTCGCGCGTTCACTGGGCCTTAGTCCAGAGACCGTGAAGAGCCACCTGCGCAATGCACGCGAGAAATGCGGCGCCCCGGACAGCTTCTCCCTCGCCAAAGCCCTGGCCGCTCACGAAGGATCTCCCCCAGAATGGGTGATACCCCCCCGCGGGGGAGAGCCGGCGAGCTTCCCATCTGCCAAAACCCAACCCGTCGAAAGCGTTCACGAGTTGGAGGCGACGGCGGTAGACCAGGTCAGCGAAGAGCGGGCGCTCTTCGTCTTCGCCGAGGCTATCGGCCAGACACCTCCCTCCGAGCACGAAAGGAAACCATCAAACGGCAACGGAGGCTTCTCACGCCTTCTGGCCGCCACTGGGCTTGCAGTGATGATCATCCTGATCATCATCCTCGCCTTCCCGCTCTCGGAGTCGTTCCAGCGGCTCGCGAATGCTCTCGATCCGCCACGACAATCAACCGTTTCGACCCGGTAGGTGCCCGCCTCCGGGCGGGAGAACCGACATGCCAAAATTGCGAGCACAGATCGCCGAGGAAGTGAACAAGGCGTTCCTGGCAGCCGAGCAGGCCGCCGAAGTGAGCGCAGCGGCCATCGCCCGCTGCGTCGCCACCGTCATAGAAGCCCGTGGTCGCGCCCAGCTCCCACCAATAGCAGGGGCGGACGTGATCGCTCTCCTTGCGGAGAGTTCGAGGAATGCCCTCGACGCCCGTCGGGCAATTATCGCCGCGCACCCGCTACTTGAGCAGATTGGTCGCGACCTGGGCGTGATAAGCTACGGTCCGGACGAAAAGGCCGTTCCGAACCAACCCTTCGTCGGGGCGACCAGCCCGTTGAGGGTTGTCGCGACCGCGGCCTGAAACCTACCGTAGCGAAGCCAACCTGGAGCTTCGCACGAATGACGACGTACTTCGTACTGTTCTGGATCTTCCTGATCCTGGTATGCGGTGCCGCCGCGGTGTGGGGCGGCAAATCGGAACGCGCGGCGGCGGTTCTCTACGCCGCCGCCGCAGTTCTCACACTGCTCGTGAGACCCGCGCTCCAGCATAGGTACGAGCACGTCGAGATCGCAGTGCTTACGATCGACGTCGGCCTCCTGATAGGCCTGTCGGTCGTGACCGTTCGCTCAAGGAAATGGTGGCCCACATGCGCGACCGCGCTTCAGGCACTGACGGTTCTGGCCCACGTGGGCAAGCTGCTCAATCCGCTTCTATGGCGCTACGGCTACCAGCTGATGGCCGTCTGGTCTGCCGTACCGAGCCTCCTGCCGTTGGCCTTCGGCATCATATCAACAATCCGCGATCGCTCGAGGACGAGCAACGGCACTTAGCCTGGATCATAGCCGGCGGAGGGGTACGGCAGGCTGGGCGCAAGGCAGAGTCACTGATCGCCGAATTCAGGACGGTGGGTTCCGTGCTCGCCGCCTCGGCCGACCGTCAACTCAAGGCCGCCGAACAGGATCGTGCGGTCGTCCAGAGACTGGCGTCGTTTCGGTCGGCGATGCTGCACGTGCTGCGCAAGGAGTTGGACGAGCGCCCGATCCTCTCCGACTCAGAACGCCTGCACGAGTATCTGCGCGCCGACATGGCCTTTTCCCCGGTTGAGCGCTTCCGGCTACTCTGCCTTGATGTACGAAACAGGCTGATCCGGGACGAAGTTCTCGCTCAGGGCACTGTCGACAAAGCCCAAGTCTATGTGCGCGAGGTGCTCGGGCGCGCGCTGGAAGTCGGCGCAGCCTCCCTGATTGTCGTTCACAATCATCCAAGCGGCGATCTACGGCCGAGCAGGCAGGACACAGACCTCACCAGGAGACTCGCGAGATTGGCTCCCGAACTGGACATGAGCTTCCTCGATCATCTCATCGTCAGCTCGCAGGGTGTGTTCAGCTTCCGCTCGGCGGGTCTCATCGGTGCATAACGCGTCGCTAATTTCCGGCTCCGGCCAGCTCGGCTCCGGGAACGCAACCGTCGGTATCGCGCCCGAGGTCCGCTCGCCACTCGCCTCCTCGACAGCTGGATTTACCCTGACCCTCGCTCCCGCACGGCGGGCAAGAGAGGCAAGCCCTGAGCAACCTTCCTTCATGGGGGGAAGAACGGCGGTTTCTGCGCGCGCCGAACGCGAGTACGCGGCTTGTGGCCTCCGAAAGAGCGTCTCCGCGGCCTCTATCGGCCCGAGGTCGGCACCGGCCATCGCGCTGAGGTACCTCAAGCTCCTCGTCGAAGCCGGACTGGTCGAGCACAGTCCGACTTGTCTGACAGGCGGAGGACATATGTACGTCTCACGCCTTCTGACTGGCAGACCGCAGCTGCCCTGCTCGATGGAAAGCAGCAGCAAACCATGATCGAAGCATTAGGATCACAGGCGGCTGAAGACGCTCTACTCGGGACCGCACGGCAGCCTCGGTCAGACCGGATCGTGCCACTTCCCGCCGGGCCCTGCCCTGAAATCCTCGCCGGCGCGCGGCACGGGGTGTCGCAGGGGCACTGCGGAGACAGCGGACACGATCGATCCAGCGTTCCTGTCAGATCGGCCGGATCAGATCGCGGCCCCAGGTCCGGCTCGCCGCTTCGCATCTTGATCTTGAAACCGGATGACACCGGAACTCTTTCGGAGTGACCTAATGGACACCACCGGCCTGAAGACCGGCGGCAACGATCTGCTCGCGATCCTGCCGGAAGCCACACTCGATCGCATGGCGCCGCATTGCGATCGTGTAACGCTGGCGAGAGGTGACGTGGTCAGCGAGGCGGATCAGCCCCTGACTACCGCCCTGTTCATCGAGAGTGGGGTGGCCTCGATTCGCAAGGCTGGCAGGCACCAGAAGTCAGAAATCTGCATTGTGGGCCATGAGAGCTTCTGCGGCATGCCCATCGTGCTCGAGGACGAAGCTTGGCCCTACCGCACCATAGTTCAGGCGGATGAGCTCACAGGCGTCCAGATCGAGGCGAGCAGCCTCCGTCGGCTCATCGCCGCTGACGCCGACCTCCGCCGCGTGCTGCTGCGCTCCGTCCAGGTCAGGTTGGTACATATCTCCGAGAGCTTGGTGAGCACCGCAAGGCAGCGACTGAATCAAAGGCTGGCGAGCTGGCTGCTCATGTACCGCGACCGCCTACGCTCGGACCGGCTTGCCGTTACGCACGAGTTCATAGCCCAGATGCTCGGCGTGCAGCGCACTGGCGTCACAGCCGCCCTGCATGAGATGGAAGGAGCAGGCCTGATTTCCTCCCGGCGAGGATTGGTGATCATCCTGAGCCTCCCGGCTCTCCTGTCCCTGGCAGCTGGCGGCTACGGCGTCACCGAGAAGCAGCAGGCCAGACTGCTGGATGCGAGGTCGACCATTGCACCGGCCGTTCGCGAAGGCGGGCTCGACCGCCTCCCCGAGGGGTGATTCGGAACTGCTTTCGATAGAAGACTGCGAGAGGGCCGACGACGGCCACGGGCCCGTGACAGCGATTCGGACTTTGTGCTTTCGAGTACTACGTCCCAAAAGCGCCAGCGCTGGTGGTGCTTACGCCACGACGGATCGGGTTCAAGCCGATCAGGGACGCACCGCGCGATCAACGACGAGCTTGCACCTGGTGAAAGTCGCTTGCGGCAGACGGCCAACGTGTTCCTTCGCAGTACGCAACGAGCGATCAGCCCGGGCCGCCTTCGGGTAGCCGCCGATCACGGGGAAAAGGTCGCGCCGCATCGACCCGATCACGTCCTGGACGTGCACCGGCTTCGGCGCGCCTTCTGAAACTCGTGCCATGCCCGGGCGGACCGTTGGAACGTGTCCTCGCGGCCCATCTTGGGCACGTGCGCAGCCCGCCGACGCTGGAGTGCGAGGTCCCGATCCTCTGGCAAAGCACCCTCGGTCTCGTCGCGTATTTCGCGAGCACACTTAATTCCCACGTCCGGATATGCGCCAAGCAGGAGCCGCTGCTCCTTCCCGTCGAAGCGGTACTAAGAGCGCAGGAGTTATGCCGCTTGGTCGTAACGAACAGGTACAGCCCGCCATCGTCGGCGAGCTTGTGGTCATTTTCGCGGGGCACGGCCAACCGGGCCGCCACGTCGGTCAGCACGGATGCCCCTTGGGGCATCAGACCCTGTCCCTTCGATGCCCCGACCCGTGTCGGCTGGGATAGATGCTGCTCCGACGCCATCGGACGGCCCATCATTGTGCGGGCTAGCGAAATAGAAACCGTCTGGACATTGCCGGACACCCTTGGACGGTGTGTTGGCGGAGACGGAGGCTGCCAAGCCCGGGCACTAAGCCATTGATAATAGACCCGTATTTATTGATCGGCTCATTGCGGGCCAACAATCGTTCCCACCAACGCCGAATTTCGTACGTCCGCGTGCGCCGCAATCCACCGCCGAAGGATACCCAAGGCTTCTTCGATTCGCACGCACTTCCCCAAGGAGGGATATAGCTCAAAAGCTATAGACAATCTTATAGCTCGAAGGCTATAGAGCTGGAGATGGCTTGGACGGTCGCCCTGCACGACGAATTCGATCCCGAGTTCGATGCGCTACCCGAAGCCGTCCAGAAAGAGCTGATCGCGATGGCCGGGTTGCTGGAGGAGTATGGGCCCAGGCTCGGCCGTCCGCACGCGGACACACTATCCGGGTCGCGGCATGCGAACATGAAGGAGCTGCGCTTCGCCGCAGCGAACGGGGTTTGGCGCGTCGCCTTCGCCTTCGATCCCCAGCGCGAGGCGATCGTCCTCGTGGCCGGCGACAAGGCAGGGGTGGCGCAGAAGCGACTCTATACGGCGCTGATCGCGAAAGCGGATCGCCGGTTCGACAATCACCTCGCGGCCCTCGCCGCGCGAAAGGAGTGACGACGATGGGTCGGACAGTGAAGCAGATCAAGGCGGCGATGACGCCCGAGGACCGCGCCGAGGTCGAGGCGCGTACGGTCGAGCTGATCGCGGAGGTGGAGGGTCTGAAAGCGTTCCGGGTGCTCGCAGAACGCAGCCAGGAGCAGATCGCCGAGAGCCTCGGCATCAAGCAGCCGTCAGTCCACAAGATCGAGAAACAGACCGACCTGTATCTGTCGACCCTGCGCCGCTTCGTTGAAGCGGCCGGTGGATCGCTGGAGCTGCGGGTGGAGCTGCCCGGCAAGGGCGTGCTTCATCTTACCGGCGTGGGGGTTTGATGGCGAGCCAGCAGACTCGCATCGGCATGATCGCTAAATGAATGCGGGGCTGGGTGTATAGCTGCCGGTCCACTTTCGGGCGCCTAAATGGGGTAAGCGGACGTCTATTCATTAAGGCGCCCGTGGCCGCTACGCGCCCTGATATCGGCCGCTGCCTGCGGCCCGCCCGCTCCTAAAAGCGGCCGTCTCGTCAACGCCAGAGGGTCTGTGCGTCGCATCTACCAGTGATCACAAAGCGCCAATGCGGCTTGCCGCGGGACCTTTCCACATGGGCGCTTCGACGCCGAAGTGCGCCGAGACTTCGGCGGCAGCTTCCCGCACGGCGTAAAGTCGCACATGGCGCGAGCCTATACAGAGAGGAGCCCGATTAGTAGGCTTGGGGCCGGGCTCATTTGTCGCCGGTGGCCTCGCGCCTGGCCGGACGAGCCATCGTAACGCCATCGACGACTTCAAAGATGCCGAGCGCACTCACCATTCCCTCCGCATAGACGGCGAGGAGTTGATCGTCGTCCATCTCCGCGGAACCGGGCACCCGACCGTCGAGCTTCTCGAGGAGCTGGTCCCTTGTGAGACATTTGTAAGCGTGCATCAGGAAGTCGAACATTTCAGCAGGCGTGTCCGCGCGACCGGACGGCCTCACGACTTGTCCGAAATAAGCGTCAGGATGAGCCTTGTAGTCGGCGAGCTGCTGATCACTCATCCGCTCCTTCAGGAGAACCGAGGTTTTGCCTGACGTCACGCCGGTTATCGCCTCCCCCTCCCTCTCCATGACAATCGCCGACGTCACCGTTCCGACGAGATCCTCACCGTTCGGCCCCGCCTTCTCGAACTTATAAGTCTCCCCGATCGTCACCGGAGGGAGTTCGCCGTGCAGCCCGACGGACGGCAGCGATCCGTCGAATGTCGAGGGAAACGAGAGCAGTCTGCCAAAGGCTTCGGCGACGCGAAGCGCGTCGGCGTGCCTCCGATCCTGCAGATACCTCTCCGATAGACGGAAGTGCCCCGGGCGGTTGAAGTCGGGCATGCCCAGACCGAACGGGAGGGCAGCCAACTGCGCGGGCGCGTCGAGGTCCTTGTGGTAGCTCGCGCTTGTGATGAAGACGTAGGCTTTTTTTCCGTCCCCGAGTTCCTTCTGCTCATAAGCGAGCAATCGCTTGGTCGCAGCCGCTACGAATGGGGGACGGTTCTCGTCATCGACGTCAGGGGCAAGCGGAGCGTTCAGATCGAGAAAGATCATGCGTTCGTCAGCGGCCGGCTTGGCGAACGCCGCGTTGAGCTGCCTGACCATGCTAGACAATGGGTTCGTCGACGTAGTCCCATCCGCTGTAGTCCGGCCGAGCTCTCCGGCCACTCCCCGCATCTTAGCTTCGACCCAGTACCTCTTCCCCGAAGCCGGAGACACGGCGGCGAACTCACAATGCTTGGCGTCGCCATCCGTCTCATCTTCAAGCGTCAACGTGAAGCCGGCGAGGATGAACGCGCTCGCCACGATCAACTCGTAATAAGCTCCCTGGAAGTTGCCAGGATCCTTGATCCTCGCCAGCAGGCGGGTCTGAAGTTCTACATTGTGTTCCAGCAGGTAGAGGCCGTAGGCGACCGTGAAGTAGCAGGCGATCACGCCGACCACGTCCATGCTGCTGAGCTCTCCTGGTGTTTTGATAGCCTCCTTCTGAAGACGGCAGAGCGCGTCATACCATTGCATCACGGTGTGACGCTCGGCGATTGGCTTGGCGATCTCGGCATTGCCCCAGTCTCGGCCGAGCTTTCTCTTCAAGTAGTCCCCGAGAAAATCGGGAAAGGCTTTCCACGTCGCCGACCAATGCAGCTCGTTTCCCACCGGGACGACCTGGTGATCCTTGGCCTTGGCCGAGATGATTGGCTTACCGTATCCCTGCTGACTCTGCCGCACTCTATCGCGAGCGGCCATCACATCACGCATTTGGCGCATGCCCTCCCCGGAGGGCGGGAAATGCGTCTCCGCCCGTCCGTGGCAATGCTTGAACTTGCTCCCGGATCCACACGGGCAGGGCTTGTTGCGGCCAACCTTCATAGCTTCGACCTCAATCCATCCGTGGCCTTAAACGGCCTTCGTCTCCTCGTCGACGGCAACGATCAGCTGGATGCCGAGCGTCCAGAGCTCCACGCCGACGGTCGCCGCGACAGCCTGTTCGCGCGACTTAGCGATCTCCTGAAAGCTCGCGAGGCGTCGGTTTCGCTGGAGCCGGTTGTATTCGCCGGTGGCTCGCTCCCCAATCCCCGGCTCGGCGATGGCCTTAGCGACGTCCACCGGCCGATCACGACGTACCGACGAGCGATCGTCGAGACCCGTCAGCAGTCTCTCCATAAGCTTTCCAACTGGTTCCTGCCGCTTGCGCGCGATCATCGCGACTTTCGCGATGGCGTCGTCTCCGTCGGTGCCGCGGATCTGCCGCGGCTCAGAACAGACATGCACGCGATATCGATCATAGACGATCCTGTGGAAGCCGTCCGTCGCACCCTGGTTGTCGAGGGCCGCTCTGATCTCTGACGGCCTGACGAGCACGGAATTGTTCAGGACCTCCCGACGCTCGAAGAACCCCGCATAGTGGGACCAGTCGCTGAAGCGCGGCGCGGCGTAGTAGACCTCAGCGCCATCGTCCTCGGCCTTTAGAAGCGTTTCGAATTGCCCGTCGGGCTCGGCCGTGTCGATAGCGAAGCGCCAGAAGGGGCGGTCGAGAACGGGCCTGGGCGCGACCGGGCTGGAACTGTGGAATCTCGAGAGCGACTGGCCCAGCTTGAACTGCAGCATCAACGCCGTTCCCGGCCTGTCGAACTTTACGTCGAAGCCAAGTTTCTTCTCCTGTATGAGGCTCGGCAGGAACGGAACCGCGCGAATGCCGGTCTCCTCAAGGAGGATCTCTGTCTCCCGGGTCACGCCGTAGCCGTAGGAGAACTCGGACAATCGTTCGTGCAGTTCGATCATGCGGCAGTCCCCAGACCTCGTCGGTTGTCGGTAGTCTCCACGCCGAGTAGTCGGGAGCTAAGGGCACA
>Ga0210040_10005932_pt1 | contig 15398 bp, 1 predicted proteins | sample CryGeyCG12114_NA_FD_185462 | JGI IMG/M metagenome (GOLD analysis project Ga0210040, IMG submission 185462) | Groundwater microbial communities from aquifer - Crystal Geyser CG19_WC_8/21/14_NA (SPAdes) (version 2) | ecosystem: Environmental > Aquatic > Deep subsurface > Groundwater | place: USA... | reverse complement strand
ATAATAACTTTAATATTTTTAGTAATTATATTATATTTTATAATATTATATAACTTATTTTATAATCTATATAGTAGTAGTTTAAGTTTTTACTATACTAATAGTATTTTATAATACTAGCTAAAATAACTTTTTTATATAGTAATAATAGTATAAAATATTAGGTTTTTATTATAAAATCTTACTATCTTAACTACTTTTATTAATATTTTAAATACTTTTATAGCTATTAATAAGTTTATTTAGTATATAAAACTACTATTTACTATACTATTAAAAAAAGTTTATTAAACTATAGCTTATATACTTACTTAAAAATTACTTTAATTTTTATTATTATTAAGCTTTTATATAGCTATATATAATAGTTAATAAGTAAAAATACTATTATTTTTATTTACTTATTATATTTTATTATTTACTAGATTATTATTAATAAAATATAAAGTTTTAGAAAGTTTAAGTTTATTTTATATATATAAGTAGCTACTTTTAATAACTTAGTTTAGAAAATAAAAGTAATTTATTACTTATTAAAGATATTTAATAAATTTATTAAAACTTTTAATTTAAGATAAGTTAACTAATTATTTATTAGTTATTTAATTATTAGTTAATATACTATTTTTTCTACTATTTTCTATTATAGCTTTTTATACTACTCTAAGTTTTATAAATATATACTAGTCTAAATAACTACTTACTATATATATTAGAGCTATTTCTATATATATACTAGACTAAGTATAATATTTATATTATACTCTAATCTATAGTTATTTATATACTTTTAATTATTATCTATATTATACTATATTAAGTAACTTTATATAATACTTACTATAGTAGTATTTTATTATATACTCTAAATAGTATATATTTTATATACTTCTTTATATAGTAGTTCTATATTCTACTTTAACTTTAGCTTAGATATATACCTTAAAGTCTAGCCTATATATACTTACTTAAGTAATTATATAAAAAGTTTATTATAGTACTCTCTTTTTATATAATATAACTAGTATACGTTATATATATAGTATAAAGCGTTCTTTCTATATTCTACTTTACGCTAAGGTTCTATATACTCTTTAAAACTTTACCTATATATACTAGCTTTAGTAACTATATATAATACTTATTATAGTAATCTCTTTTTATATACTATAACTAGTATATATTCTATATATAGTATAAAGTGTTCTATCTATATTCCTCTCTAAGCTAAAGTTTTATATACACTCTAAAGTTTAGCTTATATATACTAGCTTAAGTAACTACATATAATACTTATTATAGTAATTTCTCTTTATATACTATAACTAGCATATGTTCTATATATAGTATAAAGCGTTCTATCTATATTCTTTTCTAAGCTAGAGTTCTATATACTCCCTAAAGTTTAGCCTATATATACTAGTTTAAGTAACTGCATATAATACTTATTATAGGAATTTCTCTTTATATACTATAACTAGCATATATTCTATATACAGTATAAAGCGTTCTATCTATATTCTTCTCTAAGCTAAAGTTCTATATACTCCCTAAAGTTTAGCCTATATATACTAGTTTAAGTAACTATATATAATACTTATTATAGGAATTTCTCTTTATATACTATAACTAGCATATGTTCTATATATAGTATAAAGCGTTCTATCTATATTCTTCTCTAAGCTAGAGTTCTATATACTCCCTAAAGTTTAGCCTATATATACTAGTTTAAAGTAACTGCATATAATACTTATTATAGCAATGTCTCTTTATATACTATAACTAGCATATATTCTATATACAGTATAAAGCGTTCTATCTATATTCTTCTCTAAGCTAGAGTTCTATATACTCCCTAAAGTTTAGCCTATATATACTAGTTTAAGTAACTGCATATAATACTTATTATAGCAATTTCTCTTTATATACTATAGCTAGTATATGTTCTATATACAGTATAAAGCGTTCTATCTATATTCTTCTCTAAGCTAGAGTTCTATATACTCCCTAAAGTTTAGCCTATATATACTAGCTTATATATCTATATACTGTATTTATTAAAGCTATCTCTCTTTATATACCTAAAGTAGTATATATTTTATATATTAATTTAAGCATTAAGCCTATATTATACTATATTCTATAGTTATCTCTACTACGTAAAGCTAAACTTCTATATACTAGTTTAGAGATCTACTTACTATATACATTTAAGCTGTATTTCTTTATATACTAGTAGAGCTTTATACTTTATATACTTATATAAGCATATACTCTATATTATACTCTAATCTTCGTGTATATATACTCTTTAAATCCTTCCTTATATATACTAGTCTTAGTATCTATTTACTATACTTATTAAAGCTATTTCTCTATCTATACTAGTTATTACGTTTACTCCTTATACTACGCTAAGTAATAACTCTTATTTATACTCTAATCTATACTTTCTAATAGTCTTCTACGCTTTGTCTATATATACTTGTATAAGTAACTATTTACTATATTTATTACAGCTATTTCTTTCTCTATAATTTCAAAGTGTTTATTAACCCTATTCCTTACATCGTTAGTTTTATATATGCTCTTAACCTTCTTTATAATATAGTAAACTAAGTAGTTACTAGATATACTAGTATAGTATATTATATGCATAATACTAGTACCTAAAAGTTAGTATATAATACACTAAGTATATAGTAGATAATAAGTATTATATGCATTAAGTAACTAGTAGTATAAATATTATTACTATATAATATTTATAGGGTATTTATAGCTAGCAGCTAATACTTAGGTACTATAACTTAACACTAGCCTTATAAGCTTTAGCTATTAGTCTCTTAAATAGTATACTATCTATCTATCTCTTTAAGGAGAAGTAGAACATCGTAGCTCCAAATAGCCTTAATATACGCTATGCTAAACTAGAACATATATTCTATAAAGCTTTTAACTATTTTATACTTAATATTCCTAACCTAAACTAGCTTATTATAGCTTTCTAGGTCCTTAGTATTAATACTTCTATCTAAGTCGTTAGTACTAATGCTGTACTTAGAGCTGCTGTCCTCTTTAGAGTTGCTCTTAAGGCTAATAGCATCACTAAACGATAGAGATAGCTTAAATTAAGGAACGCTAAATGTATAATAACTAGGCTATAGGAAGTTAATTACGTTAACGTCCTTAATCTAGGTTAAGATCGTATCCTAGCGTACCTAGAACGCCTTTTCTATCTCCTTAAACGTTATACTTCTATAGTTCTCCTAATTACAGTAAGTAAGAAGATTGAATATATTAACTAGCGCTATAAAGTTAACTTCTATATAGTTAAGATAAAGTCTATTACAATTAGCTAACTAGGTAAGTATATTAAATGTATCGCTAAACTAGTTAAGGCCTTTAAGGATAATCTTTTTAACGTAAATCTAGTTCCTAGGATAAAAGAACTCTAGTTAGTTAATGCGCTTAAATCTATTTAGCTAGAAAAGGTTTAATGTATAGAACGCCTCTATAGCTTAGATACTAAGATCTCCTATAACACCTCTTTTCTAGATATTTATAAGGGCTAGTATAAGGCTGTATAGGTGTATTAGAACGAGACCTATAAGAGAGGGGTCGTAGTACTAAGTCTTAATAATGTACCCTCTTAATACAAATTTCAATACTTTAAGTCGTAATTTAGTTAGTAGGGTACCCTAATTAGGGGCTAATCTTCAGCGACATAGTAATTCTACAACAGTAATAATGTAGTAGGCGCCTATAGGTACAGTAATAGGCTCATCTTCGTTAAGGGGTATTATATATTAGCTAATATTTATTTATAGCTTCGCTATAGGTAAGGCTGCCTACACTAGAATAGTAGCTAGTCTATTAATAGCGTATATATACTTAACTTTAATAATCTCGTCTTCAGCGCTAGAATCTCTATCTTTAGATTCTAAATCGTTATCGTTAGGCTTAAAGTCTTTATTATCTAATTCTAAGCTAGGCGTTGTGTCGTCGTCTACTATGCACGCAGTAAGTGTCTAAGCTAATAGTTATTACCTAAAATAAACCTATATATACTAGCTCTCTTTTAAGACGCTATATTTAGGCTATATCTAATACTGTGCACGCTGTAAGTATCTATAATACTACCTAGATAGGCTCTATAATAGGAAACGAACCTTAGTTAGATAGCACTAACTCTATTATTAAATAAAGAATTGTATTACTTATAGAGTTATATATTCGAAGAATATTATAAGCAAGACGTTATTACCTATACAGTAAACTTCTCTAGTTCTTTATTGCTAGTAGTAACGAACCTTACTTTAACCTACCTTATACCTACTAAAATTAGAATTAAAATCTTATAACTAGTAGGAATAATTAATTATTAGTTACAACTTACTTTGTTTATAGGTTTACATTACATTTACTATAACTAGTTATTATTATTAGCTTATTATAGCATAGATAAGAATGCGTCTATATGCATATAGTAGCTTATCTATACTACCTACTCTACCTTTAATCTAAACTATATAAGCTTCTACGTTAGCGTTATATAGAAGATAAGCCTAAGAACTATATATTATCCCTCTATAAGTCTTATGTCCTATATAAGTTCCTAGAAGAAGTTATCTACTATTACTAGAAACGTCGCTATTAACTATACCGTATCGTTCCCTGCATTATAGGCAGATCCTACTATCTCTACCCCTAGTTCCTCTACTATAATAGCTAATTTCCTTAATAACTACGCGTTCTTCGTAGCCTAATCTACTAGCGAAACGTTAACTATAATAACACTCTTAAAGTCTAACTTAAAGTTAATTAGGCCTTCTTCGCGAAGCTTAAAAGCTCGTCTACAAAGCTAATAGATGTCGTTCTTAATAGTATATCTAACTAGTATACTAACCCTATATACTTTTATATTAACTAACTAGTCCTATATAAGCCCTAGCATCGCAACCTTACTTATCTTATTAGGTATTCTATATCTAAACCTATTTCGATTATTAAGATAATACTTATTTATAATATAGATATACTCTTTAGCGATGTATACTAATTAGGTATATATAGTATAAGAGCAGAAGGCTTCGCTAAAGTTCTTATATATTAAAGCAGTACGCTAGAGGGATATAACGCCTAGCTCTAGGATCCTTAAGCTTTTCTCGTCCTTCTTAACGTCTAGAGCTACTAGAACTACTAAAGATACCTCGCTAAGTAACTAAACTACTATTATTAGGATAAGGTACGTATTATACGCCCTATTAAGTTATTTTACTTACCCTTCTATTATCTATACGTTAACTAGTATAACCTCTTACGTCTTTTACGTCGCCCTAAGTATATCTACCTTATTAGTATTAGTAGTTGCGGTCGTATAGGCAGTTATATAAGAAGAGTTACTATTAGTAGAAGTAGATAAGGTTAATAGCGCTAGAGATACTAGCCCCTATAAACGCTTAACTATTAAAATATAGCAGTCTAAAGGGCTAATTGCGTTCCGCCCCTTACTCCCTTTAACTAATATATTCGCTAAGGTAAATCCTTTACTAAAGAGAAATCGTTCTTTAAGCGTTAGTATATTAAAGGCTAAGACATAGAAAGGGATAACGTACAGATATTAAGTAGTATATACTTAAAAGCCTCCTAGGTTAAGGTCTTATAACTAGTAGCTAGTCTAAGCCTAACTACCTTATAATCGCTATCTAGTACTAGTATCCTTACTATATAGGCATAGCCTCGTACAGTCTAGGTAGTATATAGTATAATAGTTAGCAGTATATTCTTTTAGCTTAGATAGTAATATATAGATATTACATTAGGTTATCTAGATAAGTTAAGCCACGCGAACTTAAACTATAATAACTCTAGTATTAATCTAGGGTCTATTTTAGGGTAAGGTCGTACTAGAGTGAATTAAGACGGTAGGTCGTATAGTAGCAGTTTAACTAAGAGTAAGATATTTAGAGTAAGATAGCTATAGCTATACTATATTATTATTCTCCGCGCTATAAGGCAGCGTATACGTACGTGCAGCTTACTTTAAAACCTTAAGTAATAGAGGTAGAGCTTCCTAGAACCTCTACCTATACTTAAAACTATAGCTTTCTACACTAAGTTATTAGGCGTTTAGTTATAATATATTAGCCTTCGCGTACTTCTCTTTCTTAACCCCTTTACTTATACTACGCAGTATATAGGAGAATAGCTACTAGCTAGGCGCCTACTATAAAACTATCTAACTCCTAAGAAGCGTCTTATCGCTGCTCTAGATCACCTATAGGTAGTTATTCCAAAACGCCTCCCCTAAGGACGATATTAATATATTCTCTCTATCTTTAGGGTAGGTTAATCTACTCCTTATACCTACTAACCCTTAATATAGGCTTATCTAAGTTATTCCTAAACTTATAATATAAGGCTTATCTTAGCTAATATATACCCTAGTCTAAGCTAACATTACAAAACTACTTTACGACGTAGAGGACTAACTAGTACAGCCTACGTATATAATAATACTTACTCCTCTAGCAGTATACTACTTAATAGACTATAGACATTAACATAAGATAGGAAAACTCTACATAGAGTACTTTAACTTATTCTAAAAGACTAATTAGCGCTTCCTTAATATTACTATCTATATTATAGCCTTACTTTATGCTAACCTATATAGGGGATATAGAGATTAGTTTATAAAGATAGCCTGTATTCTTTACAACATATAAATAGAAATAGCGTTATATATACAAAAGTATCTAGAAGAAGAGTGTTTCTAATTAGGCGCTACGAAGGACACTTAAGGGAGGTACTATAGTTACGCGCTACAGTTTTACTAAAGCTTACCTACTTATAAACGATATAGGGGATTAATATTTATAGTTTCTCTTCTTAGTAATATATTTAGGTAATAGTAAGACCCTTGCTATTACCTATAACTTATATTACCTATTACTATAGGCATTTGCGTTTAGTATAGGATTATTACTTTTAATAAAAATAGTATACTTTAGCTAATACTTAGTAGAGTATATACTAACTATCACTTTACCCTATATATGCCTAAGTTCTACTAATATATAATTAAAACTCGCGCGCTACGTAATAAAACTTTGCCTAAACGCACGTCTTTAAATAAAGTTAACATCGCTAAATAGTCTTCTATACTACCCTATACGCTAGTTAGGGGACGTAATTTATTAGTACAGGATGTTAGCCTGTAAGAAAGTCTTAATATAGACCTAATCTTAGATCTAACGCTATATTTTATAGCGTCCTACGTCTTCGCGCTATATTGCGTTACTTTCTTACATTGCAACGCGTTTAGTGCGTCCCTACTAAGTTATTTCTTATATATAATACTCTTTTATATATAACTATATATAGCGTTATATCCTTCACTATAGTTCTCTTTACTATTAGAACTAAAAGCTCTTATTTTCCGTAATATCCTTATCTCTAATTAGCCTATTACCTTTAATAATTACGCGCTCTAGTTATATAAACAACTCGTCCTAATCGCTTAAACCTATCGTAACTTCTAGTCTATATTATATTAGGTTTACTATAGTTAGAACACCTTTCAACTACAGCTACACACTCAACTAGTTAGCCTTATAGGTATACTTACGACGTTTTACTACCTAAACCTATATATTAGGTATCTTATACGACACCTTAAGCTAGTTTTCAGCGTACCTCTATAGCTAATAACTATACGTACAATACTATAAGAGTTTAACTTATACTAGCGCTATTTACTTAGAATAAAGATGCGGCCTACTAGATACTTAACGTTTACGATCGCACTATGTAATTAGATCTAGGTATAGACATCTAGTGTTATATACATCTCCTAGTAGGACTATTTCCTCTAACTCTCTACCCTAGTCGTAACGTTAACGGCTAGGAATTACTCCCTTATATACACAGAATGCCTACCTATATACTACTTAGCCTTTCTAAGCTACGAAGTCCTATAGACTACGACTAAGTATTTACACCGCTTTAATTACATATATACCTCTATTTAAGCAACGTATGTCTATATAGAGATAGAACGGCCTCTATATTAAGAACACCCTAGAGAATCTTACGTTTACTACACTATAGTCTGCGATCGCGTTTAGGCTATATTATAGTCGTTATATTAATCTAGGAGGCAGTAGGGTTGTATAGAATATATAATAAGGGCCGTATTACATAATCCTATTATAAGTTTATATACTATAAACATATCTAGTCGTATAACGTTAGGCTAATACGGAGATTGCAGAGTTAGATTAGAGTTAGTTACATTACTATATCCTCACAAAGCGACCTACTAGTCTATAGGTAAGCTTTATATTATACATAGTTCTATAAGGCTATTCTATAAAGTATAAAATACAAAAGTAACTTAACTACAGCCTACGCTATAAATCTTAAATATTATTCTTATACGATATTACCTATCTAAAAGTTACCTTACGCCCTCTATTATATCTACGTATAACTATACACTACGTTATCTAGAGAATAGACGAGTAGTGTAACGTTCGCACTCTAGAGTACACTACTTAGAAGGTTATCTATACGCTATAGCTAAGGCTTAGGACTACTATTAAACTAGCAGTACGCATCTTTAAATTGTAGAAAGCTAGGTAGATTATACGCGCCTACCTTAAAGTAATTACCGCCTATATATAGTGCTACAGCACGAACACAGTATATTATCTAGAAGAACTGCTTTGTCTTTCGCAAAAAGCCTACTATATATAGCAGAGTAAGGTATTATTATTTAAGATCTTTATATACTAGGTTACCCGTATTAATTAGAACTATAAGCTAGTTAGTAATATCGTCCTACAGCTTAGTTAGTCCTTCGCTAAGCTATTAATATATGCCTTTATACCTAATATATACAGATAGAGGTATAACTATGTCTCTAAAATCGTTGCAGTAGGTAGTAGGGGGATAATACCATTTAGTAACGGCTTATTATATAGTCTTTCTATCTATTTCCAACCTATAAGCTAGGATTACGTCTCTACTTACACTAGGATTGTTAACGCACGTACAGAAGGATATACTATAATAAGTAATAAGTTAGATACGCTTATATAGCAAATCTTCGTTAGGTCTACTACAGCAGATCTAGGCTATTAAGTATCTTATAGATAGCGAAGGTAGTTTATCCTAGTAATAGCTTAAGACTTCGCATAAGTTAGTATAGGATCTAAACTATATAAGCGTTAAATCTTTCGCGATTACCCGCATTAAGTTATCGCGTATCTTATTCTTCTAGCTTAGTCTAATATCTCTACGTATATATGCTATAATTGTGCAGAATACTAGTTATAATCGTATAGCCTTCCTTAGCTAACCTAAGGTACAAGCGTTACGCTACTATTAGCCTAATTAGAATATAGTAGAGAGGAACAGTGTAATATTAAGTACGTAAGTATTTAACCCCTAGGAAACGAGCTGTAATAATAAGTGCTTATTATATAGCTTAATAGTCTATTTAACTTCACTAGTATCTAGTGTAAGTAGTAGATATATAGTAATAGTACGGTTATTCCCTAGTGTAAGAGAATAGTTATATACAAGACTCGCAACGCCTATATCGCGAACTTTTAGCCTAAACTTAAGTAGATTAACTATAGTTATTAAGGATTTAAGAATATATTCGCAGAAATATAGGAAAGTAGGGCTATTTTTATTAGTAATAGAGTCTAGGTCTACTATAAGGAAATTAGTATCCTATTTTATAACGCTATTTAAGGTTAGACTTAGTATAATATTTTGCTTATATTTATATACTTACCTACTAGGTGCACGATTAATAAGGGCCTATATACCAATTTAGATAACGCTGCAATCCTATTACCTAGCTATAACTAGTTTACGAAAGGCTTAGGATAAGAGATAATATTAGAAAATAGAGTATATAGTAGGTGCGAGGCAAGAGGAGACAATACGTTCTAACTAGTATAGTTTATTCATCGCTAGTGTATTAGTCGCTTATTATTATAGAGGTGTTGCGAGTTACTAATAAGATTATAGAGGTACAGCTTCTAGAAAGCTGCACCTCTACTAGGCGCGTACTCTAATTAGTTTACGAAGATAGTTACAATAAACCGCCTATTACTACTAACTCTATTTACTAAAATCGTAAGACTACTATATTAAGTATTAGCGTAATAATAGATAAAGCATACTAGATATAACTCTATATTAATTACTATAACCCTTAGTTAAGTATCGTACTTAGAAATAACTAATATTATAACTATCTTATAGATACACTAGTAATATATAGGGCTTATCTTAAAACACTCTCTAACGCGTCGCATGTAATTTCGCTATATATAAACAAGTTTAACGTCTCTTAATCTTCATTACCTAACATTTTCCCCTAGTACCCTAACTAACAGCGTATACAAATACATAATATAATAGTATTCTCGCTATATTAGGGTTCCTAGACCTACGTACGTTTCTTAAGAATAGGATAGTTAATATTAATAAAGTAAAAGATATGTGCTGTATCTATAAGGACATTAACGAGTTAAGCGTTATAATTAAGGCGTATAGCTATATTGTTAGAAAAGGCTGCCTTTACAGCTATCTTAAGTATTATTATAATAACTATCTATAGCCTAGCTGCGATACTATACTCTATACTAAAGCGGTAACTATTAACCTCCTCTAGCACCTGCAGGAAGATCTGCGTATCTAGCGAATCGTCTTATACGAATGCCTAATACCCTACTATAGTTTCTAATCTAGCAATAAATATAACCTCTAGAGACACATTAAATTAAGTAACGTATACTTTGCGTATTAGTCTTAGGCGGAAAAACTAGTTAAAAGGTACACCCTTTACGCCTTTTCGTCTAAAGAGCAGCGCTTTAAACACTAACTTAATAATGTAGTATATTATCTATTTATCTACCTATTTAACTATAATATACTTATACATATTAAAATAGAGGCTAGGCTTTAATAGCACGTAAAACTAGTAAGTAATTTACCGCTCTTTAGTATTTAACTAAGCGTACTTACTAATAAACTGCACAGTCGTATAGGGGTAGTTAGCCTACTTTAATTTAGTATAGCGTACGCAATTGCGACTAAACATTCAATATACTATAAAACATTAGTAGTTACATTCGTTATTAAGCAGAGTATACAGAGGACTAAAAGAAGACAGTAAGATTAGAGAAAGCAGAGAAGCACGCAAAGGACCGCGCTTTAGAGGTAGTAGGTATAGATAAAGATATAGAGTTTAGGCGTAAGATCGAGATTAGTAAGGCGTATATAAAACTAAGTATAATATGTATATATTACACCCTAGCAGAGGGCTTCGCAACTTATAGAGAGTTTATATAGTACGCTAGAGCTACGAGAGAGAGGACAAATACTATCTAGTAGGATAAAGAGAATATAGACGAGTATAAGAAAGAAGCTCTAGTTGCAGAGAAGGAGGATAGAATAGCATAGCCTCCTACAGCTGTGCGTTAGCCGCTTACAGAATATATAGGTAATATAGGTTAGAGCTCCTATAAGATAAAAGACGTAGTATAGAGGATAAAGGGGTGTATAAGAATAAATAAGTGCAGATATAGGTATAGACCTTTAGAGATAACATAAAGAATCCTATACCTAGAGTAGGTAAGGTAAATAAGATTAGAAAACAAAATGTGTAAGTAGTTTTATAAATTAAACATATTAAAGGAGAGTTTATTATTAATAACTTAAGAAGTAGGAGAGTATAATAGAGAAGAAATACCTATTAAGAGTATTTAAGGGTTAGCTAGGTAAACTAGAAGGAGAGGCGGCTTAGTTTACTCTCCTATTTACTACATTAGCACGTTTATTTAGCTAAACCTTAGTATATATATTAAACCTAGACCTAGCTAATAAGCTTACTATGTGTATAGGATAAATCGTATAAGCAGAGATAGAACTACGTTAGCTAGCCTTAGTTAAGGTAAGAGTAGATCTTCTATACGCTACAACCTAGTGTTATTATAGACTTTACTCCTTAGTATCCTCTATAGGAGAATCCTTATCCGTATACAGAGGAGCCTTAAGCGATAGCAGTTTCTAAACCTATATAGACTCTATTATCTTAGTATCTACTAAGGTAAGAATAGCGTAGGAGTTAAAGAAGAACTAGAGCTAAAGACTATACTATATAAGGGACTTAAAGATACTAAGCACTACCTAACTTAGCTCCCTAACGAAATAACGAATCTCCTTAGCTAGTTAGAGGACTAGTATATATTCTAAGGTAGGCTGTCCCTACTAATAAGTTCTATTAAATTCTTGCTCCTATAACCAAATGTTAATGTCGACAATAGTAGACTAGCAAAAGTATTATAGACGTCTTATATTCTACCGTAATCTCCCTATCCTTATTAACTCCAGTTCGTAGTAGTATAGCGACATTACCGCCTCGCGTAGAGAATTATCTCTAAGGTTACTCTTAAAGAATTAAATCTTAATATAGTGCACATGTTCCTATAGTATAAGCCTATATCCTAATAAATTACAGAATATAAACTCTAGTATAACGTCTAAGTCTAGTATGCTAAATATATTAACGCAGTACTACGTCTCTGCTAGCTTAACGCAAATAGTATAGTAGTTAACTTTACAGTTCTAGGCCTTAAACTAATTAAGATTAAAGTCGTAAAAGCTAACATACAGACTAAAGTTAAAACTAGCAGTGTCTTCTATATATAGGAGATTTTTCGCTTCCTCGTAGTCGTATGCTATAAAGGTTCGCTAGTCTCCCTACTTATAGTAGATAATTAGCACTTTATCTTACTTAACGATATACTTATAGATCTAATCTCTAATCTTGCGTAGAAGGCCTATAACCTACTAGCACATAGAACTCTATAGTACCTAGTCGTGCGCAATACGTTATGTAAAGCTAACTCTACTATTATTAGCCTTATAATACTCTTTAGTAAGGCTATATAGTAGGGTTACAATGTTAGTAATAGCAGTAGGGCGCTATTAATAAAAAAGATGCATCTCGCGTAGGGCTTATATAACCTATAATTATAAGTAGCTAATATAGAGTTGATTTTAGGTAGTGTACCTATTTAACAGCTAAGACTCCGTTAGGTAAGAGACGCTGCCCTACAGTTACTTTAACATTAGTATACTCTCTCCCCTTATAGTAAATAGTGCCTTAACTAATATATAGAGGACTTAAGTAGGTAGATATCTCTAGAGACGCGCCTTAAAGGAATAGAGTAGAAATAACCTTAATAGTGTAGGCTGTAGTAATAATATTTAAACTATTCCTTTACGCAGCTTGCATTTCCCTTAAAGCTTTTAAGGTCTAAGGCAGTTAGTTAGGCTTCGCTGTTACTAAAAGAAGGATTACTTACGCGCTATATAACGAGGCTCTAGCGTAGCTTAATATCCCTTAGTACATTAATTTACAGTAGTTAGAGGGTAGTAGACGCGCCTAATACTAGAATAATTAGAGAGTCTATGTTACTACACTCCTTTAAGCGATTAGTATAGGAAGTAAAGCGCAGCTATTTAAGTAGTTAAGAAGTAGGAAGAAGCTTTTATCTTACGTAGCAACAGCCTATATTAATGTTTTCTATATACGCTCTTAGGCTGCGTAACTACCGCCCTAGGACTAGACTATCCTACTACGCCTAATTAAGATTAGTAGTAACTATAGCTAGCCTACTTCTTAAGCTAGTTAATAATATAGGTTTCTTAGTATATATATATAAACTAAGAAAATAGAAGATGTTTTCGTAGAAGTAACTACGCCTAAGGGTAGCTTTTAGATAGAGAAGTAGTAGGCTAGGGAGTAGGGGTATTAGATAGCAAAGCGCGTAATTAGCTAAATTAAAGGAAAGTAGAAGATTAGTAGAAAGAGGATAGGCAACGTCGTTAAGTAGCAAGAGGTACTTTAATAGAGTAGATAATAAGTTATAAGAGTAGAGGAAGGAAGTTTATAACTATAAGAAGATAGCGATATCTCTCCTAATATAACTAAATTAATTAGCTAAAAAGTAGGTGTATTTTATGTAGCTTACCTATACTTAAGTAGAACGCTAGACTAAGCGCTTATTACCTAAACTCTATCTAGGTCTAGAGACTATATAGGTATTATAGCTAATATTTAAAAGCAAGAACCTAAGATCGTATCGTAAAGCAGAAAATTAAAGTAGTATCGTATGTGTAAAGTATATAGTAATAGTTATAAATAGTAAGGGATCTAAAAACACTTTTAAGAAGGTAAATAAACTAAGGATAAGTTTTATAGGTAGAAGCAGCTTACTAGTCGCTAGTAGAATTAGGAAAATAAAGCATCTAGTTAGGTTAGTCCTAGATAGTGCGGTAAGGGCTACGCTGAAACTTACTAACAACTAGCTTATTTACGCTTAAGTAGAACGCTAGGCCTACTCTTTAGGTTAATAACCTCCGTAGTAGTATGCTAGTAATAGAAGGCATCTACTACCTTACTAAGCTTAAAGCCAACCTATTTAATATAGCTAGTACAATAGAAGCTAAATTTCTTTAAGAAAGTTAAAGCTTTCTCGTTATCTTCTCTATGCTCTTTAAGGATAGTAAGAATAATAGTTTTTACGACTCTCCTTAGGCTAGTCTTAAGGTATTAGGAATTATTTCAATACTTATAGCCTCTACACACGTTATAGCTAGTATTTACTATCTTAAGCAGACGGTCTAGTAAGTAGCTAGTAATATTCTAAGATAGAAATCTTAGGTAGACGTACAGCTTAAGCTTAAAGGTGTAGCGATATATACTAAACTAGTTATAATAGTCGTCTAGGCTACTATAGCTAACGATCTTCTCGCTAATATAGCCTTATAGCCTACGCAGTTAGTTACCTCTAGTAACTACTATAAGGTAGAGGAGGCTATTTCTAGTAATCTTATTAATGCAGTTACCAATCTACTATATAGTGCGTCCGTTAAACTCGTTTACGTAGATAGAATAGTCTATATAGTAGTTATAGATTACCTAGTTAGGCGTTAGTTAAAAGCTTTCCTACATGCATAAACAATAATACTTACAGCAATCCCTTTAACGTTAGTAGGCTAGACTAGGCAGAAGTAGATATTTAACTTTAGGCAGATTCGTTAGTCTTCTATTAGTAGTATAATTACTTTTAACTCTCTTAGTAGGCGGTTCTACTTTATAAGTATCCTGCAGTAATTATTCGCCTTCGCTATATTAATAGCTCTAACTCTATTATTAGTAGATATAAGGATATCCGCTCCTTAGGGGTTATAATTTTCTATATCTTTAGGGTTAACCTATACCTCTAGCACGACGAGCCTATTAATAAAGTAGCTAGGTTTATCTTCGTATTACTCCTAGAAAGGTAAGTCTTTTAGGGGAT
>Ga0210040_10005930_pt1 | contig 15400 bp, 11 predicted proteins | sample CryGeyCG12114_NA_FD_185462 | JGI IMG/M metagenome (GOLD analysis project Ga0210040, IMG submission 185462) | Groundwater microbial communities from aquifer - Crystal Geyser CG19_WC_8/21/14_NA (SPAdes) (version 2) | ecosystem: Environmental > Aquatic > Deep subsurface > Groundwater | place: USA... | reverse complement strand
GCCGGATTGCAAGGTGCTATAAGTGAACTGAAAGGAACCATCACCGAATTGAAAGGAACGGTAAAAAGCGTCAATTCTCCAAATGGAACTTTGGGCGCCTTATTGAATGATAAAAAACTTTATGATCAGTTAAACCGCGCCGCATTAGGTCTTGAAATATTGCTGGATGATGTACGCGTGCACCCCAAACGCTACGTTAATATTTCGGTATTTGGCGGCAAGACAAAAAGCGACGCTATAACTTCGCCTACTGTAAAGGATACAATTCCGTTTCCGGTAAGCAAGCAATAATGAACAGGCAAACGCTTTTTATTTCTTTTTTACTGTTAGCTTTTTCGTTATCGCTAAAGGCCCAGAGTAGCAGCGATTCCCTTAAAAATGTTGAAATACTGAACGCCCGGATTTTCCGCGTAAAGAAATCAGGTGAGAATGACTTGCAGATCTTAGCCGGAAATGTGCAGCTAAAACAAGATAATACCTTGTTCAATTGTGACAGTTGCGTCATCAACAATACCACAAAAGTATTTGAAGCTTTTGGCAATGTTCATATTATTGATGATACCACAAACATCTATTCCAACTTTCTGCGTTACCTGATGTTGACAAAGAAAGCGTACTTAAAAGGTAACGTGCGGCTAAATGACGGCCACAGCGACCTGACCACGAACGAACTGGAATATGATGTGGAAGGAAAAATCGGCATCTATAAAAACGGCGGTAAAGTAGTAAGTAAAACGTCCGTGCTCACCAGTAAGGAAGGCACTTATTATGCAGATTTACATGATATTTATTTCAAGCATAATGTTGAATTAAAAGATCCGGCTTTTTATTTAAAGACCGACTCCTTACTGTATAACTCCGAAAGCCAGTCCGCGCATTTTATTGCAGAAACCTTTTTGCGCGACAGCAGCGGCCGCACCATCCGAACAACGGAAGGCTTATATAATATTCAAAGCGGTAGCTCAAACTTTACACAACGCACCACGATTGATGACGGCCCGACGCGTATTGTAGGCGACCAGATTGCAAGTGACGACTCGACAGGACTGGTACAGATTTTAGGCAATGGCGTTTTAATTGACACCTCACAAGGCATTTCGATTCTGGCCAACGAAATTTTTGCCGATCGCAAAAAAGCAGCGTACCTGGCAACGCGCAAGCCATTGATGATTATCAAACAAGATCAGGATTCTATTTACGTAACGGCAGACACGCTTTTTTCGGCAAAGCTTTCCGATCGTTTCATTCCTGCCGATTCTGCAAATACAGACAGCTTGCAGGAAAACGTTGCCGTAAAAAAACCGGCAACGACTGCTACAGACAGTACCGACCGGTATTTTGAAGCGTTCCGGCATGTGCGGATATTTTCCGATTCCGTGCAGGCCGTTAGTGACAGTATGTTTTATTCGTTCCGCGATTCTACATTCCGGCTTTTTCGTGACCCTTTGGTTTGGAGCAATGGCTCGCAAATGAAAGGAGACACTATTTATTTATATACAAAAAATAAAAAAGCAGAACGCGTAAAACTGTTTGAAAACAGTTTTCTCATCAACCAGGTAGAACCCGGCGTTTACAACCAGGTGAAATCGACACGGATGGATGGTTACTTTAAAGCCGGCCTTATCGATTCGGTGCGGGCACGTGGTGCGGCAGAATCCATTTATTTCTTACGCAACGAGGATAGCGCGTATTCCGGCATCAACCAGTCGGAAAGCGACATAATGGATGTTTATTTTAAACAAGGCGATCTGAACAAAGTGGTATTTCGCAGCAGTGTAAAAGGCACGCTCTGGCCGGCATCGGAAGCAAAAACAAACAAGCTTCAGCTTAAAGACTTTCAATGGCTGGAAGCGCGTCGGCCCAAAACAAAATACGAGCTGTACGAATAAACAAGACTGAGCGACACATTGTTATAAACTATTGAAATGATATGGGGTTTTGAAAAAGTTAGTTGAAGCCGTATTAAACATCATGCTTCTTTTTCATTCCCAATAACGTAGTTTAGGTAAAGCAATTTTAGCGATCTCAATACCGTTAACTTTTTCAAAAGCCCATATATGCTGAAACAACTGATTTTGTTCCTGTTTTTTACAGGCATTGTAACAGCGGTTCATGCACAGAATTATAAGACGGCAATCGGATTACGCCTAAGCAGTAACGACGCTTCTGTAAATAATTCTATTTCTGTAAAACAATTCATCAACAAAGTAGTGGCATTGGAAGGATTGCTTTCCATTGACCCGGCTGCCGTGGGCGTGCTTGCCGAGGTGCATCAGCCGGTAAGCAGTGCGCCGGGCTTGCGCTGGCTTTTTGGCGGCGGCGGTTTTATTGGCTTTAAAAACGGCATCAGTTTAGGTGCGCAAGGAATTTTAGGTTTGGATTATAAATTTATAAACCTGCCGGTAAACTTTTCGGTTGACTGGAAACCGGAACTTGATTTTACAAATGACTTTCGTTTCGAACCGGCCGCGGTTGGTTTGTCGGTTCGGTTTGCATTGAAATAATCAGCTGACGGCTCCAAAAAAAAGATACCCTAAAAGGATGGAAACAAGCACGCCAACCAAATCGGCCAACAGCATGGCACTTACGGCGTAACGGGTATTTTTAATGGCAATTGATCCAAAATATACCGCTACAACATAAAAAGTCGTATCAGATGATCCTTGAAGAATGCAGGCCAGCCGCCCGGCAAACGAATCCGGCCCAAAGGTTCGCATCGTATCCAGCATCATGCCGCGCGCGCCGCTGCCGCTCAGCGGTTTTATCAAAGCCGTTGGCAATCCATCTACAAAACGCGTATCGGTGCCCAACGCTGCAAATAAGGCTTTAACCCCGTTTATAATAAGATCGAACGTACCGCTGGTGCGCAATAAACTAATAGCGGCAAGCATGCCAACAATATAGGGAATAATGCGGATGGCCGTGTCGAATCCGCCTTTAGCGCCTTCTACAAAGGCATCGAACACATCAATCTTTTTATAAAGCCCACCTAAAACAATAGCAAAGAACAGAAACAGGATAATGCCATTGCTAAGCACACCCGAAAACGATTCGGCAGCCGTTGCATCTAAGCCCGCAACATACCAAACCAGCAGGGCTATAAGCAACGAAATGGCACCTACCCAGGCCATTATCACGGGTTGAAACACATTTATTTTTTGCTTGTACGAAACAATAAACATAGCGGCCATCGTTGCGGAAAACGTAGCGATCATGCAGGGAATAAAAATATCCGTTGGGTTAGCCGCACCAAGCCCCGTACGATACGCAATAACCGTTACCGGAATCAAGGTTAAGCCCGATGCGTGCAAGGCCAGAAACATGATCTGTGCATTGGAAGCCACGGTTTTGTTTTGATTTAGCTCCTGCAGGCTTTCGATAGCTTTCAGTCCAAATGGCGTTGCCGCATTATCCAGGTTTAAAAGATTGGCCGAAAAATTCATCATCATATGGCCGATGGCCGGATGGCCTTTTGGAATATCCGGGAATACTTTTGAAAAAAACGGGTAAATCAATTTTGAAAGCAGCCGCACGCCGCCGGCTTTTTCAGCTATGCTTAAAAACCCCAGGAATAGCGCCATAATGCCAATTAAGGGAATAATAATATCAATGACGGCGTTCTTTGCGGTTTGAATAATACCATCCGATTTGCGCTGCAGCCGCGATTGCACGGAAACATAGGTATGCACAAGAATGTTTGGATTCGCGGCTTTTACGAGCGCTACCGAATCAGTGGCTACATTATCGGTTAAAAGAATAGCGGCGCGTTGCAAGGAATCTGTTTTTACGTAGCCGTACTCTTTTAAAAAAGCTGCATAATTGGAAGATAGTTTTTGCGTTTGCGGGGAGCCTATGGTTGTATAATAAACACTGTCGTATGCATCAGAAGATTTGCCCACGATCATGCGGTTGAAAATCTGTTTGTCGCCGGCGGCCATCCGAAAGAGCGCCACCCCAACTGCAATAATTACAAAGGCCGACCAGATTCTGCTTAGTACCATAGAAAATTGGAATTTACACGTTTTGAGTTACACTTTTCGAACCGTTTCAAAGAATCCTTTTAACGATTGCGGTGCAAACTTCGGGTATTAAATTAAGGAGCAAACGGTAGATATGCAATTATACGGATTGACCGTTAAAAGTTTTGCGTCTTGAAATGCTCCGGTTGGTAATCCGTATCTTCGCGCCGCTAAAAACGGTTTGGCAGTATGGAGTTTTGAAAAAGTCGGGTAGAATTAAAAGACGTTTGCAACTTTTTCAAAAGCCCATGTTGTTACCGAACGTACAAGTGTGTGACACAACCGGCGCTCAATAGAAGTTCAAAAGCCGGAACCAAACTTACTTGTCCGATTAAAAAACGCTAACTATAAATTGTAAATATAAACTGAATCATGGCATTACGTGCAGGCATCGTGGGCCTTCCAAACGTTGGAAAATCAACGCTTTTTAACGCCGTAAGCAATAGTGCAAAAGCGCAGGCCAGCAATTATCGCTTTTGCACCATCGAACCGAATATTGGTTTGGTGGATGTGCCGGATGAGCGTTTGAAAAAGCTGGCAGAGCTGGTGCATCCCAACCGCATTGTGCCTACCCAAATTGAAATTGTGGACATTGCCGGCCTGGTGCGCGGCGCCAGCAAAGGCGAAGGCTTGGGCAACAAATTTTTAGGCAATATTCGTGAAGTGGATGCCATCATTCATGTGATTCGTTGTTTTGAAGATGAGAATATTTTACGTGATGAAGGCGCAATTGATCCGGTGAGCGATAAAGAAATTATTGATACGGAATTGCAGTTGAAAGACTTGGAAAGTGTTGAAAAGAAAATGACGCGTACCGAAAAGATGGCGAAAACCGATCCGAAAGCAAAAGTGGAACTGGAGGTTTTGCAACGCTGTAAAACGCATTTAGATGCCGGTAAAAGCATCCGGGAACTGGCCTTTTCAAAAGAAGAATTTGCAGCCATTGCCGATTTGTTTTTATTGACGATTAAGCCGGTTCTTTATGTGGCAAATGTGGATGAAGGTTCTATGCACACCGGCAATGCGTTTTCGAAAAAGCTGGAAGAAGCAGTAAAAGGCGAACGGGCGCAGGTGATTGTTATGAATAATTCGATTGAAGCCCAAATTGCGGAAATGGAAGATCCGGCCGATCAGCAATTATTTATGGAAGAATTTGGCATGCAGGAACCGGCGCTGAACCGACTGATCCGTTCAGCGTACAGATTATTAAACCTGCAAACGTATTTTACCGCGGGCGTGCAGGAAGTGCGTGCCTGGACGATTGAAGAAGGCTGGAAAGCGCCGCAAGCGGCTTCTGTTATTCACACCGATTTTGAAAAAGGTTTTATCAAAGCAGAAGTGATTGGCTATGATGATTTCATCACCTTAGGCTCCGAAGCGGCGTGCCGCGATGCCGGAAAACTTCGTATTGAGGGAAAGGAATACCTGGTAAAGGATGGCGATGTGATGCACTTCCGGTTTAATGTGTAAGACCTCACCCCGGCCCGCTCCAAAGGAGAAGGAGCTTAGGTCAGACATTTTTCCCTTTAGCTGTTAGGCTTAAGGAAAAAGAATCTTGGTTTACACGAATGCTTTCTTTATATGGCCTTTTGAAAAAGTTGAATACTATCGTTCCGGCTAAATAAGTATGTTTTATGCGGTAGCCTTTCCCGCTCCTTTGGAGCGGGCCGGGGTGCGGTCAAAACAACGCCCGTATTGAGGCGCGCCCGGTGTGAATGGTTTTTGTCTCGCTGGGTTTCCGGCCCTCGTATTGAAAATTCAATTCAATATTTTTCATCAGGCGTTTGGTAAAATCAAGCGACCATAAAAAATTATTTCCCGGCAACAAGGCATCCAACATGATATAGCTAACGGTAGCATTGGCCGGTGTATCCTCCAGCTTGTGGTAACTGATGTTGTTATAAGTGAAGCGGCCATTTATCGAGCTGTTTTGCAATACATTGTATTTTGTTTCAACTGTTACGGCATTTGAGGCAGACGTTTCGCCACCATATAACGGATTGTTTTTCTTTTGCTCATATTTATACCCCGTTTGCAGCCGAAACACGGTTCGGTTTACAAAAACAAGGCGCGGTTCTACAGCATAAGTTTTTAACTGGTAATTGCGGTTGTCGAAACTCGGCGTGTACAAGGCGTTTTCGCCCCAGCGTTTATTAAGTTCAAACGTAAATGCCGTACTGATATTCCAGCGCACTTTGGCTTGCCAGTCAATTAATTTACGGCTTTCATAACCATACGTGAGCAATGCCTTGCCGGTGTTTTGCAAATTGCTAATATCCAGGCCCCATTTCTGTGAAAAACGGTTAAACGAAAGCGTATTTAAAAGTGATGTATTTAAGGTAAGTAACGCCGTGTCCTGCAACTCATATTTAAACGGATTCAGCTCAATGGCAACTTTCGCTATTGATTTTTTGCTTTTTTGCATCGATGTCTGCCAGTTGAACCGCGCTGCAAATTTTGAGATGCGGCTAGATTCTTTTTTACCGAAAAGCGTGCGTGGATTGAACGTAAAGCTGTAGTTGAACGTAGTATAATTTGCCTTGATATACTCGTTGGTGGGAACGAGTATGCGGATAAACCGTGCCTGGTCCTGGAAAACGGCAATCTCAAACTCGTTCAGGCTTTGAATCTGATTGCTGTCGTAATCGTTCCAGATATATTGCCCTTGTCCGGCCGGCACTTCCAGGTAAGCAAAATCTTTGCGCTGCTCCTGCCCGGTTCCTAATTCATAAAAAACATTTCCGGTAATAAAGCCATGAAATTCGTTTACGCGGTATTCAGCCCGGCCCAGAACGGTTTCGTCATCTTTCTGGCTTGAAACAAGTGTATCATAAACCACCAACTTCCGATAGGTTGTATTAAAAAGAAATTGATGCTTTTCACTTTTTAAGAGTTCCGATTGCACCGTTACATTATAACTACGGTCGCCTTTCACTAACGTTTTTCCATACGGATATTTATCAGCACGGGTAAAAAGGGTAAGGCCATATTGGTTTTTTTTGGTTTCATCTGTTTTCAGATAAGCCGTGTAGGTATCAAAGGAAAACGACGTAAGGTTCAGGCTATCGTAACTTTTTTCTTTTACATTGTTTTGTTCCAGTGCATACCGGAAACCGGTACGCAAGTTCCGGAAGCGTTTCAGTTGTTTGCTAACATCAATAACCGGCCTGAAAAAATAGCCTTTGTTTTGGCTTGTATTGAAATTTGTCAACGCCAGGCGGTTGTTCAACATCCAGCCTTTCCAGTCGGAATTTTGCTGCAAAATATTTTGAAAGCCTTTGTAATTATCGCTTCGCTGATAAGAAAGGAATTGATAGCTCAGTCCCTGGTTTGCTTTATTTTGCAGATTTGTTGATAGCCGGGTGATGGTTTCTGTAGCCGGTTCCAATACGAGCGGCAATCCCCATTCACGGGTGAATTCTACTGAACGAATGCGCTCCAGTGGCTTAAATTTTTGCTGCACATGCTCATAATCAATTCCGGACGTCAGTTGCAATCCTTTTGCGGCATTTAATAATGTGGTATTCGTATATTGAAATTTTGCGGCACCGCCTTGGTCGTCACCGCCCCCTTTTGGCGAAAAGGTATTAACATCATAATTACTCATGGCCACTTCTGCCTTTACCGCATTCGATTTATCGATCTGGTAATCGGCACCAAGCGTAAGCAGTTGCTGTTTTTTAGGTGTCACTAAAAGTGTCACCGGTTCATATTGACCTTGTTTTATCCCATCCACCGGCTTTACATACCGGTATACTTTTCCGTTAGCCCCATTAAAATCCGCTACGTAGTTGCCGCTGCCGGCGCCTACATCCGTAAAGGCTAAGCTGTAAACCGCGCTGGTTGGTTCGGCTGTATATTGGTAGAAGGAATCGGCTGGCAGCGAGGTACTATCATACAAACGCTCGTAATAGACACCAGTTGCTGAAAACGTATCTAATACCGCTGTTGGATAAAAAGCCTGGTTGATACTGTCGCCAGCTTCAAACAGCGTTTGTTTTTGCCGGGCATCCAATACCTGGTTGATGGATGAATTTTTGGCATCGCTGTTATTAAATAACCCAAGCCGGATCTTCAGCTTTTTATTTACCGCAACGGTTTCATTCAGGTACAAATTTGCGTTCAGGTAATTACGGTCGGCATATTCAAACTCAATCTGAATGCGTGAATCTTTCGTAATCATGCGGCGAGGCGTAAACGTTACTTCTGCCGTATTGTAGTTAATCACATAATCCCCATCTTCGCCGCGCTGCAGCAATTCGCCATCAATAAATACGCGTTCGGTACCCGGCAATACAATAAAGAAAACTTCATTGTTAGCGCCGGTAAGCCGGTAAGGTCCCTGATTTCCTTCCAGGCCCTGGAAGATATTCCGGGTAAATTTACCTTTGGCAATAGACCCGCTTACTAAAGTGTTGGAACGAACGGTTGGTGTAATCTGATTGCTTGTCTGAAACGAAATGCCTTGCAGCCGTTTGTAAAAATTTAAAAAGTACATGTCGTTTTGCCGCAGGTCAATATCGCCTAAGTTTAATTGCCAGTCCTTTTTTTTAAATTGCAGAAACACCTGGTCAAACTCGTTAAGCTGTTGCGTGGTGCCATCGGCTTGTATCGGCAAATTATTATCGGTAAGTGCGGCGGCCACTTCAATGCTGTCGCCCAACATGCCATTTAACTGTAATTGAAAATTGGAACTTACAACAGCGTCCTGATTATTGCCAAAGGACAAACCACGGCCAAAGCTTCCGTTATATTGAATGTTTCCAAAATCAAACAAGCCGTTTGCACCGTTCTTATTATTATTAAATTCAAATGGTTTTGTGTAGAAATTGTTCATGACACTGTCAAAGCTCAGGCGCTGTACGGTTGCATTCAACCGGTATGGAAACACGCGGTACGTAACCTGAACAGAATCCAGTGCCGGTTTTTGCTTCCAGTATAAAATGGCGCGGACAAAATCCAGCCGGTACAAACTATCCCCTACATGGGCAATTGAAAAAGTTTGCGGTACAATGCTCAACGTATCTAACAAAACGCTGTCGGCCGAAAGTGCAATGGTTTTCGTGCGCAGATTGGAAGCAGGTGTGGCTGGTGAAGGCAGTTGCGCGTTGCCGGCATAGCAGGCAAGAAAAAGCGGAAAAAATAAGGATATGCAGCGCAGAAGCTTCAACAGCAGTTTTTCAAGAACGTGTAAAATAGCGCCTTTTCCGGTTTTGCGGAATGTTTCGGTGTTAATTCATTGGAGTTATAGATGAAGGCATAAAAAAGCCCTACTGAAACAGGGCTATATGGGGTTTTGAAAAAGTTTATTTTTCGGTGGAAAGTCCTGCCGTCAGGTACTCCCGGTTCATGCGCGAAATATTGGTGATCGAAATTTCTTTCGGACAAACCGCTTCGCAGGCACCGGTAAAGGTACAACTGCCAAAACCTTCCTTGTCCATCTGGGCCACCATGCTCAGCACGCGGTTCTTACGCTCCGGCGCGCCTTGCGGCAGCAGCGACAGGTGCGCAATTTTTGCGGCCGTAAACAGCGATGCCGATGCATTTTTACAGGCAGCAACGCAGGCGCCACAACTAATGCAGCTGGCGGCACCAAATGCGGCATCTGCTTTATCTTTTTCTACGGGAATGGTATTGCCGTCAACCGCGTTACCCGTATTTACCGAAATAAAACCACCGGCTTGTATAATGCGGTCAAACGCCGACCGATCGGTTACCAAGTCTTTTATTACCGGAAAAGCTATTGCCCGCCACGGTTCTACAGTAATGGTGTCGCCATCTTTAAAGGCACGCATGTGCAACTGGCACGTAGTAGTAGCATGCCACGGACCGTGCGGCCGGCCATTGATGTGCATGGCGCACGAGCCGCAAATGCCTTCGCGGCAGTCGTGGTCAAATGCCACAGGGTCTATGCCATCCAGCACCAAACGCTCATTCAGCATGTCCATTACTTCCAAAAACGACATCTCGGAAGACACGTCTTTTACTTCGTAGCTTTCAAAGCGACCGTCTGTTTTCAAATTCGATTGACGCCATACTTTCAGCGTCAGGTTCATATTGTAATGTTCCATATAAAACCGCTGCTCTTGTTTTGTTTTTCAAAAAACGAAACTGTCTATCAATAACAAGAGCGTTTTTATGTTCTGCTTTTTTTATGTTTCCAGCTTTTGCAACGCCATTGGGCTTTTCTTGCGACGCTCCGTTCCACTGCTGTATTTCTATGAAACTTTTTCAAAAGCCCATATTAAATTTCCAAGAGCTTCCGGTTATTTATAGCTCCGCTGGCTTGGTTTCACCACATCGTAATTCAGTTCTTCTTTATGCAACTGCCAGTCGTGTTCGGCCTTATGTTCCCAGGCAGCCACATACATAAACTGGTCGTCGCGGCGCAGTGCTTCGCCGTCTTCCGTTTGGTATTCTTCCCGGAAGTGGCCACCGCAGCTTTCCGCCCGGTTCAATGCGTCCATGCACATGAGTTCGCCTAATTCAATAAAATCCGCCACGCGCCCGGCTTTATCCAGTTCCGGATTGAATTCTTTTATGCCGCCTGTAATCCGGATGTCGCTCCAAAACTCCTTTTTCAGCTGCCGGATTTCCTCTATGGCTTCTTTCAAACCTTGTTCATTACGTGCCATGCCGCACTTGTTCCACATGATCTTTCCCAGCCGCTTGTGCATGCTTTCCACGCTTTGTTTTCCTTTGATATTCATCAAGGTAGTAATACGGTCGCTTACTTTTTTCTCCGCCTCCAAAAACGCCGGATGATCGGTTGGAATTGATTTTGTTGCAATATCATCCGCCAGGTAATTTCCAATAGTGTATGGAATCACAAAATACCCATCTGCCAGGCCTTGCATCAGTGCCGAAGCGCCCAGCCGGTTGGCGCCGTGGTCGGAGAAGTTTGCTTCGCCCATGGCATACAAACCCGGAACCGTTGTCATTAATTCATAATCCACCCACAGGCCGCCCATGGTATAATGCACCGCCGGAAAGATGCGCATGGGTACGACGTAGGGGTTTTCGCCGGTGATCTTTTCATACATGTCAAAGAGGTTGCCGTACTTTTCTTTTACCACCTCTTTGCCTAATACCGTTATTTCTTCGTTGCTGATATTGCCTAAGTTGCGTTTGCCGGCTTCAATCTGGCCATAGCGTTTTATGGCATCGGCATAATCGAGATAAACCGCTTGCTTGGATGTACCTACGCCATGTCCGGCATCACAACGTTCTTTCGCTGCGCGGGAAGCTACATCGCGCGGCACCAAATTACCAAATGCAGGATAGCGGCGCTCTAGGTAGTAATCGCGTTCTTCTTCCGGTATTTCACCCGGCCGCCGGTCGTCACCTTTCTTTAACGGCACCCAAATGCGGCCATCATTGCGTAACGATTCGGACATTAACGTCAGCTTCGACTGGTATTCTCCGGCAACCGGAATGCAGGTTGGGTGAATTTGCGTGAAGCAGGGATTTCCAAAAAAGGCGCCTTGCTTATGGGCTTTCCAAATAGCTGTCGCGTTGGACCCCATTGCATTTGTAGAAAGATAAAACACGTTTCCGTAGCCGCCGCTGCAAATCAACACAGCGTGGCCGAAATGACGTTCCAGTTCGCCTGTAACCAAATTGCGGGCAATAATGCCACGTGCCTTGCCGTCAATTTTTACGATGTCCAGCATCTCGTGGCGTGTGTACATTTTTACATTGCCCAAAGCTACCTGCCGCTCCAACGATTGATAAGCGCCGATCAATAGTTGCTGCCCGGTTTGGCCGGCCGCATAAAAGGTTCGCTGCACTTGTGTGCCGCCAAAGGAACGGTTGCTTAACAAGCCGCCATATTCACGTGCAAAGGGTACGCCTTGCGCTACGCACTGATCAATAATATTAGTGCTTACTTCTGCCAAACGGTGTACATTGGCTTCGCGGGCGCGGTAATCACCGCCTTTTATGGTATCATAAAAAAGCCGGTAAACCGAGTCGCCGTCATTCTGATAATTTTTTGCTGCATTGATGCCGCCCTGTGCTGCAATGGAGTGTGCGCGGCGCGGACTGTCGTGAAACGTAAAGGTTTTTACTTTGTAGCCCAGTTCGCCAAGCGAAGCAGCCGCCGAAGCGCCGGCCAGGCCGGTGCCCACCACAATAATTTCCATGCGGCGTTTATTGGCCGGATTTACCAGCTTTACATGGCCTTTATAGTCGTTCCATTTATCTTCTAAGGTTCCTGCCGGAATTTTTGCATCAAGCATAGGTCCAATTTGATATTTTTTCGATGTGCCTGCGGCACTCTAAATTATACGATCCGCTTATCTTTTATTCAATTTGAAATGTAAAACGTATTCCCGGTCAAACTTTTTCAAAACCTCATATTGATTTTCCGGTTTCAACAACGCATACATTCAACATTTTATCAGCGGCAAAATCATTTTTAAAATAAACCCAACCAGCACCGAGTAACTGACGTTTATTAAGGTGCCGGCCAGAAAATACATGCTGTTCTTTTCAATTTCTTCTTTCCGCACCATTGTTTTTGCCGTGATGACAATGGCAATGGCGGTGTACGCTTCCAATATAACAAACACCAGGATCAGTATGTTTTCGCACTTGCCGATAATGTTACCTACCGCAATCCGTTCGGCTACTTCCGGCGGCTTGTCATCGTTAGCGGCTTCTTCCAGGTTTTTGCTGGTAATCCGTTTTAATACACTGCTCACCACGCGGCCGCTGGTACCCAACAGCAACGCAAACGTAACAGCTATCACGATATAATTAATCCAGCACATTGTTTTTGAGGCTTGTTTCCGTCCATTCTGCCAGTCCTTTTTCTAAAGTTTGCACTTGTGTGGCGGCAATGCTTTTCAGGGTTTTCGATACGTTTTGCTGCGATATGTTCAATCGTTTTGCTACTTCTTCCTGAAGCCCCGTTTCGCCATACAACCGGTACAGGCTGCGTTGCCGTTCCGTCCAATCCTGCTTTACCAGCCATAACAAATTTACCTGTGCCTGCCAGGCCGTATCAAATGCTTTATTTCCGGTTTGGCAGCTAAACTTCAATCCCGACTTTTTTAAAAGCAGCATTTCTGCAGCTGCCGTATGAAACGCAGCGCCGTCTGCTTCGGCAATCGTGCCTTGTTTCGGCAGTACATCTACAACGCCTTTCACCAACACAAACCGCATTCTTTCCGGCGCAATACCTGCATCTATAGCATCCATCACCTTATATAAATGCCACGGTTCGTTCAGCATCGCCGCTGTTTCATCCAGCCCTTTCCATACTTGTATGGGCATTTCAAAAATACCGGCATAACGCTCTTGCACCTGTTGCAAGGTTTTCGTGAGTTTGGTTTCAAAACCCTTGCGGTCCTTTATTTTTCGCGAACCCACTATATCGGATAGCAACACATATTTAGAGCTATTTTTTACCATACAACCTTATCTGTGTGTATAGTAAATATACAACCATTATTAATTGTAAAACATAAACACAAATAAAAAAGGTTGTAATAAATCAAAGAACTTTTTCAAATACCCATACTAATTCGGACTTACCCAATGCAGGTACATGCTGATGGGCATAAGCGCAAATAACAAGGATACAGCTATTGAAAAAAAGTAGCCAAAGCCGCGAAGCATACTTATATATTTCCGGTTGTGAACGCCCATTGTGCGGAAGGCGCTGCTAAAACCATGCATCAGGTGATACGCCAGGGAAAGGCAACCTAGCAAGTATAAAATGACGATCAATGGATTTTGAAACACATCGAACATGCGTAAAAAAAGATTGTGTACTTCGGTGCCGTTGTTGTTATACACTACAGGACTCAAATCTTGCGTAATGCGGGACGGCACCCAGAAATGAGCAATGTGCATTACAAGGAACAAAAAAAGCAAGGTGCCTAAAATAGCCATGGAACGGCTGTACCATTTACTGCCGCGCTCGCCAAGCGGCTTTTGATAACCATGCCCGCGGCGCCGACGGTTTTGCACTTCCAATTGCCAGCCTTGTATGGTATGAATAATGAGGAAAAGAAACAGGCCAATCTCCATAATACGGATGACAACGGCAGAACCCATAAAATGCGCCGCTTTGTTAAACATCTCGCCATTATCGTGGGCATCGAAATATGGAAGATCGTAAAAGATACAGGCGTTTAATCCTACATGCACCACTAAAAAAGAAATCAGGAACAAACCCGTTAACGCCATCACGATCTTCTTACCGATTGCAGACGTAAAGAAAAAAGACCATTTCATATAGATGTAGGAAGAGGTTGAAAATTAAGTGCAAAAGTACAACCCGAATGGTATAAATGACGGTTATCAAAAGAAATATTATGCCTGCTTACAAGGACAGCCGCTTGCTTAATTCCTCATCTATTTTTTTAAAGAGGTCAAATGGCCGGTAGGTGCGCCAGTTGCTCAGCGTCATTAACTCGATATAGTAATTGATCTTTGCTTTTTTAAAATCATATTGCGTGGCTTCCGGCATATTCAAGCAAATGATCCAGCCATCTGCATCCGATACATCCTCGTGCCATTCCTGATAATAATCTTTATCGCCGCTGTGAAAGTTCAGTACGTTCTCTGCAATCAGTATAAACTTATTAATGCCTTCATATTCAAACTTGTCAATCACATCGCGCTTCAGGGTCATAATATCGTTTTCGATGGCATCGTTCCATTCGCCAATCAGTTCCAGCACAATATAATGCTCATCATAATCGGCCTGCAATACTTTTAAATACAGCGTGCGGCTGCCAAATTCGTCCCATTGCGGGTGAATGTAATAATTATAGACGGTCAGCGAAAATTCAAACTCGGAATATTCGCGTTTGTAAAACGGCGACCGCTCGTCTTCTTCGCTCACATACAGGTGACGCCAGTTGTAATAAGGTTCAATTTCGTGCATGCTCCACCGCTTTCTTTACACTACCAAACTGCAATAATAAGCTCTTTGCTTTTTGGTAATCACTCATTTTCAGTTTATCCATAATCATTTTCGTGCCACGGTCTACCAGCTTTTCATTCGTAAGCTGCATGTTCACCATTTTGTTATCTTCCACACGGCCCAGTTGAATCATCACGGTCGTGGAAATCATGTTCAGCACAAGTTTTTGAGACGTGCCGCTTTTCATGCGGGTGCTGCCGGTAATAAACTCCGGACCTACAGCAACCTCAACCGGAAAATCGGCAACAAGGGCCAAAGGTGCACCCGGATTGTTTGTAATGCTGCCGGTGAGGATATTTTGTTTTTTACACATTTCCAAAGCGCCAATCACATACGGCGTGGTGCCGCTGGCCGCAATGCCTACAACCACATCTTTAGAAGAAACCGCATGTGCGTTTAAATCGGCCCAGCCCTGGGCAGGATTATCTTCGGCATGCTCTAC
>Ga0210040_10005929_pt1 | contig 15400 bp, 15 predicted proteins | sample CryGeyCG12114_NA_FD_185462 | JGI IMG/M metagenome (GOLD analysis project Ga0210040, IMG submission 185462) | Groundwater microbial communities from aquifer - Crystal Geyser CG19_WC_8/21/14_NA (SPAdes) (version 2) | ecosystem: Environmental > Aquatic > Deep subsurface > Groundwater | place: USA... | reverse complement strand
CGCTCGAAGCGGGCCAGCGTCTCGACATGTTCTGCATCGAAGGCGAGATTGCCGGTGGTGCGGATGCCGCCGAATACCGAGCGCGGCCCTGGTTCGATCGGCAGCGTATAGACGCCATCGCCCGTATCCTGGTCGAGCAGGATGTCGCGCTGGCCGATTTCGGCGAAGGGATAGCCTTCCTGGGGCAGGGTGACGGCGACCTGCGCCTCGGCCCCCTGCACGCGCTCGGCGATGATCGGCTCGCCCACCTGCAGCGCCAGATTGTCGCGGATGAGGTCGGCTGGCTCGACTGGCGGAGCATCGATGACGATGTCGGAAAAGACATAGCGCGTGCCCGGCAGAACGTCGATCACGGCAACGATGGTCTCGGCCTCTTCGGAATCCTCCGCGCCCTCTTCGGGGGCGGTGCGGTCGATGCGCGTATTGGCCTGCGCCTCGTACCAGCCCTCTGAGGACAGGATACGCTGGATGAGGGCGCTGTCCTCGGTCAGCCGCGCAGAGATCTGCGCCACGTTGGCGGCGGTCCCATCGCCGTCCTCCAGCGCGGAGAGGTCCGCAAACAGATCGCGCAGGTTCGTCTCGGTTTGCGCATCGGCATCGTCGAGACCGTTCACCTGAACCGAGTAGTCGACCTCGACGGTCTCGCCGTCGTCTTCCGCCTCGGCGAACTCGACGGGCTCGACCTGGAAGCTGTCCAGCGGGGGCAGCGGTTCGGCAAGTTCGGCATCGCGGACCGGCGCGTCGCCGATCTCCTCCACCGGGTCCTCGTCCGCCAGCGCCGGCTCGCCCAGCGGCGCCTCCTGCCCGGCGGTGGGTTCGGCGCCGTTCGCTTCGGCACCGGCCTGCTCGGCCGCGACGCGCCGCTCGAACTCCTCGACCGATTCAAGCTCGCCCTCCAGCTCGGCATCGGCGTCGAGATCGGGCACGCTCTGCTCGAACTCTTCTTCGCTGATCACCGGCTCCACCTCGGGCAGGTTGGCGTCGGCGGGCGGCGGGGGGACGGGCAGCGTGCCTTCGGGCGAAGCGGTCGCATCCGGCTGCGGCTGCGCATAAAGCGGCATGGCGGCGAGTCCCAGCACCATCGCCGCTCCGCTCGCCCACGTCCTTACCATTCTGGCACGATTTCCGCTTTCAACTGTATGTCTGACAAGCGGGTAGGTGAGACTCATTACAATAGGAACCCATACAACATGGTCGATCCGGTGTCAGAACCCGAACCCGTTCCTCGTGTAGCCCCGGCCGAAATGCAAGCAACTGAAATGCGAAATAATACGGCGCAGGACGCCCCGGGTGTCGATTCGCGCTCTCCGCGGGCGCTCCCGCTTGCCGCCTGGAAGCAGATCCTCAAGCGCATGTGGACGATGTGGGGCTATCACAATCTGTCGCTTCTGGGGGCGGGCGTGGCCTTCTTCACCTTCCTCGCCATCACGCCGCTCATCGCCGCCACCGTCATGATCTACGGGCTGGTCGGCAACGTGGAGACGGTGCAGCGGCAGATGGGCGCGCTGGTCAATGTCCTGCCGCGCGATGCCGCATCGGTGCTCGAGGACCAGCTGCTGGGCGTGGTCACCGCCAATGCGGGCGTGACCGGCCTGGCGCTGGCCATTGCGCTGTTCTTCGCGATCTATGGCGGCATGCGCGCGGCCAACGGGCTGATCGGCGCGCTCAACATCATCAACGAGGAGCACGAGACCCGCGGCATCATCAAGCTCACGTTGCGGGCCGCGGTGCTGACGCTGGCGGCGATCCTGATCGCGCTCACCGGCCTGATCAGCGGCGCCGCGTTTGCCTGGCTGCAGACGCAGGCCGGCACGATCCTGGGGCCGATGTCGGAGTTCCTCTTCAAGCTGCTGGCATGGGCCGCCTCGATCACGCTGGGCAGCATCGGCTTCGCGCTGATCATGCGCTACGGACCGGATCGAAGGCCCGCCAAGTGGCGTTGGCTTGCGCCCGGTGCGCTGCTGGCCACGGTGCTGTGGATCGCGATCTCGTTCGGCTTCTCGCTCTATGTCGCCTATATCAGCGACTATAACGCCACTTACGGCTCGCTGTCCGCGGTCGTCGTGTTCCTGATGTGGCTGTTCCTCTCCGCCTACGGGGTTCTGGCAGGAGCGTTGCTCAATGCCGAAATCGAGCGGCAGGTGGAGGTCGACACGACTGCGGGTCCGGAAAGGCCGGTGGGCGAGCGCGGCGCCGTTCTGGCAGATCTGGTGGAAGGCGATCTGACCATGGAGCAGTGGATGCTCAAGGCCGAGCGGCGCGCAGTCAGGCGCCACCTGAAGAAGCACCGCTAGCCTGTCCCGCTCGCCCTTGGCAGAGCGGTCGGTTGGTACAAGCTGATGAGGCGGGCGGGGCTGGAACATGGCCCCTCTCCCGCCTCCGCCTGTCGCGCTTCAGGCAGAACCCATCAACGCGCGGCTGCCGGTGTCGTGCAGGACCATGTGCCGCTCGTCATCGGATAGCAGTGCGGTGGAGTCGATCGCGCGCTGCACCATCTCCTGGTAAGTGCCCGACGAGGTGCCAATGTCGGAGCCCCACATGATCTTGCCCGCGCCGAAGAAGTCGACTGCGCGGCGCAGTACCTCCTCGACCTTGAAGCCCTGCTCGCGGATCACGTCCATGATCAGCGAGGTCCACTTGAGATAGATGTTGTCGCGCGAATTGAAGCCTTGAAAATGCGCGTCGATGCCGAAGTTGGGCGCGGTGATGTCGGGCATCAGCAGGTGGTCGAGCACGATGGGCATGTCGGGGAAGCGATCGGCCATCTCCTCGATCACCGGGATCAGCGCCAGCGCGTCATAGGGCGGTCCTTCAAGGTCCACCGCCAGGCCCAATTCGTCGCACAGGGTCCACACCGCGAGCGATTCAGGGGAGCGCAGCCAGGCCACCTTGTCGTCCACGTTGACGGGGAAGAACCGCACGCCAACGATGCCGCGCGGCGCCAGTTCGCGGATCATCGGCAGCGTCTTGTCCTCGAACGGATCGATGATGATGATCGCCCGCATCTGGTCGGGAAACAGGTTCGCCGCATCGACGATGTAGCTGTTGTCGGTGCCGTAGATCATGCCCTTCTGCACCGCGGCGATGCCGGTCACGTTCAAGTGCGCCATCCATTCGTGCATCTGTTCGGCGGTCGGCTTCTCGTTGACCGGATTGGGCCCGTGCATGCCGCCCGGAATGCCGATCGTCCCCGGCGCGAAGGGTGGGCGGATCGCCGGTGCCTGGCCCTTCTTGCGCTCGATCTTGAACGGATTGCGCGGGTAACGCGCGTCATCGTCGGAGACGAGATGCGCGTGCGAATCGTACAGGCGGTGCATCTGCTGCGCGCCTTGGGCAGCGTTCGTGTGATCGTCGGGCATCTTGTCCTCTTCTATGCTCTGGTGCTCAAATCCACGTTGATCCTGCTTCACGGCGCCGGCGTCAGTCGCTCTTTCGCACCGTCGATCCAAGGCCTGTCAGGCGCGGCGCTCCACCGTCACTCAGCCGCCGGCCGGAGCTGCCTGCCCTCGACCGGATAGGCAGGGTCGGTGTAGCCGGGCTGCGAGGCATGGCCGGGGTGGACAAGCTGGTCGATCAGCGCCTCGTCCGAAGCCTCTATCCTGGCATCCATCGCCTGTAGGTAGGCGTCCCACTGCTCTTCGGTGCGGGGCCCGGCGATTGCGGCGCTGATGAAGCGGTTGCGAAGGATCCAGGCGATCGCGAAATCAATGGTGCTGATGCCCAGCTCCGCCGCGCGCTTGCCGATCGCCTCTGCGATCACCAGCGATTCGTCGCGCCATTCAGTCTGCTGCATGCGCGCATCGCCGCGGCCGGCGCGCGAATCGGTCGGCGGCGCCTTGCCCGCCGCGTACTTGCCGCTGAGCACCCCGCGCGCGAGCGGGGAATAGGACGCCACGCCCAGCCCGTATTGCGCGGCGGCGGGCAATTGCTCGACCTCGGCCTGGCGGTTGACGATATTGTACAGCGGCTGGCTCACGACCGGCCGGTCCATGCCCATCTGGTCGGCCAGGCGGCAGATTTCGGCGATCCGCCAGCCCTTGAAGTTGGACACGCCGTAATAGCGCAGCTTGCCCTGCGCGATAAGGTCGCGGATGGCACGCAGCGGCTCCTCCAGCGTGACGCCGGGCAGCGCCTGGTGGAAATAGAGGATGTCGATGTAATCGGTGCCCAGGCGCCTGAGGCTGGCCTCGGCCGCCTGGATCATCCATTTGCGCGACTGGCCGCGCTGATTGGGACCGACGCCCGAGCCGTAGCCGAACTTGGTGGCTAGCACCCAATAATCGCGCTGCGCGGCAATGGCGCGGCCGGTGATCTCCTCCGAGGCGCCGCCGCTATAGGCATCGGCGGTGTCGATGAAATTGATCTCGCGCTCGAAAGCCTTGTCGACGATGCGGCGTGAGGTCGCCTCGTCGGTCGCGTCGCCGAACATCATCGCTCCCAGGCACAGCGGCGAAACCTTCAGCGCGCTGTTGCCCAGGTAGCGATAGGCCATTTGGCTCACTCTCCGTTCTTGACGCCTGTTCCGCCTGCGCCCGGTGCTTGCAAGGCGTAGCGCCCCCGCACGCGGCGAGAACGCTACGCTGGATGCTCCGGCCGGCGGCCGGCGTTCAGACCGGCTCGGCCGGCGCTGCGTCGAGCATGATGGTCTTGGTCTCGAGATAGTGCATCAGCCCCTGCTCGCCGCCCTCGCGGCCGATGCCCGATTGCTTGAAACCACCGAAAGGCAGGCTGAAATCGTTCTTCATGCCGTTCTGGCCGATATTGCCCGTGCGCACCCGGCGCGCCACCTTCCACGCGGCATCGGCATCATGCGTGAGGACCGAGCCGTTCAGCCCATAGTCCGAATCGTTGGCGATGCGGATGGCATCGTCCATGTCGTCGCAGGGGATGAGGCTGAGGACGGGGCCGAAGATCTCCTCGCGTGCGATGGTCATCGAATTGTCGACATTGGCGAACAGCGTGGGCTGCATGAAATAGCCCTGGTTGAGCTCGCTGGGACGCGCGCCGCCGGTCACCAGGTCCGCACCCTCGCTCTTGCCCTTGTCGATGTAATACTCGACCCGCTCGAGCTGCCGCTGCATGGCAAGCGGGCCCATCTGCGCCTCCGGATCGTCCGAATGGCCCACGCGGATCTGCTTCATGGCATTAGAAATCGCGTCGGCGATCTCGTCATGGCGGTGGCGCGGGACGATGGCGCGGGTCAGCATGGCGCAGACCTGGCCGCTGATCAAAGTAATTGCGCCGGCAAGCGTCTTGGCGGTCTCCTCGGCCGAGAAGTCGTCGAGCACGATAGCGGCCGACTTGCCGCCCAGTTCGAGCGTGCAGCGCGCCACGCGCGAGGCGCAGACCTCGCCGATCCGCTTGCCCGCCGCGGTCGATCCGGTGAAGCTGACCTTGTCGATGCCCGGATTGTTGACAAGATGATCGGCCGCCTCGCGGTGACCGGGGACCAGGTTGATGACGCCCGGCGGCAGGCCAGCCTCTTCCGCACATTCGGCGATGATGTAGGCTTCCAGCGGCGTCTCGGGCGAGGGCTTCATGATCACCGTGCAGCCCGCCAGCAGCGACGGGCCCAGCTTGGCCGCCATGATCATGTAGGGCGCGTTCCACGGCGCGATCGCCGCCACCACGCCCACCGGCTCGTGCACCACATACGCCGCTTCGGCGCTCGGGCTCTGCTTGCGCGAGATAAACGGGAAATTCTGCCCGATATCGATCGCATCCTGCAGGTTCTGCGTCCCGCGCTGCATGAGATACGGCGCGATCGAGGCGAGGCCGCCCATCTGCTGCGTCCACACCGCGGCCAGTTCGGGCTCGCGCTTGCGAAGCGCGGCCACCATGCGCTCCATCGCGGCGATCCGCTCGGCCGGCTTCATCCAGGGCCACGGTCCATGGTCGAACGCCTTGCGCGCGGCGGCCACGGCGCGGTCCATGTCGGTCTCGTCCGCCTCGGCCACGCTCATCGTCACCTGCTCGGTATCGGGCGAGGAGAGCTCGATCATCCGCCCCGAATGCGGCTCCACCCAGTCGCCGCCGATGAACAGGCGGTCGGGATGGCGGATTGTCGATGCGCTCATGATGCTCTCTCCGTGCGAGATGTGGTTGTACGTCCGCGAAGGCGTCGTGCGGCGATGGCGCGGCCCGGATCAGTAATCAAGGCGCTCCTCTCCTGCACCATTGCGCCGGTCTCGGCCAGAACATGCGGACCCTTGTGGCGGCTGGTGCCAATTACGCGCCGTTGCGCGGAAAAACATAACATGATAATTATATCTGGCCGCCGGACCTGTCAATGCGCGCCATCCCCCGGGCAACCTCCGGCGGGTGTCGCCAAAACGCACGATGGGACGAGCACCGCACGTCAGTCGCTGGATGCGACAGGGAGAGCTTGGATGGAGTTGCGCACGCTCGGGGCGACCGGGATGAAGGTGAGTCCGCTGTGCCTTGGCGCCATGATGTTCGGCAAGATCGGCAATGCCGACCACGCCGATTGCGAGCGGATCATCCATCGCGCGATCGACGGCGGCATCAACTTCATCGACACCGCCGATGGATATTCGCGGGGCGAATCGGAAGAGATCGTCGGCAGCGCCATCAAGGGCCGCCGCGATGCGCTGATCATCGCCACCAAGTTCTACGCCACGATGGGCGATGATCCCAACATGCGCGGCGCATCGCGCGGCTGGATCAGGCGGGCGGTCGAGGATTCGCTGCGCCGCCTGGGGACCGACTACATCGATCTCTACCAGCTGCATCGCTGGGACTACGACACCGATATCGAGGAGGTGCTCTTCACCCTCACGGACCTGGTGCGCGAGGGCAAGATCCGCCAGTTCGGCTGCTCCAGCTTTCCCGCCGACCGCATCGTGGAGAGCCATTGGATTGCGGAGAAGCGCGGCACCCAGCGCTTCCGCTGCAACCAGCCGGCCTATTCGATCTTCGCCCGCGACGTGGAGCGCAACATCCTGCCGGCCTGCAAGCGCTACGGCATGGGCGTCATCACCTTCAGCCCGCTGGACGGCGGCTATCTCTCGGGCCGCTATCGTCAGCCGCAGGACCTCAAGGGCGACAACCGCATCCAGCGCTTCGGCAAGATGATGGGGCGGACCATCGATCCCGATGCCGAGGCGATCCGCCGCAAGCTCGACCTGGTCGCCGAGCTGTCCGGGCTGGCAGACAGCGCGGGCATGACCCTGCCGCAGCTGGCGGTGGCCTTCGTCACCAGCCACCCGGCGGTGACCTCCGCCATCATCGGCCCGCGCGTGATGGAGCATCTGGAAAGCTTGCTGCCGGCGGGCGAGATCACCCTGTCGGACGAGATCCTCGACCGGATCGACGCGCTGGTGCCGCCGGGTACCCTGCTCAATCCCCTGAACGACATGCCTTCGGGCGCGCTCCGGTCCCAGATGCGCCGCGTGTCGGGGATCGCCGCGTGACGGGGCGCGGGCGGGCGCTGCAGGGCCGCTTCATGGTCGCGCTGATGTTCGCTGCCAGCGCGGCAGCGCCGGCCTTTTCAGCGCAGGACGGCGCTTCAAGCCACGGATCGCCGGAGGCCGGAGCGCCGCCTGCCTATGTGGTCGATCCGTCTTGGCCGCGGCTGCCGCTGCCCGACAAATGGCTGATCGGCGATGTGGGCGGGGTGAGCATAGACCGGCAGGGCCATGTCTGGATCGTGCACCGGCCTGGCTCGCTGCGCGACATAGACGTGCAGGCCAATGCCGAAACACCCACCAAGTGCTGCGTGGCCGCGCCGCCGGTGATCGAGTTCGATGCGCAAGGCAACGTGCTGCGCGGCTGGGGTGGTCCCGAACTGACAAGCGACTGGTTCAACTCCGAGCATTCGATCTTCGTCGATGCGCGCGACAATGTCTGGATCGTGGGAGCCGGGGCGGGTGACGGGCAGGTGCTCAAGTTCTCCGCAGACGGCGAATTGCTGCTGCGCATCGGCCGCAAGGGCGACTTCGTGAAGGCGGACGATCCCTCCATGCTGGGCATGCCGACCGACATCTACGTCGATACCGAGCGGGGCGAGGCCTTCGTCTCCGACGGCTATCGCAATCACCGCCTCATCGTGTTCGACAGCGAAAGCGGCGCGTTCAAGCGCCAGTGGACCGCCTTTGGCAAGGCAGTCGACCCCGCCTACGCGCACAATCCCGGGGAAGACGGCTTCAGTGCGCAGGGGCACGATCCGGAGCGTTTCACCACCGTCCATTGTGTCACGATGATCGGCGGCGAACTGCATGTCTGCGACCGGGCCAACGACCGCCTCCAGGTGTTCACCCCGCAAGGCGCCTTCATCCGCGAGATCCACTTCAACCGCGGCCTCTCGGGCAAGGTCGGAGCGATGTGGGATGCCGTCCCGTTCCGGGCCACGATGACCTGGTCCTCGTGCTGGACGGCGTGAACAGCGAGTTCGCGCTGCTCGACCGCAAGACCGGCAATGTCCGCGCCAGCCTGTTGAGCAAGGGGCGGTATTCCGGGCAGATGCATTGGCCGCACCAGGCGGCGGTGGACGCGATGGGGCGCGTCTATGTCGCCGAAGTCGGCACCGCGGCGCGCATCCAGCGCTTCGTGCCGGTGGACCCGGCAGGCGAGTGAAGAGCACGAAGACGGGCGGGGAGGACGTATGAGGAAGTGGGTTTCGGCAATGCTCGCGGCGGGCCTGCTGGCCGGTGCGACAAGCGCCCGCGCGCAGGACGAGACGGCGCAAGCCGCGCAGGACAGCGCCGCCACCGGGGCCGAGCGCAACGCGACCTACATCACCGCCGAGCAGATCGCGAAAGTTAGCGAGGCGGAGCCGATCGGCGACCGGACGCTCAAGGTGATCGACCTGGGGTACGAGAACTTCGCCGTGGGCATCGTCGATCGCGGGCGCACGGCGAACGGCCGCGCCGAGCAGATGGCCCAAGGGCTGGAGCTTCCGCCGCCCACGCCGTGCGGCGAGCAGATGGACGACATGCCGGAGGGCGGCCATGCCGGCGGGATCACCCATTCCGCGCAGACCGAGGGCTATTACATCATTTCGGGCGGAGGCACGCTGTTCACCGACGGGTACATCGTCAACGGCCAGGAATACGATCTGGCTGAGCTCAACGGGCCCACGTGCCTGGGCACCGCGCACGACGTGACGGTGAAGACGGTCAAGGTGGGCGACGTGGTGGTGGTGCCGGCGGGCGTCGTACACGGCTGGATCGACGTGCCCGACCATGTGCGCTACATCAGCTTCCGCCCATCGCCCGGCATCCTGGAAGCCGGCTGGACCCACCCCGCGATGCAGGATTGACGCCAAACGATGCTTGTCCGGCCGATTTCATCGACGATCCGACGGGCCGCTGCGCTGCTCGTCCTGTGCCTGGCGGTCCTTTTCGCCCTTCCGCTTCGCGCGGCGGAGGTGGACGGGCTGGACATCCACACGAGCGTACGCGGCGAGGGGCCGACGGTGATCTTCGTCCACGGCTGGACCTGCGACGAGAGCTCGTGGGACGCGCAGGTCGGGGACTTCGCGCGCGACTACAAGGTGGTGACGCTGGACCTGCCCGGGCACGGGCAGACCCCTCCGCCGCGGGACGGTGCATATTCGATGGATCTGTTCGCCCGGGCGGTGGAGGCGGTGCGGCAAGAACTCGGCGAGAAGCGGGTGGTGCTGGTCGGCCATTCGATGGGCGCCGTGGTGATCCGCCAGTATGCTCTGGATTACCCCGGGCACGTCGCGGGACTGGTGGCGGTGGACGGATTGCTGGACGTTCGCCCCTATGCTGCGCTCGAGTTTCCGGCGCTGACGCCCGCAAGCCGCGTGGCGGTGATCGAGGACATGTTCGTGCCCGAGACATCCGAGGATCTGCGGCAGGAGATCATGACGATGATGCTCATGCCCTCGCTCGAGACGGCGTTGGCGGTGAGCAACACCATCGTTGACCCGTCCATCCAGTCCGACCGGGTGATCGGCGCGCCGGCCCTGACCGTCTGGGCGGGCACTCGCGATGCTGCCCTTTATGCAGGCACGATCGAGTTGCTGCCCGAGTGGGAGAGCGCGCAACTGGAGCGGACCGGGCACTTCCTGATGATGGAGCGGCCCGCGGCGTTCAATTCGCTCCTGCGCGCTTTCCTCGAAACCCGCGCGCTGTACTAGCGACCGGCTCCGGTAGCCCGTCCGACGGGTGCGAGGCGATGCACGCCGATTACCTGCGGGTAGCCTGCAGCTCGATGATGCGAACCAGATCGCATAGCGTATCGCAGACCGGAGTGGGAACGCCCAGCCGCCGGCCCTCGCGCGCGACGGCCCCGTTGATCGTCTCGATCTCGGTGCGGCGTCCTGCCTCGCGGTCCTGCAGCATGGAAGCTTTGTGATGCGCGTGCTCGCGCAGAGCGGCATCGATCGTGGCGAGGATCGTGTCGCGATCCAGCTCTATCCCCGCCGCTTTCGCGACCTGCACGGTCTCCCCGACCACGCTCGCGGCGAGCCGCCGCCCGGGCTCGTTGTCCATGCCGGCATTGGGCACTTCGCAGATCATGGCAATCGCGTTGAGCGCCGCATTGAAGGCGACCTTTTCCCACACCGCCGCGATCACGTCGTGCGCGACTTCGGTTCCGAAGCCGGCGGCGGTGAGGAGGTCGGCAACAGACTGCGCATGGTCGTGCGCCGTGTCCGACATGCCGCCCAGTTCTATCGTGCCGAAGCCGTGCGTCTCAACCGACGCCGGCCCGGTCAAGTCGGACGGCACGTGCGCCGTTCCCAGAAGCACGCGCTCGGCGCCGAAATGCTGGGCAAGAAGCTCGGCATTGCCGATGCCGTTCTGCAGGGTGAGTGCAAGCGGCCGCGCCTGCGCCAAATGTGCCACGGATGCGATGGCCGCCTTGCTGTGCACGCCCTTGGTGAACAGCATCAGCAGATCGACCGGCGCGGTGACGTGGGCGGCCAGCGAGGCGGCGACCGGCAGGCTCCGCTCGCCCCTGTCGTCGGCCAGCGTAATTCCGTCACGGCCGATAAGCTCGAGCCGCTCGCCGTCCACATCCACCACGGTGACGCGGGCACCCTGCTCGGCGAGCCGCGCCGCGAACAGGCACCCCATCGCGCCTGCCCCGACGATGACGATCCCGGGTCGATCGGGCAGTGTTTCCATCTTGTGAGCCTTTATATGCCGTAAACGTCGAGCATCGTGGGCACGACGTCGTTCATCAGGCGGATGATCTTGCGCGAGATCAGCGGCCCGCCGTCCGTTGTAACGATCTCGTGCTCATAGCGCCCGAAATAACTGTGCGACCGGTTGGAGCGTACATCGTGCACGCTGACGTTGAAGGCCGAATGGGCCCGCACCGCGCCTTCGGCGCCGGCAGGCTCCACCAGCACGTTGATGACGATATGCGAGACCCGTGGCATCACCGCCGCCGCGACCGAGAAGCCCGAGCGGATGCGCTTGACCCTGTCCTCCAGATTGCGGCGGCCGCGATAGTAGATCAGCGACAGCTCACGATCGGGATCTTCGGTCTGCGTCCCGTCATCACGCCAGGCAGGCATCCAGAACAGGCAATCGGGCGTGTAGAGCTCGAGCCAGGGATCGAAGTCGAGAGTGTCCAGCAGCAGCGCCTCGCGATACAGCAATTGTGCCGCTTCGGCCGGGCCTGTCGCGCTCATGCCAGCACTCCGCTCATCCGTTCGGCCCAGGCGCGGTAATAGCTGGCGAACACGCTCTCGTCGCACAGTTGCGCGTCGGACAGGACACTGCGCGCGGGCTTGACGTCGATCATGTCGGAAAACTCGTTGCCGCCCATTACCGAGGCGCCGTGGCCCCGCGCATGGCCCTGCAGCCAGGTGCGCTCCTGCTCGGCCATGCCCAGCTGCGCCTCTTCATAGCAGACCGTGTCGTCGGGCGTGGCCATGCCGGTGGGGTTGAAGAAGTCCTCGTACTGGCGGATGCGGAAGCTACGCGATTCCGCACTCTCTCCGCGCGGGGCGATGCACCAGGTCTGCATCTCGGTCAGGTCGGCCGCCAGCGGACGGATCACGCGCATCTGGCTCGAGGCGTTCTCGGCGATCTGCAGATTGGGGAAGATCGTCAGATTGCGCATGTTGAAGGTCCAGTTGCGCCGGGCCTCGCCGTGCCGCTCGCCGATCTCCTGCGCGCGCTCGAAATCGGGCGAGGCCGAGGAGATCGGCATGATCCCCCAGTTGAGCGCGTGACCGTGATCGAAGCTGTAGGTGCCCCCGGTAATGCCGGCCGCGCCTTCCTGCCAGAAGTCCGCCCCGCCGATCGAGGAGCGCACCACCTCCTCCGTTTGCTCCTTTGCCCGCAGGTCGAGGATGCGGATGTAGCTGGGGTGCGTGGAGGTGAAGTGATACTGGTCGGTGCAGTTCTCCAGCTGCATCTTCCAGTTCGCCGCATAGGTGAAGGTCACGCGGCCGGGCACCAGCTCCACGCCCTCGGGGCTCTTGTCGGCCACGATGTCGAGCAGCTTGCGCGCCTCGCCCAGATGCTCGTCCAGGCTGGGCACGTCCTCCTTCATGCTGGCGAAGAGGAAGCCGCGATATTCACCGAAGCGGGCGATCCGGAACAGATCGTGGTCCTCTTCTGCGAAGCCCACGCCGTAGCGGCCGCCCTTCTGCCACTTGATGTTGCGGTTGGCGCCCGAGGAATCGAAGGTCCAGCTGTGATAGGGGCACACGTGGCGCTTGGCGTTGCCGCATATCTTCTGCACCAGGCGCACGCCCTTGTGCGGGCAGGCGTTGACGAAGCACCCCAGAGTGCCCTCGCCGTCGCGGCTGACGATGATCGGCACGCGGCCGATGAAGCTGGTGAAGAAATCGTGCGGGTTCTCCGCCTGCGTGGAGAGGCCGATGAAGACCCATCCGCCCTCGAAGACATGCTGAATCTCCAGATCGAAGATGTGTGGATCGCGAAACAGTGCGCGGTTGACGCGGAACACGCCTTGTTCGGGCCGGTCGTCGATCAGATCGCCTAGTCTCAGGTGCTCGGTCATGGTGTGTCCCCTTGATCCTGCCACGGCCCTTCGGATCGGATGCCGAAGCGACGCCCGTATCAGGCCGCTCGCCGCTTGGGCCGCCCCCCGCCAGCAGCAAGGGCGCCGGAAAGCGCCGCCGAATTAGATAACATGATAAGTATCTTCCGGCTGTCGATCTGTCAACGCGAGGCATGTCGCCGAAGAGAGCTTCCTGGCGATGGCTTCGCCAGCCGGTGCTCGTCAGTCGAGGCCGTGGCGCTTCAGGAAGAGGGAGAGCTGATCGGCGACCTGGGCGTTGTTGAGGTCGGCGAAGGGTATGTGCGTGTTGCCGTGCAATCCGGCAGAGGGCAGCATCAGGACCTCCGCCTTGCCGCCATGCTCGTTCACGATGCGCACGAATTCGTGGCTCAGGTCGACGTTGGTCGTCCAGAACGTGCCTTCGGTGTTGTCGCCCCACACCAGCTGGATCGGGATGCGGGTAAGCCTCTCGAATTCGGCGAGCGGCACATGCGTGGGGCCAAAGCCGGTCTCGGGCCCCTCTGGCCCTTCACCCTCGGGGAAGACGAAGGCAGCCGGTTCGTATGCGACGATGCCCTTGACGTTGTCGCTCTCCAGAGCGGCCAGCACGGCGCGCCAGCCGCCGGCCGAATTGGTCAGGAGAACGCTCGGCCCGATCTCCTCGAGCGCCTTGGCTGCGGCGGACGCCTCCAGATGCGCATTCGCGGCGACATCGAATTCCTGGTAGCGCGCGCTCATAGCCTGATCCATCGCGTGCGCGTCGCCGCGGGGGAACTGGACGTTGTCGTACCATTCGCCCGCTGAGGGTCCGAAGCGCCAGGCGACCCAATTACGCTGATCCTGCCCGATGACAGGCGTCACCGTGTAGGGCTCGCAGCTCATGTTGCCGCGCCCGACCCTGGGCCCGTCCCACACATACACCGGGAAGCCGCGGCGAAGAAGGATGTCGCGATAGCCCTCGCCGCCATCCCAGCGCTGCTGCCAGACATGCGCGCTGGAGCTGTGCCACAGGAACAGCGCGGTCTTGTGCGCGTGGGGCGGTATCTGGAATTCGACGAAGCCGTTGTCGCAGTGAAGCGTGTCGGCGCCGTTTGCCACGACCTTGCCCCCGGCTTGGAAGCTGCCCTGCCGCTCGATCAGGAGCGGGGCCGAACCGCCGCCACGCTCGACCGCACTATCGGCCAGCCCGCCAGCCGGCCCGGCCGCCCCGGTCGTGCAAGCCGCCGTCGCGAGCGCGGCGAGCGATACGAGCCATGCGCCCCTCGCGCCCCGCGAACCTGTCTCGCTGGTGCTGGCGGCTCTCAAGCCTGGGCCGGCGCGGCTCACAGGCCGGTTTCGACCGGATAATTGATCAGCGTGGGGGCGACAGGCGCGAAATTGGGGACGTCGCCCGCGGCGGCTTGGCCTTCCGGCGAACCCAACGCGGCACCCAGCGCCGCGCCGTCCTCGAAATCAGCCTCGAAGATGCAGAAATAGGGCGAGGGCGCACCCAGGCCTTCAACATCGAAGCTGTAGCGAAACCCCTTCATGCCCGGCATTTTGCGTACCAGCGGGACATGCCTCTCGAGGTAGTACTTCTTGAAGGCCTCAGGGTCGGGCTGCGGCGGGTACAGGACGACGAGCTTGTGCATGGAACCTCCAAGTATGCCAGGCGCCATGCGCCTCGATTGCGGATCGATCCTGCGCCCAAGCGCCCGATCAATCCCATCGGAGTAGTTAACGTGCTAAGTTTAGCAGGGCAACCTCGGCCCGCTGGCGAACGCTTTTGTTTGTCGGCACGCGGGAGAGGCGCGCTGGCTACTTCACGCCTTTGATGGCGGCCGAGAGCGCGCGCAGTTCGTCCAACAGGTCACTGAGCCTCTGCGCTCCGAACCGGTCGCCATATTCGCGCATGACATGCAGCACCTGGCGCGAGATGGTCTTGACCACCTCCCGGCCTTTCGGCGAAAGCGCGACCAGGTTGCGGCGGCGATCGTTCGCATCGGTCTCGCGAATGATCAGGCCCCTCTCCTCCAGTTCCTTCAGGATGCGGGTGACGCTGGGGGCATGCAGCAGCCCGACCTCGGCCAGCCCCGTTGCATCGGTCAGCCCGCGATCGTTGATCACGCGCATGACCCGCCACTGCGGTTCGGTGATCTTGAACTCGCGCAGCTTGGGCCGCATCGGTGCGATCACCGATTCCTTGGTGCTGAGGAGAATGGCCGCGATGGATTGTTCGAAGGGGGGCAGCTTGCGGATGACGTTGCTGGTCCGCGCTTCGGCCTTCGCATCACTCCCTTCGTCCGGCGCGGATTTCAGGGAAGTGCGCCGCGCCATCTAGACTGCCACCCGCGCTTCGATGCGAAGGGGCGGGGAAGGGGCGAACGGTAAAGCAGGTCCTTGTCTCACGACCCGGTCTATAGGTACGCCCTGGGAGCCGCTCAAGCGT
>Ga0210040_10005927_pt1 | contig 15401 bp, 14 predicted proteins | sample CryGeyCG12114_NA_FD_185462 | JGI IMG/M metagenome (GOLD analysis project Ga0210040, IMG submission 185462) | Groundwater microbial communities from aquifer - Crystal Geyser CG19_WC_8/21/14_NA (SPAdes) (version 2) | ecosystem: Environmental > Aquatic > Deep subsurface > Groundwater | place: USA... | reverse complement strand
CTCTGAACCTGGTTCTTCCTCCCATAAGTTCATGCTCAAGGGACGACAATCCGGTTCCATGCATCGCGGCCACTCCTGGGTATTCCGAGCAGAGACATACGACACAATGATGGCATGGTTCTCAGACATCAAGGAACTGACCGAGAAGAGTGGCGAGGAACGCAACGCATTTGTCCGTCGCACCCACGCAAGATCAGTGTCTGGCAACAGCCACAAGGCACCAAGCATCGTCAGCTCAGAGGGCGCTATGGAAGAAGATGAGGGAGATGCGGTCCCTTTTTCTGGCGAGCAATCGGTTAGAGGCCAGTCTATTGGGGGTGGTGATGCGTCGGTTGCAGGAGCCGGGCTTGGCGGAGGTGCGGTGAACGAGTTGGAAGATAACAGATCCGATTCAGGCTGGCGTCCACAGCAACGTCCGACTCCAGGTGGGCGTTTTCCATCAGATCTGAACGTGACAAGAGGCTTACAAGAGCCTCTTTCGCCGTCTAGTGGGACTTCATCCGACTTCGACCGAGATGCCGGTGTCGTAGCTGCGGCCACCACATTACCTGGCAGCGAAGTACCATTTCCCAACAACCAACCACCACAATCTAACAATCAACGGTCGCATACGGACTTCCAACCATTCGGCGACTTCAGACCAGCCCCTACCGTGAGCACAAACCCAAACAATGAAAGATCCGCTGCCCAGCAGCCTACTGCCCACCCACAGCAGGGCACATCGGCTTCCACAGACAGGAACGTTCAGAACTTCAGACCAGCGCCTATCGCAAACACGACCGCAAACAACGAGCGCCCCACTGCCCAGCAACCTAATACCTACCTACGGCAAGGCACATCGGCGCCTACCAACAGGAACGTCCAGTACGAGTCCGGCAAACATCCTAATCTCTTCCCTACGCAAGACGCATCCCGTGAAGCAGAGACAGACAGCCAGTATGGAGATTGGATGGCTCCAATGGCTGCCGGAGCTGGGGGTGTCGCTGCCGGTGCGGGCACTGCTCATCATTTTCACAGACAACACAAGGCACAACAGAACCCACAACAGCCTGAAAACCAGCCTATTGAAGCGATCGAAAATTCAGAACGCCAGATGGAAGCCTCGTCAGCAGTTCCAGCTTATGGCCAATCATCTGCTCCGATTCTCGTAGATCCAGCACCACCAGCTAATGCGCCTACGCGTCCACGAGGCATGACCGAGTCAACTGAGGCGACCACTACGCAACCCCGCTCGTCCGTCATGTCCACGGCACCAACTACATCTACGGACCAGACGAGTGCGGCGGACTACGAGGCGTTCACTCCAGATTCGAACACCAAAGCTCTTGATCCACGTCCTACCCATCCGGAGAACGTAGACAATACAAACTACGACGTGCCTCGACCATTCCCAATTCAGCCAAGACGTGACTCTGGAGCGTCACAGTCCCTCACTTCCCGACCACCTGTCCAGCACAGCCTTGGTTCCGAAGAGCAACAGCCTATCCGCTCCCCACTACCAGACCGAATTGATAGCACAGGCTATGAAATCCCACGCTCATCAGGCAACAACGATTCGGACACAGGCTTCCCAGCCGCAGACCGGTCCAATAACAGAGGTTATCAGGACCCATTCTCATCGGCCAGTAATGACGAAGATACACGCTCCCCACTGCCAGACCGAAGTAACAGCACAAGCTCCGAAGTCCCACGCTCAACAGGGAACAATGGTTCCGACGCACGCCTCCCAGCCGGAGACAGGTTCAACAGCACAGGCTATCAAGACCCAATCTCGTCGTTTAACAACGACGAAGACACACGTTCTCCAGCTACCAACCACTCCGGAGGTACCGGCGCTGCTCCCACCACATCCAGCAGTCAGCCTCAAAGCTTGACACTGCGCGACGACCAACGACTCTTTGACGACAACGGCGTCTACATTGGGCCACGCACTGCCACGACTGACCCCACGCACTTCACGGTACGGCCGCGCTTCTCGAGCAACAAGAGCGTACAGACGATCAGCGAGTTACATGTTCCCGGTGAGTTCCCTCCGGAAAACGTCGATGGCAAGGTCGATCCCGTGCTATACGACAGGCGGTTGGCGCGTGAGGTGGAGAAGATGTGATTTTATTCTTTTTCCGTCGGTCTGGTGCGACTGCCTGGCTGGATCTCGAGTTTCGTCGAAAAAGGACGGTGGATGCATATGAACAGGGCTGAATGGTGTGGGAGATATCCCAAGTCCTCGCTGTGAGTGGGAGGCGACACACATGCTTGTTAGTACATTTATATTCAGTTTGTGCTTTGAGTCTACGTGCAGTTTGCGTGTATGGTTGCCATCCTGTAAATATCTTGAGATACCACGATCGCTTTGCTATGCAATACAATGTCAACGTCACCGTGGGTGTAGGTGTGAATATCAACGTAAATACCAACATGAACATGAATTCCCATCCCACAACCGAATAGTCCACACGCACGACCCTACCTATCCATTTCTCTAACATCTATCATCACCCTAGTTAGATCTCTCTTTGGGATCGCGAAAGCGAACTACGGCTTAGACTCACTCTTTCCTGATTACTACAACAATCATTTTCTTCCGCCGTGGTAATCTAACCAACCTAGCATTCGGGTCGATGGAGAGGATTGGATGGATAGTTGTTTATCTTTTGAGAGTTGAGGTTTTATCGCCCTGTCGGGAAATCAGTTGTTAATCACGATAGACAGCGGTGTGTGGACGGTGATGCCGACTACGTCTTGGTCGCGTCTAGGATGTCAACTTGCATAGATGCCGTGGGGAAAGTATACAGAGTTGTTACGAGGGGTCTATCGTGTTCTACATCATGTTCGTCTATATATTCAGACTCGTGGGGTGTGCTGGTTACCTGGTAGATCGCGGGGGAGCTGTGAGCTGTCAATTTTGTGATCCACGCTGTAGTCGTGGGATTATAGGGTGACGAAGCTTTATCTCAAGGCTCATAGAAAGGGCGACAAGTCGAAGCTCTGTAAAAGAAAGAAACGAAAGAGTAGATAAGTAGAGACACCAAGCAAGGTGTCTAGGTTTGAGAGAGCAAGTCTTGAAACACTGTGTGGACCTTCTGAACTCTGAACGCAAGCTTATGGACTTGCAAGCCCTGCGCTTGGTTTACACGGGCGAGAACAATGGAACGACAAGGTGAGCAACTCCTCCGGGAAGGATTCTTTTTTCGAGGCTCGTGTGGTCCCTTCTCTTTTCAGTTTCTCAATATACGACACTGAAACAAAGGTAAACCGGGTGGTAAACAGTCAGGTTCTGAAAGAAGCTCTGAAACGGCACACAGTCTGTAAACAAGAACGAACTTACAAGCAGGTCACGATGAGAGCAAAGTACACAACAGGCAAAGTAGTCAAGGACGCATTGCGAGTCAAGCACTTTACACATAGAAAGTCATATCTACAGGATACTGAGATCGTCAGGAACGAAAACCCCACGATCTTTGCATGGTTTGTATCGCAGAACAAGGAGCGACAGCAACAGGGCTTGCCGCCTTCGGACTTGTCCTACAGCAGCGCTTCATCAAGTCAGCCGTCCAAAGAAGTCGAGGTCTGTACTGTCCGTCTGGTTCTTGACTTGATTGACTGACGCGAGCTTTTGGCTGTTGATAACTTATTGAAACTCGGGAGGCTTTCGTTGTTGCCGCCGGAATACTTAGAGTCTTGCTCGGCAGAGGCGTCAAACTATCGGATCATAATCAGCTTGATTATGGCACCTTGATTGTGGCAAGACGAGTAGATTTCTCCAGTCTCACTTTCTTTTGTTCTTGCCGCGAGATGAGTTCTGCTTCTGCTTCTTGTTGGAATTCTTGGAGCCACTTGTACCAGCGGAGCTTGCCGGAGGTTGCTGCTGGTTGTTGGCCGAGTTAATCCATGTATTCGAACCCTTCCTTGTGGGAAGCTGAATCACCATGTCCCTCTGCGGTATGTTCGCTTGTGCGCGAGATCCATGGTCGCGATTGACGGCAGCCCAAGGTTGTGGCTCATAAGTCGGTGGTGGCTGACGCCCGACAGGAGGTGCTGGAGAAGAGCGTCGAAGAACCCCTGGTCGATACCGATCAATGTTTGGGGGAGTTTGAGATCTTCTGTCAGGACGGCCACGATCGTCGTCAAATCTATTAGGACCAGTAGTGTGATATCCGTCATTGGGTGAACGGGATCTCCTACGGCCGAAGGAGTCAGTACCGTACCAGTGGTTGCGGCCTCGATCTTGTCGACGATCGTCTGTAGGAGCCTCGAATCTGTCATAGCGTTCTTCAGGGCCATTGAATCGAAAATCTGAACGTGGTGGACCAGCCTTCCTGCCAATAGGTGCTCGAAGAAAAGGTTCATCATCCTCTTCAGCATCTTGTCTTGACTGGCGGACCCCTGTCTGATGCAGTCCCGCTCGTCCTTTAATTTGAAGTCCTTGCGGGCGCATATTACGGTTTGCCGCCTCTTTCTCCATTTTTTGCATGCCACTCTGAAGGCTAAGGTTGACGATGTGGTCAGGTTCGAGTGTCTTGACAGACCAAGCCGCTGCTCGACTATTAAATCCAACTGGGCAATCTCCGACGAGATGATCTTTGCTTGCGCAGACGCAGCAAGACAGCCAAAGCTCAATAAGTTCGTGAGCCTTCGCTTGACGTGGAGGAAAGAATTGTTGCGGACATCGGTCTTCTGTATGTCCTGTCGAGTTGCACAAGTCGCAAGGTACTGTGGTGACTCTGAGTTCCGAGTTGCACTCCGCTGTCAGATGGCCGCGCTTTCGGCATCTTCCACAACGTCGGTTCAGAGGACATGACCGACTTGAGTGTGCGTTTTTCTCCCCACAGTGTATGCAATTCTTTTCTGCGCAATTTTGAGCTAGATGGCCTTCTTCAAGGCAACCAAGACAGAGGACAGGCCGGTTGAGATCGATCCGGTGTCGATCGAGATGCCACAACCCGTATTTGATCTGTTTCTCCAGCTCTTCAGGATTGAGGTCGATCAGCCGTAGTCTCGTTTCGGGAATATAGGGCTTTATTGTGGTGCCCTCCCCGTTCGTTGAATGAGCAAGGTCTTCCTGCGGTTGGTGACGTGCACCGACGTTAGCCCGATGTTCAACAGAGGAATCAGACATCTCATCATCTTCGTCCGAGATTACAATATGACCGGTCGTAGCAGATTGCCCGTCTCGCCCTTCGATGTTGATGACCATGCCACCTTCCGAGGTTTCTGTCTGCTCATCATCGTCGTCTGAGATCTCGATAGGTTCATCATGTAGACGACCCCCACTGGAAGCGATGCTATCCTGCGACTGCGATGTCGAAAGAGACCTTTCGGCCGATGCTGTGTTTGAGGCAATGAAACCTGTAGCCAATCGGTTCTGGCCGAAGCTTCGTCTGTTAGACTGCACCATTCTATCTTGATTGTCCGCGCTGCCGTCGAGTTGAGGCACAGATGAGTTGTTCCGGTCTGCAGAGATTGAGCTTGATTGTTGTGTTAACGGCGCGACTTGACTAGAGCTACTGCCAGCAGGAAAGAAGTCGGGGATGTCGCGAGGGCCTCCTCGGTTGCGCCTGGCACTTTTGCGACCTCGAGGACGTTCATTTGCACCTACGGATTGTGTGCGCGACTCACTGACCTCACCGTCCTCAAGTTCTCTAGGCATCCTGCTGCGTGAGTTTACCCGCTGAAGCGAGTGCACACGTCTGAAAGTGCGTCCAGTCACGGTGATTCCAGGTGCATGTGAGGGATTGAAGTTGGGAAACGTGTGGAGGCTGCGATGGGATAGATGTCTCAGCCAAGGCTGGCATTTTCAGGAAAGTCGAAGGAAGTCGCCGCATGCTTTGTGCTCCAGGCTTCACGTTCAGGTTCAGGTTCTGGACGGGCTGCAGGTGCTACGTAACTCCTGCCTGTGTCAGTGCCCTCTCCTCCTCTTACTTCAACCTCCCACTCAACCAACTACCTCCATATTCCTCGCTGACGGTTCACCATTGTTGCAACCTGTCTGCAACTCATCCGCCTGTTTCATACATCTGGTTTGCTCTCTATATCAGCTCTTGTTGTTTCCTTATTTCCGTTCGTTCATACCCACAGTCGCCTGCGGAGAAGCCGAAACAAACAACACGCCTGCAAAGTCCTTTGTATGTTCTCCATGTCCCTACCAACAGGTATAACAAACTAGTTGATTGCTGACTGCATGATCAGACTCCTTTATACTTAGCCCACCGCCCCTGGGACCTCTCATCTACATGACCTCCCATACCACTCTACACCGGACCATCTCCTTCCAAGCCGATGAAAGACTCGCCCCACCCGCGTCTTCCTACAACAGCAGCATGAGTACCACAAAGTCTGGACGGAGGAGGCGGTCGAGCAGCATCATCTACCAAGAACCACCCGAATCCGTGGAGCAGCTGGCTGACCAAGCAACGCAACCGAATCTCAACTCGCAGTGGGTCAATGCAAAAGGTGGGCTACATTACAACCTAAAACCGCCCATACTAACGCTGTCACAGGCGCATGGACCATACATCCCGTTCTTATCATCGCTCTGAAGATCTTTTTCGACATTATCCCTGGTATGACCCAGGAGATTTCGTGGACTTTGACGAACATCACGTACATGGCTGGATCCTTTCTCATGTTTCACTGGGTGCGAGGCGTGCCGTTCGAATTCAATGCCGGCGCATACGACAGTCTTAACATGTGGGAGCAAATCGACAACGGGGACCAATACACTCCGGCCAAGAAGTTCTTGTTGATGGTTCCTATTGCATTATTCTTGCTTAGCACGCATTATACCCATTATGACTTGACTTATTTCATCATAAACTTCTTGGCACTGATGGCGGTGGTCATACCAAAGTTACCATGGGTAAGTGGACTTGGACTACGCTGAAGTCAATCGCTGACACTCCTACAGTCTCATCGTATGAGAATCGGTATTTTCGGAGGTCCTGATGAGCAAATCTAGTTCTAGGTGTTCTTGCAGCAATTTGATTGGCAAGCTGGCCGGTTCGAACTCTCACTATGATACCCCCAATCGATTCAATTCTGATCTGTCTTTCACCCAAACGATGATTTCGTCAATGTGAATGTACTAGACATGGTGAACCAGGATATTCTTGCTCCTGTCAATGATCCTTGCAATTTCTCCTTCCATCCATTTGACATCAGCATTCGCACTCCGGAGGTTCGAAGCACTCTTCGGCTGGCTTTCGAAATTGCGGTTCCCCACGCGGAGAAACTGCCGACATTGATATGTAAGACGGCGGCGGAGGGACATTAGCCCTTTTTGGCCGTTCGGGGGTGCTCCAATTGCCCATCTGCATAATTTTGGGTTGTTTCGAAACCGTGCCCTCAAGAACGCATTTGTTCTGGGGCCTCCTCAGTCATTGACTTAGTGCCTCCAGCCACCGTGGGCACCGGTCTCGCCTTGATCCGCTTTGGTGATGGCCCAGCGTGCTCCATGTCTTCTTGAGCCTCTCTCTTCGGTGGAGTTGCGATACGGGGTGCGCTGTCAGGTCCGGGCACGGTCACTTTTGTGGTAGAATCATCCTCTTTCGCTAGTTTATGCAGTCCCGCAGACCTGGAAGACGTCGTGTCGTTCGAGGGTTTAGTCGATGGTACCAGCTGAGGCCACTTCCAGTGGTGACCATAGTAGAAGTGCTCCACGGCGTTTCGCAGTAGTCTTCCTAATCGAAGTCCCCGCCAGTCTTCTTCCTTATGAGGTTCACCGCGAATGTCAGCCAGAACGGCACGAATAGATTGCTGGACGTCCAAAGACGCGTGGCTGTCAGTCAGACTGCTTATTACGAGATCAACCAGATCACCAAGCCATGTCTCCATCTTTGCCTGCTTCCAGCCCCTCATGAAGCCCTCGCCCCAGAGATGGATCCAGTGGAGATAACATGCTTCAAGAAGAAAGCCTCTAAGTTCAAGATCGTCTCGGCCGTCATCTTCTGAGTAACCAAAAAGAGGATAGGCGAAATTCATGAATGCGCTGGTGGGAGCGAAAAGTTGGTGAATGTCCGAAGACCGCCGGGTGTGTCAGCCTCTGGCTCTGGTTGTGGAACCATGCTTATAATGCAGTAGACAACAAATGTAGAGAAGGTTGAAGAGTACAACGAGCTGAGAGGCTGCGGACGGGAGTGTCTGAAAAAAGTGCAGCCGGCTCGCGCCTGCATGGATGTGTTCCCAGCTTTGCCCTTTATGTCACTCTACTGCCTCGGGTACAGGCGGTGATGGCGACGCGGCAGGAGTAGTGAACGTTCTATCATCACATCATCGCTCGCGTGTGCATGCCGGGTACTTGACCGGAAACAGGCAACCAGACAGTATATGTGATGAGTCGAGCGTAGGCGGACTCACGCGGGAACGGGTCTCCGAAACCACACCTCACAATGCTGTGGTAGTTCGTTGTGTTGACCTCGGAATACGCCATGTAATTAGTATAGTAGAACGGAACAGAGGCTCAAACACAGAGCCGACAAATCCACGCCTCCAGAAATTTTGCTCAGCCATGTCACTACCGATTTGTCTTTTGGAACCGAAGGCCGTGCCGGGATTGACCTTTTTGATGCGCAATTCGACAACAAACCTTGAGCACGAACTGTGGTATACTAGTTGAACTTTCTAAGCATCAATTTATCGAGATAGGTGCCATACTGTTCAACGACGAGCCGCCAATCCTTCCCTAATCTTCCTCGTCCGAGCATGCATTGTGTCAGGCAAGCATCGGAAGAAGTACATGCGACGTTCAGCATGCATACCCCAAGGTACTTATTTCAGATACCTAGTTAGGTACGTAGGGACCTGCATTGACATGCCACCAAGTTTTCGATGACGCGGCTCCAGGGACTTTAACTCTGAACGCGTGAATGCTGAACACTTCCAAGGTTGTCACACTTCGAGTCATATTAGCAGTGAATGCCAAGTCACCTATCCGACTTTTGCCCGGCTTGAGGAGTGTTTGTACAAGTAATCAGCTGCGACACTGAACTCTCGAACCTTCTCTTCTCCTCATACAATTGAAACTTCTTGTTTGTCTGATCATTTGTTCTTATTATGCGGTCTCGAAGGCTGCCTGCGCGCATGCTTTCTGTATGTGCGAAAACTCTGGCCAGGTTCAAAAGGGCCTGCGCCGTTTTGGCTCTTCGCCTGCCAAGGGTTCGAATCCCCCGATAAGTCTTCCACCACCGGGGAGGGAGCCGTGTCCACTTCTGGAATATGTCGTGTGAGGCGTGTTGGCACCTTCGGTAAGCTGCGACCGAGCAGAATTCCCGGATCTTGGACTGTCATCCTTGCGGGTACGGCGGCTTTGATGCCTGCATCCTCGACGAAGAAACAACCTGCGGCTGCGGTTCACCTGGTGTCGGGTTTTCGTAACCAACAACCCAACTCTCATGCCGCGACAGAACGTGGTTCTCATCGTGGTGTCAAGACACTCCTCGTCAGGGTTCGCTACGCGTACCACTATGGCTTCATGGTGAAATTGTGTTCTGCTTGCGACATGAGAGGACGGCACGTCGAGGTATGTGCTGTGACCTTTCACGTCTGAAGCGTGATTCAACCTCAACAATCGTACAGTCTCTCGAGGTATGGACTAACATCCATCACGCGGAAAGCGTGACACAACCTTGTGATGCAGGCTGTACGCTGAGATAGGGATTGACTTCCACCACGCGAGAAGCGTGGAGACTCTCAAAGACGTGCCAGGCTTGTTGGTGAGCTTTTTTTCGATTCGAGTTTCTGGTGAGGTGCGGTGGGCTGGCAATATGTGGGTGCAAGGAACAATGAGAGCACAAAAACTGTAACAGTGAGTACTCCAATACCAGTCGAAGATGCTACCGAGATCGTGGTATAGGTTAGCGTCAGCAGTTGGAAGCATGCTCTTATTGTGCAACTTCTAAATCAGAGCTGCGGGACATCAGGTGCTCTTCGTGTCTCGGCATAAAGAGTATCAACAGTTAGTGCTCTGGCTCTACATCAATTCGGTATCCGGGTGACTTCTCACGCATCTGCTGTGGTCGTGAGCAGGCACCCATAGATTCCACATCTCACGCCGGTCATGTACCGAGTGGTGCTTCGTTTGAGATTACTCGCAGAATACAGTACTCATAAAGTAAGCAGTGGGATATGGTTTTGATCATTCCATGTGGAAGTCAGTTGGAACATTGCAGGATAAACATGGAGCGTCGCTAGCAACATTATCTCTGCGGAGTTGTAGATGCAGAAACTAGGTCGTAAGCTTGTAGCCAGTCTTCCAAGGTTGCCAGTATGATGTTGAATGGAATATAATGATAATAAGGTGCAATCTAAGGTATGGAAGGTGAAAAGTGAACGTGTCGTGCCGTCAGATCGGAGAAGGACGGGCCGAACGGCCGAGCTATCGTCTTGGCGTTTTTGCGCCTTCCCCGGCCCAAAATTTCACAAAAATTGTGTGAGGGCGGCGCCAAAAGTTCGAGGCGGTGGCTGCTCTACCTACAGATTTGCTTCCTCTCTACCTCTCTCTTCGACTGCCACCATTTCTGTCCTCTCCACTTCTCCCTTTATCATACGTCTGACAAACATCCAATATGTCTGAAGAAGTCTACGACGGTGCCATCGGCATCGACTTGGGTATGTACTGACCGGCCTCAACTTCACCCGCTATACGTGAGCGCAGTCTGACCATCAACTCAGGTACTACCTACTCATGCGTTGCCAACTACGAGGGTAACAATGTCGAAATCAGTATGTTTCTCGGTGTGCGATAGCGCAGGTTGAATAGAACTGACTTCCTCCACCAGTCGCCAACGAGCAGGGTAGCTTCACCACCCCATCCTTCGTCTCTTTCACCGATGAGGAGCGTCTTATCGGCGAGGCCGCAAAGAACCAGGCCGCTATGAACCCAGCAAATACCGTCTTCGATGTCAAGTGAGTATTGGCGAAATCCGCTCCATAATTTATTGCTGACTCAAGCGCAGGCGTCTGATCGGTCGCCGATTTGACGATCCAACAGTCAAGAAGGATATCGAGTCATGGCCATTCAAGATCGTCGACCAGGGCGGCAACCCTATGGTTCAGGTTGAATACTTGAAGGAAACCAAGACTTTCTCACCACAAGAGGTCTCCTCTATGGTCCTGATGAAGGTGCGTTCAAGAGAGCTATACCATGTTTTACACCACTGACATCTTGTAGATGAAGGAAGTCGCCGAGGTCAAGCTCGGTAAGAAGGTCGAGAAGGCCGTCATTACTGTCCCAGCCTACTTCAACGACAACCAAAGACAAGCTACCAAGGATGCTGGCGCCATCGCCGGCTTGAACGTCCTCCGTATTATTAACGAGCCCACCGCCGCTGCTATTGCCTACGGTCTTGGCGCAGGCAAGAGTGAGAAGGAGCGAAACGTTCTCATCTACGATCTTGGTGGTGGTACTTTCGATGTCTCCCTCCTCAACATTCAGGGCGGTGTTTTCACTGTCAAGGCTACTGCAGGTGATACCCACTTGGGTGGTCAAGATTTCGACACCAACCTGCTCGACCACTTCAAGAAAGAGTTCACCAGAAAGACCAAGAAGGATCTTTCCGGCGATGCCAGAGCTCTACGAAGACTCCGTACTGCCTGCGAGAGAGCCAAGAGGACTCTTTCTAACGGCACTCAGACCACTGTCGAGATCGACTCGCTATTCGATGGTGAGGACTTCAACGCCACAATCACCCGTGCTCGTTTCGAGGACCTAAACGCCAAGGCCTTCAGCGGTACTATTGACCCTGTCCGACAGGTTCTCAAGGATGCATCCATTGAGAAGTCCAAGGTCGACGAGATCGTGCTTGTCGGTGGTTCTACTCGTATCCCTCGCATTCAAAAGTTGCTCAGCGACTTCTTCGATGGCAAGAAGCTCGAGAAGAGCATCAACCCTGATGAGGCTGTTGCATACGGTGCCGCTGTCCAGGCTGGTATCCTCTCTGGCAAGGCCACCTCCGCCGAAACTGCCGATCTCCTTCTCCTCGATGTCTGCCCTCTTTCCCTTGGTGTTGCCATGGAGGGTAATATCTTCGCTCCTGTGGTTTCTCGTGGACAGACAGTGCCTACAATTAAAAAAAGAACGTTTACCACCGTTGTCGACAACCAGCAGACCGTGCAGTTCCCAGTCTTCCAGGGTGAGCGCACGAACTGCGAGGATAACACCTCTCTTGGCGAATTCACTCTGGCTCCTATCCCACCAATGAAGGCTGGTGATGCCGCCCTTGAGGTTGTCTTCGAGGTTGATGTCAACGGTATCCTCAAGGTCACCGCCACCGAGAAGTCGTCTGGCCGCAGTGCTAACATCACCATCTCCAATGCTGTCGGCAAGCTGTCAACTGCTGAGATTGACAAGATGGTTGAAGACGCCGCCAAGTTCAAGACCACTGACGAGGCATTCACCAAGAAGTTCGAGGCCAAGCAACAGCTTGAGTCTTATATCGGCAGAGTCGAGGAGCTCATCAACGACCCAGGTATGTCGATGAAGATGAAGCGTGGCAACAAGACCAAGATCGAGGAGGCCCTTAGCGAGGCCATGTCACAGCTTGAGATTGAGGACTCTTCGCCAGAAGACCTCAAGAAGAAGGAGCTGGCTCTCAAGAGAGCTATGACCAAGGCTATGGCCACTCGATAGATGGCATGATGGGCAGCTGTGGCGGGTTGGTGTGATCTTGTGGTGTCCAGTGATGATGGCAAAACTGTGCCACGCTTTACGGGCAATGTCTTTGACGATTATGCATGGCAATTCTTCGCTGGCGTCTTCCGGATACTTGTGATACCTGATCAAAAGCTCGGGAAATGCAGAGTGCATATAGAATGACAAGTTTCTTTATGTTCAACACCAGCCCTTTGTGTGTGTATTGTAGATGGCCACCCTCGTGCCGCCAAGCAAAAGACACCGCTATTTTGGCCGAGCGTACTCCTTGCTCTTTATCGCCTACAGTCCATGAACTAGCTGTTCGATGACTCTCAAACCGATCTCGATGAAGGAAAGCGTAACCAGGAGGCCTTCATAATGACATTTAGCATGGGGCAGAATTGGAGAAATCTAATATAGCCTTGGCCCTTCAGCGTTTATATCGGTATTAACCCATCCTATTATCGTTGAGCCGGAGATATAAAACTAGGAAAACGGCACGCAAAGCTGTCAAACTGGATGCTGGGCCCCGAACATCGCTTATATTGGCGTGTTCCCGGACCGCGCATCTCAGCAGACTTCGGGTACTTGGTACGAAACAAGCCCCCCTGCGGACGCTGGGCCTCCGCCTCGCTTCAATGACCGTCTGGTATATCTGAATTGGCCTCAATCCCCTTCTCCTCGGCTGCGTTTGAGGCGATGTCATCGAACGTTCTGTTGCCCGGTATATCCTCGGGCAGTTCCATCGTGGACAAGGTCTTCAGGAAGGATTTTCCCCATTTCACACTACGGGGGGGATTTTTTTTGTAAGTAAGTTTGTTTTTTGGCCCAGATCGAGTTGACTGGTCGGGGTGCAAAGTAAAAGATTGGAGGGGTTTCTCTCACCTTGTCCACTCGTTGATCACCGCGGCGGCATCTTCATGCCTGCGTGCACGTTCGGCCTCGGACATGACCAAGACCTTGCCTATCGTCTCTGCGAACCGGGTCAGGTCCCAGGGGTTGATGAGGACACAGGACGGCAACATCTTGGCCGCACCGGTGTACTGCGACATGACGAGCACGCCTTTCCGTTTGGTCTGGCACGCAACGTACTCGTAGCTGACCATGTTGAGTCCGTCTCGTATCGAGGAGATGAGACACGCGTCGGAAACCGCGTACAAGGCACATAATTCTTCGGGTTTCAACGTCTTGTACAAATAGTGCACGGGCGTGTAAGTGAAGGTACCTGGTCAGCGGTAAGTAGTGTTTTGCTGTTGGCTTCGCGAAGTTCATACCGTGTTTTCCGTTGACGTTGCCGACCAGCGATTCCACTTCTTGTCTTAGATTCTTGTACTCCTCCACATCGGCTCGAGTGGGTATTGCAAGCTGTACAAGGACGACGTTTCCTACCCATGCCGGGTTGTCGGTCAAGAACTTGTCAAAGGCTCGTAGCTTCAGAGGTATGCCTTTTATGTAGTCGAGCCGATCGACGCCCACTGCAAGTCCCAATAATTTAGTACTGATACTTTACCTAGCAAGGTCAAAAGCAAAATAAGCAATTGAGTCGATGTTCCATGGTAAAGCCGACGGGCAATTCAGGAGGCCCTCATGAGTTGAGCCGCAATGAGGACCCTGACTTGATTCTGCCAGTTGAAGGCCACTAACATGAAATACAAGAAAAGAAAAGGACTTACCTATAAGCTTCTTGCCCTTGAATGCGTTCTCTAGCATCGCGAGTTCCTTTTGTGTTGCTTCCGACTCGACCCTTGTCCTGAAATCATCGGGGTCAATGCCGATGGGGAAGCTGTGAACAATGAGCTTTCGACCTTTGTAGTGTAGATCACTCGGCGACTTCTCGACACCTCTAATATATGTGTTAGCTAACCAAAATGCTAAACTATGGGCACGTACCGAAGAACTTTCATGGCACTGTCGAGGAAGTCTTTGGCATATTCGTCAATATGGAAGCCGGCAAGATCGCATTGGAGCAGGCTGTTACAGATATCTTCACGAAATGGGAGGATGGAGAAATAGTCTTCACTCGGAAATGGCGTGTGCAAGAACAACCCGATCTTGACGTCTTTCTTGTTGCTCAAGCTCCGACGGAGGGCATCGGGTAGCAGTAACAAATGATAGTCGTGTATCCAGATGATATCTCCATCCTGCACATACGGCTCAATGACATCCGCGAACAGTTGGTTGACCTCTCGATAAGCTTCTAGCCAGCTCACGTGAAAACGTGAATGATCAGGCATCCGATGCAGAAGCGGCCAGAGAAGGGTATCTAGACACGTGAGATTTCTTTCCCTCACCACAGCGGATTAAGGGCACCCACTCGAAAAGCCATTGTAATGCTTCTCTGAAAGGTCTTTCGACAAGAAAACAGGCACAGCATCAAATTGGTCCGCAAGCTGTTTCCTCAGATTATCTTTGTCGTTGCGGTGCACATCGATTCCGGGCCAGCCGAACCACTTGAACTTTATTGCCTTGGACAGACCGTTGAGACCCGAAACCAGACCGCCTGAGGACATGCCGAAGTCGTCCGACCCGTCATCGTGTTGCTTGATTGTGATAGGGAGACGATTTGCCACGATCAAGAGACGGCCAGGGAGTTCCATGGCTGCCGAATGTATGTAGGGTGAAATGGATCAACTTTGCTTCACGTCAAATATTGTATGTCTGGTATGACTGGGCTCGCGTGGCAATGATTGGAGATACGTATCCTTTGAGCAAGCTGTGATTTGTGAGACAAGGAGAACTGTCGAGAGCAGAAGCGATCTAGAAGTGGGAGAAGCAA
>Ga0210040_10005926_pt1 | contig 15402 bp, 9 predicted proteins | sample CryGeyCG12114_NA_FD_185462 | JGI IMG/M metagenome (GOLD analysis project Ga0210040, IMG submission 185462) | Groundwater microbial communities from aquifer - Crystal Geyser CG19_WC_8/21/14_NA (SPAdes) (version 2) | ecosystem: Environmental > Aquatic > Deep subsurface > Groundwater | place: USA... | reverse complement strand
CCATGACAGCAACGCCTAACAGCGTGGTCGTTTTAATTCGCGTGTTCAGACGCCGGTTGCTGAACGCTGCTTACCTAGTTGGGGCGAGGTAGACCTTTGCTGCCGGGGTAAGGAATCTGCCAATTATAGGGAAGCGTAAGGCATTTTAACAGCCTGTAGTGGAACGGGGTAGCACCAGGGTAGCAGCATGTAGAAGATGGTAACGGTGGTAGCTCCTCTCTACGTTAAGTACTCAGCCAAAAGTAATCGCATACTCAGTACCAATGTGCTTAACCATATAGTCCAATCGTTCTCGCAGGGTATCAAGTGTTTGATAATCGACGGGCGTAAGCCAGTAGTGTTTGAGAAAGCGCCACAGGGTTTCAATACGGTTCAGTTCGGGCGAGTACGCGGGTAGGAACTGTAACTGTACCCCCCGGCTCCGCCAGGTGGCCAAGTGCTGCTGCACTGCGGCGGCACGGTGGATACTGGCATTGTCGAGCACGAGCACCGTAGGGCAAGTCAGGGTCTGACTAAACTCGTCGACGGCCCGAGCGAAGAGCTCCCCGGTCCAAGCCGTTTCGCTCACCAAGCCCGTGAAGTGAGCGGGGGTAGTCCACCCACCAGGCTGCCAAAAGCCGAGCAGTGAATAGCCGCCAGCGCCGCGCTCGGCTGGCATTTCGACCGCGGGCTGGCCGCGCAACTGCCAGGCGTAGGGCACGGGGGCCTGGCGCGACACCCGGCATTCATCCACGTAATAAACAGCTAGTTGCTTAGCTGCTTCCGCCTGGTGCAACAGGGTCAGCTCGTGCTGGAAGAAGCCAAAGAGCAGCGCATCCCGCCGGGCCCGCAAGCTGCGGCGTAGGCGCTTCCAGCTGTAGCCTAGCTGCCGGGCCAACCGGCGGAGCGTGCGTAGGCTCAAGCTCAGGCCCTGCTCGGCGTGCAAACGGGGCAAAAAGGTACGCAGCTGCTGGGTAGCGGTGCCGAGCCAGGCGGCTACTTTTTTTGGTGGGCGCGTCGAGTTTGGGCGGGCGGCCTGTCCGTTTACCCTCGGCCAGCCCTGCCAGGCCATAGTCCCGCCACGCCTGGAGCCAGGCATGGACGGTGGCGTAGCGCACGGCATAAAAGGCTGCTAACTTGTTGAGCGAGTGCCCGCGATGATGGCCCAGGATGGCTTGGGCGCGACGGCGCTGGCGCGGATGCCGAGCATGTAAGCTACACGCCTCCAAGGTAGTTAGCTCATCGCTGGTCAAGGGGATACTAGGTAACATACCCTAAAAATACCTGCCAATTGGTTTATGCGCTTACTTTTGGCCGACTACTTAACTCAACAAAAAGCCCCAACTGTGCCTAGGCAGCTGGGGCTTTTTAGGGGAGGGCTAGTGCTTACTTCACCGCCACCTTGGTAGTTAACTTCCGGCCATCGGCCGTCTGCCACGTCACGAAGTAGATGCCGCTGGCTAGCGGTTGGGTGGGCTGAATAGTGGCTTCGGCGGTGGCGGCCACGTGCGTCAGCACCAGGCGGCCTACGTTGTCGACTACCTGCACCGTGCCGCCCGCAGGGCCGAGGTTGGTGGCAAGCACCTGGAAGCCTTGGGCCGGGGCCGGGTTCGGATACGCCACTAGGGCAGGAGCCGTCAGCGGGCCCTCAAAGCGCACGGCCACCACTGGCGAGTAGGCTTCCTTGCCATCGGTGTCAACCTGGCGCAGGCGGTAGTAGCTCAGGCCGGCCAGAGGCGCGGCATCGAGGGTCGCGTAGTCGCGGCGGCTGGTGGCGTTACCCTGGGCGGCTACGCGGTGCAGATCGCCAAACGAGCGGCCATCGGCGGACCGCTGGACCAAGAAGTACGCGCTGTTCTGCTCCGAAGCGGTGGCCCAGGCTACCCGCACGACCGAGCCCTGGCGCACGGCCGTGAACTGCAACAGCTTGACCGGCAGCGGTACTTCCGGCGGCGTACCAGTCAACGGGTTATCCACTTTGTTGGTAGAAGCGAGCGCGAAGAACGAGGTGCTGTTAATCGCCGTTAAATTGCCGGCCGACGTGGTATAGCCCCGGGGGTCGGCGGGGGAGAACACGCCGGCCCCCCCAGCTGTGCTCCATGGACCGCTCGGGGCGCTGGATTTGGCGACGCGCAGGTTGCCGGGCACGTGGACTTCCTCGTCCTCGACGTCGGTGTTGAAACTCAGCTGCACGGTCGGCTGACTGATGGTGCCCGACTGCAGTTGAATGCGATAGTAGCGGTTGGACGACATATTGGACAGGGTAGGATCCAGGGGGCCCGTGGGGGCCCCGTTGAAGATTTCGGCCAGCACCACCGGGTTGCTGCTGGCCCCATGCGAAATCGTGACGGGCCGGTAGCGGTTGCCCAGGCCCACCGGAAACACCCGGATACTACCCGCCGTGTTGGGCAGGCTCATGGCCAGGCGGCCGGCCACGTAAGAGGTCGTGCTCGCCCCCACAATCGGCTGCGTAGCGGTATTGGTGAGCGAGAGCGTATTGCTGGTGCCCGTGTAAAGGAGGCCATTGCGCATGGTCAGCATATTGGCTACGGTCACGTTGGTACTGCCTCCCAGCAGCAGGTGGCCCGTACCCACCTTCTGCACGTCGTAGAAGCTGGTGCTGCCCGTCAGCGTCCGGTTGGCGGCGGTGATAAATTGCACCAGGCCGCTGCCGGGATCAAAGCTACCGCTGTTGCTGAAGTTGCCCTGTAGCGAGAGGGTGCTCCCGGCCGCGGAAAATAAGCCACTGCTCAGGTTGCTAAAATCGCCCGTCACGCGCAGCCAATTATTGGTAACACCATCGGCAACCAGGTACGTACCGGCGTTGGAGAAGCTCCCAGCAATGGTAACGTCCCCGCTCGCCGCTGTGAAGGTGCTGCCGGCGGCATTGTTGAAATACCCGTTCGTGACCAGCTGGCCCACCCCCGCGGTGTAGTCGCCACTGTTCGCGAACGTGGTGCCCACAGTGAGGTTGCCGGGGCCGCTGTGCGCCTGGTACGTGCCGCTGTTGTTGAACGCCGCGCCGACGGTCACGTTGCCGCTGCCATTCGTCACCGTGCCACTGTTGGTGAAGTTGGTACCGATACTCGTGAGCCCAGCGCCCAGGGTAAGCACTCCGCTGTTGGTAAGGAAAGCGCCGGTAGTCAGGGCCCCGTCGTTGAGGGTAAAAATGCCATCCACCGTCGCTCCGCTGGTGGCCGAGGTCAGGGTGATATTTTGGCTGGTCGAGTTGTCCACCCTGGTGCCGACGGCGATGGTGAGGGCGCCGTTGATGGTCAGGTCCAGGTTGCTCAGTTGCTTGCCGTTGCCGCCCGAGAAGATTAGGTGGTTGTACGTATCACGGGCGGGCAGCTGCACCGCGCCGGTGTAGTCGATGCTCCCCCCCCCGGCGGCCATAAAGGCGGAGTAGTTGCCAGCAGGAAACAAGGCTGAGCCAATGCGCACGGTGCCGGTGCCGGTAACGGTATTGAAGTTATTAGCCCCATAAATACCCAGGTCCAGCGTACCCTGCAGGAGCAGGTTAGCGGCACTCCTGCTGGCGCTAGTCGACGTGATAAGGTGCCCGGGCAGGATGACCACCGGATTGGCCAAAGTGGGGAAGGAAGTCGGCAGGGGCGCCGAATCCGTGCCGTCGGCGTTGGTGGTCCAGGCCGAGGCATCGGTCCATACCGCCCCAGCCGATTGACCCGCCGTGGCGTTGCGGCTGTAGAAGGTGGGCACATTCCCAAATTCCAGGGGTTCAGCGCCCGTGTAGTCGCCGGCGATGGTGCCAGCCGTACCGGCGTAGCTGGGATTGGTGAGCGTGTGGGTAGCGGCATTTACCGAGCTGGCGGCAATGCCACCTACCGGGGTCCAGGCGCCGTTGTAGAAGCGGCCCACTTTGTAGAGGGTTTCGTTGCCCATCACGTCGTTCGCACCGTACGTGAACTGCTGGGTTACCGTCGGGGAAGCAAGGGTGCTGCTCACTTTCCAATAGAAAGTTGATTTATTGGCCCCGTTGCCGGTCGTAGAAGGGTGCGCCATGTCAATGGGCTGCACGGTGATGGTGCCGGCCACCGAATTGGAGGTCACGTTCATTTGCACGGGCGTGTACTTAGCGGCGGCCCCCACTGGGAAGGTGAAGTTCGACGCGCCGCTGGGATAGCTCTTACGCAAGCCCAGGTCGGCCACAATGCCGTTAGTGCGGATGAAGCGCGTGGCATCGGGGGTGCCGGCCAGGGCTTCGGCGTCCGGGTTGCTCAGCCACAGCAGGTTCGAGCCGATGGTGAATACCCCGCTGGTCATGGTCAGTACCCTAGTAATTTCCTGGTTGGTCGTGGCGGTAACCCCCGCGCTGTTGTTCAGCGTCACGTTGCCAAAGCGGCCCGTGCCATTACCGCCAATGTTCTGGTTGGCGGTACCCGCCAGAATCAGGCGGCCCGTGCCAGGGCCGCCGCTGAGGTGCGTCGACGAGTTCAGCACATCGCCTAGGGCGGTGATGGTTTTGCCGTTGTCGTCGAGCGTGCCCTTCGTCAGAGTGAGTGTACCTGCCGTTAAGACATTGCCACCAAGCTGCAAGGCGCCGTTGGCTTGCGGGTTATTCAGCGCCAAGCTGCCGAACACCGTCAGGTTAGTAGCCGTACCCGTCAACTGCTGCGTGCCTACCCCACCCATAAAACTTGTAGTCTGTGTTGTTGTAATCGGCCGAAATCCGCCCGCATTCAAGGCTGGGCTGGCCGAGGTGTTGTTGTTAACAAGGTGCTGGTAGATATTCAGTCCCAGCCCATTGGCATTGAAAAAGGAGTTGTCGTTGCCGATGGTCAGCGAGCCTTTCAGCGTCAGCGGAATTACGCCTGTTAGCAGGCCCGTGTTGGTATTCGTGTTGTTAGCGCCCGTTTCAATCCGTAGGTCATACAGCGGCACCGTCGAGTTCACGCTGATAGTCACGTTGCCCACGCCGGCCACCGAGTTGCCGAGCACTACAGTGCCGGCGGTTACTACCGTCGAGTCGGGGGCCAGGTACAAGTCGGCCGTGAGGATGGGGCTCTTGTTGTTTGAGCGGTGCAGGTTCAGGGTGCCGCCGCTCATGCGAAAGATACTCCCCTTGCCCTGCACTTCGAACAGGCCGCGCTCGTTGTTTTGGGCCGCCGCCGCGCCCTGGCCGTCGATGTCAATAGTGCCGCCGCTCTGGTCAAAGCGCAGGGCACCGTCGAGGTTGGCTACAGTGCGGCGAATCTGCCCGTTCACGTACAAGTTGCCGCCCGTCACCTTCAGGCCGGGTGCCCCCGCGCTGGCGTATTCCAGGTCGTTGCCGACGTTGCCGCTAGCACCCACCTTCAGCGTGCCTTGTAATACTTGGAGCTGGCCAGCAAGCTTTAGGTCGGCCGCCGCATTGTTATTAGTGGCTATTGTTACGGTTCCTCCGCTGGCATCTACCGTCAGGCCAGCATTATCGGTAATGAGGTAAGGTGTGGCTACCCCGTCGTGGATGGTTAGCGTAGCGTTGGGCTTGGCAAAACGCAGGGTACCGTTGGTAAGGGTTAGCCAACTATTGGTGGGTGTAGTAAGTGAGCCCGTTCCGTCCAGGTTCAGGACGGCGGTCCGGTCCAACCCCTTGTTCACCGTGAGCCTGTGCAGGTTGGTAAGTGTGCCCGTGCTGGTCAGATTGGCACTCTGGTTGTTAAGGAAAGTCAGGCTAGCCGTTTTGCCAGCCACGTTAAAGTCCAGTGTACCGTTATTGATGACGGACCCACCTACGGTTATGGCGTTGGCAACGGCCGCCCCCGAGCCATTGGTGTCGAAGGTGGCCCCGGAGCTGAGCTGTAGGTCCGTATCCAGGGTCAGGTTGCGAGCTGTGCCGTTGGAAAAGTGTAGCGCGCCGGCTTGTATCGCCAGCAGCGAATCAATCCGCAGGTCACCGGCCGCTGCACCGCTCAGGTACGAATTCCCGGTGAAGGTAGGCGACGTGCCAACTTTCAGCTGCGAGTACACGCGCAGGCCCAGGTTTGGCAGGGTGATAGACGAGCCCGCAATTGGGTTCAGCACCAAATTCTTATATGAGTTCAGCGACAAGTTGGTAGCTGATGTTGTGGGCAGGGTTACGACCTGCGCGCCAAAAGAGCTGGTCGTCGTGTAATATTCGACCGTGCCGCCGCCGTACTGCAGAAACGAGCCAAAGTCGCCGCCAGGAAACACTGTCGCGGTAGTAACTGTGTTACCGGACTTGGTGGTGGTACTGCCGATGCGCAACGTTCCTGAGCCGCCGGGCTTGGAATCAGGCAGCGCCCCAAAGTTGTGGCTGATAAACCCTTGCACATCCAGCACCGAGCTTCGGTCAATCACGAGAGAGCCCGCTTTTGCGCTGTTGGCCGTCACCGTTATGGTATGGTAAGCCCCGTTGCCAGCCGAGCCAATGAAGACAGGGTTGCCCGCGCCCGGCACCGTAGCGGCCGGTGTGCCGTTGTAGCCCGTGGTGCTCCAGGTAGCAGGCGTTTCCCAGTTGCCACTGGTGCGGCTGTAGAAAGAGGTAATGGGGCCAAAGGTCGCGGGCTCGCCGGCCGTAAACTCCCCATCGAACTGGTCGAGGCCGTTGAACGCAATATCAGAATAAGTGCCGTAATCGGTTACCCCACCAGAGTAGGAAGTGTCCCAGGCAACCGGCAAGTAGCGGCCGGCAACATAGTTAGCACGCGTGCCGGCGCCATCCGTGTTCATCATCTGGAAAGTCTCGTAGATGGCCCCGGTCGGAATTGGTCCGAAACCGATGCTGCGCACTTTCCAATAGTAAGCCAGTGAATTGGTCGCGCTCGCAGCGAAAGGGTTGCGCGCATTGGTAGGGCTCACGCTCACCTGTCCGTACTTCGAGAGCCCGGTGGCCAATTGCAGGTCGACAGTAGCCGGCGTGTATTTCGTGCCAGTACCGACCGGGAACGTAAAGGCCACCGGCCCGCCATAGGTTTTTTGCAGGCCCAGGTCGCTTTGATTGCCCGCCGTCTGAATCATGCGCTGGTTGTTAAACCCGTTTAGCGGGCCAATCGCATTGGTGTTGACATTGGTCAAGGACAACCGATTGGCTCCAATCGCAAAAAGATGACTGCTCTGGAGCGTCAGAATGTTGACCACCGTTATATTGGTCAGCAGGGTGACGGCTACGGACCCAACCGCCGCGGTGCTGTTTATTTTCAGGTTGCCGAACACCCCCGTGCCGTCGCCATTGATGGTTTGGCCACCGGCTCCGTTTAGAATAATGCTGCCTGAGCCGCCGCCGCTCGAATGCGAGGCCGAGTTAATCAGACTGCCCTGCACGTTGATGGTTTTGCCGCCGTCACTCAGCACGCCCTTAAGTAGCGAGAGGGTAGCGGCAGCAGGAATAGCGTAGGTGGTGACCGTGCCTCCCAGCGTAAGGGTACCGGCCGACTTATTCACCGTTAGGTTGTTGAACGTGCCCACGTTGGCTGTGGTACCGATGGTACCGTTGTTGGCCAGCAGTTGATTTTGCCCGCCGCTGAAAGTTGTTGTGTTCGTGCCGGTTAGGTAGGTGCAGCCCGTGCCAATGGTGAGCGTGCCCTGGATGGTCACATTCAGGTTTGCCGCATCAAAGGTGGTGGGGTTCGTCGCGTCAAGCGTGAAGTTGTTGAGTACCGTTATCGGCTGGGCGGCAGTAGTAGCGCCAGAGGTATAATTGGTAGGAGTAGTCTGCACTCCGACGTTGGCCAGGACGGCCTTGCTGGTAGTGCCACCCGAAAGGACGGGCTTTTTAATAGTGAGATTCCAAAGTGGAGCCGTGGTCAGAATCTTACCATCGGTGTTATAGTTGGGTAAATATATCTCGATAGTGCCACCAGAAACGATAGCATTGTTAGGGTTAACGCCGATATGAAATAAACCGTCGGTACCGTTTGTACTGGGGTTTTCTACCCGAATAGTACCACCAGTCATGCGGAAAGACTGAGTGAGGTAAGGCATCGAAAAGCGAGCAAACTGGTCGCTGGAGCCACTTGCATAGAGACCGCGGCAATTAAACAACCCACCAGTAATGATAAAAGAGCCACGATGCGTGGAGGACGTGCTAGAGGGCCGATACTTCTCTACCGTAGTCGTACCTCCTTCAATAAGAATCTGGCCATCTTCCCGCATCACCATGGCATCCTGAGTCAAGCACTCGAAAGAGCCCGCGCTTACACGCAGGGTGCCATAAATAATGAAAGCCCGCGCATCTGCGCTGTTATTCTGGATTGTAGCACCCGCCACCCATAAGGTAGGGTTTGTTGAGGTAGAGCCAAGATTGTAAAAACCATTGTCGGTACCTGTGCCTTGCGCGATGCCGTTATGAATCCTGGGCAGCACGATGTTATTGCCTAGCTTGGTTACCCCGGCCACTAGGTCCAAGATGTTGCCGGGTGAAACATAGTTCAGGTGCAAATTGCCGGTCGCATTCAACGGATTCACGCTCGAAGTCACGTTCAGCAGCACCTGGCTTGCTGTACCCTTATTAACCCGGAGCTGGCTCAAGTCAGTAGGGCCGTTACAAGCAAAATTGGCATCGGCTGCCCCGCCGAACACAAGGAGGGCACTCTGCGTGTCGTCGGTACCGTTGTGCAGGTTCACGGTGCCATTGTTGACGAAGCTACCGTTGATGTTTAGCGTGTGTGACCCCGCGACCGCAGACACCCCTAGCAAGGTGCCAGCCCCCACCGTCACGTTGCCCTGAATGGTCAACGTACGATTGGTGCTAGCTGTTTTGCCTAGGTTTAGCGTGACGAGAGGACCAGTCGCGGTCGGGTTAGTGCGCGTCAGCGTCAGGCTTCCCGTCAGCGTCAGGTCGTTGTCGAGCTGCGTGGTATATGCCGTAGCCGTGGTGTTGAGCAGCCGCAGGTTGTTATACTGGCCAGATACCGGCAGCGGCAGCGCTGTAGGACCGGCGGGCCAGTTATAGAACTCGACGGTGCCCGTATTGGCATCATCGAAGTCATTGGTGGTGACAGCGGGGAAATAGGGCCGGCCAACGCGGAGGGTGCCCTGGCCAGCCAGCCGAATTAAGGTGCTGGCAAAACCCGAGGCAGCACTCGTCAGGTCCAGCACTCCCCCCCGCTGCACTGTTATGCTAAGGCCAGGAACTGTCACGCTGCTGTTCAGCAACAGCACGAAGCTGTTGGTCACCACCACATTATCGTTGGCACTCGGTACCCTTGCTCCAATGCTGGTCGAGCCGGTGGGGTCAGTTGTCCAACTGGAAGCGTCCTCCCAACTGCCACTCGTACCGCCACCATTGAATGTATACAGGGTTTGGCCCATAGCCAAGCTGCTCCATAAAGTGGCTAATAATCCAAGTAGAAGTGTCCTCATAAAAAAAGCGAATAGAGAAGAAGATCAAAGGCCGATGGAAATGTCGAAAAATCTGTTCATATAATATTATTATACGAAGTTCATGCTTTTAAATGGGTATAAAAGCCCCCTATCCTTAAGTAAACATTAAGAACCTAATTTCCTCGGATTGCAAAGGATTTTACCGTAAATAATACCATAAATTGGATCATTATTTTAATTATATATTATTGTATAATTTTATTATTTGCTTTACCGTAATGCTCAGCAGCTACTTCAGATAATGCTTCTGGTAACCGAGGCCAGCGTTTTGCTTCATGGCAGCGAGAAGTAGCCTTTAAGCAGACACGAGCGGGCCACCCCTACTCCAGGAGCAGGCCAGCAGATAAGGCAATAATGTTGCCTGATAAACGATGCATGAGGGTCTGTGCTTTCCTAACCACCAACAAAAAGCCCTTCACCGGTTGGGTGAAAGGCTTTTTGTTGACGTGAAGAACTTTCAATGGGACCTGCTGACGAGCCGGGCAGAGTGGGCGCTTTTAGCGACGGGCAATGGAGATCTGCTGAGGGTTGCTGTTGCGGGCCCATATAATGGGAATTTCACCGGAGCCACCTTCCGAGGAGCAACTGCCTATTTGGTCGCCGTGCGCCAGATGAGCTGGCAAGGCATTGATGGAAACGTTGATGGTATGACCGTTATGGCAAATCAGAACCTTCTCGTTGGGGCTGCTGGCCTTGGCTGCGCCTGCGGCAACAGGGTTGGCCTGGGATGAAGAGGCTACAGCGAGTACGCAGCACAGCAGCAATTGCCGCCATAAAGCCTGCCCACCTAACCGGGTTGGCAGCAACGGAGCAGCAGTGAGCTTGCGAAGGGGGTTAATTGAATTTTTCATGGTTACAAAGGAGAATGAGGTTAGAAAAATAAGTGATGGCTCCCGGAAGCAGGGACGTCCTATCGTGAGCAAGAACTTCGCCAGAAAGTAGCAGCTGTTTTCGTTATTCATAATAAAATTACATTTCACAACTTAATCTTTTTATAATTCAAACAAGATTAGTTCTCCTAATTAACGCTGGCCGGCAAGCGGTTCCAAAAGGAGGTTATATCCCTTGACGATAAAAAAATTTACAAGAGACAAGGAAAATAAAGGCACGGCCTTCCCTCTTTTTTGTAATAAGATATTTCTCTACAGACAGATCAGCTATAACTATGTTATATTATAGTTGCTTTTACTCCCTGGAGCTGACCTGCCGGAGCTATGTAGGGGGTCGTTACGATTGCTTTTGCGCTTGGTCTTGCCCTAGGAGCGGTGGGGGTATAATTGGACTTTAGCTTTGCACAAGCCCCTGTTTTGCGCAGCCTTTTTACTGAGCAGGCTGCTTGGGGCCACAGTGGCGGCCTGCTCGGTAGTAAACTGCAGGCTGGCGAGGTCTGCAACTGAGCCGCTAAAGGATGTGGTCTAACTGGAACAGACACTGAGCAAAGGCAGATGCTTAGGTAAAATGCAGGTTGCGCGATTTCTCCTGCTAAGCACAAGCAGCTACCAGCTGGCGAGCAAACTGCGTCACCGGCTGGCACAAGGCGGCTTCGGCCTGCTCGAAGGGCTTGATGCCACACTGGCTGCAGAAAGCGACTTGTGGTGGTGAGAGCGGAGTATCTAGCTGCAGTGCGCTCGCTCGATGCCTTCCCAGTAGCCGCCCGGCCGCTATCACCTTCTGGGATGAGGTAGCCGCCCACGACTTGCTGGGCCAGGTGCAGGTGGTGTTCGTCGACAGCTCGTTCAATGGCGTCTTTCGCGAGCACTTGGCTCAACGCAACAGCATCCGCGTCGAGAAACCGGCGCACGTGCTAGATGTATAGTCCTAAGGAGTGATGGTGTATTTTCCGGGCTGGAATTTCGCACGAAGCTATGGGACAAGTACTCCACGGCAGCGCCCGCACAACTCAGGCAATACAGCGCGCTATCCAACACAGCCAGGAAAGCCTACAAAGCCTAGCTACCCGCTATAGCATCAATCCGAAAACGGTGGCCAAGTGGCGCGCGTCCCAGTGTCCAGGACGCGCGCATGAGCCCTGAACCTGCTTCGACGGTGCTGAGCGCCGAACAGATGGCCGTGGCTTTTCGTCAGCACACGCTCCTGCCGCTGGACGATTGTCTGTACGCATTGCAGGCCACGATTCCGCTCCTGTCCCGCTCGGCACTGCCTCGCTGTTTCCAACGCCGCGGCATCAGCCGACTGCCCCATTGGCTACCTGCACGTCGATTTTGCCGAAGTGCAGACCGAGGAAGGGCGCCAGTAGCGCCCAAATGCTTAATGCGCATTTTTGTGGCTATTGATCGCACTAGTAAGGTGGTCTTTGCCGAGTTGCATCCGCGCGCTAAGCGCGTGGTGGCCGCCGAATTTCTGCGGCGCGTGCTCGACAAGCTGCCCTACAAAGCACACACGGTGCTTACCGATAACGGTGTGCAGTTCATGCCGCAAGCGCACCAGTTGCTGCTCGGCGGGCACAGTTTTGACCGCATCTGCCGCGAATACGGCGTGGAACACCGCCTGACCAAACCGGCGCACCCCTGGACAAATGGCCAGGTTGAGCGTATGAATCGCACGATTAAGGAGGCGACGGTGCAACGCTTCCACTACCAGGCCACGGATGAGCTCAATGAGTCCCTACAAGCCTTTTTGCTAGCCTATAACCACGCCAAGCGCTTAAAGACCCTGCACGGGCTTACGCCGCACGAATTTGTCTGCGCCCAATGGATACTGTTGGCGAATTGGTTTTAAGGTAAAAAAAGCTATTTTCAGAGGCATCTTAACTGCTTCTGCTCATGAGCCTGCGCTCCCAACCTAGCACGCCTGTTCCGCTCCAAACGCGCCAGGTAGCGCAGGCCGCTTTCCCACGCGGCAATCGCTATATGCAGCTGCACGATACCCTGGGCACGCTGTATGATGATGCCCTCTTTGCCGACCTATTTCCACCACGCGGGCATGCAGCCCAGGCGCCCTGGCAGTTAGCCCTGGTGACGCTGCTGCAATTCGCGGAAAATCTCTCGGACCGACAAGCGGCCGATGCTGTGCGGAGTCGCATTGACTGGAAGTATCTGTTGGGTTTAAAGCTGACCGACGCTGGTTTTGACTTTAACATCCTGTCTGAATTTCGGCAGCGGTTAGTGGCCGGCAAGGCCGAAGAACGACTATTCAATCAGCTGCTAGTCTGTTGTCAAGAACACCAGTGGCTAAAAGCCGGGGCAAACAACGAACAGACTCGACCCATGTGCTGGCCCGTGTCCGGGCCATGAACCGCTTGGAGTGCGTGGGGAAACGATGCGCTTCACCCTCAACAGCTTGTCCCGACTCTTGCCCGACTGGTTGGCCAGCCAGCTGCAACCCGAATGGGCAGCACGGTACGGTCCCCGAGCCGACGACTATCGCATGCCGCACACTAAACCACAGCGGGTAGCTTATGCGCAGCAGTTTGGTCAAGATGGTTGGTGGCTCCTGGAGCGAATCGAGACCGACCAACAGGCCGCCTTCCTATGGCAAGTTCCGGCTATTGATATCCTGCGCCGGGTCTGGATTCAGCAGTTTTGGATGGAGGATGGTCAGGTTCTCTGGCGCATCGAAAACCAGGGAGAATTACCTCTTTCAGCCCAGCTCATCCGCTCTCCCTATGACTTGGAAGCTCGGTTTAGTCGGAAACGCACCACAACGTGGGCCGGCTATAAAGTCCATTTAACGGAAACCTGCGGGGATGATCAACCCCATCTGATTACGTAGGTAGCCACCATCGTCAGTACCGAGGGAGATTCGGCTCTTGCCGCAGATTCAGCAGGGCTTGGCGGCTACGTCGCTGCTACCGTCTCAGCAATTGGTCGATACTGGCTATGTGAGCGCGGATCGTCCAGAGTCAGCAAATCCATCAGGTGTATTTGGTAGGGCCCGCTCGCAAAGACCAGAAATGGCAGGCGCTAGCGGGCAAGGGTATGCCGCAGCAGATTTCAACGTAGATTGGGAGAAGCAACAAGCCACTTGTCCCCAAGGCCATACGTCTCACTCCTGGTTCCATACGAGGGAAAACGGCCAGCCCCGCGTGTTTATCAAGTTCTCGCGCAAGCAGTAGGGGCCCTGCCCCGTTCGCGGGCAGTGTACGCGCATGAACCGCCGAGGCATTAAGCTGCGAGCCGACGCCCTCAACCCTTGCAAGCGGCCCGAGCGCGCGACAGTCAGGCGAACTGGCCCCTGCTTTACAATCAGCGAGCGGGGATTGAAGGTACTATTTCGCAAGGGGTCCGAGGCTTTGGCCTGCGCCGTTCGCGCTACGTGAGCCTAGCCAAAACCCACGCCCAGCACCTATTTATCGCCACGGTGATGAACCTGTGGCGTCTCGTTAACTGGATAAACGGAGTGCCGTTAGCCTAGACCCGTCAGGCCACTTTCGAACGATTGGTTCCTTCCGCAAGGGCTTAAAAACGAATTCGCCAACAGTATCCTCGTATGATTGGTATGCCTCTCAAAGTGAGGTAGCCGGAACAGGAAACGAGGGCACCACCAATTACTAAACGCGGCGCTGTGGCGTTGACGTTGCGCGTTAGAAACGGTGTCTCGTTTCCCTTTTGCCTGAAGACTGCACAGTATGGAGGGAGCCCCCTTTCAGGGAGGGCATCCCGCATTTGTACGAGGAGAGTTACGGCAAAGGCCTGCCTGGCGGATGGTTTCACCCTAACCACTAGGTCCCATGCCCCCCGTTAACCCCGCGATTGCCCCGCTCAAGTGCGTAGTAGGCATCGACATTGCCAAAGACACCTTTGTCGCCTGCTTTGGCCAATCGCTGCCCAATCAACAGCTACTCTTCGGCAAAGAGGTGACTTACAATAATACGCTGAGTGGCTTCGCCGCGCTGCTTAGTTGGGTGAGCCGACAGCAGGCGACGGCGGCTCCTCTGTGGTTTGTGGTCGAGGCGACAGGCGTCTACTACGAAGAGCTGGCCTATTTCCTGGCCGATAAACAACACTTGCTCAGCGTCCTGCTCCCCAACAAGGTCAAGCATTTTGCCCGTAGCACGGAACTCAAGAGCAAAACGGACCAGCTCGATGCCCGCCTACTGTGCCGTCTGGGTCTGGAGCGGGCCCTACCCGCCTGGCAACCACCCACGCCAGCCCTGCGTCAACTGCGCGCCTTAGCGCGCGAACGACAGGTGCTGACCCGCCAGGGAGCCCAACTCAAGACGCGCGCCCATGCCTACCAGTATAGTTACCAGCCCGATAGCCGGACGCTGGCCCGGCTGGCCGTGCAGCAACAGTTGGTCCTGCAACAGCTTCAGGCTATTGACCAGGATGTGGCCCTGTTGCTGAAAGCCGAGCCGGAGCTGGCCCGCAAACTGGCCCACCTGACTAGCGTGCCGGGCATTGGCTTGACCACGGCCATCGTGGTGGTCGCCGAAACCAATGGCTTCTACTGGTCGACAACGAGCGGCAGCTCGCTTCCTATGCGGGCTTAGACGTGGTACAACGCCAAAGCGGACTCTCTACCCAAGCCACGCGCATCTCGCGGCGGGGCAATGTGCGCCTACGCACGGCCTTGTACTTGCCGGCGGTCAGTAGTTTACGCCATAATCCGCAGCAGAAGGCCTTCTACGCGCGCCTACGAGCACGCCAGCCCAGTGGCAAGCCGGGCGTCATTGCCGTGATGCGCAAGCTGCTGCTGCTTTGCTATTCCCTCTGGAAGAACGACTGTCCGTATGACCCGCACTATCACCCAGCCCACCTGGCCGAAAAAGAAGTAGCCCCGACCACCTAAATGGGCCGAGGCTACACAGGATGAACCCGAAAGCTCTCCTTTAGAAGTCCTAAAGTAAAAAAAATCTGGCCCGAAGGGCAACCCTTTTAACACAGTATCTTGCTGCATGAAAGATTTTGTTGTGCGCTACGCCCTGCGGGGCGTGGTAGCGGGTTTGCTGCTAGCCCCTTCCTTCGCTGCACAGGCCCAGGCCCGGCAGGAAATGCTGCTAACCAGTGACTGGAAATTCAGCAAAGGTGACGTTCCCAACGCGGCTGACCCCGCCTTCAAGGATACCAAATGGCAGACCGTACGCATCCCCCACGACTGGGCCATTTACGGCCCGTT
>Ga0210040_10005925_pt1 | contig 15406 bp, 15 predicted proteins | sample CryGeyCG12114_NA_FD_185462 | JGI IMG/M metagenome (GOLD analysis project Ga0210040, IMG submission 185462) | Groundwater microbial communities from aquifer - Crystal Geyser CG19_WC_8/21/14_NA (SPAdes) (version 2) | ecosystem: Environmental > Aquatic > Deep subsurface > Groundwater | place: USA... | reverse complement strand
GGCCCGGATGTGCGCCCGCTCGCCCTGCGGCCCCATGAGGCACAGCAGCTCCGCCGGCTCGGTGCCGGAGCTGGCCAGCGCGTGCGGCGTGCGGGTGTCGAACTCGGCCACCTCGCCGGAGACCATCGACAGGTCGTGCTCGCCGAGCAGCAGCCGCACCCGACCGGACAGCACGTAGACCCACTCGTAGCCCTCGTGGGTCTTCTGCTCCACGTCGCCGCCGGGCCACCCCGCGGGCAGCACCATCTTGAACGCCTGGATGCCACCGGGCCGCCTGGTCAGCGGCAGCAGCGTCATGCCGTTGCGCACGACGGCCCGCGCGTGGATGCGGGGGTCGCCGGTCTCGGGGGCGTCCACGAGCTCGTCCAGCGGCACCTGGTGCACGCGCGCCAGCGGCAGGAGCAGCTCCAGCGTCGGGCGCCGCTGGCCGGACTCCAGGCGCGAGAGCGTGCTGACCGAGACGCCGGTCGCCGCGCTCACCTCCGCCAGCGTCGCCCCCCGCTCCAGGCGCAGGGCGCGCAGCCGCGCGCCGACGCCGGCCAGCACGCCCTCCACCACCGGGTCTCCTGCCTCGCTCATGCCGACCAGTTTGCCGTTCCAGCAACGGCAGTTGTCAAGACGGCCAGCACGAGGGCACCGTCGGAGACGAGCGGACGCCGTCCGGCCACCGCTCGACGAGACGAGGAGGAGCCGTGGGAGCACAGCAGGTGCAGGAGGCCTACGACGTGGTGGTCGTCGGCGGGGGCGCCGCGGGGCTGAGCGGGGCGGTGGCGCTGTCCCGGGCGCGCCGGTCGGTGCTGGTGGTGGACGCCGGCGAGCCGCGCAACGCCCCGGCGGACGGTGTGCACAACTACCTGGGCCGTGAGGGGACGCCGCCTGCGGAGCTCCTCTCGGCCGGACGCCGGGACGTCGTCGGCTACGGCGGGCAGGTCGTGGACGGCCGCGTGGCCTCGGCGACCCCGTCGCCCGGGGCCGGCGCCGGCTTCCGCGTCGTGCTGGACGACGGCCGGGCGATCACCGCGCGCCGGCTCCTCGTGGCCACGGGAGTCGTGGACGAGCTGCCGGACGTCCCGGGCGTCGCGGAGCTGTGGGGCACCGACGTCCTGCACTGCCCGTACTGCCACGGGTGGGAGGTGCGCGAGCAGGGCGTCGGCGTGCTGGGGAGCGGTCCGCTGTCGGTGCACCAGGCGCTCATGTGGCGCGCGTGGTGCGAGGACGTGACCCTCTTCCTGGGCACCGCGCCCGAGCCCACCGAGGAGCAGTGGGAGCAGCTGGCCGCGCGCGGCGTCGCCGTCGTGGACGGCGAGGTCACCGGGCTGGAGACCACCGGGGGCCGCCTGTCGGGCGTGCGCCTCGCGAGCGGGCGGGTGGTGCCCCGCCAGGCGCTCGTGGTCGCCACCCGCGCCGTGGCGCGCGCGCCCGGGGGCCTGGGGCTGGAGACCGAGGACGTCGCGGTGGGCGGGCACTCGATGGGCCGCCGGGTCGTCGCCGGGCCCGACGGGGCGACGTCCGTGCCGGGAGTGCGGGTCGTGGGCAACGCCGGTGACCTGCGCGCCCAGGTGGTCTCCGCCGCCGCCGCCGGGCTGGCCGCGGCGGTCGCCACCAACGCCGAGCTCATCGCGGAGGACACCGGCCGGGCCGTGGCCAGCGCGCGCAGCCGGACGGTCGCCGGCGTCTTCTCCGGCGCGAGCGAGGCCGAGGTCTCCGCACGGGTGCTCGGCGTCCGCCACGGGCTGGAGGACGTGGCCCGGTGAAGCCCCTGGGGCGGTCGAGGGGCCCGGCGGCGTGCGGGCGCGGGCGCCCTGCCCGATGCTGTCGATCATGACCGACCCCGAGGGCCCGGACGCCGCGAGGCCGCGGCGCACCAGCACCCTGGCCCGCCTGCGCACGGCCCTGCCCGTGCTCGGGCCCAGCGAGCGGCGCGTGGTCGAGGTGCTCGTCGAGCACCGAGCGGAGGTCGTCGAGTGGTCCGCGGCCGAGGTGGCCGCCGCGGCGCAGACCTCCCCCGCCACGGTCATCCGGGCGTGCCAGAGCGTCGGCTTCCGGGGCTTCCAGCACCTGCGCCTGGAGCTCGCGCGCAGCGCGCCGGAGGCTCCCGCACCGGGCTCGGACCCCCTGGCGCAGCTCGTCGGCGAAGCCGTGGACGTGCTGGGCGTGGCCCGCGACAGCCTGGACGCCGAGGCGTTCGAGCGCGCGGTCCGGGCGCTGGTGGGCGCGCCGCGCGTGGTGCTCGTGGGGTCCGGGTTCTCCGCGCCACCGGTGCTCGACGCCTCGATGCGCTTCGCCACCGCGGGCCGCCCGGTCGAGGCCCCGGGCGACGTGCTGGCGCAGCAGTTCGCGGCCCGCTCCCTCGGGCCCGCGGACGTGTGCCTGGCGGTCAGCTACTCCGGCGCGAACGCCCACACGCTGGCGGCCTGCGCCGCCGCGCGCGAGGGCGGGGCCACGGTGGTCGCCGTCACGAGCTTCGCCCGCTCGCCCCTGGCCCGGGTGACCGACGTCGCGCTGGTCACCGGGGCGGTGGGCCAGGCGCACGACGTCGACCCGGCGCTCAGCCGCCTGGGCCACTCCCTCGTCCTGCACGCGCTCGCCGAGCGCCTCCTCGCCGCGGGCCCGCACCGGCCGGGGACGAGCGACCGCATGCGCGGCGTCGTGGCCGACGCCCTCTCGGACGGGTGAGGACCTTCTCGACCGGTTCACCCGGCGTTCGGACGGACGTCGGCTGCGGCTCACCTCACCCCCGGACCCTCCTGTTCGTAAGCGCGTTACACAACGCATGGAACGACGGAACAGGAGGGGTCGATGAGCGCGCCCATCGTCGACGGGACGTTCAACCTGCGCGCCCTCCCCGACGCCGCCGGCCGCCCCTGGCTCTACCGCTCCGCCACCCTCGACGCGCTGACCCCGCGCGGCGTCGAGCAGCTGCGCGACCAGGGCGTGCAGCTCGTCGTGGACCTGCGCGAGGGCAGCGAGCGCGGCAGCGCGAGCCAGGCCCACGGGCTGCCCGTGCGGCACGTGCCGATCTACCGCAGCCCGCAGGGCCCCCCGCAGACGGGCTCGATCACCGAGGTCTACCGCAGCATCCTCGCCGAGCGCGGCGCCGCGCTGGCCGAGGCGGTGACCGCCGTCGCCCAGTCCCCCGGGCCCGTCCTCGTCCACTGCACGGCCGGCAAGGACCGCACCGGCCTCGTGGTCGCCCTCGCGCTCAGCGCGGCCGGGGTGCCCGAGGACGCCGTCCTGGACGACTACGCCCTCTCCGGCCCGCAGGTGGCCGAGCACCGCTCCGAGGCCGTCGCCCTGACGCTCGCCGCGCTGGCGCTGACCACCGACGAGCAGCGCGACGCCACCCGGCTGCACCTGGAGAGCCCCGCCTCCGTGCTGGCGCAGGCGCTGGACCGGGTCGCCGCCCGGGGCGGCGCCGCCCGCTACCTGCTCGACCACGGCCTCGCGGCGCAGGACCTCGCGCTCCTGCGGCGCCGGTTCTGGGGGCCCCGATGAGCGCCGCGCGGCGGCGGGACACGATCCTGCACCTCAGCGACGTGCACGCCACCCGCGGTGAGCTGCTGTACGGCCAGGTCGACGGCCTCGCCCGGCTCGACGAGGTCGGCGACTACGTGGTCGCGGCCGGCCTCACCCCCGAGGCGGTCGTCGTGACCGGCGACCTCATCGAGCGGGGGCACGCCGACGCCTACCCCGAGCTGGCGCAGGCGCTGGCGCGGCTGGGCTCGCGCGTGCGCGCCCCGGTCCTGACCATCCTCGGCAACCACGACGAGCCGGGGCCGGCCGCGGCGCTGCCGGGCCACGACGGGCACGCGGGGCGCCACCACCGCACCGCGCACGTCGGCGGCCTGCGCCTGGTGCTCCTGGACTCCTCCCGCGGCGCCCTCGGCCCCGACCAGCTGGCCTGGCTGCGCGAGGAGCTGCGAGAGCCGTTCGGCCGCGGGACGGTGCTGGCCCTGCACCACCCGCCGGTGCCCTCCCCGCTGCCGGCGCTGGCCAGGGCCTGCCTGGCCGACGCCGCCGACCTCGCCGGGGTGCTCGCCGGCAGCGACGTCCGGCTGGTCCTGGCCGGGCACTACCACCACGCGATGAGCGCCACCTTCGCCGGCGTGCCCGTCGCCGTGGGGCCCTCGCTGGCCTACCAGCAGGTCATGAACGCCGGTCCGGGCCGCGTCAGCGGCTACGACCGGCCGATGTTCTCCCTCGTCCACGTCACCGACGACGCGATCACCTGCGCGCCCGTGCCCATCGGCGCCCCCGTCCCGCTCTTCTCCCAGCCCGTTCCCCTCCCAGCCTCCTGAGGACGTCATGACCCGTCTCGCCCCTGCCCCCAGCCTCGCCCTGCTCGTCGCCCTCGGGCTCGGCCTCAGCGCCTGCTCGAGCAGCAGCACCAGCTCCGCCGCGCAGACCAGCGGCGGGGAGTCGGCCGGTACAGGGTGATGGTCGCGACCGCCGACGACGCGACCATCACCCTGTACACCTCCGAGCCGCAGGAGAAGATCGACGCGGTCGTGGCCGCCTTCAACGAGGAGCACCCGGAGATCACCGTCGAGGTGTTCCGCGCCGGCACCGGAGACCTCACGGCGCGGATCGAGTCCGAGCGCACCAACGGCGCGGTGCAGGCCGACGTCCTGCTCGCCGCCGACGCCGCCACCTTCGAGGGCTACAAGGGCGAGGACCTCCTCGCCCCTTACACCCCCACCGAGGCCGACGCCATCAACCCCGACGTCCTCGACCCGGACGGCTTCTACGTGGGCACCCGGATCATCCCCACGGTCATCGCCTACAACACCACGATGGTCGACGAGCCCCCGACGTCGTGGCAGGACCTGACCGACCCGCAGTACGCGGGGAAGATCACGATGCCCAACCCCGACGTCTCCGGCGCCGCCGCGTACAACGCGGCCGTGTGGACGAGCACCCCCGCCCTCGGTGACCAGTGGCTGCAGGACCTGGCCGCCAACGAGCCGGTCATCGCCGAGAGCAACGGCCCGGTCGCCCAGGCCGTCGCCTCCGGCACCCAGCCGGTCGGCGTCGTCGTGGACTACCTCGTCCGCGACCTCGCCGCGGCCGGGTCGCCCATCGCGGTGTCCTACCCGAGCGAGGGCGTGCCGTTCGTGGCCCAGCCGGCCGGGATCTTCGCCGACAGCGACGAGCCCGAGGCGTCCGCGACCTTCATCGACTTCCTGGTCGGCAAGACCGGGCAGGAGCTGGCCGTGGAGCAGTCCTACCTGCCGGTGCGGGGCGACGTCGGCACCCCCGAGGGCGCGCCCGCGATGGACGACCTGGCCGTGCTCAACCCCCCGCTGGAGGAGGTCAGCGCCACCAAGGACGCGGCGGTGGCGCGCTTCGATGAGCTCTTCAGCTGACACCCTCGTGCGGGGCCCGGCCGGTGGCCGGGCCCCGCACGGGCTCGACACCGGCCGCGGCCGGCCGGACGGCGTCCTGGGCCTGCGCCTGGCGCTGTGGCTGGTCTGCGCCGGCGTCGTCCTCCTGCCCCTGGCGGTCATCGTCGCCCTGGGCCTGTCCGCCGACCGCCTCCAGCTGCTGCTGCAGGGCGACGTGCTGGAGGCGGGGCGCAACAGCCTCGTCTCCGCCCTGGTCTCCGCGGCCGGGGCGGTCGCGGTCGGCACCGCGCTGGCCCTGCTCGTCGAGCGCACCGACCTGCGCGGCCGGGGGGCCCTGCGCCTGCTGGCCCTGAGCCCGCTGCTCGTGCCGCCGTTCGTCGGCGCCATCGCCTGGATCGGCCTGGCGGGCCCGGCCAGCACCGTGAACCGCGCCTGGACCGAGGCGACCGGCGGCCCGCTGTGGGTCGTCTACGGCGGGGACGGCGTGGTCTTCCTGCTCGTGGTGCACGGCTTCCCCGTGGCGTACCTCGTCGTCGCGGCGGCGCTGCGCCGCATCCCCTCCGACCTGGAGCAGGCCGCCCGCACGAGCGGCGCCGGCCCCTGGCGCACCGTCCGGGACGTCACGCTGCCCCTGCTGCGCCCGGCCGCGCTGTCGGCGTTCACCCTCGTGGCGATCTCCAACCTCGCCGACTTCGGCATCCCCTCGATCGTCGGGCTGCCCGAGGGGTACGTCACGCTGTCGACGCTGGTCTACCGCTACCTGCAGTCCGGCACGGTGGACGCGCCGCTGGAGGTGGTCGCCACCATCGGGATGGTGCTGCTCGCACTGGCCGTGCTCGGCGTCCTCCTCGACGTGGTGGCCGGCCGCTCCCGCTGGGAGCTGGAGGCCTCCGCGACGGCGTCCGCCCCGGTCTCCCTCGGCCGCGCGCGGGCACTGGCGTCGACCGTCACCTGGGTGCTCGTCGCGGGCGTCACGCTGCTGCCGCTGTGGGCGCTGGCCACGCAGGCGCTCCTGCCGGCCCCCGGGGTGCCGCTGACCTGGGACAACCTCACCCTCGACAGCCTGACTCGCGCGCTGACGGCGCCCACGACCGTCACCGGTCTCCAGAACTCCCTGTGGCTGTCGCTGCTGGCCGGCGTGGTCTGCGCCGCGGTGGGGCTGGCGATCGCGACCCTGGTCACCCGCACGCGCTCGCGCGACAACGGCGCCCTGCGCGCGGTGGCGATGCTCCCCCAGGCCATCCCTGGCCTGGTGATCGCCGTCGGCTGGCTCGTGCTGGCCCCGCGCATCGGGCTGTTCAACACCCCGTGGCTGATCCTGGCCGCCTACGTGACGGCGTTCGTCGCCCTGGTGGTGCAGACCGTGTCCGCACCCCTGCGGGCGACGCCGCTGACGGCGGAGGAGGCCGCGCGCGTCGCCGGCGCCTCGCGCCTGCGGGCCTTCGTCGACGTCTCCGCGCGGATGGCCCTGCCGGCCGCCACGACCGGTGGCGTCCTCGTCGTCCTCACCGCCGTGCGCGAGCTGACCATCTCCGCGCTGCTGCTCTCGCCCGGCTCCCAGACGCTGGGCGTGGCCATCTTCAACCTCCAGCAGGCCGGCGCCTACAACGCGGCGTCGGCGCTGTCGCTCCTGGTGACCATCGTCGGCCTGGCCGGCGCCCGCCTGGCCGCCCGCCAGGCGGCCTGACCCTCCTCGTCCCCCGCTCGCCCCTCCTCGTCCCCGCTCACCCCGACCCCGGGAGGAACCCCGTGTCCAGCGTCTCGTTCTCCGCGGTGGGCCTCGTCTACCCCGGCGGCGCTCCCGGTCTCACCGACATCGACCTCGAGATCGCCGACGGGGAGTTCCTGGCCCTGGTCGGTCCGTCCGGCTCCGGGAAGACCACGCTGCTTCGCACCCTGGCCGGCTTCCTGGCCCCCACCAGCGGCACCCTGCGCATCGGAGGCCAGGTCGTGGCCGACGGCACCCGCAGCACCCCGCCCGAGGACCGGCGCCTGGGCATGGTCTTCCAGCAGCACGCCATCTGGCCGCACTGGAGCGTGGGGCGCAACGTCGAGTACCCGCTGCGCCTGGCCGGGACCGCACGCCGCGAGCGCACCGCCCGGGTGCGCGAGGTGCTGGACCTGGTCGGCCTTGGCGGCCTGGAGGCGCGGAACCCGGCCACCCTCTCGGGGGGCCAGCGCCAGCGGGTGGCCCTGGCCCGCGCCCTGGCCGCGCGACCGCGCCTGCTGCTGCTGGACGAGGCCCTCTCGGCGCTGGACGAGCCGCTGCGCGACCGCCTGCGCCTGGAGCTGCGCGCCCTGACCGCCTCGATGGGCCTGACGGTCCTGCACGTCACCCACGACCGGGCCGAGGCGCTGGCGCTGGCCGACCGGGTCGCCGTGCTCGACGGCGGGCGGCTGCAGCAGGTGGACGCCCCGGAGGCGCTGGTGCGGCGCCCGGCGTCCGCTCTCGTGGCGCGGTTCCTGTCCGACGCCACCGTGCTGCCCGGCACCCGTGACGGCGCGGGCTTCACCGCCGACGGGCACCCGTGCCGGGTGCCGGCGCAGGCCCTGTCGGACGAGCCGGGCGGGACCGGGCGCGGCAGCCTGGCCGTGCTGCCCGACGACGTCGAGCTGCTCAGCCCCGCGGGCGCCGACCGCTCGCAGGTGGGGATCGTGGCGTCGTCCCTGTTCGGCCGCGACGCCAGCGACGTCGTGGTCACCTGGCACGGCCTGGACGTACGCTGCCGCACCCGCGGGCCCCGTCCGTCGGTGGGCGAGGCGGTGCGGGTCGGCGTGCGGCGGGCGGTCTTCTACCTGGACGTCGCGGCCGCGCGGCAGCCGGTGGCGCCCGCGACCGGGGTGCTGGCGTGAGCCGGATCGCGCTGGTGCGCCACGGGGAGACCAGCTGGAACCGCGACGGGCGGCTGCAGGGCCGCGCCGACGTGCCGCTCAACGACACCGGGCGGCGCCAGGCGGCCGAGCTGGCGCCCCTGCTGGCCGGCGGGCCGTGGCTCGTCGTCGTGAGCTCGCCGCTGGTGCGCGCAGTGGAGACCGCGCAGATCCTCGCCGCGGCGGCCGGCCTGCCGACCGGCGCGCCCGTCGACGACCTGGTCGAGCGCAGCTACGGCGAGGCCGAGGGGCTGACCGCGGCCGAGGCCGAGCAGCGGTGGCCCGACGGCGCCTGGCCGGGGCTGGAGGACCTCGACGCCCTGGCGGCGCGCGGTGCCGCGGCGCTGGAGCGGCTCGTGGACTCCCTGGCCCCCGCCGACGTCGCCGTGGTGGCCCACGGGGCGCTGATCCGCGCGGCCGCCAGCCGTCTGTGCGGCGTCCCCGTGCCGCGGATCCTCAACGGCAGCTGCACGGTGCTGGAGCACGACGGGAGCACGTGGCTGCTCCGCGGCGTGAACCTCACCACCGCGGCGTGAGCGGGAGACCGTCGACGTGCCGGTCGTGGGGGCCTGAGCCGGCCGCAGACCCCCACGACCGCCACCTCGCCGCCGGGCGCGGGGCCACGCGCGCCGCCAGACTGGCGCGGTGCCCTCTCGCCCGAGCGCCCGCAGCGGCTACCCGCGCCTCGGGGCCGCCCTCTACGACGCGCTGCTGGCGCCGGCCACGCTGAGCGTCCTGGAGCCGCTGCTCGACGACGTCGCGCGCACCGCCCCTCAGGGCGCCGCGGTCCTGGACGTCGGCTGCGGCGGCGGGCAGGTGCTCGCCGCCCTCGCCGCCCGGCGACCGGACCTGCGCCTGACCGGCGTCGACCCCACCCCGCACCTCGTGGACGCCGCGGCGCGCCGCGCGCCGAGCGCCACCGCGGTGCACGGCTCGGCCCTGGACCTGCCGCTGCCGGACGCCTCCGTCGACGTCGTGCTGGCGCCGTTCAGCCTCAAGGAGTGGCCCGACCGGGCGCGCGGGGTGGCCGAGTGCGCGCGCGTGCTGCGCCCGGGCGGCCGCCTGCTCGTGGCCGAGCTGCACGCCGGCGCCCCGCGCGTGCAGTGGCAGCGCGTCATCGACCGCGGGCGCCTGCCGCACCCCCTGGCGAGCGCGTTCGTCACCGCCACGCTGCACCCGGTGGTCCGCCGGGGCGTCTCGACGACGGAGCTGGCGCGCCTGCTCGCCGCGCCGGGCCTCACCGCCGCGAGCGCCGAGGCCGACGCCGAGCTGGCCGTCGCCTGGGGCCGCGCCGAGCGCGCCGCCTGAGCTAGCGTCCCGCGCGTGAGCGAGACCGCCCCCGCCGTCGACCTGGACCGCCACGCCCACGGCTCCCCCACCGCGCGGGTGACCGTGGTCGAGCACGGCGACTTCGAGTGCCCCTACTGCGCGGCCGCCGCCCCGGTGCTGCGCCGCCTGGTCGACGGCTCCGACGGCGCCGTGCGGCTGGTCTTCCGGCACTTCCCGCTGTTCACCAAGCACCCCTTCGCGCTCACCGCGGCGCTGGCGGCGGAGGCGAGCGGCGAGCGCTTCTGGCAGATGCACGACCTGCTCTTCGCCCACCAGGACCGCCTGGGCGACGCCGACCTCGCCCGCTACGCCGACCAGGTCGGCGCCGGCGAGGTGACCGGGGAGGCCGCCCAGCGCCACCGGCCCGCCGTGGAGGCCGACTACGCCGAGGGCGTGCGCGCCGGCGTCCGCGGCACCCCCACCCTGTTCGTCGACGGGCGCCTCTACACCGGCCGCGTCGAGCTGGGCGCGCTGCGGACGGCGCTCGGCCTCACGCGCTGAGCCTCATGCGCTGAGCGTGGGGTCCCGCCAGGGCCCGGTGGGCAGCGCCGGCGGGCCGTCGTCCTCGTCGACGGTGCACAGCGGCAGGCGCTCCCCGAGCAGGCGCAGCGCCAGGGAGCCGAGCACGGCGGCCAGCAGCGAGGCCGCGAGCACGCCGATCTTGGCCTGGCTGCGCAGCGCCTCGTCCTCGAAGGCGAGGTCGGTGATGAACAGGGAGATGGTGAAGCCGATGCCGGCGAGCATCGCCCCGCCCACGAGGTGGCCGTAGCGGACCCGGCCCGGCAGGTCGCCGAGGCCGGTGCGCAGCGCGATCGCCGCGGCGCCGGAGATGCCCACCGTGTTGCCGACGACCAGCGCCAGCAGGACGCCCAGGGTCACGGAGGAGGTGGCGGCGTCGGCCAGCGCACCGGCGTCCAGCACCACCCCGGCGTTGGCGAGGCCGAACAGCGGCACCACGACGTAGGCGCTGGTGGGGTGCAGCGCGTCCTGCAGGCGGTCGCCGGCCGGCACCGTGGCCCGCGCCGCGGACGTCGCCAGCCGCACCCGCAGGGGGTCTGCGTGCTCGACCACGGCCGCGCCGTAGGCGCGCAGCCGCTCGCGCTGGGCGACGTCCACCCGCGCCGCGGGCACGAGGACGCCGACCAGCACCCCGGCCAGCGTGGGGTGGACGCCGGAGGCCAGCACCGCGCACCACAGCGCGATGCCCACGAGCACGTACGGCAGCAGCTGCCAGACGCCGGCCCAGCGCAGGAGGACGAGGACGGCGACGAGCGCGGCGCACAGCGCGAGCGCGCCGAGCGAGACGTCGTCGGTGTAGAAGACGGCCATCACGGTGACCGCGCCGATGTCGTCGACGATGGCCAGGGTCAGCAGGAACAGGCGCAGCTGGTCGGGGCAGCGGGGGCCGAACAGGGCCAGCACGCCGACGAGGAACGCGGTGTCGGTGGAGATGGGGACGCCCCAGCCGGCCATCTCCGGGCCGCTCGGGTTCAGCGCCAGGTACAGCAGCGCGGGCAGCGCGAGGCCGCCGAGCGCCCCCAGCGCGGGGACGACGACGGCCCGAGGGTCGCGCAGCTCCCCGACCGTGACCTCGCGGCTGATCTCCAGGCCGACGACGAGGAAGAACACCGCCATGGCGGCGTCGTTGACCCAGTGCCGCAGGTCGAGGGAGAGCTCCGCGTCGCCCACCCGCCAGGCGGCCTCGGTGTGCCAGAAGGCCTCGTACTCGGCGCCCGGCACGTTCGCCCAGACCAGCGCCGCGACGGTCGCGGCCAGCAGCAGCACCGCGCTGCCGGCCTCGGTGGACAGGAACTGCCGGAGCGGCTGGGACAGGAAGGGGACGGGGATGGCGATGCGCGGTGACGGCCCCGGCCGCCCGGGCAGGGACGCCGTGGTCGAGGTGCTCATGCGGGCAGGTCCGTGGTCGACGGGTCCATGATCGGCACGGGGGTGAGGCTGCCGCCTACGCGGCCACGCTGTCCATCGCCTCGGCCGTGAGGGCGACCGAGCGCAGGCGGTCGGTGGTGGTGGGCGAGCCGTGCGCGATGATCAGCTCGTCGGCGCCGGTGTGGGCGCGGAAGGCCTCCAGGTACTCGCGGACCTGCGACGGCGTCCCGGCGCCGGTGTAGGTCATCATCGAGTCGACGTGGGAGCCGGCCCCCGCGGCCAGGAACGCGTCGGCCTCCTCCTCGGAGAAGGTGCGTCCGCGCCCGAACAGCGCGGTGGCCAGGCCGCGGCGGCGGGCCTGCAGCTGCTCGCCCGCGGCGGCCTCGGTGTCGGCGGCGATGACGTTCACGGCGGCGATCGCGTACGGGGCGTCCAGCTGCAGCGAGGGCTTGAACTCGCGGCGGTAGGTCGCCAGCGCCGCCTCCAGCGCCTGCGGGGCGAAGTGCGAGGCGAAGGCGTACGGCAGGCCGAGGGCTGCGGCCAGGTGGGCGCCGAACAGGGAGGAGCCGAGGATGTACAGCGGCACGTTCGAGCCCCGGCCGGGGACGGCCTCCACGCCCGGCACGCGCGACTCGCCGGCGAGGTAGGCCTGCAGCTCCAGCACGTCCTGGGGGAAGGCCTCGGAGGCGGCGGGGTCGCGGCGCAGCGCGTAGGTGGTGTTCTGGTCCGACCCGGGGGCGCGGCCGAGGCCGAGGTCGATGCGGCCGGGGTACATGGCCTCGAGGGTGCCGAACTGCTCGGCGATCGTCAGCGGCGAGTGGTTGGGCAGCATCACGCCGCCCGCGCCGAGGCGGATCGTGGAGGTGTGGGCACCCACGTGCGCGATGAGCACGCTCGTCGCCGAGGAGGCGATGCTCGCCATGTTGTGGTGCTCGGCGTACCAGACGCGGGAGTACCCGTGCGCCTCGGCGGCCTGCGCCAGGGCGACGCTGGCAGCGATGCTGTCGCTGGCGGACTGCCCCGCGTCGATCGGGGCGAGGTCGAGGACGGACAGCGGCAGGGTCATGGCGGGCCTCTCAGGTGGACGGGGTGCACCGGCGGCAACGCCCGCAGCCCCTGATCGCTTCCACGGGTGGACGCCGGCCGCTGCGGCTGGTCCGCCGCGACACCGGTCTGCGCCATGCTGTGATCCGTGGTCACCGCGCGCCTCGACACGGCCGAGCTCGACGCGCAGGTCGTCGACGCCTTCGCGAGCGCCCTGCAGCGCGAGACGCCGCACCTGGTGGCCGACCACGACGACCTGGCGATGATGCTGGTGCGGGGCACCGGCGTCCTGGCCCGCACGCACGCGCGGATCGCCGCCGGCGGCGCGCTCCCCCGACCCGTGGCGGCACCGGTGCCGCCGTCGTCGGCGGAGGTGCCCAGCGAGGAGGTCGGGCGCCGCCGCGCGCGGGCCACCGGTGTCCTGGCCCGCACGCACGCGCGGATCGCCGCTGGCGGCGCGCTCCCCCGTCCCGTGGCGGCACCGGTGCCGCCGCCGTCGGCGGAGGTGCCCAGCGAGGAGGTCGGGCGCCGCCGCGCGCGGGCAGGCGTCCACCCCACCCAGTCGCTGAGGGCGGCCAGCTGCCTGGTGCGCGCGGCGCTGCCCCGGCTGCTCGGCCACTACCCCGACGCACCGCCGGACGTCGTCGCGCTGGCCCTGCACGCGAGCATCGACGACCTGCTGATGGCCGCGTCGGTGACGTACGTGGAGGTGCTGCTGGACCGGATCACCGAGGCGAACCTCGACGAGCGCCGCCGCGTGGCGCGCGACCTGCACGACCGCACCAGCCACGGCATCGGCGCCGCGATGCAGGGCGTCGACCTCGCCCTGCACGTGCTCTCCCGCCGCGTGGCGCGCGACCTGCACGACCGCACCAGCCACGGCATCGGCGCCGCGATGCAGGGCGTCGACCTCGCCCTGCACGTGCTCTCGCGCGGCGGGACGCCGGACGCCGAGCGGCTCACCGCCACGCGCGCGGTGCTGCTGGAGACCCTCGACGACGTCCGCGGCATGGCGACCCGGCTGCGCGACGCCGTGGGCGGGCGCGGGCTGGTGCAGGCGCTGCGCGAGCACCTGGACCACGCGGCGCCGCAGGAGGTGCGGGTCACGGTGGCGCTGGACGGCGACGACGCGGTGCTGCCCGGCTACCTCGTCGAGGAGGCGTACCTGGTGCTGCGCGAGGCGGTGCGCAACGCCCTCGCCCACGCCCGCCCGACGCGGCTCGACGTCGCGGTGTCGGTGCGCGGCGGCGTCCTGGAGGCCGTGGTCGCCGACGACGGGTCCGGCTTCGCGGTGGACGCCGTCGACCGCACCCGCACGGTGGGGCTCGCCTCGATGCGGGAGCGCGCCGAGGGCCTGGGCGGGCGGCTGGTCGTGGACGCCGCTCCCGGGCGCGGGGCGCGCGTCGTCCTCACCGTGCCGTTCGCCGGAGCGCTGGCGTGAGCGGCGAGCCAGCGTCGACCACCCCGACCCGGGTGCTGCTCGTCGACGACCACCGCATCTTCCGGGAGAGCCTGCGGGCGCTGCTGGACCTGCACGAGGACGTCGAGGTGGTCGCCGAGGCGGGCTCGGGCGAGGAGGCCGTGCGGCTCGCCGCGGGCGGCGTGGCCGACGTCGTCCTGCTCGACGTGGAGATGCCCGGGCAGTCGGTGCTCACGACGCTGGCCGACCTGCGCCGCACCGCGCCGCGCACCCGCGTCGTGGTGCTGACGATGCACGAGAACGCCTCGCTGGCGCGGCTGCTGCTCATGCAGGGCGCCTCGGCCTACCTCATCAAGACCATCGGCCACCGCGAGCTGGTGGCGGCGCTGCGCACCAGCGTCACCGGCGGGACGCCGCCCGGCTGAGCCCGCCCTGGTGCTGCGAGCCCGACAGGGCCAGGCTCCCCCCATGAGAGCAGCGATCATCGACGAGCCGGGCCAGGTGCGGGTGGGGGACGTCCCTGACCCCTCCCCAGGTCCGGGCGAGGTGCTCATCCGGGTCGGCGCCACGGGGATCTGCGGCACCGACCTGCACATCGCCGCCGGCCTGTTCCCGCCCTCGCCGTACCCGCTGGTGCCTGGGCACGAGTTCGCCGGCGAGGTCGTGGCGCTCGGCGCCGACGTGCCCGACCCGGCGCACGGCGGCGTCTCCGTCGGCGACCGCGTGGCCGTGGACCCGTCGCTGTTCTGCGGGCGCTGCCGCTTCTGCCGGGTCGGGCGCGGCAACCTGTGCCAGTTCTGGGGCGCGATCGGCGACACCGTGGACGGCGCCTTCGCCGAGCTCGTCGTGGCGCCGGTCGGCAGCTGCTACCGGATGCCCGACGACATGACCTACCGCCAGGGCGCGCTCGTGGAACCGCTGTCGTGCGCCGTCCACGGGCTGCACCGCATCGGCGCGGAGGCCGGGGAGTCCTTCCTCGTCGTCGGCGCCGGCACGATGGGTCTGCTCATCCAGCAGCTGCTGCAGCGCAGCGGCGCCCGGGTCGTGGTGGTCGACCGCAACGCCGCCCGGCTTCCGCTGGCAGAGCAGCTCGGCGCCGCCGCGACCGCCACCGACGTCGCCGACCTGGACGGCGAGCTGTTCGACGCCGCCGTCGACGTCACCGGCGCCGTGCCGGCCATCGAAGGCGCCCTGGGGGCGCTGGACCGCGGCGGGCGGATGCTCGTGTTCGGCGTGGCTCACGCCGACGCCCGCGCCGCGATCCCGCCCTTCCGCGTGTACAACGACGAGCTGACGATCATCGGCAGCATGGCGGTGCTGCACAGCTTCGGCCCGGCGCTGCAGCTGCTGGCCTCCGGCGCGGTCACCGTCGACCCGCTGCTGACGCACGCGCTGCCGCTGGAGCAGTTCAGCCAGGCGCTGGACCTCATGCGCAGCGGCGAGGGCGTCAAGGTGCAGGTCCTGCCCGGCGGCGCCGAGGGCTGACGGGTGGCACGCAGCCCGGCAAGCC
>Ga0210040_10005924_pt1 | contig 15410 bp, 4 predicted proteins | sample CryGeyCG12114_NA_FD_185462 | JGI IMG/M metagenome (GOLD analysis project Ga0210040, IMG submission 185462) | Groundwater microbial communities from aquifer - Crystal Geyser CG19_WC_8/21/14_NA (SPAdes) (version 2) | ecosystem: Environmental > Aquatic > Deep subsurface > Groundwater | place: USA... | reverse complement strand
TTGTGTTAGTAAACTCTGTTTGGAACGGGGTAAAAGTTGTGTGCGCAGTTTTCAGACAGGTTTTAGAATAACCCCAACCGTGACCAAAATGGTTTAATTTTGTAATTAAATGTTTCAATTTGAAATATTAGGGTAATTTTTTGGTCATCTGATCAGTTTACTGGAATAACTTGTAGTAGTATTATTGTTGGCGCGAAAATCAAAATGATGTTGATTGATGATTCCATTTGCGATTGCAAGTTGGTGAACAGAGAAAGACTAGCTGATGAGACTACCGAAAAACGATAAAAACCCCTAATTATTATTACTGGTTTTTTGTAATATTAATATAAATAATTCCTTATAACTCGGCTTCGTCGGCATACCCTCTTGCTGAGTTTTATTTTTAAATTACTTCTTTGTGATTCCTGTTTTTTGGATTCGGGTCCATAACTGTGAATGCGGTAGATTAATATTGCCTTTAGAAAAAAACTGAACGACTTCTCAATCGTACAATGTATATAAATTAAGGAAACGAGCAACCTACCAGCAATAGCAGTTTTTAACGAACATCAGTTGTAAACGAAAAAAACTAAAAATTTTCTCGAATTTTCTAAATTTTTTAACACCTTTTGTCAGCTGGCTAATTACCGCCCGTATGCATTATGCCTTGTGGCTCAAAAAAAAACACATAATAGAAGAAAGAACTCATTGGAGCGGCAATCAGTCGTTTGTAATTATTATGGTCCTTGTTTGCATTGGTAACTAAATGAAGGCGCGTACCGAGTGTACATTCGTCTGAATGACAAATGAGAATGCTCTGAGGGGAAATCAAACAATCATCATTATAATTTTAGCATAAGAGGACTAATGTGGAACGAGAATAACATTAAAAAAATCTATGGTCATATATAAATGATTATTGTTGTTCTACAATCATTATTGTCCATCAAAAGGTTTTCTACATACTAACTAACTAACTAAATGGTGAGAGGCTATTGTTTAATGTGTGATCAATATAAATACAGGATTTCAGTCCCACAGGAATACAGTTGGTTAGTTAGTTATAGCTAATAGCTTTAATTGCTCCTTGAGTATGAGTATGGCTTTCTTCATTAGTTGAATAATATGCCTTGGTCGCGGACAATCGCAAGTTTTGACATTATATTTGTGGGGTGTCAAAATAAGTAGTCAGTATGGAGTTGGAAAATCGCTTCCTTGTCCTTTTTATATTTCAAGCCTTATAGTTAGTCAGTTAGTTCCATATGCAGATGAGTTATTGGAGCACACTTTTGGAACGGAGATTTTACGGCATTTTAAATAGACTCATGAAAATAACCACACAATATAGCATAATGTGATAAAAAAATAAAATGCAAAAAATTTCTGGAACATTCGGTAATCACATTGAGACATAATTTTGGAAATTCCGTTATTCAACTCCCAATGCCAAAAAAATCCTACTTGTCAAAGTTTTTATTATTGGTTACAAAGAAGGTCCTTATGGAAATGTTCATGCAAAAAAAATAGTTGAAATCTCCCACTGTAAAACGGTTGCCCAGCCCTTTTGGGAGCTATAACTAATGTTTTAAGGATAAAACAGAATTATATTGAAATCATCTCCAATCCCCAATTGCCATAGATGTACAACCATTCCAATTCCAAATGCACATCCATTATGTTAAGTATGCCCATATAGCTAGCTAGCTCCCTAAATATTTAGAATATTGACTCACAACTCACTGACAAAAAGAATGCAGCTACCATGCAGTCATTAAAAATGTGCCGATATAGACAAAACGAAATTAGCTCGTCTTTCTTGAATAACACATGGGATATTAGATAGCCCGACGAAAAAACCTGAGTCAGTGGAGCTGATCAAAAAATAGGACCATATGAAAAGATGAATGTTATTTTCAAGTAGAATCTACGACTATAGCTACGAGAGTATTATTATTACTAGTGAGTGAGTGTGAAAAAAAGGCAGTGTGTAAACTGAAGATTAAGAAATGCGTTGAATAATGAGAGGATGAAGTTTCGTTTCAATCATGTGTCATCTGCTTACATGTGAGCTTTAGGTCTAATAATAATAATGCTTGGTTGGCTCTTGCATAACAACATGCTTGCTACCTGTGTGTGTGTGCAAACTGTAAATCCCTTTTCACTTTTAACTCCTCAGAATCCATAGCTTTATTGTTGTGCACTGTAGCTACTAACTAACTAACTATAGTATAGCTTGTTATTCCAAGGCTCATCTGCTTCTGTCTTGCAATACACCCATTTTACAATATGTGCAATATGTTTGGTAGAAAATCATTTTTTTTATCTTGGACTACCATGCAATTATTATTGGTGATCGATTAGGGATTCACCAGAACGTCAAAAATAATTGCATCTTCTGCTAATGCGAGGGAATAATATGGAATTTTGCTAGCATTCATTGGTTGAAAACCAGTTACAAATGGGGTTTCATTATGTGATTTACGCCTTAAGTTTATTTTTCAATGTTTGGCAACATACAGGTATAAAAATACAGTCCGTAATTGTCATAGATGATAGAAAAAACTTGTGGCTTTCCAAATAAATGTCTTATTGGAAAACTTGTCAGAAAATGCAGCTTGATTTGATGGATGAATTATTGTGTGCATGTAGAGTACATACGGAGCACTTTCTAGGTTATTGAATGGCTTGAACACCTCACATAAAAATAGTGGAAAAATTTTATAAAACGGTAGCAGAGAGTCAGGGAGCAGATACTTGGGGCTCAAGAGTTAGTCTATAGTTAGATAGACGACAAACTTCTCATTGAAAGCTGTCCCAAATGAATTCAAATGTATATTGGGATACACCTAGGCCAGGAAAATATTTTCTAAAACCATCTCACAGTTGAGAAAATGAAATAAAACTTTTCGATTGTACAATTCACCGATCCCATATGGCACCTTAAAGGTTCAAAAGGAACCCTTGTTAAAAATCTTGGCTCGTCATCTCAACTTGCATACATACGTCAAGTGCTAAATAGCAACACTTGAGTTAATCGTTTTCAAGTGGCCACAAAATCAACTTGTTGGACTTATGCCAGCAAAAAATATGAGATTATATCATCCAGTACAATGAAAGAATGTAAAGGAGCGAAAAAAGTGCGTGGCTCACAATGGGGACAAAATTTTCGCAACTCATCGGCAAATATGAAACATAATTTTCCATGTTATATTATGAATTGAATCATTTCACAAGAATCCCTAACCAAATATTATATGGTGCGGAGCAACTAACTGCATGCCCAAAAAATTGCTATGATGCTACAATGAACACTCATTAAATGGTCTTAATGGTAACATTAGTTTCTTACTCTGGTTTTAATCATAGTGATTAGCATTTGCGAGGAAATTGAATTGCACAGTTTACCACTGTAGTAGTTATTACTGTTATTAAGAATAGGTAGGACCTGTGAAAAGCTCACTTTTATTTACATGCCTGCCGCACCATTATGTGTGAGTGGATTACAAATATAAAGACCGATGTACACCTAGCCATTTTTGTACTGACTCTCACTATAAAAAAGATAATTTTTCACTACTTTAGAGTGTGAGCTATGAAATTTTCAGCGCTTTAGAATGCAAGCTATTAGAATTTGGAGTGTTTTAGATTTAGACTATGCAATTTTTCCGTGCTTTCGAGTCTATGTGAGCTCACAGTCAGTCAGAGTCATAAGTTTTGCAAGACAAAGACCAGACGAGGCACTTTAAAAGTAGCCATTGTAAGGAAAAGACTTACCAGCGGGAAAAGTAATGGGACACATGTATTTTTCATGTCCACTCGTCCCTTCCCATTCATTTATTGTTTTGGAGTTTCCCTCTACAACATTTCTTTGATTTCATCACATGAGGAATAGATTCGATGATAGACTTAAATGTGTGACTCCTTTGTCCTACTAATTTGTCCAATCCTCTTTATATTTGTGTTCCCCAGCAAAGCCCAAAGTATTAATTAATTTTTATGCAGTGTCCACTACAACCGTGGCTAGTTAGTTAGTTGGTTAGTGATGTCTTGTGTAGATAATTTATTTCTTTTTCAACTGGGCTCATGTCTCTGCCCTGTTCGTTCATTGCGCAGATAATAATACACTTTTACCTGACCAATGATCAATTTAGAAAGGACCGCCGGAATTATGTTGCTTCATGCTAACCAGATTTAATCACTCTCTCAAAGGCAGACACATTTTGTTTCCAATCTATGTTTACCTCACCGATTTTCGTGATCTTAGGCTCTCAGGCATCGTAGTTATGTATGCATGAACAGAAAACACACAGATTTCACTATATTTGGCCCTCATTAGCATTCTTAAAATATGGTCCCAACCAACTTTTAGTTGAATTTCCAAAAATCGGACTACAGATTCGTAAAATTTAAAAAAAAACCTATTTTTCAAGGACTTTACGGTTATAGTACTGCTTTGATGCCGAATGTAGCTCAAAAACTAAAGACTAAATAATAGAAATATTTAATTTAGAATTTTCTACACTTGATGGTGTCATATAGTCGCAATTTCTTTCCTATGCATTATTTAGTTTGTTGTTAATTGAAACAAATTCAACTGGAAAACTCATAGTCACTCCATGGAATGATTTTAAAGCTGATCGTTTCCATATTAACTAAGTATGGGGTAGGATGGATAAGGCAGTGCTAACTAACTGACCATGTGGCTAACTATATGTAGTGCTGCAACAATGTAAGCTCAAAAATAACAGGAGCCAGATTATAAGACGTGACTATGTTATGGCCCTCTGTTTGTTCGTTTGTTGTCTTGCCCAAGTCTATTGAGGTGTCAAAGGAAAAAGTTGAATCACTATTACCAAGTTTGGACGTCCATCATAAATACCAAGATTTCCGTAGTTGTCACTGCTGCACAATCTATGTCTCTCTTCCCACACGAACTGAACTCGTAAACAAAAATATCTAATGCATAAATAGATCCCCTAATTGTTTTATGCTAGCATAAATATAACGCATCAACTACATTTAGCTATATAGACTCGGATTTTCAGGAATTTCAGAGCAGTTATTACTAGATGCCAAAAATTCTAAAATTTTCAGTGTAAATAAGTTGCAGTTTGGATTAAAAATGCAAAAAATCTACGCTTCGGAATTTTTCTAAAGAATTTATTATGTGTGTGTCCATTTTTTAAACACGAAAAAAAGATAGTGGGGAGTGTGCATCGTTTTCGATCAAAACATGACTGTGCACCTCACCACTATTGTTAGCCTCGTGAAAATATACAAGAATAGCATTTCCTTCCGTTCATATTTTGTAACAGTACCCCGCAATTTGATAAAAATCACGAGATCATTATGACGACACACTGTCTGTGAGAATGAACGATTCGCTTTTCCCCTATTGTGCACAAACTAAAGCCCTTAAACGAAAAGTTAAAATTAAATGTAAATTACTATCCCCTACAGATGACTATTTTTGTCCACCATTTGTCACCAAATTTTCTACATGCTTAAATGCAGCTTATCTGATAATACTCCCATTGAGTAACTTGCAAACTATAACCACCCCATTTGGGCAGAGGACATGATAAAAACTGTACAAGTGAGTTGATAGAATCTTCTTTATCTTTGCAATAATATCGCCTTTTCACAATCCAGATAGCTCCTAATAGCAATTCTGACAACTGGCTTGGCTTGGCTAGCTAACTACCTAACCACGTTTAGTGAATGCGGAATTGAGTTGTCATCGGCCAGTACTCAATATGGAAGGAAATTAGTGGAAGTAAAAAATGATGGCCACCAATCTCTGGATCATTCCAATAGTACAAAGTGGGTTCATCAATCATACTATATGATGAAAATTTGAACCCACTGATATAATCGTCGTAACGTCCATCCCAATCACCATTCAAATTCATCCATTCATTATGACACCCATTATTCAAAATGATGATCACAATCGTCATAATTTGCCAGATCTACAGTCAAACTAACTAATCGTATTGGTGAATACAATTTATTGATCCCCGTTATCCTATTCCAATAATACCCAATTCCCAATCAGTCGCGAAGATATCTATTAACTTGCAGCACAATATTACACAAATTAGAAACCTCACATAGGGACTCAAGTGGAGAGTGAGAAACCATGGTGTGGCCCCAATGCTGGTAAAAACCTGAATGAAGGGAGGCAAATGAAATTCATCGATAAATGAAGTAAATTTTGGAAGGGACTGCAATAACATTTGGCGCACGGCATAACCTTAAGAGGGGCAATATATGGGATTTTGTAATCGAAACAAATTAGTTAGTTGGCTAATAAATTAGAGCTAATGAGTGATTAAGGTTATGAAGATAGGTTACGTAGTTGTATAATTTAATTGGTATGTAGATTGAGCCGGGGTTTGAATTGTTACCTTGTAACCAATAAAAAGTGTGATGAAGTTTTTTTCTTCTCTTGAGGCCAATATTTGGAACGCAAATTGATGCTAATTAGATGAGTCTACAGGTGAGGAGGAGTAGACAAGAATTTTTTTGAATTGAGGCCAGTGACATTTGGGGATGCAGTTTATGATGTGAGCCCACGTAGGAGCAATGTGGTGCAGTAATTAGAGTGCAGGCAAATACACTTCCACTTTTATTTGCCCATTGTGTGTGTAAGTTGGCCGCTCATGGATCATTTTAGCATGTGGAGTTGGTATTATGCACCAGACATTAATTAATAACGACTTGAAGCCGAAAGACAAATAAATAACATGGGTCTGCGATCACAAATATTAGCCGAGTACGCCACTCATTTTTTATTTGAAGGCTGTTTTTAGCTGTCGTAGCATGGGAAGTCATGCTGAATGAATGATACTTATTTTTTTCATACTATGTTGCATGCCATTTGACAAAATATCCAATTTGAGGCCTGCTTTTAATAAAACTGCTTGCTCTATGTCACAATGCCTCCTCGTATACATTGGCATTCTCTCGCGTCATGTAGACATTATCCAGTGCCTCAGACAACTTTTAATTTCGCATTTTAGCGATCACCACCGTAAATGCTCGAGTATGGTCGGTTGGATGGAGGCATTCAATGACGAGCAAAATCCTTTCACTCTTTCAAATTGACTGGGGCAAACGTCCAAGCACTACATAAAAAATCCATTTTATGACGTACTAATGACTTGGACTGCAGGTACAACATTAGTATTCCATGAAATAACTTTCATGGGCCTCACACACAGTGTGCATAGGCCATATGAGGGAATAATAAAAAACAACAATGCACACAGAGCATCGGGATGTAGTACAGTAATGTAACACGTGTTGGATTATTCATGGACTCTCGTTTCTGCAAGTTTTTCTTACCTTAGCCCATGGATTCACAGACATGTTGATTGTTACCTAATGCAAAGTTTGCAGAAAGTGGCAACTTGACCAATAAAAGTCTTGTGTTGTGTACTATAGTAATTATGACTATGTATGACAAGAGGGGATGAGTGCATGTGTTCATTTATACATATGGATTGGGAAACTGATGTGTAAAAAAATAATGGGAAGGACCGCCAAGTTTATGCTTTTCCTCACCTCCATATTATGCATGTGGCCATCCAATTGTTTATATTTATTTATTTATTTGTGTGCTCACATAATAATGTATGTAGAGAGCTACGGGGGTAAGAACTAAACACAGGACCAGCCATAACTGATACAATCAACTAACTAACTAGCTATAAGCACCAGAGTCATATGAGAAAGTGAACTCTGTTATTTGTATCTTCTCTATTGTCTGGGCCAACTTGGTAATAGATATAGAGCCATGGTACTCCTCCCTGTTTTACTAGGATTATGGTAACTCTCCACGTAATAATAATAACAATAATAATCATGATAATCAGGAGGTGACACAACCTGGTTCAGGGTTTATAAGCAACCAGTTGACTCTTGGTCATCATCAGTTAGCCATTGTCTTCTCAATAAGTCAAGTGGTCAGCCAAACCACTCGAAAAAATCAACCCAACCTACAAAACTGATCTTTTTCTTTCACCTCTGAAGATAGTTTCAGTTCCTGTGCTCATTTCGGTTTTCTCCCTCTGTTTTACTACACTGGAGTCAGCAAGGATGAGGGCTACCCTAGTTTTTGGACTGGTAATTATATCATCAACACAATTTACATATACATTCTTCAATCGAATCTCAAAGTGCCTCAAAACGAAGGCTAGAATGCGCAATCCACGCCTTCCTTTCGTTGAGTTTTGGCGCCAGGCCAAACCACCACCCATAGAGTAACAATGCTTCCATTTTTCCAGGTATGCATTGGAGTTGCTGCAGGACTACCCCAATACGGAGCCCCAAATGCGCAACCACAAACCTACCCGGCAACTGGAACTTCACAATCTTGCTGTAATAACCCAGCACCCGCTCCTGCCGCCCAGGTTAGTCAAAACCCAACGCCCTCCAATAGTTTACAACAGCAAGGCCCACAACCCGAAGTAATCGGTACAAGTGCCTCCTTTGGTTCCGATTCATTTGCTCAGCAGCCGCAGCAATTTTCTGCCTCAGGCAGTAGTAGCAGCAGCAGCAGTACCGGAAGCGGATTTGGAGGCGGCGGCCAACAAGGCGGTAATTTGCAAGCAGAATGCCGAAAACAGGAAATTTCTCCAGGCCAATTCAAATTCGTTTGTGACGGGGTCCGCCAGGAAGCTATTACATTGAGAGCAGAACACATCCTCTGGTTGACTTCAGATGGTGCTGGAGCCAAAGTTGTGGACATTGAAGTACCTAACTACAAAATCGAAGAGCTTATCAAGGCAGGATATAAAAGTGCTCCCGGCGGTGACACCAAGATTAATGTATTGCTCAAGAGACCACAACAATCCGCTGAGGCTGAGGTGGATCTCGGCAAAAATCAAGATGGGAACACCCAGGTCAATTTACAATATGAAGCTCCTACCAAAGAATTGGTTCATTTCCCTAATGACAAACAATATACTCCATTGCGAGGACCAATTTTGCCACCTGCAAACGGCGCCAATCCTACTAGTGCCATTGGTAGTGGCCGTTATCAACGCGGTGTTCCATATTCCCGGCCAATTATCCGGTATTAGGAAATGGCGGGCCTTTTCTATCGATCTTAACTGAAAACGCAAGGTTACCATATGGCTCTTTGGGCTGCTCAATGGTTGAACTAGACTTGAGCTTTTTATGTTTTTCCTATTTTGATGATGCCTTTCTTCTCTCTTGCTATTCTAGACATATGTAGTAATGTTCTCACATATCTATATATGATTGATCTATACATTTTATAATTTTCCTCTTCCATTTCCTAATGCTGCCTGTGTACCTGTCTATGATGAGAATCTTTGTAGACTCATGATGATGATGCGCACATATTTTGTAAGAATAATGTACATGGCGAATAAAAAATGTTTGCACGACCAAATAATTAAAAAACATGGTTTATTTTATTATTAGTATCATTGCATTGATAGTCCCATTCTTACGTTTGTTTTTACCCGTGTGCATATTTTTAGTAACAATGAGGAAAGGGAACAACTAATAATCACCACTTTTATTACAACTCGCATCAATACTATATTGGTAAATTTATTGCACAAGTGTCATTTTTTTGTACAATCGATTGTCCGGTACGTTTTGTATCCACTAACTATATACACATGTGGCAATAACTCCTATTTATATAAGAAAATTTGTTTTTGCATTCATTAGAATTTGGGACTCAAGAGTCATCATCAATTCCTCTTCATGCAGCAATCTTTTCCGCCCGCCACTCACTTTACACTTTTTCGATCACTGTGTAGTCTGTACAAGTTTGTATAAAGCTTTGGGTTTTATATGTACAAATGTGTATCTAATGACTGTTCTTTTTCACTGGCTTGGAAGAGGAAAAAAGCTAGTCTTGATGATCACTACATAATAATAATAATAATAATAAGTTAAGGACGAACTATATATTCGTTTGTGAACATAAAAAGCATTATATGCATTATAAAGTTAATGGTGTGCACGAATTTTTTGACATATGCACAGTATAGAGTCAGAGTCACCATTCCATACAGTAGAGTTATATAGTTTTATAACAAAAGGGACAAAAAATGCATGCATATTCGTGTCACTGACTAAACGGAGGGGAAAGAGGAATTAATTTTTTGTCTGCAAAGGCAGATAAAAATAATCATAAAAACGGAAGAACAAGATATTAAACACGGTAAGTTAATTCACATTGCCACTCCTCTGTTGTTGGCATCTCGCAATAGTTTCCTTCACAAAAATATTACATATTTAATGCCCATTCATTATTTTATGCATTCAAGTCCATCCTTTGAAAGATGGAAAAGTTACAAACAATGGACAATACCAATGTTTGCACCTTGCTGACTCTTTTGGCATTCACAGTGGTCAACCTGAAAGTTGGTTGGTTAGTTGCTATATATTTACTTACTTACTTACTAACTAACTAACTAACTAATAATAATAATTATGAGATTTTCATTATTTCTATAGGGTTCTGCATCCCGCCACGGAAATGTCAAAACAAACGTAAAATACTTAAAAAATCCATCAATTAGTTTTACCTTCCTCCGCAACGTACCATATAAAGTCTTGGGAATCAGTAAAAGTATTTTATTGACATGGACTCGTTTTCAGTTCCAAAAACTTATATTATCTGCAACTATGATCTTCCAGTGTTATTTCGGCTTCATAAATTACATCCACAAAGAAGAAGTATATGATAGGTAATAGTGCAGCTTAATTGAACTAAAAAATTTAAATTGTACAGCTTCTTAAGTAAACCCGAACACAGGTATGTATGCACAAATACTATAAGATTGCCTGGTCCATTAAAAACACATTATCATTCTATAATGATCCTCAATTTGATCCGAAAGATGACTGACAAGCTAGATCCCACCCTCAAAAAAATTCTTTTCCATTTCAATCCGGATGTACAAGAAACAAACTAAACTCTTGAATTTGAGCATCATGAGCTATAATGTAACATAAGAATGTGAATCCATGTCATTTGGCCACATTCTTTCGGCTAGACATTATGTTCTGTGTACATGTACAAGACTCTGTGTGTACACTGATGTACTCTCTTATTCGCTCCTCCAAAATATAATAGCAATAATAATAATAATAATAATAATAACAATAATCACTCTTTTTTATTGTTTTAATGAGCAGTGCAGTGGGAGTTCATGCCAATCTTAAACAAACGAAGGGAGTGCAGTAATTAGTTAGTAATTATCACTCAAGTCATGACGAGCTCATTTCTTTTCGTCAGTTTCTTTTCCAACACTTTTACTGACTCGTTGTACAGCAGTCTTCTATGTACAACCAAAGTGCCATTTTTTTATCATCTGTGTCAGCCACTGGCGTAAAATTTGAAGGATCCACCTTCTTTGTTTGCACAAGACGTGTTGGTCAAGCGTGGATAATGGGAAAAGAAAACATGAACACTTTTATGTCTTCCTAATTTGGCAGTCAAATTCATACAAATACAAACTTGTCTCCCTCAAATTTCCCAACTTGTATTTAGTTTGTGTCCACCACATTCTCAAGAGCCATACACAAATTAAATTATTTGTCCAAACACTATTAAATATACTATACTTGGGGTAAGCTTCATTCATACTCATACTAAACATTTACAAGTCCCTTGGGAAATTTTACCCGCTTTTTTACGCCACAAGTAGCCAACTAACTAGCTATAGCTAACACACACACACACATGATTATCATTACTATGTGTGAGCAGCTAGCGAACTTGTCTGCGCTTCAAACTAACTAACTAACTAAAGAATAGTACAAAGTAAGTAACTTACTACTTTCTTGTCATTCTCAAACCTAAATACATCATTCATAAAGAACATAGAGCTTTGGTCCATTGTTGGAACCTTTTGTTTCTACAAGCATCTAAGTAACGAACTAAAGTATCGTGAGCAGGAAAAAAATGGCTATCAGGATAATTTCTAGCGCCACAATGGCCACAGCTCTTTTATTGACAACGCGGATCAATAATAATGGAACCAAAGCTATCAATACATATGCATAGGGCTCATAAAATGGAAAGCCAAAAAATTGTCAAGTCAAGTAATGACAATTAACCACAATGCTTTGGTGCGAGTTAGTTAGCATGAGCTAGTTATTACTAACTAGCAAACTAACTGTAAAAATTGCCCTTTAAATTTATTGATTTTTACATTACCTTTATTATAATTGTCTGTAGTTAGTTAGTTAGTTAATTAGTGAATCTGCTTTTGTTTTCCCTTTCTGTAAGACTGAATTTTTTCACCCTATAGTGTATGCGTTTCAGGCAATTGTGTAATCAAATAGAAACTGACATGCAAAGAGCTCATAATTTTCCATGTCTAATGAAAAGTGATGGTTCACACAGTGATAATAGCATAATTGCTGTTTTTTAGTCTTGCATATGCAGAGTATTACATTTGAAACTGATATAGGAGCGTGCCAAAATTGCAAGAATACTGTACAGATACATACACATGTATCACGTGTGGATTCCATTGTTGCGCATATGAAACTTGCAATGGACCAATTTTTTATTTAAATCGTCCTTTCGTAAATTTTAAACATTATTCTTAACAATTAACAGAGCTATCGTAATTATCAGGTGCATGACTTTTTATATTGCCAAGTCACTAACATTTTTAAAAATCAATCCCCAACGTGATTGCTATCAAACTTACTTGAATAAATAATGAAATTTTTCAATCCGGTCATAATTAAAACTCTATGAGCATACGTTGAAATCTGCAAAACCATATGTATATATTCTCAATGCTTTACAATTTGATTGAATACGGGAAATCAGAGCCGACAAAGTTGCATTGTTAGCCAGAAATATGCAGTGCACATATGAATATTGAGGATTGTCACCATGTTACTGATGTTACCCATCAATTTGACACATGTCCTAGTCAGTTAGTTAGTTAGGAACTCACTTACTGACTTGACTTGCTTGCTAGGTACGATATGGGAATCAGAGCTGGCACATAATGGTTTGAAATGCAAAGTGCTCAACATTTACTATGTAGCTGGTTTCACTTCCATTTGCATTTTGCACGTCTAGCATTCGTAATAATTAATGTTGAAGCGGGATCAAAGCCAAATGGTCCACTGATGCGGAACGGCACACGAACAAGTCATGATGTGGCATTGTACACGAAAAAGGAATCTTTATTTGCTAGGTCATATTTGTTTGCTAGGTCTGTGCCAAATTTTGATTGATTAGAGAGAAGGTGAAAAATAGGCGAATGGACATTCGAGCCATTTGTAGATCCATACAAATTAAATATACTCACTCTCACAGTCAGTCAGTTGCCATCAGAAACATCGGTTCACTCAAATCTGCAAATGATTTGAAAAGAGCCGTTTAAGTGTCATGAAATATTTGTCTGAAATAATATAAGACTAGGGATCACTAAAATGTATGCATATTGGGCACAAATTGGAAAAAGGTTGGAAATACAATGTAAATAGAAACTTGCTTTAGGAACCCGTATGTGTTTTTTATTGCTTTCAGAATTTCAGAGGGATAGAAGATAGAATCCAAGTTACATAGTTAGTTGCCATTTGAACGAGTTGACTACCCCTGAAGATTTTGTGCAAACATCAATTCAAACTCCCAACATTTGATAGGTTTAAAGCGACGATGTCTTCTTTAGCGAAAAAGTATTTACTCCTCATGTATGCAAAAATGTCAAAATCCAGAATCCTCAGATCAGTCTAATAACTTTTAGATTTAAAAAATGGTGTCCTGTACAAGCAAAATGTAAACAACCAAGACAAAATACCATAATTTTCACACCTCAAATTGAATGCCCATGACTTTTCACTAACTTAATGACTATATAAAATTAGCCGGCACCCATCATTATTCTCAATGCATCCACTCAATTGAGGCATTCAGAACGTCTCCAATTGCACACTCCTGTACACAATAATATCCTAATAGCGCACTCACTTTATTCCTGTATCTTCCAGATGAATAACTATTTTTATCATCCTTGATCACCTTTAGATTTCATTTCCCACGAATCTCTCCCATCATCTTCACTGCACAATTATTTATTCAGCCCTCCAAGAAGAATTTCCATTGGGATAGCCCATAAGTTTAGCTGTAAATTGTTACCGACCATTGAAAAGGGAATAATTGTGTCAAGTCCGTGAAAACTTGTGTTCACGTTTTCTCCCTGCTAGCACTTGCGTAAGTGCACACACATTGTTAAAATGTTTGTGTACATTTGCCCAAAAAATGCACACTGGGATAATACAAGTGGTCAAAATTTTCGGGGTCGACACACTTATGTTAGTTAGTTAGTGAAATCTCCAAACCAAATGGTTTGAAACAGAGTTTAGCTTTTGCCTATGGTGAATATATTGCTAAGGCTTATCAATGTGATGAAATTATACGGACTTGAGATTAGATCCGACCAATAAATTCATTATAGATTATAATATGTTGTAGATTTTAATTTTTCATCAAAGTTAGGTGCTATGGCCAGTATTTTATACACAGGTGGTTTATTCTTATCAACGCATAGATTTCATATAAAGATTGCATGCAAAATTTAATACACCTCCCATGGGGTCTACAAATGTGCGTGTATGCCATGTTCAAATGTCAAGAACAAGCAGTACACTCTTGTTAACATAATATGTGCTGAAAAATTGCCTCCAATTGTGTCAACCATTCGTCTGGAGTTTTATTCTTTCCATAATGAAGTTTTAACTTTTAAAAAATCTAGCTAAATCAGTTTCGCATTGTTTTAAGTAAATTTGCAGTTTTTGTCAAAACAACTAGATAAATTACTATTAAGTGACATTAAAGGGCTATCAGCAGTTTTTCTCACATGGGTCACATATTCCCAAAGGTTAGCACATACGGCAGGCTGCTACAGCAATAATGGATTCCATTTGTGAAAACGGCATAAGGATGAGCCCACACGCTACATTGTTGCATATTGAAGTATTTTTAACCATTGGCTTGCTCAACTCATCATACCTATACAACGAGTAGATTAAATATACACACACACACGCTTGTTTTGCAACACTATGGGCTAGCAAAAAAGATGGCAGTCAGTCAAGTCAAACTCTTCTACTATACGTAGCAACGAATTGTATTTATGTATGCATTGTGACAATATTGCACGCATCCTATACATGGAGCATCATCATTATTAATATCAGATTCATTTCACATTTTTTCCTATACGGATATGATTGACCAGCCCAAATTTAAAATAGAAACAAAAGTTTCATCAGTCTCCTATCATAGCGAGTGTATATTGTACTAATTATTGCTGTTGTGAAGAAACACTTGCACGGCTCAATTTGGGCTGGTTATATGAATTTATGGATTCTTAAACCACCATGGCTATGTTGAGATTCTCGCT